>Ga0209062_1000669_pt1 | contig 88974 bp, 81 predicted proteins | sample Coa_R2_2_FD_187158 | JGI IMG/M metagenome (GOLD analysis project Ga0209062, IMG submission 187158) | Surface soil microbial communities from Centralia Pennsylvania, which are recovering from an underground coalmine fire - Coalmine... | ecosystem: Environmental > Terrestrial > Soil > Unclassified...
GACAAAACCATGCGATAATCAACTCGTCCAGGCTCATAGCCACTCTCCTCAGCAGGTGATTGGTCGTTCTGAGGACGAAGACGCTATGCGCCTGGTTTTTTAACACAACAACATGCACATCGGGTTAGTTAGTAGATGTCATGGGTGCCAATGCGCAGCCAGACTACATGCACCTCGCCAGAATGAGGGGATGTACCATAGCGGAAGAGGGCGCGCCCATCGGGGGAAAAATGGAACTCGAAGGTATCCTTTTTGCTCTCAAATCTCTCAATCCCCAGGCTAGCACGCGGCGGACGCTTCGCCTTCAAATCAGCAACAAACTTGCGCACTGCAATACGGAAACGGCGGTACTCTTCAGGCGGCAGGCGATCCAGGTCGCGCAAAAATGCCGGGGTCTGCTCATAAGTAGGCACGCTCTTCTATTGCTCCTGATCGGCAACCTCGCGCTCAAATTCAGCCATCTCCTCATCCGTTGCGCCAAGTGATCGTAGGAACTCTTCTTCGCTGTGATAGACAGGGCCAACGCGCTCGCCACGATCAATACGAGCCAGTACATCATCCAGCCCCTCAGACCACTCAGCATTTTGACGGGCAATTGCCGCTGCGCGCCGCTCTTTGGCTAGCTCATCGAGAAGCTGCCGGAGTTTCTCAGCCAGCTCCTGCTGTGCATGCTCATCAAGCTGCTCAACCTCCTCCATGACCTGCCGGAGCGTTTCTATCATGGTATCCCTCGCTTTCTGGGCGCCTTTTCTTTCCTCATTATGCCCCAGACCAGCAGCGGGAGCAAGGCGTACAGCACAATTTCCAAGAATTCATAGATTGATGAATCCTGTGCCTGCAACTGAGGGTGAAGAGCCGATGAAGGTCGCGCGAGCAGGCTAGAGGCAGCACAGAATGCCACTCAGCGGATACGATTGTCCCGCCTTGAACTCGGCCAGCGCCTCTTCAGCGAGCGCATCAACAGCAGCGACGTGCCTCGGATCATTGAGTAGTTCTTCCCAACGCTTCTCATTCGCAATCCGTCCAAGAATCATCTCAGCGCGCGCCGCTCTTCTTCAGAAAGCTGTTCAGCCCAGGCAAATGTCTCTTTCAGTAGTTCTATCATCGCGCTTCCTCCCCATAAACCCTCCGAAGCCTGCATCTCAGGTGAGTTCTTCCAACCGCTTCCAGTAGCGGTTCACCGCAAAGTCAAGATTACGATAGACACATGCTTCTTCCAAGAGGAGGACTTTGAACCTGCGAATCTCATTAAGATGCCGGAAATTGGGTTCTGAAGGATGAGTAGCTGCCTCAAGCCCGCGAGCGAGCCACTTGGCATAAGCAAGCCCTTCATCAGAGAGTAATACTTGTTGGTAGCTAGCTGCCACATCAGGCACCTGATATGCCCCAGCGGCAAAATACGCTCTAGCTGCTGTGATAATTTCTTCTTGATCGAATCCACTGCCCATTTTTGATTCCCTACTGGAACCTTCCTCCTGATAAGCCGTTTAAAAGCGAGCGCACACGCTGAAGAGTTTCTCTGGCCTCATCCTCTGCGCCAGCATTCTCGTATCCTGTAACGGCATTGTTCAACCACGTGATTGCCTCTTGTAAGACATCAGGGCTGCGGGAACTGCTCAATAATGCTTCGCCAAGCCGACGCGAGGCGTCCGCAAGGGCATACTCAACTTTGGGGTCATCTGTCCGAGTGTTAAGGTCGCTGAGGCGGTCAACCTCTTGTCTGAGCCTTTCTATATACTCATTCTGAGGCATAAACTTCTCCTTGCATAAGGTTGATTCCAACGAAGCTTTGGTCTATCAGTGCTGGTAAAGAGCGGGGCACCTGTCCAGAATATACCTTACTCCAGGGCTTTTGTCAATAGATACTCTAATTTGAGGATAATTTACCCACCATATAATAGACCTATTGATCTTCTTGAAGGGAATCCACTCAGTAAGTTAGCCTGGATAGAGTGCAGAAATCCCAAATGGAAACCAAGGCATAATGGCCTTAATCTCCAAATGGGACTGCATTATGGCCTATTTAAGATTATTACCCTACACCAGCATCCCCATTGGCTCTTCCAGCAGCCGTTTGACTTCCTGGAGGAAGCGCGCGGCGGTAGCGCCATCGATGGCGCGGTGATCGATAGAGATCGTCACTTTCATGCGGCTGCGCACCACCACCTGCCCATCCACGACGACCGGCGTGGGGATGATCGCCCCGACAGCCAGAATCGCCGATTCAGGCGGGTTGATGACGGCAGTGAACTCCTCGACGCCGAACATGCCCATGTTGCTGATCGAGAACGTCCCGCCCTGGATGTCCTCCGCCTTCAGCTTGTTGTTCTGGGCAGCGTCGATCAGCCGACGCGCCTCGCGGGCAATCTCCAGAATGCCCTTGTGGTTGGCGTCGCGGATCACCGGCACAATCAAGCCCTGCTCCAGCGCTACCGCGATGCCGATGTTGATATGCTTCTTGAACAACAGTTTATCGGTATCAAACGAAACGTTGATCTGCGGCATGCGCGTAATCGCGCGGGCAACCGCCTTGACGATCAGATCGTTGACACTGACCTTGACAGGCTCCGGCTCGGTCTGGGCAAAGTCGTTGATCTGACGGCGCAGCGCTTCGGCTTTGTCCATATCAATCGACATCGTGACATAGAAGTGCGGAGCCTGCTGCATGCTCGCCGCCAGGCGGCGCGCAATCGTCTTGCGCATCTGCGTCAGCGGAATCGCCTCAACCTCTTCGCCGGGCTGCATCGCGGCAATCGCCGGGGCGGGCGCAAAGGCGGGTACAGGCACCTCAACCGGCGCGGCGGGGCGCGCAGCCTGCTCACGCAAGAAGGCTTCCACATCGTCGCGGATGATGCGCCCACCGGGGCCGGTCCCCTGAATCTGGGCAATATCCAGATGATGTTCGGCGGCAATGCGCCGGGCGATAGGACTGATAAAGATGCGCTCGCCCTCCACAGTCGCCTGCCTGGCCTGGGCAACCGGCTGCGGCGCGGCGGCGGGCGCGGCGCGGCCATTCCCGCCAGCAGGCACGCCAGAAACAGGCAGAGGCGTGGCCTCGCGCGTCGGCGCCGATGCGGCTGGGCTGGTCGGCGCGGCTGGGCGGGCGGGCGCAGCAGACTGCGCGGGCGCGGCAGGCGTCTCGCCCAAAGGCTCAGTGGGATCGCCGACCAGCGCGATCTCTGCCCCAATGGGGGCCGATTGTCCCGCCGGGACGAGGATTTTGCGCAGCACGCCGCTGGTGAAGGATTCAATCTCCTGGTTCACCTTCTCCGTCTCCACCTCGGCCACAAAGTCGCCTTTCTTGATCGTATCGCCCTCTTTTTTGAGCCAGTTGAGGATTTTGCCCTCTTCCATCATATCGCTCAACTTGGGCATCAGAATCTTATTCATACTATGTCTCCTGGGCAGAAGCAGCGCTCCGGCTAGACCCTCACTTTCTGGGGCACAATCGCCCGCACCGCCTTCAGCACATCGCTGCGGGCGGGCAGCGCGGCGCGCTCCAGATTCTTGGCATAGGGCATGGGCACATCCACGCCAGTGACATGCTGGATCGGGGCGTCCATCCAATCAAAAGCGTATTCATACATCAAGGCTGCAATGCCCTGGCCGGTGCCATAATACTTCCAACCCTCTTCCACAATCACGGCGCGGTTGGTCTTCTTCACCGAATCCAGCGCCAGATCAAGATCGAGCGGGCGAATAGAACGCATATCAATGACCTCTGCCTCGATCCCCTCTTTCGCCAATTCTTCTGCCGCTTGCAAGCACACATGCACCATACGCGAGAACGTAATCAGACTGACATCGCGCCCCTCGCGGCGGATTTCGCCGCGATTGAGCGGCACGGTATATTCCACGCCCTCGTCGGGCACCTCGCCCTTGATGCCATAAAGCAGCTCATGCTCGATAAACAGCACCGGATCATCGTCGCGCACGGCAGACTTGAGCATCCCCTTGGCATCGTAGGGTGTGGCGGGCATCACCACTTTGAGGCCGGGCACATGGGCATACCAGGACTCAAACGTTTGGGAATGCTGCGCGCCGCGCTGGGCACCGCCGCCTGCGGGCATGCGAATGACCATTGGAATCTTCGTCTGGCCGCCAAACATATAGCGCGTCTTGGCCGCCGTATTGACAATCTGATCGCTCGCCAGCAGGCTAAAGTTCATCGTCATCAGTTCGGCAATGGGGCGCAGGCCGCCCATTGCCGCGCCAATCGCCGTCGCCACAATTACTTCTTCGGCCAGCGGCGTATCGATCACGCGCTTCTCGGTAAACTCTTTATCCAGGTCTTTGGTTACAGCGTAGGTGCCACCATAGCCAACAACATCCTCGCCCATGATAAAGACCTTCTCATCGCGGCGCATCTCCTCGCGCATCGCTTCGCGCAGGGCGTCGCGGTAAGTAATCGTGCGCATGTGCGTAACTTCTTTCTCCTAATTTTTGGGATAGCGCCAGGCGATGGCGTTGGCATCGCCGATCATCACATCGGTATACAACTCTTCCAGCGGCGGCTCCGGGCTGGCATCGGCAAACTCTACCGCGTCCTGCACAATCTGATCAACACGGTCTTCCATTGCCTTGAGGTCATCATCCTGAATCAGCTTTGCCTCGCGCAGCTTCTCCAGGAAGAGGTTGATCGGGTCTTGAGAGGCTTTCCAGCGATCCGCTTCATCGCGGGGGCGATAGTTGACGGGATCGGCCATCGAATGCCCCCGGAAGCGATAAGTCATGCACTCCAGCAGCGTAGGGCCTTCACCCTTGCGGGCGCGCTCAACGGCGCGTTTGCACGCTTCATAGACGGCGATCAGGTCCATGCCATCCACTTTCTCATAGGGCATGGCATAGGCAGCGGCGCGGTTCTTCAGGTCAGGCACCGCCCAGGCTTTCTGCACGGACATGCCCATCGAATACTGGTTATTTTCGCAGATATAGACCACCGGCAGCTTCCAGAGCGAGGCCAGGTTCAGCCCCTCGTGGAACGCGCCCTCATCTACCGCGCCATCGCCAAAGAAGCACATGATAATGTGATCCTGGTTTTGATATTTGGCGGCAAATGCCAGCCCACAGGCCAGCACAATCTGCGCGCCGACAATCGCGTAGCCGCCCAACATCCCGATGTTTTCATCGTGCATGTGCATCGAGCCGCCCTTGCCCTTGCTGCATCCGCCGATGCGGCCAAAGAGTTCGGCCATCACCTGCCTGGGCGGCATGCCCTTGGAGATAGCGTGCCCATGCTCACGATAGTGACTGATGACCTTATCTTCCTTGCGCAGTGTAGCGATGGCTCCCACCCCCAGGGCCTCCTGCCCGATATAGAGGTGCATGAAGCCACCTATCTTGCCCAGCGTGTACTCCTCGGCGGCTTTTTCCTCAAAGCGCCGGATCAAGAGCATCTCTTCAAACATGCTGAGCAACTGCTCGCGGCTGAGACCAGCCAGCGCGACTTGCCGAATTGCCATTGCCCCCTGTCTCCTTTTGTTTGTGTAAGTTGGTTGCACCCTTTTGCTTTCCTTAGTGAAGTACCCCCTGCTTGAGCAGTGGGCTTCTACAGGCCCGTGAGCCTGTGGGCCACTTCCTGGCCCCGGAACAAGATGTTCAATGCCGCGTTGTGGTCACGATCTAGCGAACAGCAGCACTCACAGGAATGCCAACGTTCCTCCAGTTCCTTGTGAACGACTTGCCCACAGCCGCTGCATAGCTGGCTCGTATTCTTGGGGTCTACGAACAGCACGCGCCGTCCGGCACTCGCAGCCTTGGCGACGCAATACTGCTGAAATTGGCCCCAGCCAGCATCCAAAAGAGACGTATTCAGGCCAGCCTTAGCGCCAGCTCCATTGGGCAGATAGGCACCATCTTTCTCAGGATCGGGCTTGGGTTCGGGCGCGGCGCTCATATTTGTAATCTTCAGGTCTTCAAAGACGATCAGGCCAAACCGATGCACCAGCGCCTGCGCTGCCTTGTACTGAAAGTCTTTGCGCTGGTTGCGGACCTTGCGATAAGCTCTTGCAAGGGCGATAACGGCCTTCTTGCGTCGATGGGAGCCGCGTGTCTTACGGTCCTTGGCCTGCTGCAACAGCTTCAGACGCTTCAGTCCCTTGCGATAGAGGCGTGGGTTTTCGATGGCCTCACCTGTCGAAAGGGTAGCAAAATGCAATAAGCCCAAATCAATCCCAACGGCTTCCTCGCACGGCGGCAAAGTGTCCTCTTCCACGTCACAGGAGAAGATCACGTACCAGTGATCCACATCGCGCTTGATCGTACAGGTTTTCACCTGCCCCATCAGCGGGCGATGGACTCGGACCTTGATGTCTCCAATTTTGGAGAGGGTGAGTACGTTCCCAGCCAGAGCAAAACCCACTTGCGGATACGTGAAACTATCATAGCGTCCTTGTCCCTGAAACCGGGGATAGCCCGGCTTCTCACCATTCCTGATGCGCCGGAAGAAGGCCGCAAAGGCTTTGTCGAGGCGACGCAAGACATCCTGCAACACCTGGCTGTAGATGTCCTGGTAGGCAGGATAAGCCATCTTGATATCTGCCAGCCCGGCTGCCTGTTGGGTATAGCCCAGACTCTTGCGACGCATCTGGTAGAATGCCTTGCGCTGTTCCAGGCCACTATTGTAGAGTTCTCGGCAGCGGCGCAGCACAAAGAGCAGATGCTGCTCCTGCTTGGGCGTGGGAGAGAGCCGATATTTGAACGCTTTCCTGGGCATCCCTTTGTGCCTCAATATATTACTTAATAGTAGTATTTTGCTTCCTTTATGATTCCTCCCCTATTGTATAACCTGTATGCAAGTGGCCGGGCACATATCCAGTACCAAATGGCCCCGGCTGGTCCCCTTGTCCGGCGCCGCCTCGGAGGCATATACTGTAGCAGAGAGGGAGGCCAGACCATGACCTATGTAATCACCCAACCGTGCATCGGCGTAAAAGACGCTTCTTGTGTGGATGTCTGCCCGGTGGATTGCATTCACGCGGACGATGAGGATGAGCAATATTTTATCAATCCCGAGGAGTGCATTGACTGCGGCGCGTGCGAGCCGGTCTGCCCGGTGAATGCGATCTTTGAAGAGAGCAATTTGCCCAAGAAGTGGCGCCCATTCCTCCAGCTCAACGCTGAGTATTTTGTCCGCCAACGACAAACCAGGAAGAAACGCAAATAGCGCCCTGCCCCGAAGACTGCGCTTGCAGAAAAGCCACCCTCCGGCGCAGGAAGGTGGCTTTTCGCCTGGGCGCAAAGGCGCAAAGCGCCATCAACTGCTGGCTGTCGGGATAGCAGCGGCGATAAAGGACAACAGGACAAAGAGGACGGCAAAGACAATCGTGGCATTGAAAAGCAGCTTATCAATGCCCCGGCGCGTCTTGAATACAGCGCCCGTGCCACCAAAGACACTCCCCAGGCTCGCGCCGCGCGCCTGTAAGAGAACGCTGACAATGAGCGCGGTCGAAACAATGATCTGCGCCACCTCTATCGCGCCCCGATAGGGTTCCAAAAAAGCCAACGTGCGACCTCGATTCTCTCATCAATGAGCGTAGAGCCAAAAGCCCCCGGCAGCGGTTGCGCGCTGCCTTTATCTGGATTATAGCACCCGCGTGCCCCGCGCGCAATGAGAGAAAAGGGCTGGTTGCGGTTCAGAAACTATCCCGTATCGGCCAATCATGTTATACTACCTGCATCTACTTTTATAGCCCTATGCTGCTTCCAAGGAGACGGTTATGGACATTAAGGGAACCTATACCTTTCAAGCGCCCATTGAACTGGTCTGGAAGACGCTGCTTGATCCAGACATCCTGGCGAGATCGCTGCCGGGGATTGAAAATATGAAAATCACCGGGCCAGACAGTTATGAGGCCACGATGACCGTCGGGTTAGCGGCAGTCAAGGGCGTCTACACAGGCACTGTCGCTGTGCTGGATAAACAGGAGCCAAATCATTATCGCCTCCAGGCGGAGGGCAGCAGCACGCGCGGCTTCATCAAAGCCGAGGGGACCGTTGATCTCGCCCAACAAAACGGCAACACGATTGCCAGCTATGCAGGCACGGCCCAGCTTGGCGGACCGATTGCGGGCGTGGGGATGCGGATGCTCAGCGGCGCAGCCAAGGTGTTGATTAACCAGTTTTTCGGCAGCATCGCCGAAGAACTGCGCGCGCAACTGGAGCCAGCGCCAGCACCCCAGGCTGTCGCCAGCGCAACTCCTGCCAGCGCTGGACAGCCCGCTTCTGCTGGTGTCCCCACCGGGGCTGCGCCCCGCGCTGGCGCCAGGAAAGCAGCAGCCATCGCGCCCACGCAGCCAGACATAGCGCAGCGCGTCATCACGCGCCCGCCCAGCCAGCCGCTCAGCCCGCTCATCCCGGTGGTGCGCGCCCTCAAGCTCAGCGACGGCAGCGCGGAAGATGAGCAGCGCTGGGCAGAGCGCCTGGTGCTGGGCGGCATCGGTGTGCTGCTGGGCGTCTTCCTGCTTGGCTTCCTCTTTGGGCGCGGGTCCAGAGGCCGCTCTTAGCCGCACTGCCGCTCGCATTCCTGATTCACGAAGCGCGAAAAAGTAAAGAACTATCAATGGGGTCTCTGCACGTCTTCCGGCAGACCTTTGCTCATACCTATTTGGCGCGTGAAGGGGAGGTGTACAAGCTCTCGCGGCTGATGGGGCATACGGGCATAGAAATCACCCAAATCGAATCTCCTTGTCCAGGAGCCGTTTCCCTGATGGTTTTCGCGTCAGAAACCGCCCTCTCTCACTTTGAGCGGCGAGATCACCTGACCCAGGACATCCATCCCAAGGGCATCCGTCCTCCAGCAGCACAGATACGACGAAATATGCACGGTTACGGGGTACCCGCACTCCACACATTGAATGTCCTGAAAGGCCACATGCAACGCAGCATCGTGAGAGCACTCGGCATGGTTGCATTCACCTGCGTTGTGCTTCTCCAGAAAAAAACGCAGGACACGAGGGTTTTTGGGGATGGGCAGAGCTGCTCCTTCTCTCGGTCGTAAGTATAATTTGTTTGGCTGGGCTTATCGATCATGATACGCTCAGGCTGTTGGAGTTGAAAGGTTTGTCAGGTGCAACAGTCTTAGGCGCTTTGGGGGCTGAAAAATGCAGGCGCTAAAAAGTTGTGCCGCTTGTAGAGAGGCTTCTTTTTTCTAGTGAAGTGAGAAAAACAAGAGAGGATGGGAACAATTTTGAAGTCTGCCACACTTTCATAGTGACATGCTCCATAGAGACTTTGCGCTGTTTTGTGCGTTAATATTCATGTGGAGATGCTGTGATGCGTTGTCACAGCACTCAAGCTCCTGGGAGCGCTTTCAGCGAGGTCACAGCGATACGCACACCTGCAAAGGGGGAGCCATGAGCGAGAGTGCACGAGCGCAGTCCGCCGATCAGACGCCTGCTCATCCTGGCACTGGCAACTCTCATGCCGCCATCCAGGCATCAGCTCTGGCGCCCTTCACGCTGGCCGATGTGCGCCGCCGACTGGAGGCCAACGAAGAGCGGCTCTCGCCCCTGGCCGCCCGCAGCGCCGCCTCGCGTGGGCGTCTTCGCCCGGAGGAGCCATCTCCAGTACGCACCGAGTTCCAGCGCGACCGTGACCGCATCATCCACTCCCACGCTTTCCGCCGCCTGAAGCACAAAACGCAGGTCTTTATCGCCCCGCTGGTCGATCACTACGTCACACGCCTGACGCACACGCTGGAGGTGCAGCAGGTGGCGCGCACCATTGCGCGGGGTCTCAACCTCAATGAAGACCTGACTGAAGCCATCTGCCTGGGGCACGATCTGGGGCATGGGCCATTCGGGCATGTAGGCGAGAAGGTCTTGAAAGAACTGGTCTGGCCCGACTTCAAGCACAACGAGCAGAGCCTGCGTATTGTGGATGTCCTGGAAAAAGGCGGCAAGGGACTGAACCTGACCTGGGAAGTGCGCGACGGCATTTTGAATCATTCCAAAGGCAAAAACATCGAGGGGCGCGAGCGCGGCCACCCTGGCACCTTAGAAGGGCAGGTTGTCAAGATCGCCGACAGCGTGGCCTATCTCAACCACGACATCGGCGACGCCATCCGCGCCGGGATGCTGCGGCTGGAGGACTTGCCGGAAGAGTGTCTGGAAGTGCTGGGCCGGACCCACGCGGGCCGCATCAACACGATGGTCTGTGACATCATTGAGCAAAGCTGGGGCAAGCCAGAGGTGAAGATGAGCGCGCCCGTGCTGGCAGCGACCAACCAACTGCGCGACTTTATGACCGAGCGCATCTATTACGCGCGCAGCGCCCTGGACGACTCGGTGCGCGCCAGCCGCCTGATGGGCGCGCTTTGCCGCTATTTCCTTGCTCACCCAGAAGAGATTCCAGAGGACTATCGCCAGGGCGCTGAAGCGCGGGGTGAACCTATCGAGCGGGCCGTGTGCGACTACCTCGCTGGAATGACGGACTCGTATGCCATCCGCCGCTTCTCTGAACTATGGATGCCCAATTATCGGGCGTGAGGACCGTTTCTCAAGAAGAGGATTGTGTGCCGGGGAGTATCGTTTTTCGTTGGTATGATCGCGCGCAGGCCGATGAGGTATATAGCACCTGGACGGTAGCGCAGTTGCAGGCACGGTTGGAGGCAGATAAACGCAAAGAGACCGGGCAGCCGCCGCTGGGACGGCCAGGCGCGGCAACCACCGAGAGCCTGGAGCGATTACTGGCGGATTGGCGCGCGCAAGGATACGCAGAGACACGCATCAGCGAGATTCCAGCAGGGCACGCTTCGGATCGGCTGCTGCACTACGAGTTGATTTGCGATGCCTGCTCACAAGCGGAATGGCGCGCCAAAGATGCGTTTCTACTCCGCCATATGAGCGGCCTGCGCGGAGACAGCAGGGAGGGGATGGGCAGCACGGTATCACTGGCAACCGCCGAACTGGAGACACAATACGCGGCCAGCCGCGAGGGACGCTTTCGCTGGCGCGAATGGTCCGCTCTGACCGAAGCGCTGGCAGAACTGGAATGGGGTCGTTGGGTCGAGCGGTTTCACGCCAGCTACGAGGCGGATAAAGCGATGCGGCGCGCCGGGGTAGAACGCGCGTTACGCGACAACTACGAGGCGTTTGAAGAGTTAGGACGACTCTTGCAGGAGGGGGACCAGCAGGGCTGGGCAGTGGTGGTCTATGATGCCAACGACGAGCGGCTGCCGTTTCCCGCGCCGCCCATCTTGCAGGAAGCTGTGCGCCAGACCGAGGCAGAGGTAGCCGAAGCGCGGCACGCGGCAGAGGCTACGCTGGCGCGGAGGCGACGTTTCTGGAGGATTGTCGTCCCGATAGTCTTACTGATCTTATTTCTGATGTTAAGTTTCTTATTTACGCGATCATTGATTGGGACACTCATTGGCACGGCGCTCATCGTGCTGATTATTGGCATCGTGGTTTATTTCATCGTCCGACCCCAGGCGAGAGCGGATAGCCGATGACGATCATTGAAGAGATCAAAAACCGAATAGATATTGTGGCCGAGATTGGCGCAGTCGTGCCACTGAAGAAGTCGGGCAAGGCGTATAAAGGCGCGTGCCCCTTCCACAGCGAGCGCACCCCTTCTTTCTACGTCTTCCCGCAGACTGGAACATGGCGCTGCTTTGGCTGCAACGAGGGCGGCGACATCTTCACCTTTGTCGAGAAGCAGCAGGGTCTGGATTTCAAAGAGGCGCTGGCGCTCCTGGCCGAAAAGGCGGGCATCCCGCTGGAGGCGCGCGGCGAGGTTTTGCCTGGTGGCGAAGAGGACGAGGAAGAGGGGACGCGGCGCAGGCTGCATCAGATCAATGAGGCCGCCGCTATCTGGTTTCATCACCTGCTGCTCACCATGCCTGAAGCCACCTACGCACGAGCGTATCTCGAAGGGCGCGGCGTTAACCATGAGAGCCTGACGCTCTTCCGGCTCGGCTACGCGCCGACGGGCGGCGATCTGCTCTGCAAGTATCTACTCAGCCAGGAATACACCGCGCAAGAGATCGTAGCCGCCGGGCTGGGGCGCGAGCGCGAACCGGCCAAAGGGGGCGGCTTGTACGATTACTTCCGCAGCCGCATCATCTTCCCGATCCGCGATGCACGCGGGCGCACCGTCGGCTTTGGGGGCCGCGAACTGGGCGGCGGATCGCCCAAATACCTCAATACCCCCCAGACGCCGCTCTTTGACAAAAGCAGCATCCTTTACGGGCTGGACCTGGCGCGCGAGGCGATCAAGCGGCGCAATCAGGTGGTCATCGTCGAAGGCTATATGGACGCCCTGATCGCCCATCAATATGGCGAGAAGAACGTCGTCGCCTGCATCGGCAGCGCCATCACCGAAAAACATGTCCGACAGTTGAAGAAGCTGACCAGGCGGCTGGCGCTGGCGCTGGACCCCGACACAGCGGGCGAGACTGCCACGATACGTGGTATCGAAGTCGCCAGGCAGGGATTTGATCGTGTGATCGTGCCGGTGCCGCAGGAAGCGCCGGGCACCCCAACCAATCGCAAAGGCGAGCCACGCGGGATGGTGCGCTTTGAAGAGCAGGTGGATGCCGAGATTACGGTCCTGCGGCTGCCGCCGGGCGAAGACCCCGACGAAGTGATCCGCCGCGACATAGAAGTCTGGCGGCAAGCCGTTGCCAAAGCGCTTCCTCTGATCGATTTCTTATTTGAAGCGCTTACAGCCGGACTGCGGCTTGACACACCCCAGGGAAAAGCGGAAGCGGCCAGACGGTTGCTGCCGGTGATCCTGGAGGTGCATGACCGCGTGGAGCGGCACGAGTATATCGGGCGACTGGCGCGGCTGCTGCATACCAGCGAGCGGGCCTTGGACCTGGAGTTACAGCAACTGCAACGGGCGCAGCTCCGCGATGCGCGCAAGACAGCATCTTCAACAGACATAGGACCAAATTCCTATCCGCAAGAAAGAGGAGGGGAGCAGACAGACTCCCCGGGCGATCAGCAAGTGCCAGGAACCGTCCTGTCCAGCCTCATTGTCAAGGCAGGCGGCACGGAAGCCCTGATGACAGCATTGGAGGAATATTATCTTGGGCTGCTGCTGGCATGCCCAATTCTGACGCCAGAGGTCTGTGGTATAATAGAAGAGGCTGATTTCAGTGGAACTGAAAGGCGCGCCCTCTATCACGTCCTGGTTACGGCTTATCAAAACGGTACTCCCCCAGACATCCAGGGTATGATCTCTACTTTGCCTGACATCTTGCAAGAAACTGCGGAGCATCTGCGACAGGAAGTAGAGGCGCGCGAGCGGATGGAGAGCATCAGCCGAACCCGCAGAAGGCCACTGCAACGGATGCAGCAGGTGCTGGAGGCAGAACCAGCGCTGGACACGGTTCGTCTGAGGAAAGTCGTCACGAAGGCGGCGTATCGGTTAAAGCGAGCGCGGTTGAAAGAGGCGCTCAATGAACTCATTTACCTGCGACAAGAAGCGGAACTCGCCGGAGATCAAGAGGGACTGCGTGCCCTGGATCAGCGGAGGAAAGACATACTCCTCCAGATAGAGACTATTGATTCGGCAGTTCCGCTTCATAGTTAGGAGAGGCAGGGCACATCCTGTAATGCGGCACAGAGGGATACTGGCATTATCTTTTTTTCAGCCGAGCCGCGTTCAGGTGTTGCCTTGCTATCTCCTGAAGACCAACGAAACCCTATTGAGGGAGTCTGAACATCATCTGACATCGCTTGTTCTTCGTGAGGGGGTTTTGTCGAATGGTTAAGCGCAAATATCCTGTGGCAGCCCGGCGCCAGGAAGAATCACGGTTTCATCCGCGCACGAAAAAAGAGCCGATCAGCATCACCAACCAGTTGGAGATCACACCAGTCGACGACGAAGACGACGATGAGGAACTCGTTGAAGAAGATTTTGACGATGGCCTCGATGACGACGCGATTCTTGCAGAGCGGCGGGCGGCTGAAGCGGAGGTAGAAGAGGAGGAGCCAGAGGTAGACGAGACCGAGGCAGCAGCGGAGGCCGAACATTTCGCGTTGGTCGGGGGCGCCGACGATTTGCCCGACAGCACGGATGAAGACCTCTTAGGCGACGATGACGCGCAAAAGTCGGCGCGGGCCAACCACCGCGCGCCTGGGCGCGATAGCAAGAGCCGGTTGAACGTGGCCGATGTTGAGGTTATCCGCACGCCCGGTGGGCCGCTCAATGGGCTTTTTGGTGTGCGCGACGAGCCTGCGGCCATAGAAGGGCTGTCTCACGCGAGGAAAGCCGGAGCTGCCTGGCGCGGTGATGAAGAGCCGGACGTGGACGCGCTGACCTCGCACAAGTGGGATGAGCTACACGAAGGGTTCGGCATTATCGTAGCCGATCTGGAAAGCAGCCTGGATGATCCGGTACGGATGTATCTGCGCGAGATTGGCCGCGTGCCGCTGCTGACGGCTGAAGAAGAGGTGGCGCTGGCGAAGCGCATGGAGCGCGGCAAGATCGAATTTCAAAAACCCTGCTGTAATTTGCGCTATGTCGAAGATGGTGAAGAAGCGCAGCGCCGCTTAACAGAGGCAAATCTCCGCCTGGTAGTGAGCGTTGCGAAGAAATATATCGGGCGCGGAATGAGCCTGCTAGATTTGATTCAAGAGGGCAATATCGGTTTGATCCGCGCCGTCGAAAAGTTCGATTATCGCAAAGGGTATAAGTTCAGTACGTATGCTACCTGGTGGATTCGCCAGGCTATCACCCGCGCTATCGCCGACCAGGCCCGCACCATTCGCATCCCCGTTCATATGGTTGAGACCATCAATCGCCTGATTCGCATCAGTCGACGGCTCATGCAAGAGCTTGGCCGCGAGCCAACCTGCGAAGAGATTGCACAAGAAATGCAAATTACCCCCGAAAAGGTGCGCGAAATTATCAAAGTCAGCCAGGAACCGGTCAGCCTGGAAACCCCCATTGGCGAAGAAGAGGATAGCCATCTGGGCGATTTTATCGAAGATCATACCGCGCTTGCCCCCGCCGATGCCGCCAGCCATCAATTGCTCAAAGAACAGGTGGAAGTCGTGTTGGGCGGGTTGAGCGAGCGCGAGCGCAAAGTCTTGCAACTGCGGTTCGGGTTGGATGATGGCCGTAGCCGGACACTTGAAGAGGTGGGCAGAGAGTTCAAAGTCACGCGCGAGCGCATTCGCCAGATCGAGGCAAAGGCGCTGCGCAAACTGCGTCATCCCTCGCGCAGCCGCAAACTGAAGGACTATCTGGAGTAATCAGCATGCAAAGCTGCCCAAAGTGTGGCGCCCCTACCAGCCCAGATGCGCGCACATGCCAGATGTGTGGGACGCCGCTGGTGGCTGCCACGTCGGAGTCGATAGTCACGCCGATGTTGGGCAGTGTGCCACTAGACAACGCCCCCGGTGAGACCTCGCCAGGAGGCTTAAACGGCAACCCCTCTCAAGCAATCGTAGATTCCGCCAGAGGTCCAGGCAACGAAAGCTGGGGGCCAGGCACCTGGGGGCCGGGCACGTTTCCATCGCCGGGCGAACCCGCTCCAGGCGCGTCCAGCAGCATGCCCCCCTCTCTGCCAGGGGTGAACGAGCCGCCTGCCCTGCGCGAATATGGCACAGGCACGGCAGGGCAGAGACCAGAGCGTTTTGCTCACCCACCGGCTGGCTCTGGCGGTCCTTTCGTGCCGCCCTATCCAGGGCCAGGCTATCCGCTCATTCCCCGGCAGGGCCAGGCACCCATATCGCCGGGCTATGCAGTTGTGTCCGGCGCACCTGCCTCTCCTGGGTATCCGCCAGCGCCAGGATATGCCCCCTATCCACCATACCCCGGCGCTCCTGGTTATCCCTATGGCATGTATCTGCCCATCAGCCCACCCCCTGCCCCCGGCGCAACCTACCATAAGGTGCTGAGTATTCTCACAATTATTGCCTGCTCACTGCTGATCCTGGGAGGACTCTTCATCCTGGGGGTGCTGGCCCTTCTGGTTCGGGAAGGTGAGGGGCAAGACCTTACCATCGTCAATTTGCTGGCAATGTCGGCATTGGCAGCGCTGGCCGGGGGCATCGGCGGACTCTATCACGGTATTCGCGCCCTCATGCACCGCGTATCGGCGCCGTTCAGCCTGCCCAGTTTCTGGCTTCTACTGGCGGCCAGCGTTGTAATTCTGGGCACAGGCTTCGTACTCTTTGCCTCGCACCAGCCGGGCGGGTCACTGGCGCTCATCGAGCCGCTGGTGTTACTCGGTGGAATCATTCCGGCATTTACGATACTGGCAGTGGGGCTGCAACAATTGGGCGCCAGTGTAAGCTGGCGGCGTGCCTGGATGGCATTGACCACTGGCGCCACGCTCTCGGTTGCTGCGGGTAGTTTGCTCGAACTCCTTCTGGCGCTCTTGCTGGGGGCAGCTACCAACATCAATAGTCTTAATATGACAAATCCTAACCTCAACAGCCCATCGGCGGTGATCTCTATCCTGATCCTTGCTGCGGTGATCGCGCCGCTGGTTGAGGAGACGACCAAGCAGATCAGCGGTTTCTTCCTCTTACCCCGTATCAACAGCCCACAGGAAGCCTTTATGATAGGTTTCGCCTCTGGCGTTGGGTTCGCTATGGTTGAAACGTCGGCATATATCGGGATGGCGCAGGCTGACTGGATTGCCATCGCTATTGAGCGCGCCGGGGCCGGCCTGGTACATGGTGTGGGCGCAGCGATGGCCGGGCTGGGCTGGTACTATCTCATCAAGGAGAAGGGCATGCAGCGGCAATGGGCGCGTGGCTTTGGCTGCCTGGCCTATGCCTATGGGCAGCACGCCGTTTTTAACGGCGGAGGGGTTTTGCTGCTCGTTCTCTTTCCGTCGCTGCAAAGCTGGCGCATTGACTTCTTTGGTCTTTCGCTGGATGCCACCGTGTTCTTTGCTTTCGCGCTGTACATCATCATTGCGGTGGTACTGCTGGTCGTGACCGATGAATTACGGCGTTCGGCATCACTTGCTGCCAGCAAGGCAAGCGACATACCAGCCGCCGGGAGACCAATGGCAGCGCCTTTCACGGCACCAGAAACCCACGTTACAGAAAATCAACCGGCTGGCAAAACACCAACTGATACATTCAGCAGCCGGGAATGGGATAGCACAGAATCAGGCACCAGATCATGAAAGATGCCTCTTCTTATTACAACCAACTGCCCCCTCCAGCCATGCCCTGGAGTCAGCCACCGCCTGCGCCATCCGCGCCACCCGCGCCAGTGAAACCAGTGAAGCCCGCGCGGCCCTGGCCTTTGCGCGCGGTGAACCGCTGGATGAGCTTTGGTCTGATTGCCCTGACGCTGCTGGCAGTGCTGCTGGCGGTGCTGGCGCCGCATGCTGTCAGCGCGCCGCCTTCCACTGCTGGATTCACGCTGGATTATCAAAGCAGCCTGACCCAGAACAGCACTGGAAATAAAACCTGGGATGAGGATGCGAACTGCCAGTTTACCAGTACAGGGTATATGGTGACAGCGCCTGATCCCGATCACGCGCAAGAGTGTCTGCTCCAGGGAACCAGCTACCAGAACTTCATCCTGCGCGTTCGGGTAGTGAATGCTGAGCAAACCGCTGTGATCGGATTTCTCGGCGATGATCGGCTGGCAATTTTTGATGTCGAGACGGAGGCAGGGCGCTTTCAGTTGTACCAATCTGACCCGGTGACAGGAAATATCACCTATCTGATTCCAAGAACCGGGGTCGGCGCAGGTTCGATAGCAATACATCCTGTCAGCCTGGGAGTCAGCGACCGGGCAAACGAAATTATCATCCAGGTACAGCAGCAGACCTATTCGTTTTACGCCAACGGGCAACTGCTGGCAACCTATCAATCGCCAACGCTGGAAGACCCCGGACCTATTTCGCTTGGGACGGCGGGCGGAGAAACTGCCGAGTTCAGCGATATTGCCATCTATGTCCCTACATCAAGCGCGTAGATTTCAAAGCCAGTGGCAGTGTCCTGAACCAGCGCAGTGGGCGGCTGGCGCAGCAGTACCTGCGCTGCCCAGACATCGCCAGCAGCGCCTGAGAAGTTGCCTATCAGCCCAAGCTGCACATAGGGTGCCAGCCCTGGTGCCAGGATAATCAGCGCGATGCCAGCCAGAGAGAGCAACACCAATGGCGCCAACCCAACAGCAAGATAGGCGTTGCGCGTAAAGAGCTGATTGGGCGCGCCGCAGTAGAGGGCAAAGGGCAGTCTGGTGCCAAAGGTTGGGCGCCCACCCAAGAGCGCGAACACCAGGCCATGCACGCCTTCGTGGAGCGCCAGTACAAGAACATAGGCCAGCAAATTGGTGGCTACCAGCAAGAAAATCAGCGGCGAGCTTACCGAGCCGCTGCTCTTGCCCGTCTCCAGTCGATAAACCAGCAAATTGAGTCCGACGAAGAGCGCGATCCCACCAAGCAAGAGAGAGAGGCTAAGCTGCGCCAGTTCGCGCAGATGCTCCGGCGCCAGGGCGTCCCAAGCCAGCAGGCGTTGTACCTGGCCTGCATCCACCGCGCGCTGAACCAGGCGGCGGCGGCGCGGCTGAAAACAGTGAGCCACGCGCAGCGGGAGAGGTTGGGTATCTGACTCTTTGGCGTTCACGCGGACACATCCTTTCTCCGCAGCCAATCATCAATAATCGTCAGATTTTGAGCAAACGCCAGTTCAGGCAGCGCATCAGGCTGGAAGAAACCTACATCGCGCGTCTCGTGGCCGACCATCAACGTGCCACCGGAGACGCTGGCGCAGTACACCACCAGCACCACATTGCGATCTACATCGGAATAGACGCCCAGGAGGCCATCCAGATCAATATCCAGGCCGGTCTCTTCTTTGACTTCACGGATGGCAGCGTCCTCGACGCGCTCGTCCAGGTCCACAAAGCCCGCAGGCAAGCCCCACTTCCCGATGCCAGGATCAATATCGCGCTGATTCAGCAAGATGGCGCCGTCGCGCACGACAAGAGCGCCTGCCGCTACTTTCGGCCCGCGAAAGACAATATGCCCGCACGATGAGCAGACTGGTCGCAGTCGACCATACGCTTCGCGCTCAATCAACGGCTGGCCGCATCGAGGGCAATAGTGCATAGTTCACACATCCTGGGGGAACAAAAAAGATACTATTCCTTACTTCTTTCATTATAGTCTAAGCAGCAAAGAGGTAGCCCGAACAACACACTGCCAGGTATGGAGCCTGATACGCGCTCATGTGGGGGCGACGACATCGTGAATGCGGAACGGCCAGGTTTTGACATCTTTGTTATCGTCCAGCCGTGCAACGACACGATAGCCCCCAGGCGCCGGGAAGATCGTATCAACCGACAGGCTGACAATCGCGTGCTGCGCCGTGCCGGGAGGCAGATTGGGCGGGCGACCAACGTTGATGTCCGCATCAACTTTGGCAACAAGGTTGGTAGCGTCCTCGTTCTCTACCTGGACGGCCAGATGGTGCGGCTGATTGGTCTCGTGCCAGGGGACGAGGACCGAAATGCCAACGCCAAAATGGCTGGGTGTTGGCGCGCCGCCTTTGGGCAGGCGACGATAATGTTCTGTCCAGCCGCCCCCGCTGATATAGAGCAAGCCATTAGCCGCCTCGACATGGTTCGCCAGAATCAGAAACTCTATCGTAGTGGTCTCCAGCATAGCTGCCCCCAGACTGTGGCTCTGCCAGACGTTATCACACCCGGCAAGAGGCATACCCCTCTTGCCCCACCATTTGTCTTGCCCGGCCAGCGCCGGGCAGCAAGCTATCCCAGCCCCTTGCGTCTGTGCAGTGCAAGATGATAGGCCAACCGGGCTATCCGAAGGGCCAGAAACTATTCAAAACCCAAGAGATAGGATACAATACAAACTAGAGACAAGACATACCGGGAGCGGGCCACGCATCGCCCGGCGGAGCGCGGCGTACTATTTCCGCTTCTTGGGGGAGGCATATGGCAGGCGAGATTCTCGGCGGTCGTTACGAACTGCTGGAACCCATCGGGCGGGGCGGCATGGCAACCATCTACCGCGCCAGAGATCGGCGTATGAATCGGACGGTTGCCGTGAAGGTACTGCGCGAGGTCTACAGCACTGACCGCAAGTTTGTTACGCGCTTCCAGATGGAGGCGCGCGCAGCGTCGTCGCTGGCACACCCCAATATCGTCCAGGTCTATGACTATGGGCAAAGCACCGACAGCTATTATATCGTTATGGAACTTATCCAGGGGACTGACCTGCGACGCTATCTGCGCAATCATCATATTTTAAGTGTCGATCAGGCGGTAGCCATCGCGCACGCGGTAGCACTGGGGCTGGGCGCTGCCCACCGGCGGAGCATCGTTCACCGCGATGTCAAACCCCAGAATATTCTGGTCAACGGCGAGGGGCTGGTGAAGCTGACCGATTTTGGCATCGCCAGCATGTACAAAGACCTGAGCGCCGAGCGCTTGACCACAACCGGCATGACGCTGGGCACTGTGCAGTATTACGCCCCTGAGCAGGCGCAAGGCGAGATCGTCAAGCCTGCCGCTGATGTCTACGCGCTGGGCATTGTGATGTATGAGATGCTGACCGGCAAGCCACCCTTTGATGGCGATACACCCGTTTCTGTAGCCGTGCGCCACATCCAGGATTTGCCGGAACCGCCGCGCTCGCAGAATCCCAAGATTCCTCCAGCGCTGGAAGAACTGATCCTGCGCTGCCTGGAAAAAGACCCACGCGACCGTTATGCTGATGGTGATGCCCTTGCCAAAGCGCTTGATACGTATGATGATGAAGATGAGCGAGAAAAGGTTGTTGGCCCGTATGAATACGGCCCCAGGAAGGTCGTGCAGGCCGGGCAGGGGTCAGGCGCACGTCCGATCTTGCCCTCCAAAGAGCCACCGCTGCCCGCCAGTCCACGTGGCAGCGGTGGACTGCTGAGCGGTGGGATGGGCAGACCAGGCAGCGGTGGGCTGACCAGCATAGGCGGATTGAATGATCCTGCACGCCCCAGGTCCGGGCCAATAGGCTCAGGCACACCAGGGCGTTCGACTTCCCGACCGCTGCCGCCGCGCCCGGTGTATGACGATGAGGAGGAGCCTGATGATTGGGATGAACGTCCCAATCCTGCCGTCAATACTCGTCCCTTTGGGGCCGCGCCTGGCACCATGCCTCGTTCCCCTGTTCCTACCAGGCCGCTGCCCCGCCGCTCAGGACGCATTACGGCGATCACAACGGCGTTGATTGGCGCTGCCACGCTGCTGCTGTTGGGGCTGAGCTGCTATCTCGCCAGCCAGCTTGGTCTGGGTGCTGGCCTGCTGTCCTCATTGACAGGCAATCAGAACCAACCCACAGCCACAGCGGTAAAGGGGAATGTGCCAAATGTCGTCGGCTTGCAAGAGGATACCGCCATTACCGTCCTCAAGAATAATGGCTTCAGGGTCTCGCCCCAGCACGGCTACGATACAACGCAGCCCGTCGGGGTGATCTTTAAACAAGACCCGGCTGCCTTTGCTACGGCGCTGGCGGGAAGCATTGTGACGATCTGGGTGAGCGATGGTCCCCAACCCACGACCATGCCGGACCTCATCAGCAAGACCTATACCTATGCCGATGCCGTCAAGCTGCTGAGCGGCCCTCCATACAATTTGAAGCATATCAATGAGTCCCTCCAGCCCAGCACCAAGCCGAATAATACGGTCATTGCGCAAGACCCGCTGCCGGGCAGTCAGATTACGCCTGACACCATTGTCACGCTGACAGTGAGCATGTATGTGACACCGACACCATCGCCTGTGCCCACCCAGGCACCAACGCCTGTGCCCACCACGCCACCACCCAGCCCGACGCCCGGCGGAATGGCGCTTCCCGCGCCACGCAACACACGCGGACTTGGGGGTGGGGCTGGCGCATAAGAACGGTACGGCAAGACATGTGGTATCTCCTGCATGGCACTGACGAGTTTTCTGCACGCGAGGCGCTGGCAGAGCTGCGCGCCAGCAACGACTTCGGCTATAACCAGGAGACCTTCAAGGGCGGCGAGGTAACGCTGGAGACCCTGATCGCCGCATGCGAGACGTATCCGTTTCTGAGCGAGCAGCGGCTGGTCGTGCTGGACGGCCTACCGCAGAAAAAGAGCGCGAAAAAAAGCGGAGGCGCGGCGCCCCCAGAAGACACCGGGGAGCTGGAGGCTGCGCCAACGCCTGAGAGCGCGCCAGGCGCGGCCAGGAAAAGAAGCGGTGCGAGCAAGAAAGAGCGTCCCAATGGTCCAGACCCAAAAGCATTTCTTGCCGGGCTGGTCGATTATCTGCCACACCTGCCTGCAACCACGCTGCTGGTCGTGGTAGTCGATGAGGCGCTGGACGCCAGCCATCCACTGATACAGGCTGCCAGACAGGGCGGCACAGTGCGCCAGTTTACTCCACCCAGCGGCGCGGGATTGGAGCGCTGGATTACAGAGCGGGCACAGAAACTGGGCTGTACCATTACGCCGGAAGCCATCAAAATGCTGGTGATCTACGCCGGGCAACATCTGCGACTGTTAGCAGGCGAAGTGGAAAAGCTGGCACTTTACGCAGGCCAGGGCGGACGGATCGATGGAGCAACCGTGCGCCTTTTGACGCCAGCAGCGCAGCAGACGCGCATCTTTGATCTGACAGATGCGCTGGCGCGGCACGAGCGCGCGCAGGCGCTGAACATCCTGCATGAACTGCTGGACCAGGGCGAAGCACCTATCGGGCTGACGGCTTTCATTGGCTCGCAGGTGCGCGCGCTGGTGCAGATCAAAGACCTGAGCGAGCGCGGCTTGCGCCCGCAGCAAATCGCCGAGACAGCAGGGCTGAATCCCTATGTGGTGAATAAGACCCTGCCGCTGGCCCGGCGCTTTTCTCTCGCGCAGCTCAAGGCCGCCTATCGCGCTGTGCTGGGTGTGGATACCGCCCTCAAGCGCAGTCGGATGCCTGCTGAGTTAGCGCTGGACCTCCTGATTATCGAATTTGGGAACGAGCAAAGCAGTCTCGTGGGATGACCCTCTTTGCAACGCGAGTTCCAGCGCGTATAATATGCAGCGGCAACCCTACCTCTGCCAGTGAGGGCACCAGCGTTGCGCCCTCACCCTTCAGCCGGATTTGATATAATAAGAACTACGCACGCGCCTTTTCTCCGGTCCAGGCAGAGCAAAGCGATGGCCTGCGCCGCATATTTCTTTATTCGTTGGGAGTTATAAGCTATGGGTATTAACGGCATCTGGATACTGATCATGGGCATTCTGGCTCTGCCGGGCGGGATGGTGATTACCCGCTGGATGAGTCCTATTGGAAACAAAACTTGGGGAATGTTTGCCGCAGTGCTGGGCGGCTTTCTTGCCATCGGGCTACTGGAGGTTATTGCCGGAGGACTCTCCGCTATTCGACAGCCGTTGATACAGGGCACTGATGCACTCTCCGCAGCCATTGTCAGCTTTTTTACCGTTTCGGCAGCCAGCGCCGCAGTTGGCCTATTGGTGAACTGGCTCATCTCGTTCACGCAGAACAGAGGTGGGTCGGAAGAAGCCCTGGCAGAGTAATGCAGAGACTTGTGCCAGGTAGAGAGGAATGAGAGAATGAGCGCTCCTGCATCGGAAGACAAGCCTGCTGGCCCAAAACTTACCACCATCCCGCCTCCGTCAGCCGAGGGGTTGGCCTTCGCCCAAAAACTGGCAGTGCTCCTGGGAGAGACTGAAGAGAAGCCCATTATTCAGCTTGCACGCGCCGTTGATTACCTGGGACAAGAGAAAGCCCAGGAATACGCCGAAGAAGCGGTGGCCCTGGCAGCGGGCGAAGGGATTTTGACCAAGGATGGCAGTCGCAAACGCACCCCTGGGGGCACCTTTTTTGCCCTGGTGCGGATGCGCCTGCCGCGCAAAAAAGATTGGCGCAAGATCAAGCCGATCATGAAGCCAATCTCAGAGCAGCCTGTTTCGCTGGCAGATGAGATGCCCATGCTCATTGAGATGACTGGCAGGTTGAAGGCAGGTATGCTCGCAAGCTGCAAAGTGACCCTTACCGGGCGGCCAGCAAGTCCTGTCCAGAAGCAAGCGCAGTTTGTGGCGTTCACGATGAAAATAGCCCAACAGCCGGTACTCCCCAAAGGTTTACCAACCTTCGGCAAGGTAGAGACCAAATACCTGATCCTGGTCGCCATGAAACAATGGGAGAAAGTGGAGAAAAAGATCACGGAGGATAAAGAGGATCAGCTCTACCTCGAGGGCTTCGCCACCGTACAGCCAGATTTCAAGTCCGGCATTGTGGTGCTGGCGCACAACGTCAATACCATTGGTTTGATGCGCACGCCAAGGAAGAAATAGGGAGATTGTTTGTGAGCAGTAAGATTAGCCTCAGAGGGCGCCCTGGCATTATCCAGAAACAGCACCAGTACGTGGCGTTTTCAATGAAAACTCAGACGATGCCATCCAACCTGCCCAAAGGACTGCCGACTCTGCGGGGAGAGACGAAATATCTCGTCCTGGTGGCAGAAAAGCAGTGGAACAAAGTAGAGAAGCAGATCACCGAAGATAAGGACGATCAACTCTACATTGAGGGCATGTGCATGGTGCAGACAGGCTTCAATGGCATTGTGGTCATGGCTCAGACCATGACCACAACAGGCACACAGCGTGCAAGAAAAGAACAGCAAAAGGCCCAAGCCAGCAACACCTGATAGCCGCGTAGAGCAGCCTGAACCAAAATTCAGGCTGCTCTACGCTTCACCTGCCGGAAGCTTGAGACCCAGCACCCCAGCCAGTTCGCGCAGCATGCGCACAGCAGCCAGTTCCTCGCGTTTCTGCTGGCGCGCTATCAAAATGTGATCGGCAAGCGCAGTCAGCGTATTAAGCGCCATTGGCGTATCCAGATCATCCTCCATCGCAGTAATAAACTGCTGGCGTGCCATTTCTGCCACATCGGCCCCAGCGTTCTCGTCATCCTGCACGCCTGCCGCACGCTCTTTTTTGCCAACCACACGCGGCGCGGCTGCTGCGTAGAGTTTCGTTGCTACCTGCGCGGCCCGCAGGGCCTCTTCCTCTTGATACTCCCAGGCTTCGCGGTAGTGATGGCTGAGCAGCACAACACGCACGGTATTAGGCGCATAGGCACCCAGCAGGTTGCGCACCAGAATCAGGTTGCCCAGCGATTTGCTCATCTTTTCGCCATCCAGCCGCACCATGCCAACGTGCAGCCAATAGCGCGTGAAGGGTCGCGCGCCGGTCGCGTTCTCTGACTGGGCAATCTCGCAGGTATGATGCGGAAAGACAAGATCGGCGCCGCCGCCGTGAATATCCAGTTGATCGCCAAGATAGCGCGTGGACATGGCGCTGCATTCGATATGCCAGCCAGGCCGCCCTGGTCCCCAAGGACTGGGCCAGGCAGGCTCGCCCGGCTTTTGCGCCTGCCAGAGTACAAAGTCGAGCGGATCATCTTTGAGCGGATCGTCAGGGTAGTTGCCGCGCTCGTTGGCTGTTGCCAGCCAGGCATCATAGCCCACATATCCAGCCGCCTCGGCCAGTTTGCCGAAATGCGGATCGCTTTTGACGCTGAAATAGACGTTGCCCTCGCGCACATAGGCGTGACCGCCCGCCAGCAGCTTCTCGATCAACTCGATCATCTTGGGCGTCTCTTCGGTCGCTTTGGCGTAGACATCGGGCATGCGGATATTGAGGGCCGTCAGGTCTTCGAGGAAACGCTGCGTCTCGCGGCGACCCAGTTCGTCCCAGGTCAGGCCCACCTGGGATGCTCTGCGCAAAATATCATCATCAATATCCGTCACGTTCTGAACATAGTAGACCTTCAGGCCGCGCCACTCCAGATAGCGGTGAAGAGTATCAAAAGTAGCATAGACAAAGGCATGGCCCAGATGGGTCGTATCGTAGGGGGTGACACCACACACATAGACTTTGACGACCTCGCCTGCCGGAATGAACGGCTCTTTGGTTTGCGTCATCGTATTAAAAAGCTGCATGAATTACGACCCCTTTCACCATCTGGCAACGTCGGTGTTTGCTGTTCTATCATATTTTTACGCCAAATCTGGCTGAATCGCCCGCACTACCCCCTACCAGCGAGACGCCGGGGCTGCTATCTCACCCCCACGCTTCAACCGGCGCTGGCGCGATCTACCCCAAATAACGCGCGCGCATTTTGCGTGGTGATATGCGCAATCTCCTCAAGGGGGAGGCCGCGTAGCTCGGCCAGCTTCGCGGCCACAAGGGCAACATGCTTTGGTTCGTTGCGCCGCCCCCGGAAAGGATGCGGCGCGAGATAGGGGCAGTCGGTCTCGACCAGTACGCGCTCCAAGGGCACCCACGCGGCAACTTCGGCCAGGGCAGCATTGGCGCGATAGGTCAGCGGCCCAGCAAAAGAGAGAGAAAAGCCGTCAAAGCTCAGACAATCTTCGGCCATTTGCCGATCCCCCGCAAAACAGTGAAAGACACCGCGCAGCCCTCGCCCATGCTCGCGCAGCAGCGCCATCAAATCGGCGTGCGAATCGCGGTTATGCAGAATAACGGGCAGACCGCATTCGCGGGCCAGGGCAAGCTGCTGTTCAAGCGAGCGAAGCTGCTGCTCGCGGGGCGAAAGCATGCGGTAATAGTCAAGGCCAGTTTCGCCAATCGCTACAACGCCGGGCCGCCCGGCCAATTGACGCAGTTCGGCCAGCGCTTCCTCGGTCGCGGTGGAAGCGTCATGCGGGTGAATGCCAACAGCAGCAAAAACCCGCCCAGGATGCTGCGCAGCCAGATCAACAGCAGTGCGGCTGGAGGGAAGATCACACCCCGGGTCCACCAGCATGCCGACCCTTGCCTCGAAGGCTGCGGCAAGCACGGCTTCGCGGTCAGAGGCGAACTGGCGCGCATCGACATGCGCGTGGCTATCAACGAGCAATCTATCGTATCCTTTCGGAGTAAGGAGACATGGGGCAAGTTCTGACACAGAAGGCAAGAAAACAGGCCAATGAGCGGCCACGCTGCTTTTTGCCACATTGCTTCATTTAGTATAGCGGATAAGGGGCGCGGCTGTCAAACAGGGAAGCATCATTTTGCTCTTGACGGGCGCGCTCAGGCGCTGGTATAGTCTTCCAGGATTGACTTACCATTTAGTAAGCTCGCTCCAAACACAGCTACGAGCGCAGACCCTTAAGGATGATGGCAGAGGAGCAAACAACACAAATGGAGCGCCCGTCCTCCACTGATGATCATGAGACAAGGCAGCAGATTCTGAAAGCCGCCGAAGAACTCTTTATTGCCAAAGGGTTCAAAGGAGTCTCGATGAGCGCTCTGGCTGAGGCAGTACACGTCACCAACGCGGCGCTCTACTACTATTTCCCGGAGGGCAAGCAAGAACTCTTTGCCGATGTGATTCGGCAGGTGCTTCAGGAAGGGATGGAACGGGTCTTCCAGATGTCGCAAGCGCCTGCTGATTTTCGGCAGCGCCTGACGGTGCTGACGGAAAATTTCTTGCTGGCGGTTCCCGTTGATCGCCTGTCCCTGCTGATGCGCGATGCCCATGAGTACCTGGGAGTCGCCAAGCAAAATCTCTGGAACGACATTGTGACTCGTTTCAACCAGCGCATGATGGAGGTGTTCCAGGAGGCGATAGAAGCGGGCGACATCGGCCAGGAGGTTCCAGCCGAAGTGCTGGTCTGGCTGCATCAGGGCATGTGCGCGGCCTTGCTCAATCGCAAACATTTCTTTCCTGGGCCATTTCAGCCCATCTCTGAACAACGGCTGGCGCAGATGGTGGTAGCGGTACTCCTGGATGGCGTCCACAACTACACACGATCTGAGACCTGATAGTTCTTTGGCTCTGGCTTACTAAACGATTAGTAATCTCGATCACGCTTTCTCATGAGGCTGGCGGCTGAAGGCCGCGCCTGGAGGCTTCACCGCCAGGTCTGCCTACGCAGACTGGAAGAAAGACGGAGTCTGGCTAAAAACAAAACTGCATCAGGCCATTACAAAACTCACAGATCTCTTCTTAACGAAAGGATCAGACGGCATGTTATCCTTCCTGACCCGCCTTTCGGTGCGGAAATCGAGCGTTACCCTGCTGCTGGTGGTGGGCATCCTCCTTTTTGGGGGATTTGCAACGACCCAGCTTCAGCAAGAACTGCTCCCCAATATTGACTTTCCGGTAATCACTATTTTGACGAGCTACCCCGGCGCCGAGCCAGAGACAGTGGCCGATACAGTTTCTGCGCCGCTGGAACAGGCCATGAGCGGGCTGCCAGGGCTGCAAGAAGTGGAATCGACATCAATCAACGGCGAATCCATTATCGTTGCCACGTTTGAGTACGGCACCGATATGCAGGCTACCCAACAAACAATCAGCAGCACTCTGCAAGGGATTGCCCTGCCCAGCGGGGCCTCGACACCTCAGATTGAGACGTTTAATCTCCAGTCACAGCCGATTCTTCAGTTGAGCCTGGCATCCCAGAAAGAGACGCCCGCGCAGCTTGCGCAGCTTGCCCGCGAGCAGATCATCCCGGCGCTCAAGGCGATTGCGGGCGTCTCGAATATTGATCTGCTAGGCGGCGGCTCGCGGCAGTTGCTCATCAAACTCGATCCGGCAAAGCTGGCTGCTGATGGTATTTCAGTCCAGCAAATTGTGGCGCTGCTTCAACAGAACAGCCTGACGGTCCCCGGCGGGACAGTAGACAACCAGGGCTTCAGCGTGCCGGTAGTCACAAATCACGAGTTCCAGTCGGTACAAGACCTGTGCGGGCTGGTTGTGGGGACCATCCCCGTCCCCACTACAAAAGGACAGGGCGGCACGTCGGGCGCGACCCTGAGCCAGTTATGCCAGCCATCAACCACCCGCCAGCCGGGACAGGTCTTGCTTGAAGATGTCGCTGCGATTCAGCAGAGCGACAACACGACCGACGGCATCTCGCGCACCAATGGCGTGCCGAGCGTGGGGATCAACATTACCAAGACACAGAGCGCCAATACCGTAACTGTCGCCAACGCGGTCAAGAGCAAGCTGAATGATCTGAAAGCCTCCTTACCCGGCGATGTCACCATTGTGACCTTGCAAGATCAATCGACGTTCATTACGCAGTCGATCAATGGGCTGGTGCGCGAAGGGCTGCTGGGCGCGGGCTTCGCCATTCTGGTGATCTTCCTCTTCCTGCTGAATATTCGCAGCACGCTGGTGACAGCCATCTCCATCCCTTGTTCGCTGCTGGTGGCGTTTATTATCCTCTACGCGGCGAACATCAGTCTGAACGTCCTGACATTGGGCGGCCTGGCAATCGCTATCGGGCGCGTGGTGGATGACGCCATTGTGGTTCTGGAGAATATTTACCGCCATGTCCAGGCGGGCGAGCCAGTCCGCCGGGCCGTGATAACGGCCCCGCGCGAGGTGGGCACGGCCATCACGTCCTCGACCGCGACAACGCTGGCCGTATTCCTGCCCCTGGCCTTCATCGGCGGACTGGTGGGACAGTTCTTCCGGCCCTTCGCGCTGGCGGTAGTGGCCGCGCTGGCGGCCTCGCTGCTGGTTGCCCTGACCATCATTCCCGCGCTGGCGAAATACTTTGTGCGCCCTGGCCGCAAGGCCAGCCGGGCGCTGCGGCGCGGCCAGACGTTGGAAGAAGAGAACACCTGGCTTCAGCGCATCTATACCCCGGTGCTGCGCTGGGCGCTGGGCCATCGCCTGATAACCCTGGGCATCGCGGTGCTGCTCTTCTTCGCCAGCATCTTCAGTGTCAGCCGCATTCCGACCAGCTTCTTGAATCAGGGGTCGCAGAAGATCATTCTCGTGACCGTCAATCCGCCAGCAGGATCGGATGTCCAGGCGGTCTCTGATGAAGCGGCCAAAGTGGAAGATATTTTGCACCACGATGGCAATGTGCAGAGTTATCAGACGACTATTGGCGGCGGCGGCTCGCAGCAAGCGCTGCGTTCGGTCGTTCTGGGCGGGGGAAGCAGCAACAGCGCCTCGATTACGGTAACGCTCCAGAGTACCGCCGATCTTGACGCCACGACTACCGAACTGCGCGACAAAATCACCGCGCCGGATGTCGCGGGCAAGTTCTTTATCGAAGTGCAGAGCTTTAGCGCCTCCAGCAGCCAGTTCCAGGTGACGCTGAACAGCGACGACCAGGCGGCGCTGACCGACGCGGCGCAGCGCGTCTTGAATGTCGTGAAACAAGAGCCGAACACCGCAAATCCCAGCAGCGATGCCTCGGCAGTAGCGCCCACCGTGTTTATCACGGTTGACCCCAGCCGGGCGGCGCTGTATGGGCTGACAACCGCGCAGGTAGGCCAGCAGATTCGCGCGGACCTGGCAGGCCAGACTGCCATTCAGATACAGACCAGCGATTTTAATAATGGGCAGCCCACCGATGTGGTCGTCCAGATGGATACGTCCAGCGTGGCAACGCAGGCGGGCGTTGAGAATCTGCCGATCTTTTACGGCGCAGGCGGGCGCGGCGGCGTGGTAGGACTGGGGCAGATCGCTACAATCACAATTCAACAAAGTCAGGTGAAGGTGACGCGCATTGGCGGCCAGCCTGCGGTGACGATTACCGCTGACATCACCAGTCAGAACACGGGCACAGTCTCCACCGACCTGCAAAACAAAATCAACGCCCTGCATCTGCCATCCAGCGTGACGGTCAGCTACGGCGGCATCGCCTCGCAAATCACCAGCGGCTTCAGCGGCCTGTTCCTGGCGCTGCTGGCGGCCATTATTCTGGTGTATGTGCTGATGGTGATTACCTTTGGATCGCTGCTTGATCCGTTTATCCTGCTCTTCGCGCTGCCGCTGGCCGCAATTGGCGCCTTCCCGGCGCTGCTCATCACCGGACGCACCATCAGTATCTCCTCGCTGATCGGCTTGCTGATGCTGGTAGGCATTGTGGTGACGAACGCGATTGTCTTCCTGGATATGGTCAAGCAGCGCGAGAAGCAGGGCATGCCCACCCGCGAGGCATTGATCGAGGGCGGGCGCATTCGCGTGCGGCCCATCTTGATGACGGCGCTGGCGACGATCCTGGCGACGCTGCCGCTGGCACTGGGCGAGAACGATGGCTCGGTGATCTCTGCCGAACTGGGCACGGTGGTAATCGGCGGCCTCTTGAGTTCGACGCTGCTGACCCTGGTAGTCATTCCAGTGCTGTACAGCCTGGCGAGCGGGATGAAGCGGCGCCTGGGCTTCCGTCCGCCGCATCAAGACGACGAGGACGAGGGGACAGACGAGACGACTCGCCCGCTGCCAGTGCTGGAGACCACTTCCCCAGGTTGAGGCCAGCAGGGCACAGGAGTATCTGGCCTCAGCATACAGGCGGAACACCAGGCCACCAATAGTCTGGTGTTCCGCCTCTTTCATAGAAATGCCCGCCAATTCGGCGAAATCTTGCTCAGAGCCGTAACCTTTCTCCTTGCTTCAGCAACATTCCCCTTTGGGAGCGTCTCGTTGCCTGTTATACTGCTCTTTTGTTCCCCTTTCAAGCTGCGGATCAATTGATCCGCATGTGACAGGCAATCTGATCCCCTTCACCATTTTCCAGGCAGGGCAGACAGCAAGAAAGGAGAAAGAACGCCCACACAAAGAGGCCATGCGAAAGGGCATAACCTGGACGGACACCTGATCGCCTCTGAGCGGGAGGGCATCGACAAGCGATAGTCACTCCGATGATGCTTGGAGGCTGCGTATGTAGTCAAATTGCTGCTTGAAGAGAGGACAGGCAGGCAGGTATGCAGAACAAAAAACGACTTCTGGCGGCGGGCCTTAGTGTCCTTGCCGTCGTCGCGCTGGCAGCTACCTTCTTTGCAAGCTATGGATTTGCCCGCGCGGCAAACCCCACCAGCAACGGTTATACGATCAGCAATAACACTCCAGGATTTATCAAGAAAGCCACCGATCAGGGGCCAGTGGACCCATCAGCCATCATCACCGTTACTGTCTGGCTGAATCTGCACAATGAAAACCGATTAGATCAACTGGTGCAGCAGCAGTATCAAAAAGGGAACAGCAACTATCATAAGTGGCTGACCCAGGCACAATTTGACGCCAACTTTTCTCCAACCGCGCAAGAAGTCAAGTCCGTGCAAAACTTCTTGTCGGCACATAATCTGACTGTCCTGACCGTTGCCGACAATAACTGGTATATCAAGGTTCAGGGGACCGTCGGCGCGATTGAAAAAGCCTTCCACGTCCAGATCGATAACTACAACCTGAATGGTGTGACCTATCGGTCCAACACGGGCAACCCTTCCATCAACGATGTCTCTGGCGCGCATGTGGCGGCGATCAGCGGCATGGACGATTATGGCTTCCAGCCAACCATCGCCTACCCAACCAGCCCCGAGGGCGCGGCTATTCAGCCAGTCGCGCCTGGCTCCAACCCCAACGGCTTGTTCTTTGAGAGCCAGTGCTTCCGGGGCGTGCAAACTCAGACCTTCACCAGCACAGGAGTTACAGCTACCTACTCCGGCAACCGCTATGGCGCGGACATCACCAGTAATACCCTGGGCCATCTGCCCCCCTGCGGCTACCAGCCCAGCGAGCTACAGACGGCCTATGACATGAACAAGCTCTACAACGCGGGGCTGGATGGTTCCGGCCAGACGGTGGTGATTACCGATGCGTTCGGCTCTCCAACCATCCAACAGGACGCTGAGGTCTTCTCGCAACTGTATGGCCTGCCCGATTTGACCCCGGCCAATTTCCAAATCTTCCGGGCGCCCGGCGCGGTGAATCATCCCGCTGGCGGTCATTTCGATCCGGCTGGATGGGCTGACGAGATTACCCTGGATGTGGAGTGGGTGCATGCGATGGCGCCCAAGGCCAATATCGCGCTGGTAATCGGCCCAAACAACACCAGTGATCTGGACGAAGCGGTGAACTATGCGGTGGTTCATCACCTGGGCAACACCATCTCCAATAGCTGGTCGAGCATCGAAGGCTTTGGGAATCCTGCCCAGTTCAACCGCGATAACCGCATTCTGGAGCAGGCGGCAGCCGAGGGCATTGATGTAAACTTCTCATCGGGCGATGATGGCGATTTTTCTACGGTTGTTGGCTTCAAGACGGTGGGCTTCCCCGGCAGTTCACCTTTTGCAACGAGCATTGGCGGCACCAGCCTGGCGCTGAACGCGAACAATTCCATCAACTTCCAGACCGGCTGGGGCACGAACCTGACCCGCATCGCCAACACTACCGCGCTGGGCAGCCCGGCGGACGATCCGCCGCTGCCGCTGGGCTTCCAGTTTGGCGCGGGCGGCGGCGCCAGCCTGACCTTCGCGCGCCCGGCCTTCCAGAGCGGCCTGAGCGTGCCGGGGACCACCCGGCTGGTTCCTGATGTTTCTATGCTGGCTGATCCATTCACCGGCGTTGAAATTATTGAGACCATCGGCGGCCAGCTCAGCGTCAGCGTGATTGGTGGCACCAGCCTGGCCTGCCCAATGTTCTCGGCCATCATGGCAATCGCATCGGAAAAAGCCGGAACCGGGCTGGGCCAGGCAGCGCCGCTGATGTACGCCCTGCCCGCCGGAGCCGTGACAGACGTAACAGCAGTTAGCTCGCCCAATAACGTGACCGGCTCGATCACCGATGCGAACGGCACGACAAACTTCTCTGCGGACGACCTCGCGCAGCCGCTGGATGGCGTCACGACCTACTTCAGTGCGATGTACAACAGCCCATTCTCGACGCGCTGGTTTGTCATCACCTTTGGCACAGACACGTCGCTCACTACCAGCGTTGGCTGGGATAACGTGACCGGCGTTGGCACGCCAGACGGGTTCAACTTCGTCAACGCGCTCGCGTAATTCCTCGCTTCTGGAGGCTCTGAGCCTTCGTACAGTGCCCGGCAGTATCGCTGCCGGGCACTGTTTATTGGCCTCCGTTTGAAATCCTCCTGGCGGTTTCATGAAACCTTCTCATGAAACCTTCTAAGGATGCGTCTGATCGCTTGACGCTGCGTTCCTCTCTTGCTATGATGCAGCAGCACTGATCGCCAAAAGAAGCGCTGGCGCGTGGAGACACTGAGGCGTCACCCCCACAGCCGCCAGGATGCACAGGCAACAGGAGGGCGTTCGATGAGTTTCACCAGTCGTCTTGTCAATGCGCTGCTGCGTTTGCCACCGGCAGAAACCCACGACATCATCATCACGCGCGATATTCAGGTGCCCATGCCTGACGGCGTGATTCTGCTCGCTGACCATTACGCGCCCCGCGCGGGGCCAAAGCGCCCGACCATCCTGGTGCGCACCCCTTACGGGCGGACAGGCTTTTTTAGTTTTATGTTTGCCTATCCCTATGTGACGCATGGCTATCAGGTGTTTGTGCAGAGTTGTCGCGGCACGGCAGGCTCCGGCGGCGAGTTCCGCTATGCCCGCAACGAGCGCGCCGATGGGCTGGCAACGATTGCGTGGATCAAGCAGCAGGACTGGTTCTCAGGCGAACTGGCGATGGTTGGCGGGAGCTACCTTGGTTTTGTGCAGTGGGCAGTGGCCGCCGACGCGGGGCCAGAGATGAAAGCGCTGGTGCCATCGATTACCTCTGCCGACTTCAATCATTTTCGTTTTCAGGGCGGCTCGTTTGAACTCGAATCCTCGCTGAACTGGTCGACCATGATGACAATGGATGCCGCCACCGGCATGCGCCTCAGCAGGCTCTTTGCGCAAATCCGTCGAGAACGCAGGTTGATGCGCGCCTATGGGCATGTGCCGCTGGGCACCGCCGATCAGGTCGCTATCCACCAGTCGTCTCAGCCGTTCCAGAGCCATCTTCAGCACGGGCCGGACGACGAGTATTGGCAGCCTGTCGATGTTAGCGACCGGGTTGGCGAAGTAACAACGCCTATCTACCTTCAGGCTGGCTGGTATGATCTGTTCCTGGATTGGCAGCTCAAAGATTATCAGCGCCTGCGCGCGGCGGGACGCCAGCCGTATCTGCTTGTCGGCCCCTGGACGCATGGGCAATTCGCCAGCATTCCTGAGATGACCCGCGAGACGCTGGCCTGGCTGAATGCCCATGTAAAAGGCGACCGGAGCGCGCTGCGCGAGACGCCCGTTCGGCTGTTTGTGATGGGGGCGAACGAGTGGCGCGCCTTCGCGGACTGGCCGCCTCCGTCCCAGAGCGAGCGCTGGCATCTTCAGCCCGGCGGCGCCTTGGCCCAGGACACGCCGCCGACATCCGAGCCAGACCGCTATCGCTATGATCCCGCCAACCCGACTCCGGCAGTGGGCGGCAATTCGCTGGGCGCGCAGCAGCATATGGGGCCAAAAGATAACCGGGCGCTGGAGGCACGCGCAGATGTGCTGGTCTATACGAGCGCCGCGCTGGTGCAGGATATGGAGGTGATCGGGCCGGTGACGGCTGATCTCTATGTCGCTTCCAGCCTGGAGCATACAGACTTCTTCGCCCGGCTCTGCGTCGTAGAGCCGTCGGGCAAGTCGATCAATCTCTGCGATGGGATTGTGCGCCTGACCCCTGATTCTCAGCCCGCGCCTGGAGCGGATGGCATTCGGCATCTCCAGCTTGATCTCTGGCCGACGGCCTATCGCTTCCGCAAGGGGCAGCGCATTCGGGTGCAGGTCTCCAGCGGCGCGCACCCGCGCTTTGCCCGCAATCTGGGCACGGGCGAGCCGCTGGCAACCGCGACCAAGATGGTGGCTGCCGATCAGGCCGTCTATCACGACCCAGAGCATCCCTCCGCTTTCATCCTGCCGGTCTTGCGCGGGTAAGAAACCCTCGCCAGACCTTCTAGCGCGGGGGCGGGGCTTGCAGCGCTGGCGTCCCTGCCGACAGGGGCAGAGCAGATCGTGCCAGATTGTATGAGGCTTTCTCAAGCGCGCAGAAGGAGGGACAGGCAAAGCAATTATGCACCCCTGGAACGTCTCCGTTGAAGAAGCGATAGCCATCCAGCGGCGGCTCCGTCCCTTGATTCAGGCGAGCCAGAGCATAGCACTGGATCAGGTTCGGACGGTGGCGGGCGTGGATGCGTCGTACCGGGATGTTGGACAGGCAGCCATTGTCGTCCTCTCGTTTCCTGCATTGGAGATCGTCGATCAGGCGACCGCAACACGCGAGAGCGTCTTTCCCTATGTGCCGGGGCTGCTCTCGTTCCGCGAAGGGCCGGTGGTGCTGGACGCGATGGAGAAGCTGCGCGTCCAGCCTGATCTGTTGATCTTCGATGGGCAGGGCTACGCGCATCCCCGGCGCTTTGGGCTGGCCTGTCACCTGGGACTCTACCTGGACCGGCCCAGCATTGGCTGCGCCAAAACGCGCCTGATCGGCACTTATCAAGCGCCTGGCCCCAATAAAGGCGATTGCGCGCCGCTGCTGGACGAGGGCGAGACAATTGGGATGGTGGTCCGCACAAGGCCACACACCAACCCGCTGTTTGTCTCGGTTGGCTATAAGATTGATTTGCCAACAGCGGTTGAAGCCGTACTGCGCTGCGTGCGCGGCTATCGGCTGCCGGAGACGACGCGCGCCGCCGACCATCTGGCGAACAGTCAAAAGTCCTAACGCTCGCTCAGAATGTTGACGTGAGAGGCAAGGCCCAGGTATACTTTCTCTAGCGCTCATGGTGAGCGCTGCCGTTGCGCGCAATGGCACAACCCGGCAATGTAAGTACATTGCCGGGTTGTTAGCCCCACGCCTGAAGACTTCGGGAGTGGGCCTGAAGAGTCATTGTACCATCAGAGTGATGAGGGCTTTTCAGCGGCCACTCCTGAACGGATGAATGGGACTCGACGACTGGCGGACACGGCGCGGGAATGCAGCTTGATCGGAGCTTGTCCGGCTCCTGGCTGCTTCGCTTGCCTGCGTCCGCCCAGCGTCGGCCATTTTACCCCAGGGGTGGCCGCTTCGGCTGGTTGAAGCACGCGCTTCATTCAGACGAAAGAGAGAGCCTGACTCATGATGACACCTCCTGCTTCCTCCACACCCCACACCGGCCAGCGAGACGCTGGGGCTGCAAGCCCCGCCCCCTCCGGTCGGGAGACCGGCGCTGCGCCCCGCCACTCCTTGCCCGCTGGCTCCCTCTCCACTCGTGGAGAGGGCCGGGGTGAGGCCGCGCCCTGGCAGCGCCTGGATGCCGCCTGGCCGGTGATCGCCAAATCACCTACCAGGCTGGATGGCGACGCCCAGCGGCTGGTGCGCCCGCTGCTGACCCAGGCAGCGGGCAAGCGCCTGCAACGGCACCGCGAATTGGAAGCCGCCCGGCTCTGGATATGGGAGCCAATGCCGCATCTGGCCGAGTACGTGCGCCAGCGCCGCTATTTCGTGCCGAGCCTCCCTCGTTTCCAGCCGCCAGACCTGTCTTCCCTGCTGCGGAAGGAAGCCAGCCTGGCGCTGGAAGTGCTTGTCACGCCGCCGGGCGTGTTGGGTGTAGAGGTCTGGCAAGAACTGCTGGAACTGCAATGCCAGCGCATCGGCCAGATTTATGCCGCCTTGCAGGGCTGGTTGGGCAAGCTGCGGGCGCAGGAAGCCTTGCAGCACATCCTGGAGGGGCTGGCCTGATTAGGAGGCATTCAGGAACCAGGCGCGATGGCGCCAGACATAGCTGATGATGATGATCCCCAGCCCAAAGGTGAGAGCGTTGATGATGATCTCAATCATTACCGGGCTGGGGTCGGCACCACGCGGCACGAGATAGATGCCGTTCTCCAGGTCGAACAGGACATCCATACAGCCCAGATAGATGCCAGCGCCGCCTGCCAGGAGAGTGGAAAGCAGGCCCCAGGGGCGGCGCCGCGCCAGCCCAACCGCGCCAACGAGGAGGGTGATTGCCAGCCAGCCATCGGCGGCTGGGAAAGCGTTTTCAAACGTGAAATACGCCGGAGCCTGGCTGGAGGCGAGGATGCTGCGGTCGATGCCAAACCAGATCACCCAATAGGCGACGGTGATGATGGCGGCAGCAACCATGATGCCAACAACGAGCCGTAGTCTGCGCGGAGCAGTCGGTGCTGGTAGCGACAGGGTATCGGCGGTGATGTGCTGCTTAGCCATTGGCACAGCCTCCTGTTTGTTGTCCACTCAATTATTCCAGGCTGGCGCGAAGGCGCTGGATAGCCTGGGCAACAGATTCGTGGTCGTTATAAATGGCAGAACCAGCGACCAGCACATTCGCGCCAGCTTCCACAACGAGCCGCGCAGTCCCGGCATGAATGCCACCATCCACCTCCAGATCGCAGGCGGGGCGCACCGCATCAATCATCGCGCGCAGCCGACGCAGCTTGGATACAATGGGGATGAAGTCCTGGCCGCCAAAGCCAGGGTTGACGGTCATTGCCAGCACCAGATCGAGATCAGGCAGGATCTCCTCCAGCGTGCCGACGGGTGTTGCCGGATTAAGCGCCACGCCCGCGCCTTTGTCCAGGCGCTTGATCTGCTGCACCGTGCGGTGCAGGTGCGGCGACACCTCTTGATGCACGATGATAATATCGGCGCCCGCCTTTGAGAAATCCTCAAGATAGCGTTCCGGCTCGACAATCATCAGATGCGCTTCCAGCGGGAGGCTGGTGGAGCGGCGCACGGCCTCAACCACCAGTGGGCCAACGGTGATATTGGGGACAAAGCGGCCATCCATCACATCGATCTGGATGCGGTCAGCGCCCGCCACTTCAGCCTCGCGCACTTGCTCGCCCAGCCGGGCAAAATCTGCCGACAGGATCGAGGGGACAATCAGAGCCATGTACTTGCTTCTCCTCACGCATTGCTGGCGCGCTGTGTCAGCGCATTCCTGACCTCCCAGAGTTCGGGATAAAACTGATCGCGCAGCGTGCGCTCCAGCACAGCCATTGGCGTGCCGCCGGTGCCAACCGTGCCGGGTCCAATCATGCGTTCGGCCAGGCGGTAATGTTGAGCGCGGAACAACTGGAAATACTCATCATAATTGAGCAATCCCTCGGCCACTTCAAACAGGCCGGGATAGCGCGCCCGCTGCTCATAGATTTCAGACAAGCTGGCATGCTCGCGCTCAAGCGCCTGAGTGAAATCGTTCCAGAGGCTGGGCGAAAGGCGCATTAGCTTGCGAAAGCCGGGAGAATCCATGCCGCTGCCATTGCCCAGCCCGGCGCGGATGGTCAGGAAATCGCAGGGCGCCATTGTTTCGAGCATTGCCAGCACCGAGAGCAGTAATTGCTTGGCCTGCACTGCGCGGCGAAGCAGCCGCGCCGCCTCGAAATACTTGCTCGATTGCAGCAGGCGCTTGACTTCGCCAAGATCATGGGCAATCTCTTTCCACCAGAGTTCAAACGTCTGATGGACAATCTGAAACTGAAGCTCATCGTGATGGAGCATGGCTTCAGGCGGCTTCTGAAGGCTGAGCAGTTCGTCGGTGCGTAGATAGAGTTCGTACTCGGAAAGCCGTTTTGCCGTATCGTGGGTCGCACTTGCCATATACACTACACTCCTTCTCCGGCCCAGCCGTCGTTGGCTGGGAGTCAACCGCGATGTTGGGGATCATTGGAGACAGTATAGCACCTGCTGCTATAACGTACTCATCGGATCAATATTTACCGACCAGCCGCGCGGCAATTCTTCCGGCGCGACTTCGCGCAGGAGCGGGCGCAGGTCCGGGCCGCGCGCAATCACCTGCCAGCGATACTGCTCGCGCAGGCGCTCCATAAAAGCGGGGGCCGGGCCAACCAGATCAGTATCTGGCAGATTAAGCGCCGCGACCAGTTGGGTGAGCGTGTTATAGAGCGCTGTCGTTTCGACCTGGCAGGCATAACGGTCCTGATGGCTATACGTAAACTTCACAAAGCGCCGGAAGGGCGGATAGCCATACTGGCGGCGGGCAGCAATCTCTGCCTCGTAAAACTCGCGGTAGTTTTGTTCAGCGGCAGCCTGGATGCAGAAATGCTCTGGCGTGAATGTCTGGAAGATCACGCGGCCAGGCGTCGCGCCGCGCCCGGCGCGTCCGGCCACCTGGGTCAGCAGTTGAAATGCCCGCTCGGAGGCGCGGTAGTCGGGGAGATAGAGGGCGGTATCGGCGGAGATCACGCCCACCAGCGTGACCGCCGGAAAATCCAGCCCTTTAGCGATCATCTGCGTACCAACCAGAATGTCGGCCTGATGGCTGGCAAAGGCGTCGAGCAGGCGCTCGTGGCCGTGCCGTCCGCGCGCCGTGTCGTTGTCCCAGCGCAGCAGGCGCGCGCGCGGGAAAAGCCGCCGCACGGCATCTTCCACGCGCTCGGTGCCGTGCCCGTAATAACGGATGCCACCTCGCAGGCAGATGGGGCAGACGGCTGGCGGCTCTTCCTGGCGAAAGCAGTAGTGGCAGAGCATAGCATGCTCGGCGGCGTGATACGTCAGGGGAATATCGCAGCGCGGGCAGATGGCGACATAGCCGCACTCGCGGCAGAGGACATAGCTCGCCATGCCGCGCCGATTGAGGAAGAGGATCGCCTGCTGCTCAGCCTTCAACACATCTGCCAGAGCGCCTATCAGCGCCCGGCTCAAGATATTGGTATGTCCGGCGCGCAGTTCGGCGCGCAGATCAACGATGCTGACGGTTGGCAAACCGGCCTGCGGCTGGCTGGCAAGAGGCTCACCTGCACATGCTGACGCAGCCTGGTCGGTATGTGCTGCTGGCGGCTGATCTTCTGCCGCGCGCTCAGCCTGTCCAACGCGCGTGGGCAGTTCCAGCAAGGTAAAGCGCCCGCTCAGAGCGGCGTAGTAAGAATCGCTGGAGGGCGTGGCGCTGCCCAAAACGACGGATGCGCCCGTAAGCTGGCCGAGCTGGAGCGCCACCTCGCGGGCATGGTACGTGGGAATGCGATCTTCCTGTTTATAGGCCGCCTCATGCTCTTCGTCAATCACGATCAGTCCCAGATGGGAGAGCGGCGCAAAGATCGCGGAGCGCGAGCCAACGACGACATCGATCTGGCCCGCGCGAATGCGCCGCCATTGGTCGTAGCGCTCGTTGGGGGTCAGTCCGCTGTGCAGCACAGCGACGCGCCCAGGAAAACGCCCGGCAAAGCGGCTCATGGCCTGGGGCGTCAGGGCGATCTCCGGCACCAGCACGATGCCGCGCTGTCCACGCGCAATGACAGCAGCCAGCGCCTGCAAATAGACTTCGGTTTTTCCGCTGCCAGTGATACCGTGCAGTAGAAAAACGGTAGCCTGCTGCGCGGTCAGAATGCGCTCAACCGCGCGGCGCTGGGCAGGGACCAGCGGCAGCGGCGCGCTGGGCGTAGCCGGGCGGCCCTCCAGAGGGTCGTGCTGCGCCAGCGCGTCCTCAATAGCAATCAAGCCAAGGCGTTGCAGGGCATCAAACGTGGCGGGCGTGGCTTTCGTGGCTTTGCGCACCTCGGTCAGTGTCCAGTGCTTCTGGCTCGCGCCTTCGGTCGGCGCCCTGGGCGACGTGGCAAGCAGCAGCCTGATAACGGCAAGCTGTTTTCTCAGGCTGAGCGCCTGGCGTTCAGAGAGCGTCTCGATTTTTTGCTGCGCTTCTTCGCTCCATTGAGCCGCCTGGTCATAGGGGGCTGCCAGGCGCACTACGCGCTGCGTGCGCAGGTGCGCGGGAATCAGGTCCAGCATGCCACGTTCCAACAATTCGGCAATGGCGGTGCCTGCGCGTGCGCCTCCCAATACCTGGCGCACCCTGGCCTCGCCAACCGTCCCTTGCTCGCGCAGCAAGCCCAGCAGCGCCTGCGGCTCCAGCGCTGGCAAGCCATCAGCATGCTCCTGACCATCAGGCGATGCCTCTGGTCGTCCCGCATCCTCGTTCAGCACCAGGCGCAAACCATCGCCGAGGCCCGGTGGAATCATCGGCTGCACACAGGCGGGGAGCGAGGCGCAATAATAGTCGGCCATCCACTCCGCCAGCGCCTGCTGGTGCGGCAGCAAGACCGGCGCCTTGTCGAGGAGTCTGGCAATCTCGCGGAGTTGAAAGCTGCGCTGCCCGGCTTCGACGCTGCCCATCTCGCTGGTTGGGGCTGAGGCGCCGGACGCTTCTTCGGCCAGCGTCCAGATAATGCCCTGGGTGAGCCGGGGGCCAAAAGGCAGCGCCACAAGCTGGCCCGGCTGAAGGAGCGGGCGAAGCGCTGGAGGGATACGATAGGTGAAGAGGGCACGACGGTTGCGACCACCCCAGGCGCCCTCCGGGACCAGAACCTCAGCAATCATCAGCGCAGGTGACTCCTCCGACTCCGCAGCATAGGACGGCGCCATGATAGGACAGCAGGATACGGGCACTGAGCGCGCCACACATAGCGATGATACTCTACAGCCTGCCTTCACGTCAACGAAGCGCCCCTTTGTCGGCTCGCTTGACAAGCCAGGCGCTCCTGCGCTACTCTGCACTGGAAAAGGCAGGATGGGCAGAAAGCCAGAGATAGAAAGGGCAAGCCGCATGGCAGAGAAGACCGGAGCAACCGACACCAGCGCCCCCAGCGCAACCGGCGATGTGAGCGCGCCAACGACGCCGGCTGGCGGCCAGGGCAAGCCTCGCTCCGGGCTGACCGGCCATATTCTGCCATCATTCTGGCGAAAGAACACGCCAGCCGTCCCCAGGGTGAGTATTGGCCCACCAGCATCTTCGGCAACGGCTGGAACACCAGGAACACTTGCGGCTGTCGTGCCAGGCGGCACCAGACTTGGACGCTGGTGGTCGCGGCTCGCCGGTCAAGATGAATCGGTTGGCCGCGCTGCCCTGCTCATTATCCTCTGCGCGCTGCTCTCGCTGGGCATCTATCTGTATGCGACACTGCGCTTTCCGCTGGCCCCCAACCTGACGCCTACGCCGTTGGACCTTGGCAAACTGACTGGATACAATCCCGTTGATGGGGAATTCTTCCTGCTCGCCATTGCTCTGCTGTTTGGCGCCTGGGGGCTGGTCTGCTTGGTAGCCGGACGCATCGAGCGGCAGGCCACCACCGGCTGGTGGCGAGCGCCCTGGCTGCTCAGCGGCCCGCTCTTTAGCTTTCCCATCATTGCCCTGCTGGTGCAGCTCTTCATGTACCCCATCACCGCGCTGGATGTCGTGGATTATGCCTCGCAGATTCGGGTATGGACGATCTATCACGCCAACCCACTGACGATAGCCCCCCTGGCCTTCCCTGGCGATCCATTTTTGCCATTTAATATCTACCCCTGGATGCCCTCACCCTATGGGCCGCTCTGGATTATCCTGAGCGCACAGGCCAGCCAGTTCGCGGGCGACAGCATCCTGGCGGCAATAATTGCGCAAAAAATGCTCAGCATCCTGGCCTGCATCGGCTCTATGCGACTCGTCTGGCTGCTGGCTGAGCGGCTTCGCCCGGAGCGACGCTGGCAGGCGTTTGTCTTCTTCGCCTGGAATCCGCTGGTGCTGTTTGAGACAGGCGCCAACGGCCACAACGATGTAGTGATGGTCTTCTTTATCCTGGCAGGACTGCTGGCGCTGATGTCGCCGCGCTGGTACTGGCAGGCATTTGCTCTGCCATTCCTCGTGGCAAGCGTACTCATCAAATGGACCAGCGTGCTGCTCCTGCCGCTGGCGCTGATCTATCTGCTGCGCGGCGGGCGCGCCAGGCGCTGGGGGCTGGCGCCGCTGGGGGTGGGCACAGCATTGACGCTGGCGTATGTCGTCCCGCTGATCGCGGCTTTTTGGGATACGCAGCATACGCCCGGCGTGCTGCTGCAATCGCAGTCTTTTACGGCTTCGCTCACGGCGCTGATCCACCTGCTCTTGCTGCCTATTTACAATGATCCGCTGGCCGGGACGGCAGCGCGCGACATTGGGGTTGGGGCTTTTGCGCTGGTCTATCTCTTTCTTCTGGCGCGGTTCGCCTTTCCTGGACCACGCGAACGCCTGGCAGCAGGGGGCAAGCTCACTGAGCAACAGCGCCTGCTGGTGGCAAGTCTGGAGAGCTATTTCTGGTATTTTGTGCTGGCAACCTTCTGGTTCCAGGCATGGTATTTGATCGCGCTGCTGCCGCTGGCCGCGCTGGCTCCCAACCCGTTGATGCGGATACGCGGCGCGCTCTTCTCGCTGGGAGCTATGCTGAGCTATGTGGTCTTTATCTTCCTCTGGGTAGTCTACTGGTGGAATCAGCCGGTCTTTAGTGTGGAACTGGTCGCCTGCATCGTGATCTTTGGTCTGCCGCTGATGACCCGCGCCCTGGAAGGCTGGCAGACGCGCCAGCGTCTCTACGCGCTGCTGGCGCGCGCGCAGTTCCCGCCCGCGCCCGCCGATGCCGAAGGGCCGCGCCGCCGCAAAAGCTGGTGGCTGCTCTGATGATGCCAGACGCCAGATGCCAAAATTCGGGCAGAGTGTCGCGGGTGCGGGTTCTCTGGCGATTAAAAAAGAGATAAGTGATGAATACGTTCTCAGAGCTACCAACGATAGAAGTATTTTCGGACCTGCTCTGCCCTTGGGGCTATCTGGCAACATTCCGGCTGCGCCAGTTGGAGCCAGAATGGCAGGGACGCGCGCGCTTTGTCTGGCGCTGCCTGCCGCTGGAGGTTGTTAACAATCGGGGCACCCCCAAAAACGTGGTAGATCAAGAACTGCCCTATCTGCTGCAAATCGAGCCGGATATTCCGGCGCGGCCCTGGAGGCGCGCAGACTGGGAATACCCGGTCACAGTGCTGCCCGCCTTCGAGGCGCTCAAATGCGCCGAGGCGCAGGGCGACGAGGCCGCGCTGGCGTTCAACTGGGCGGTGCGCCGGGCCTTTTTTGCCGACAGCCGCTGCGTCTCGCTGCGCCACGTGCTGATTGATATTGCACGCGAAGCCGCGCTGGACCTGGCCCAATTTATCAGAGACTTCGACAGCGGAGACTATAAGCATCTGGTGATCGCAGAGAGTGACGAAGGCTGGAACATCCTGAAGGTCAAGGGCAGCCCAACGCTGGTACTGCCATCTGGCGAACAGCGACCCCATCCGGCAATGCCCGAACTGCTCTGGGATGCGCACGAACATATCGTTGGCGTCAGGTCCAACGACTACCCCGAAGGCGATCCGCTGGATGTCTATAGGGCAATTATTAACGAGGCAGTCATCTAGCTCATTCTGATCTCCACCAGCCGATCCCAACCAGCATGATCGCTGATAAAGCGCACCTGCGCGCCCGGCAGCAAAGATGGAATCAGTTCGACCAGGCGGGCGCGCTGATCGTAACCGAACTCCAGCAAGAGGACTGCCCCAGGCTTGAGCAAAGGTGGCGCGCTCGCCAGCAGGCGGCGCAGATGCCCCAGGCCATCATCCGCGCCAAAGAGCGCCAGATGCGGCTCGTAGTCGCGCACATCGGGAGCCAGGATCGTTTGTTCGTTCAAGGCCACATAGGGCAAATTCGCCAGCAGCAGGTCCACCGGCTCCGGCAGCGGCGCCAGCAGATCGCCTTGCAGAAAGCGCACACGCGCCTCAACGCCCAGCCGCCGGGCATTCTCCGCAGCCAGCGCCAGCGCATCTGCTGAAATATCAGTGGCATAGACCAGCGGCAGGCGCGGTACCAGGGCCGCCAGCGCAATGGCAATCGCGCCGCTGCCGGTGCCAATGTCGGCGACGCGCAGATCAGCGAGCGCTGTTGCTCCGCGTCGCCTGACTTCCGCCAGCGCCATCTCGACCAGCAATTCGGTCTCCGGGCGAGGAATCAAGGCGCGGCGATCCACCAGGAAATCCAGGCCCATAAACTCTTTATGGCCGGTGAGATAGGCCACCGGCTCACGCTGGAGCCTGCGCTCGATGAGCGCCTCAAAGTTCGCAAGCTGCTCTGGTGTCAGCGTTCGCTCCGGGTAGGAATAAAGGGTTACTCTGTCGGTTGCCAGAATGTGGGCCAGCAAGATGGCAGCATCCAGATCGGCGCTGCTGATCTCCGCCGCGCGCAGACGCGCCCGCGCCTGGCGCAGCGCTTCTTGAATTGTCGCCATACTTTCCTCCCTTTGGCAGTATTATATGCCTCTCCCCCGTACTCTTGTCTCTCTTCATTTGACCATCGCCAAACGGCTAGCCTATAATGAAGCCTCAGTGTGACCTGCCGCAGCAGGGCGGCAAGCAGGAGAGACAACCAATGCAGAGACCCCCGCGACGACGAAGAACGCGCCGACAACGCCCCAAAGGGCCAATGAGGCGGCTGCTCATCAGCCCGGATTTCGCACTGCTCTGGCTCAAGCAAAGCGTTACAGCGCTCTGCGATGCCTTGTTCATGACGACGCTGCTCATCTGGATCGGGACACGAACCAATTCCCCCATCGCGCTTGGGTTGGCGCTGGTGGCGCTGGGCGTGCCCTACGCGCTCTTTGGACCATTTGCCGAAGCCGCCACAGAACGCTGGAGTCGCCGCCGAACTATGTTTGTCACTGACGTGGTACGCGGCATCCTCACGTTTCTGCTCTGCCTGTCCTTGTTGCCTGTCTTCACGCCGCGTCGAGCGCTGGCGGTGATCTATCTGCTTTGCTTCTTCATTGGAGTGATGACACGCTTTTCAGCGGCAGCGCAGCGTTCAGCGCTCACCGCCGTTGTGCCCCCCAGCGAACATCCGCGCGGCATCTCGCGCATCCAGGGCAGCATTGCCATTCTGAGCATCTTTGGCCCCATTCTGGCTGCCATTTGCTTCCTGTCTCTGGGGCAAACTCCCCTTCCTGGGCTATTCCTGACCGGCTTTCTGCTGCTGCTTTCAGCCGGTGGCGCGCAAGCGATGGATCGCCAGTTTACTGCCAAGGTGCGCGCCATCCAGATACGCCGCAGGCGCCGGGCGATGGGAGCGGATGACACAACGATGGATGATACAGCCGGGGAAGATGTCGAACCGGCAGAACTGTGGTCTCCAAGTGTCCTGCGCAGCGGCATTACCGAAGGCATTAAGGGTATTCGCCTGCTGCTTCAGCAGCGCCCCTTTGCCAGCGTTGCCATTATTGTCGCGCTGATCGCTCTCGTTGGGGGCATTCTCAACGTCTTGGAGGTCTTCTTTGTTGGCAGCTATCTTGGCACGCCAGGAGCCTATCTTGGACTGATTGTAGGCGCCAATGCCGCAGGTATTCTGCTGGGCAGTGTCTGGTTCGGTCGACTTGATGCTCACCTGCAACCGACCACAACGTTCATCTATGCGACGTTGGGGATGGGCCTGGCAACTGCTGCTTTTGTTACCAGCCGCTCGCTCAATATAGCGCTGCTCTGCACTATCGCAATGGGCATCGCCAATGGCATGGCCCTGCTTGCCGCTCAGACGACACTCGTTGAGACGGGAGATCGCAGCCACCTGCCCCGGCTCATGGTTGGCTACGAGACGCAGACAGCGCTGGCAGGGATCGTTGGCACCCTGTTGGGCGGCCTCGCGGGAGGCATCATCAATATTGCGACGTTCCTGAAAGTTGCCAGCGGGCTGCTTATCGCGGGTGGCGTGCTTGGCTGGCTGGTCATCACCGGGCTATCCTCCAGGCTTAACTTCCGCCATCGGATAGCCCATGAAGAAGGGGATGAAGGTGAGGGAGCGCTGCAAGAGTCATCAGAGGAGTACGAGCCAGCCGAAGATCAAGACGCGGCCTTCGATGATGGCGAGGAAGAGGCGCTGCCGATGTCGCGGCGACCATCGCAGCAATTTGGGCGATTCTGGGCAGAGGATGGACAGGATCAGGACGACGGCAATCTGGGAGAAGATGAGCCGCCGCCCGATGAGGAGGACGCGGGCGATGCTGAACAATGGGAGCCGCCCGCGCCAGTGGAAGAGCCGCCGCTGCCGCGCCGCACAATGCGCCTGCGGCCCGCGCCCTGGGAAAAACCCGGCGGATTTGGGCGCTAATACTGGAAAAGCAAACATATATGAAAGGTTGCTAAGTAATGGCAGAGTGTGTGAGCGACGGGCAGGGCACGATTGGCGTCTTTGATTCCGGGACCGGCGGGCTGACGATTTTGATCGAACTGATGCGCCTGCTGCCGGAGGAGCGCTTTGTCTTCTTTGGCGATACAGCGCACTGCCCCTTTGGCAAGCGCAGCGCCGACGAGATTCGCACTTTTGCTGCCGCCGCCTCCCAGTTCTTTCTGAGCCAGGACGCCAAGTTGATTGTGCTGGCCTGCAACTACGCCTCAGTGGTTGCCAGGGAGACGCTGCGCCAGCGCTACCCGGTCCCCTTTGTGGCGGTCGTGCCAGCCGTGAAACCGGCCTCCCAGGCCACAAAGACCGGCAAAATCGGGGTGATGGCAACCGATGCCGTGTCGCGCAACCCGCTTTTCCTGACATTGGTAGATGAACTGCGTAACGGCGCTCAGACCTTGACGATTGGCTGCACGCGGCTGGTGGAACACTGCGAGGCTGGTCAGTTGGATGGCCCAGAGGTGGAAGCCACCATACATGGCTACGTTGACCCGTTGCTCGCCCAGGGGGTGGATACGCTGGTACTCGGCTGCACCCACTTCCCGCTGCTGCGTCCGGCGATTGAGCGCGTGGCTGGCCCCGGCGTCACCGTAATTGACAGCGGCATGGCCGTTGCCCGCCAGGCGCGGCATGTCCTGGAAGAGCGGCGCTTGCTGCGCGAGGGCGATACCCCGCTGAGCGACGACGAGCGGCTGGCGATCTATTGCAGCGGCGACCCGGACGCCTTCAGCGCCGTCGCCTCGATGATCCTTGGCCGCCAGGTGCGCGTGCGGCAGGCGCTGGCGCCTGCACCTGCAAAGGGATAAAGCAGTTTTGCGGCTAGCTATTTTTCGTATGGGAAACGAGACGCGCTCAAATCATGTAAAAAAAGCCATTCTTTAATAGCTATGGAGGGACACGTTATGGCGCAAGAGATACCCTCTATCCCTAGCAAACTTCTTCTCACTATTGAACTTGTTCCACAAACCTGCTGGCATAGCAACATGCGCAAAGTGTTACCTCAAGCAGAGTGGGATAAGCTTCGCAAACAGGTATATACGCAGTATCATCATCAATGCGGCATTTGTGGGGCGGCAGGGATATTGCACTGCCATGAGATCTGGCACTATGACGACGAAGCTCATATACAAACACTGCGTGGCTTCATTGCCTTATGCGTCTGGTGCCACCACGTGAAGCATATTGGGCTGGCAGGCATCCTTGCAAATGAGGGAAAACTTGATTACGAACAAGTGGTTGCCCACTTTCTAAAAGTTAATGCCTGCAACCGGGCAAGTTTTGAACAGCACCGCAAAGCGGCTTTTGAGCAATGGAGAGCACGTTCCAAACATCAGTGGAAAACTGATTTAGGTGAATGGCGAGATAAGGCAAAGAAACTCTGATTGTCTCTTAGAAAGCACCAAGCTCAAACAATCGGCGCACCCAGGCAATGAATTGCTCTGCATGAGCGTCAGTGTCATCAAGATAGCGCCTGGTAATCGCCAGGCCCATTGGTGTCCCTGGCACTTCTTGCCAGGCCAGCCAGGTATGCAGATACGCTTTCATTAGATGACTTTCAGCAAAACTGGCACATAGACATCTGGCCTCATTATCATCTCTGACCCGTAAGGAACACGAAGAAAGAAGAAAAAGGAATTACTCTGGTTGTTCTAGCGGTCTGATCACTCGCGCCGGGTTGCCCGCAACAATCACATTGGGAGGCACATCGCCCGTGACCACGCCGCGAAAGCCAACAATCGAATTATCACCAATGGTCACGCCTTTGAGTACGGCAGTCTGGCCTGCCAGCCAGACGTTATTGCCGATAGTAACGGGCGCGCTCAGAACCTTGGCCCTGGGGTTCGTGCGGCGATCCAGGTCAAGGCTGTGAAAATCCGTATCGATAATCACTGCCGAACCAAGAATGCAATCGCGCCCAACCGTGATGCCGCGCGCCGCCATCAGCCCGGCTCCATTCAGGCGCGTATTATCCCCAATCTGGATCACCACATCGGGTCCATAGGTAATCAGCACGTTGGGTTCTTTATGTGCCCAGGCATTTACATTGGCGCCAAAGATGACGCGCCCCGGCCCCTTAATGTGCAAACGACCATTGGTGATAAAGCCAGGGCCAAACTCTACCCGCTTTCCTCGCAAGAGCCGTATCCTGGCGATAGTGCAGGTAGTCAAAACACCCACGACGATGGACTTGGCTAACTCTCTCAGACGCTGCTTCATGAAAGCCCTACTCCAGCATACTCAAGTCTTTCTTCCGGGCAAGAGCCATCTTACATCGTGAGCAGAAAGCCCACTACAAAGCCCAGAAGGGCGCCGACCAGCACTTGAAAAGGCGTGTGGCCGACCAGTTCGCGCAGGCGCTCCTGCTGAAGCCCTTTGTTATGAAAATAATCAGCCATCATCTGATTGAGAATTCGCGCCTGGATGCTCACCGCCTGCCGTACACCAGCAGCATCGTACATCACAATGGCCGCCAGGACAACAGAAACAGCAAAAACCGGAGAATCCAGACCTAACTGCCGACCGGCAGCAGTCGCCAGCGCGGTAACAAACGCAGAATGTGAACTGGGCATACCACCCGCCCCGGCGACAGACTGAAAATCAAAGCGGCGATCTCGAATCAGGGAGATCAGCCCCTTGGCAACCTGGGCAATTGCCAGGGCCAGCAGGGCAGCAATCAGCAGCTTATTATGGAGGAGCGCCATAGTATCTTCCCAGTGAGACGCGACAGAGCCTCAGCAAGACTGCTTACGGTTCGCTCTCAAATGGTGCCAGAGTCAGAAGCCCGGTGTTATCGGCCAGCAACTGCTGCACACGCAATTCAGCATTATCAAGCAGCCGACCACAATAGCGCGCGAGCTTCATCCCTTCCTCAAAATGTGCCAGCGCCTCATCCAAGGAGAGATCGCCAGTATCCAACGCGCTTACAGCTTGCTCCAATCGCTCAAAGGCTTCCTCAAATGTCAGCCCAGCAAACTCAGCCTGCTCCTGCGTCGCCATTTTGCTCCTCCTCTAACTGCCAGGCCACGCTGCGAATATGCCCGTCGCGTAGCTGAATATCCAGTTCGTCACCAGCCTCCACCTGGCGCACGCTCGTTACCGTCTGGCCGTCAGCCTCGCGTCGCACCACCGCATAGCCGCGCGCAATCGTCAGCAGCGGACTGAGCGAGTTCAGATGCAGCACCGCGCCGCGCAGCCGCTCGCGGCGCATCACCAGCAGATGATCGAGCCGCTCGCTGAGGGTGCGCGTCGCTTCATCAATCTGCTGGCGAGCCTGTACCAGACGAGCAAGGGGGCTGGAACGGATCAGATCGCGCCGCTGCCCGGAAAGCTGGCCGCGCAGCAGTTCCAGTCGCCCTTCGATCAACTCGGCCAGGCGTTCTTCCGCGTCGGCCACTGAGCGCCGCCACTCCGCTGCATCAGGCACAGCAGCAGCAGCAGCGGCAGTCGGCGTGGAGGCGCGATAATCGGCGACAAAATCAGCGATGGTAAAATCCGTTTCGTGGCCGACGCCAGTAATCACCGGCAGGCGCGAGCGATAGATCGCGCGCGCCACCTCTTCTTCGTTAAATGCCCAGAGTTCCTCAACCGACCCTCCGCCGCGCGCCACGATAATGACTTCCGCCGCGCCATGCGCGTTGAGCCGATCAATCGCCACAGCGATCTGGCTGGCAGCACCTTCGCCCTGCACCAGCGTTGGCGCCAGGATCACCTGCACCAGTGGGCAGCGCGTCCGCAGCACCCGCAGCATATCGCGGAGCGCCGCAGCCTGGGGCGAGGTCACAATCCCCACGACAGCAGGCCAGCGCGGCAAGGGGCGCTTGCGCCCCTCATCAAAGAGGCCCTCAGCCTCCAGTCGCTGCTTCAACTGCTCAAAGCGCAGATGCAGCAGCCCAACCCCGGCCTCCTCGATCTCCTCCACAATCAACTCATAGGTGCCCCGGTTCTCGTAGAGGGCGAGACGCCCGCGTGCCAGCACAGCCATGCCGTCGCGCAGCACCAGCGGCGGGGGCGCTGATAACGGTGCAAACAGGCTGGCGCGATTGCTGCGCGCAGCGCTCACACGCCGAAACAGCACACAGCGCAACTGTGCCGTCTCATCCTTGAGCGTAAAATACTGATGCCCGGCAGCAGATTGGGTAGAGTTTGATACTTCGCCCTGCACCCAGACATCCTGCAAGAGCGGGTCTGACTCCAAGACCTCTTTGAGATAGCGTGTAAGCTGGCTGACCTGGAGAAGCTGCATAGTCTACTCGCTGGCTGGCTAGGGGCGCTAGAGGCTGGTATCGATGGTCATGAGATGCTGGCCGTATTCCACTGGTTGTCCCTCTTTTACGACAATCTCTACCACCCGACCAGCGACTGGCGATTCAACCTCATTCATCACGTTGAGCGCTTCAATCGCCCCGACAATCTGAGACTGACGCACCTGATCGCCCACTGACACCGCCGCCTTGGCGCCACGTTTCAAGCTGCTGCGAAAGATTCCAACCAGCGTTGCCGTCACTTTCTGGAGAGAATCCTGCGCAGCCGACGCCAGTTCGGCATCAGCACCATCCGCTTCCTGCGCGCCCGCAAAGGACAGCGCCCCTTGTTCCTCTGAAGGCGCCAGCAGCGCTGCTGCCCCAACCACCGGGGTAGGCTTCCGTAACGTCAGGCGCAAGCCCGCGCTCTCGCGCTCTATCGTTAGCTCATGGACATCGCTGCTGTCCATCATCTGGATCAAGCGTCGCACCTGCTCCACACTGATACCCACCTCTGGAGCAACGGACGCGGCTGAAACTCTTGACTCTTCTTGTTCTTGTGCCATTACACCACCCCATTTGCAGAACATGCTACAGGTTCGGACACCGTTTAGGAGACACGCTCAATGTAGGTCGCAGTATCGGTCTTTACGCGAATGACATCACCAGTATTCACAAAGAGCGGCACCTGCACCGTCAAGCCGGTCTCCAATTCAGCGCGTTTGGTGCCGCCGGTCGCTGTATCGCCTTTGTAACCCGGCTCTGTGTACGTCACGCGCAAATCTACCGTCACTGGCGGCTCGACTGAGAGCGGCTCATCCTGGTAGCTCACCAGTTCAAACGTCAGGCCATCAATCAAATAGTAGCGATTATCGCCAAGCTGTTTCGAGGTCAGGGGAATCTGCTCGAAGGTTTCGGTATCCATAAAATAATACAGGTCGCCATCCTGATATTGAAATTGGACGGTACGCTCATCCAATTCAACGCGCGGAAACTTTTCGCCCGCGTCAAAGGTGCGCTCGATGATAGCGCCAGTGCGCAGATTGCGCAGTTTCACGCGCACAATCGCGCCGCCGCGCCCAATCTTAATATGCTGCCATTCAAGGATACTCATCAATTGACTATCCAGGTCAATGGTCACGCCGCGTTTCAAATCGCCAACAGAAATCATACCTTGCCCTCCCGCCAGACCAGACTTCAGAATGAGACCCGCAGGCGATAGCCCGTATCGCCTGCCGCCCGCTCGTCTTAAGCACCTAGCATGAGATCCTTGGGTGATCGGGTGAGAATCTCAACTCCGTGCGCAGTGATAACACCCATGTCTTCGATGCGCACACCGCCCCAGCCGGGGATATAGATACCAGGCTCAATCGTCACAACCGCTCCGACGCCCAGCGGCGCCTCGGCATTGAAGCGGCTCAGGCGCGGGGCCTCGTGGACCTCCAGTCCGATACCATGCCCGGTGCCATGCACGTAATACTCACCATAGCCCGCCTGTTCAATCGTCTGGCGTGCCAGCGCATCGGCAGCCCTCCCCGTGATACCCGCGCGTAACCCCTCTTCGCAGGCCAACTGCGCCCGCAGCACCACGTCGTAAATCTCGCGCAGTCTGGCATCTGGCTGGCCCAGGCAGAAGGTGCGCGTCATATCAGAACAATACCCCTGATAGCGCGTGCCCATATCAATCGTGATCGGCTCGCCCTCCTCTAGCCTGCGATCCGTCGGAACCGCGTGGGGCAGCGCCGCATTAGGCCCCGACGCCACAATCGAAGGAAATGATGTTGTTTCGGCGCCTTGCGCCACCATAAAGCGCTGAATTTCCCAGGCAACCTCACGTTCGGTCAGCCCAGGCCGAAGCCAGCCCGACAGATGCGTAAACGTCTCGTCAGTGATCTGCTGCGCCCGCTTGATCTTCTCAAGCTCAACCTCGTCCTTGAACTCGCGCAGCGGTTCCACCACGCCTTGCAGCGCCTTGAGTTCAAAATCGCCCCTGCTCTCATCGAGCAGTTCCTGGTAGAGTGCCACCGACACCCAATCCGCCTGGAAACCAACGGTCCTCCAACCTTGCTGGCGAATAGTTTCTGCCAGGATCGGCGCAAACTTCGCTTCACGGATCACCAGCGGGATACCTGGCACTTCGCGTGCAGCCTGCTCGGTATAGCGCCCATCAGTGGCAAGCAGCACCTGGTCACGCCCGACGAGCAACTGGCCCGCAATATCCAGGCCATGATCGAGGGCATAAAATCCGCTCAGATAATAGCGACTCACATCCTGAGTGACGATCAGCGCATCCACCTGCACCTCAACGAATTTCTGGCGCAGGCGCTCAATGCGCTCGACGGGTGTAGACATGCAGTTTCTCCAGAACACATGAAGGTAACGACGCCGTAGGAGCGGGTCTATCTGCTTTTCGGAAAGTATAACACAACTTGAAGCAAAGCCGTTTCCAGCGCCAGAGTTGACACCTGACAGCCAAATAGCGTATTCTAAGGTTGGGGGAATATCTCTTTCAACAGGTGGAACCCTTAAAAATACGTAGCCCTTGCCATCGCCCGGTGCTACCCCTTAGCCCCAGGTCAGTGGACGATTGGCTCATCCGTTGTCTGGGACGCGGAAGGAGGAAAGACGATGAAACTGACCATGAAAAGTGATTATGGGTTGCGGGCGATGCTTGACCTGGCGCAGTATTACGGCCAGGGGCCGATTCAATGCAGCGATATTGCGCACAGGCAGGACATCCCCGAATATTATCTGGACCAGTTGCTCATTGCCCTGCGCAAAGCGGGCCTCATTCGCAGTGTACGTGGGCCACAGGGAGGCCATCTCTTGGCAAGGGCGCCCGGTCAGATCATGATGGGCGAAGTAATTCAGGCGCTTGATGGCAATCTGGCGCCAATGGAGTGCGTCACTGATCCCACCTCATGCACCCAGTCGGCAGGGTGCGCTCTGCGAGACATCTGGCTCAAAGTCGATGAGTTTACTCAGCAGTTGGTGATGAGTACCAGCATCGAAGAGCTTGCCAGAAAGCACCGCGCCGTCGCGGTTGAGATGTACGAGATTTAATCTGGCAGCATGCCCCGGCGCCAGATCAGCACTTTGAGGGGGTGCTGTGTGTTTCCACAGCCCGCGTCAGTTTTCCCCATTCTTCCAGCGAGAGCGTTTCCGCGCGACGGCGGGGATCGATCCCCGCCGCATGCAGCCAGCCCTCCACAACTGCCGGTGATTGGTTGAGTCCCAGCACCAGCGCGTTGCGCAGCGTTTTGCGCTTCTGGCTGAAGCCTGCGCGCACGATCTCAAAGAAGCGCTCGCGCGCCGCGCCCTCCAATCCCAACAGCGGCTGCGGATAGACATCAATACGCACAATGGCCGAGTCCACCCTTGGCGGCGGATAAAACGAGGACGCGGGCACCCGCGCCACCAGGCTGGTCTGCCCGTAAAACTGGACGCTGACCCCCAGCAGGCTCAGATCGCCGGGCGCTGCCGTCAGACGCTCCGCCACTTCCTGCTGCACCAGCACGACCAGGCGCTGCGGCGGCTGGGCACATTCCAGAAAATGGCGCAGCGCGGAAGCCGTCAGATAATAGGGCAGATTGGCCGCCAGCGTATAGGGCTTCCCCTGGAAAAAGTCCTGTGGCTCAATCTCCAGCAGATTGCGCGGCACAAGCTCCACATTGCCCAGCGGCGCCGTCACCTCGCGCAGAATCGCCAGCGCGCCGCGCTCGATTTCGACCGCCACAACGCGGCCCTCTGGCCCAACGGCCCGCGCCAGCGCCACCGTCAGTACGCCCATCCCCGCGCCAACTTCCAGCGCCGAAGTGCCAGGAGCCAGTTCTGCCGCCGCCACAATCTGTGCCAGCGCCCGGCGGTCCTCCAGCCAGTATTGCCCGAACGTTTTTTGTGGATGGACGCCATGCTTGTGAAGCAACCGCCGGACGACCGCTGGATCGCTCAGATCGGGTATCGAATACATCATGCCTCCTTTCTTCGGAAGCTGCCAAACCTATCCAGAGGCCAGTAGTGTGATATAAAAACCTCTGTCCTCTGGATGAAGAGGGCTTGTTCATTATGAACGTGTCCTGGAGACAACCAATGCAGGCATTCGAGCTTTCCCAACTCCTCAACGCCGCTGACCACAGCAGCGTCCGCTATCAAGAGTTTCTGCGCCATCCGACGCTCAGCGTCGGCCTCTATTTTCTGCCCGCTGACGCGGCTGATCCGCAAAAGCCCCATACTGAAGATGAAGTGTACTACATCGTGAGCGGCCAGGGAGCGATTGCCGTTGACGGGGAACATCGCCAGGTGCGGGCGGGCAGCGTGGTGTTTGTCGGCGCGAACGTGGAACATCGCTTCCACTCGATCACAGAGGACATGACCATCCTGGTCTTTTTCGCGCCCGCTGAATACAGCCTGGCATCCTCAGCAAGTGCAACAGCGGGCTGAGCAGCAGATACTATTTTCTCAATGCAAAATGACCAGTTGAGAAAAAAAGGATAAATTCATCTTGCCATTGCTTCTTGTCTGTGCTATAATTGAAGCGACTTGTGGTAAGGGGTTTTCTTGCAAGTGCCGATGATCTCTGGTCACAAGTGTGCAAGGCACGCCGATAGCGGTTAAACCTCTCGCAAGGTACTACAGCGCGGCAAGCAGGTGGTGCCAGGGGAAGGTAAACGAGAGAGCGAGAATACACTCTCTGACACAAGTAATCCCAGATTCTGGATGCAGTCATGTATCCAGCATGGGATAGAGGCCCTTGTAGTTGGGCCAGTACGGGCGGTGTTTTCATGGCAAGTCCAGTCACGGGCGCAGGCTGAAGCATCAAGCGTACCAACCAATCAAGAGTTTGCTGGTGATTGGAAACTATACTGTTATGCGTCATCCCCATAGGGGAGTTGAGTATCTTCCTCGGTAGCTCAACGGTAGAGCGCCCGGCTGTTAACCGGGGTGTTACAGGTTCGAATCCTGTCCGAGGAGCCACCAACCAAAAGCGCCGCCAGTCTGATGCTGGCGGCGCTCTATTTTTACTGGCGACCCTAAATAACCTCCTCAGTGGGCTGAATGCGCATCTCGTTCACACCGATCTGCCCCGGCGGCAGTAATTATTGAGAACAGGTGCCTCTCTCTGAGGGATCGTGACAAAGAGACGAGAGGAACAGGGCTGCAAGAAGCATAACTTTCAGGGCAGCCTGACCTTCATTGGTGATAGGCATAAAAAAGATGAAACACATCACACTTGCCAGTTGTCAGATATGGTAAGATAGTTGTTGAGTACAGGCATACCGGCTAGACTGGATGGCAGCCAAATAGGGGCGCAGCAGGGCTGTTCCAGATCAGCACAGGCTGCGGAGGGAATATCATGCAATCAGAAGATAATCAGCAGCCAGGCGCAAATGAAGTGACCCTGGTTGCCCCGCGTTCTCAACAAGGCTCGGCCAGGCTTATCCTGAGACGGGCAGACGGACAACTCAAAGAGTATGGGCTGGACAAAGATGAAATCACCATAGGTCGGCTTGCATCGAATGATGTCGCTTTGCCTGATGATCGCAGCGTCTCGCGCCGCCACGCAGTTATTCGGCGCAGCAATGTTGGCTATGTGATTGAGGACCAGCAAAGCAATAACGGCACGTATGTGGATGGCGAAAAAATCCTCTATCCCTTTGTGCTGCACAACGGCCAGTCGATTAAGATCGGGGCCAATGAACTGACGTTCACGGTGACAAGCGCGCAGATCAAGGCAGCCAGCCAACCAGAACAGGCCATGCCTCCGGCGGCAGCACCATCACCAGACATCCAGCCCGGCTCGATGGCGGCGCCGCGCCAACCATCCGGCCAGATACCATCACGGGCGGATTACGACGCGGTGCCGCCGCCCCAGCCAACACCTCAGCCTATCGAAGCTGCACCTACGCCTGCCTTCCCACCGCCTGCGCCTGCTTTTCCGCCTCCACCGCAGCCAGCCCCGGCTTTCCAGCAACCAGCGTCGACGTTCCCACCGCAGCCGGAACCTGCCTTCCAACCACCACAGCCTGCACCCATCTTCCAGCCGGAACCTGCTTTCCAACCACCACAGCCGGTGCCTGCCTTCCAGCCGCCGCCTCAGCCCGCGCCCGCTTTCCAGCAGCCAGCGCCGTTCGCGCCCCCGCCTGCGCCCAATATTCCAACATACCCGGCGCCTGCGGCACAGACCCCCAGCGGCCCCGGTATGATTATCTGCCAAAACTGCGGCCAGTCCACAATGGCAAACAAAGCGTTTTGCCTGAACTGCGGGACAAGCCTGGCGGCGCAAAGCGCCCCGGCGGCTCCGGCTGGCGCCAGCCCCTTCGGCGCGCAGCAGCCGGGCTTTTTCCCACCCAATCAGGGCGGTCCACTACCCGGCGCGGCCTTCGGTCAGCCTCCGGTAAACAACCCGCAAGCCTGGCCGCCGCCACAACCCGGCCCACAGCCCTGGCCCCCACAGCCACAGCCTGCCCAGCAGCCCTGGCCTCCACAGCCAGGTCAATTTGGAGTGCCTGCCCCGGCGCCCGGACCGTTGGATGCCGTCGTCCTCTACTCCAGAACGATGCGGCTGATGCAGCCCAGCGATCTGCGCGTGCGGCTGACGACACAATTTGTCGCGCCAGGGATGCTTCAGCCGGGAACGGTGATTACGGTGCGCGTCTGGTCGGGGGCGCAAGATGCCTTTTTCCTGAGTTCACAATGGATCAACCTGCGTGTGCCAGGTCCAGGCGGCGTTGAAGAGGGCGCAATTCAGGCGACACCTCGCCCGGCTGCTCCGGGTGTCCCGTATCAACTCTTCTTCCTGGTGAGCGATGCCTCCGGCCAACCACTGCAACCAAATCCGGCAGTCGCAGATATTACCATCACTGACCAACCAGCTTCACCATTTGAAGGGCAGAGTACGCTCAGACTGCCGATCTAAACACACCACCTGAGCAAAGAAAAAGCAGAGCGCGTCGGCGAATGGGGCCACCGACGCGCTCTGCTTTTATGTTACGTAAGAGGTTTCACGCCGCTCACGGTTCAGCTATGATGCCAGGTGACACTGAAGCTGGTGCCGCCGCTGCCCAGCCCAGAGGGCTGCGCCTTCACCGTGCCATTTGATGTGACCATCGTGATAGCATCGGGGTTGGGGTTACTGGAGATCGAGACACCATTCGCGGTGCAATTGGTGAAATTCACCGTGCCGAAATTCGCCAGGGGCAGCACACCCGAAGTGGAGGATGGCGCCTCAGCAATCCACTCCGCTGAGCCAAGCGCCGCACCATTGAGCGTCTGGTTTGTGGTGAACGTCCAGCCCTTGGTGTTGTCCTTGATCGTCAGCGTGAAGCTGCCGCTGCCATTGTACTTCACCTCGGCGGTGAAGGAATCGCCCGGCGAGACCGGGTTGGAGAGATAGACCGGATACGCTGGATACATTTCATACCAGGCATAATAGGTTGGCGTTCCCCTGGAGCAATCTGAATCAGTGCCAGTCTGCTCTACCGAGTTTGTCCCATCACCATCAATGCCGACCCAGAAGGCGGCATACGCCGTCTGCCGTCGGCTGCATGTGACTGCTGGCTCCGTCCAGGAGCCTTTGACATCGGTGAACGTTGTGCCAGTATTGGCATAGCCTGACCAGTTGGTGCTGGAGCTGTTCCTGGCATGCAAGACGTGGTTCTTGACGGTGCTATGGAAGATAGCCGGTGCAGAGGTGCCTGCCGCCGCAGGCGTGGCCGCCAGAGAAAGCAGCGCGAGCGCCAGAAGCACCGCAAAGGTGAGCAAACCAAGCCGGCGAGTTCCGGCCAGAGTAAGGGATTTCGCCATTATACAGTTGACCCCTTTCGTAAGATAGACACACCCAACAGAGAGAGGTATGAGCGCGCAAAGCCCCATTTCTTCGCGTGTCTTTTGCCTGGCAGCAATGCCAGCCAATCAGCGTGATTAGCTGGCACTGCGGGCTGTGGATAGGCGTGCTAATGAGCCTCCCAGCCTATCGAACCGTATTGCAGGATGTCAGAATCCGCCAGTGCCGTTCGGGGTTCCAAGACCTGTTGGGCCGTCCCAGCCAGGGCCTGCGGTACACAGGTCGTTGCCGCAGTTGCTGGTGCTGCCGCTGGTCACATCGTTCAGGCTGCTGGTATGGCTATAGGGGAAAGAACCGTAGTTCACAGTGCTGGCATTGCCTGCCAGAGCATAGACGCTGGCAATAATCGGCGAGGCCACGCTGGTGCCGCCAAACACCAACCAACCGGATTCGCGGTAGCTGTCGTAAACATCCACGCCGGTATTGGGGTCAGCCACTGCCGAGACATCGGCAACCGCGCGGCGGCTGCAATGTGCCGTGATGTTAGAGATATTTTGCCAGCTTGGCTGCGCCTCAAACGCGCTGCACCCGCTGCCCGCGCCGCTCCAGGCCGTCTCGGTCCAGCCGCGACTATTGCTGGCACGGACCAGATGCGTGCCACCTACCGCCGTCACAAAGGGCGAGGCGGCAGGATACTCAACGATAAAGCCGCTGTCGCCAGAACTGGCGGTAATCGCCACGCCAGGATGGTTATAGTGGCTATCGGCGCTGGTCTCGGTGCTGGACTCACTGCCACCATAACTGTTGCTCACCTCAGTCGCACCCAGCCGTACCGCCGTATCAACTGAAGCCTCCAGATTGGCAAGACTATTGGAGGTCGCTTCTACCAGCAGAATATGGCAGTTAGGACAGATGGCACTGACCATATCCAGATCAAGCGAGATTTCTTCGGACCAGCCAACGTTATTACGGGGATAGCTGCCCTGCACCCCATTCTGATTGACCTTCTTGAAGCAGCCATTGGCAGTAGTGCAGGCTGGAAGGCCAAACTGCGAGCGATAGACAGCGAGATCAGATTCTGCATTGGGATCATTAAAGGCATCAACAATGGCTACCGTCTGGCCGACACCGCCAGTCGAATTGACCACGTTATACGCTGACTGGAGATCACAAGGGGTATAACCGGAGGATGGATTCGTACAACTGGTCACATGCGGAGTGACCGCCTGGGACTGAGCAGCGCTGGTTCCACCGATGCGCTGGATGGCAAAGCAGCGGGCAAAACCCGCCGGGGCGCTGCCACAGGCATTGGAAAACGAGTAAGGCGTGACACCCGACGCGGGCGCCGCCTCCGCTACTCCGGCAAAGCTCACTGCCAACATCAAGGCAGCAACCACCGCAACAGCGCCAGAGAGGGACAAGACACGTTGGACGAGACGCATAAAGACCAATTTCCTCCTGCTCTGGATAAGCAGGCTCGCCTCCATTGACGAGCCATGCCCAGGTAAAACCGCACTCTGACCGATGAGGCCAGAGGAAACCTGGCAACGCACCAGATTCAGCAACCCTGCTGGAAGGTGTTTCCGTTTTGTCCTATCTCCAGATGGCTCTATCGAAAGGGGCCATTCTATGACCCCTGGTAGGTGTCCCTGGGTAGTTACAGCGTTCGCAACCCGCGAGGAAATTGGTAGTTGTCAGCGCGAGAAAGTGATCGAGGACTCTTCCATAAGCTCAACAATGTCCCTACAGAGCGGTTGTTATAGCAACTATAGCATAGAGAAGGGTGTTTGGTCAAGAGGCTGATCAGACCATTTGCCAAAAAAGTGAGCAGAAAACGCGCGAAACTTTGATAGCATCTCTATCAGATCATCTTGCAAAAAGACTATCAACAATGATATAATCTTTGGCAGCAGCACCGTGCGTGCTGTTCTACGCAAGCGTCATCTCAAGAGCATGGTCAGCCTGCACCCATCCTGCGCAGGAGGAGGAACGTCGATGGCAATGAAGATAGATCGCTTTACCGACAAAGCCCGTGAAGCGCTGGGCCGGGCGCACGAAATCGCCCAGGAATACAACCATTCCCAGGTTGATGCCGAGCATCTGCTGGCCGCTCTACTGGAGCAGGATGGCGGCATCGTTCCCGAAATCATCACCAAGCTGGGCAGCAACCCGGCAGCACTGCGCGCGCAGGTCATTGCTGAACTGGATCGCCTCCCTAAAGTCTACGGTGGGCTGGAGCCAACGGTTGCATCCCGGCTGCGGCTGACGATTGAGGACGCCTGGAAGCAAGCTGAACAATATAAAGATGAATACCTCAGCACCGAACATCTCTTGCTAGGATTGGAGGGGCTGCGCGATGGTGTGGCTCCGCGTTTGCTGCGCGCAGCAGGCGCCACACCGGACGCCACGCGCAAAGCGCTCAGCCAGATACGCGGGTCGCAGCGTGTCACCGACGCCAACCCGGAGGGCAAATATCAGGCGCTGGAGCGCTATGGCCGCGATCTGACGGCGCTCGCTGAAACAGGGAAGCTGGACCCGGTGATTGGACGCGATGAAGAGATTCGCCGCGTGATTCAGGTGCTGAGCCGCCGCACCAAGAACAACCCCGTCCTGATCGGTGAGCCAGGCGTCGGGAAGACCGCTATCGCCGAGGGTCTGGCAAACCGGATTGTCAATAAGGACGTACCTACCACACTCCTGAATCATCGCGTTGTCGCTCTGGACCTGGGTGCGCTCATCGCCGGAGCCAAGTTTCGCGGCGAATTTGAAGATCGCTTGAAGGCCGTGCTGAAAGAGGTTACGTCTTCCAACGGGCAAATCATCCTCTTCATCGACGAACTGCATACCGTCGTCGGCGCGGGCGCGGCTGAGGGCGCGATGGACGCCTCCAACATGCTCAAGCCCATGCTGGCGCGCGGCGAACTGCACTGCATCGGCGCGACCACCCTGGACGAGTACCGCAAGTATATCGAGAAGGACGCGGCGCTTGAGCGGCGCTTCCAGCCCATTCTGGTTGGCGAGCCAACCGTCGAGCAGACAATTGAGATTCTGCGCGGCCTGCGCATCAAATACGAGGTCCATCACGGCATCCGCATTACCGATGAAGCGCTGGTGGCTGCTGCTGAACTCTCGCATCGCTATATTACCGACCGCTTTCTGCCGGATAAAGCCATCGATCTGGTGGACGAAGCTGCCAGCCGCCTGCGCGTCTCGCTAAACAGCAAGCCTGCCGAACTGGCCGATGTCGAACGCAAGATCGGATTGCTGGTGGGCGAGCAGCAGGAACTGCGGCAGAAAGATGATCCTGCCAGCCAGGAGCGGCTGGCGCGTGTGGAGCATGAGCTGGCAAGCCTGCGCGAGCAGCAGCGCTCTATCCAAATGCACCTGGAGAGCGAGCAGGAACCTATCACCCGTATTCGCGCGCTGAACGAGCAACTGGACCAGGCGCAAATTGATCTGGAACGAGCCTTCCGCTCAGCCCAGGAGCAAAACACTGCCGCCGCCTGGGCAGCCCACCTGGAGAAAAAGAAAGCTGTGGCTGATTTGGAGCGCCAGATTGAAGAAGCCAAAGCGCGGCTGACCGAACTCCAGGAGAACCGGCGCATGCTCAAGCAAGAAGTGACGGCTGAGGACATCGCCGAGATCGTCGCCCACTGGACTGGCATCCCCGTCGCCCGCATGATGGAGGGTGAGGTGCAAAAGCTGCTCAAGATGGAGGATCGCCTCAAGCAGCGCGTCGTTGGTCAAGATGAAGCGATTGCCATTGTTTCGGATGCAGTGCGTCGCTCGCGTGCCGGGCTGCAAGACCCCAATCGTCCCCTGGGCAGCTTCATCTTCCTGGGGCCAACCGGCGTGGGCAAAACCGAACTGGCACGGGCGCTGGCAGAATTTCTCTTTGATGACGAGCAGGCGATGGTGCGCATCGACATGTCCGAATATATGGAGAAGCATACCGTCAGCCGTCTGGTTGGCGCGCCGCCAGGCTATGTCGGCTACGAAGAAGGCGGTCAGTTGACTGAGGCTGTGCGCCGTCGGCCCTACAGCGTGGTGCTGTTTGATGAGATCGAGAAGGCGCACGCTGATGTGTTCAATATTCTGCTGCAACTGCTAGATGATGGCCGCCTGACTGATGGGCAGGGACGCACGGTGGACTTTAAGAATACGGTTGTGATTATGACCAGCAACCTGGGCAATCAATGGCTGCATGAACTGGACGGCATGAGCGAAGACGAGATCGCCAGAGAGGTCCGCGAGCGGCTGCATGAATATTTCCGCCCAGAGTTCATCAACCGCATCGACGAGATCATTGTGTTCCACCCCTTGAGCCAGGAGCATATCAAACAGATCGTAGACATCCAGATGCGCAGCCTGCAAAAACGGCTGGCCGACCGGAAGATGACACTGGAACTGAGCGAAGCCGCCAAAGAACTGGTGGCCCGCGAGGGCTACGATCCCGTTTTTGGAGCGCGTCCGCTCAAGCGAGCGATTCAGCGCGAGATCGAAAACCCGCTGTCGCGGCTGCTGCTTCAGGGCGCATTCCACGAGGGCGATACTATTGTCATTCATGTGGCGCCAACAGGAGGCATCGCCTTTGAGCGCAAGGCCCCGCTAGAAGCCCAAAGCGCCTAGCACATACACGACGCTGTTGAGTGTCGCTCGCAGCGCCAGCCACCGTGCTGGCGGGCCGCAACGCCGCCGACCCTGGCGGCGCTACCAGCCCAAAAGTACCAACTTCTCTTGTTGAGTTGCCCTCCCTGTGCTACGCTGATGCTGCACGTATCAGGATAGGGGAGGCTGGCGCGGCCCCCATCCTCTCCACACGGCCACAAGCGCGCCCGTCGGCATTTGGCCCTCGTAGGATTTGGTTGCATTGCGACCAGGCAGACCTGCTTTCTTTTAGTGGATTCTGGGGTCATGAGCATTTTTGGGAAAAACGCGCTGAAACTTGGCATCTTCTTGCTGATTCTGTTCCTGGCAGCAGCCCTCTATGTGAGCGGCGGGCTGCGCTCCTTCCAGCTCTATCAGCAAGCCTACGCGCTCAATGGGCAGAGCGCCTGTGGGGCTGAATTCACCACCTGGGAGATCAACCCCCAGGCGCTGGCTGCCGGGCAAAACAACCCGCCGGAACTCGTGACCAGCTTCTACAGCAACCTTTCTTCCCTCCTGACCGTTCGCTACCGCAGTACCACACCTCAGCAAATTACGCTGAGCGTGCAGGTTCTCAATTTCTCGCAAGAAGAGCCAATGGCGCTGGATGCCACACCCGGCTGGAAAACGCAGTCATTCCACCCACCCATGCTGCCAGGAATGATCGATGCGCTGGCGAATGTGTCCTCTCTGGATAGCGAGGTGATCCTGCGCGTGCGCGATGCGTCGGGCAAAGCGTGCGAAGATAGTAAACCGCTGCGCCTGCTAAACAGCCGCGCGATGAGCTGGCTGGACCCACAGGGGCATGATAATGCTGATTTTCTGGCAGGCTGGGTCACACCACAAGACCCGACCATCCGCCAGCTTATCGCGCGTGCCACACAGCGCCTCAAGAATAACCCAACGCTCTACGCAGGCACCACCGCCATGATTGGTTACAATGGCACATCGCAGGATGTCATTAATCAGGTCAACGCCATCTACGACACGCTGGAGCAGGATTACCACCTGCGCTACAGTAGTATCTCGATCAAATACGGGCAACCAGCCTTGCAAAATATTGCACTGCCCAAAGACGTGCTGCAATCGGGTCTGGGCATTTGCATCGAAACGACTGTCACAATGGCTTCCGCCATTGAGAGCTTGAATATGCGGCCTTTCATTTATATTATCCCCGGCCACGCCTTTTTGGGAGTAGCCCTGGGACCGGACGGCAACCAACGCAGCTTCTGGGAGACCACATTTCTGGGGCAGGGGTACAGCGGGGTGCAGGCCAACCAGAAGGGGCAGAGTGAATACAACGCCTACGCCAGTCAGGTTATTCGCGTGATTGACATCAGCGCAGAGCGGCAGCAGAACATCTGGCCGATGGAGTAAGCGAACATGGTGGTGACGGCAGATTTCCCGACATGGTTTCGCGCTGGCTGTTACGGCGGGCTGGCATGCAGCCTTCTGGCAGCAGCCGGGGTCGCTGCCTACGCACTCCTGCGCAGGCGTGGCACACCGCGCCAGTTAGCCGGCGCCATGTTAGGCTGCCTGGCTGCTACTGTCTGTATCCTTCCAGCCATCATCTGGAACGAGACGCGGCTGAACCTGCAAGGGCTGACTCTTAGTTCTTCAGAGGTGCTGCTCTGGCTGGCCTGGGTGGCTGTTATCGGGTGGATGCTCCCCCTGGGCACCAGCGCATGGTTTTTGCTGCTGGCCGCTCCCTTCGACGCTCGCCAGATGCGCCTGCGCTCTGGCAAATCGGCAGCGCGCAGCAAACCGACGCCCCCCAGCGTTGACGAGCGCCAGCGCGAGCCGTTGGGGCCTGGCATAGCCTGGGGGCGCCTGACCTATCTGGACGGCAAGTATGCACAGCACCAGATTGCGCTGACCCGCCAGGTGATCCTGCTGGGCCGCGAGCGCGACAATGATATTTTGCTCGAGGCTGATCTGGCCTCGCGCTACCACGCGCAGCTTCGCCTTGATCGCGGGCACGCCTATCTGCTCGATTCTGGCAGCATGAACGGCACCTCGGTCAATGGACAGAAAATCTGGGGGCTGGCGCCGCTCGAGGATGGCGATGTCCTGGAAGTTGGCGGGCAGCGCTTCAGCTTCACGGATTTGCGGCCCCAGGGCAGCGCGAGGAACGCCACGCCCAAAGAGCAGAGAGGCGGCGAACAGTTAGATGAAACAGCAGCTTTGTCCGCGTTGTCGCCTCAGCCCACCCGTCCTGGCATACCTGCCGGTCGACTGATCGTCACTGGCGGCCCGGAGGCAGGTAAAACGGTGAGCCTGCATGGGGCTATCGTTACCATCGGGCGCGAGAGCGAGTGCGATCTCGTCATTCCTGATGCCTCTATCTCCCGCCGCCACGCCCAGGTTCTCTGCCAGGAGAGCGGCTGGTATATCCAGGACCTGGGCAGCCGCAACGGCACAGCGCTCAACGGCCAGCGCCTCACGGCGCCGCATCGGCTCGAAGATGGGGATATGGTGATGCTGGGCGTGATCCCTCTGCGCTACCTTGCCATCAGCGCTCAGGACGAGGAAGTTGCGCCAGCAGCGCTGCCAGCCCCACACCCGGCAACAGGCAGCAGCGAGGAGATAGCAGCAGATACCAGACGGCCACTCACCGGCTCCTTGCCCTCCAGGCCGCCAACCGTCCCCCTGCGGGGACGCGAAAAACCGACGCCGCTGCGCCTGCCCACCCGGCCATTGCAGTCATCCGCGCCTTCGCCAGAAGCCGCACCAGAACCAGGCAAGGCAGCGCCTATCCAGCTCTCTAACAGCACCTTCCGCCCGCATCGGCTGGTTGCAGACCGTGCCTTTCTGGCCCCTCGCCAGCAGTCATCAGAGCAGCAGGAGTGAGGCCAGTCTTGCTTTAGCTACGGCTGCGCGCGGCGCACCGGCTTGGGGGGCGTATTGCGTGGTCGATAATCCTGGGCCTTGATGTGGCAGCGACGTACCAGCCCAACATCAGAAAGGCGCGATTGGATGCGCAGGTCAAGGTTCTTCAGGTCCAGATTTGTGGTAATCACCGTAGGCATCCTGTATTCATAACGATAGTTGATGATTTGAAAGAGCTTCTCGCTGGCCCAGGCCGTTGAATATTCCACACCCAGATCATCCAACACCAGCAGATATGCCTCTCGGATGCGATCAAACAACTCGTGATAGGGTATCTCATTGCTGGGAGCAAAAGCGGTGCGTAGATGGTCCAATAGCTCTGGGACTGTTGAGAAAATGACCAGATTATCACGATCCAGGCAAACATTGGCAATAGCTGCCGCCAGATGGGTCTTGCCGCAGCCCACCGGGCCGCTCAGGACCAGCCACCCCTGGGGGTCATCTGCATAGGCGCGCGCGACCCGAAAGGCTTCCTGAGTACCGGGGACCATAGGGTCGAAGGTGCTAAATGTCTGATCCCAATGCGAGTCAAGTTTTGCCAACCGCCCCAATTCCAGGCGGCGCTTGTTCTTGAGTTCTTTCTCTTTGCAGGCGCAGGGCACAATCTTGCCAAAATTGGGATCGCCAACCGGCAAGTCCTGGCCCAGATAGCCAGCGCCATGACAGATTGGGCAGACCTGCTCGCCGTCCTGCCGCCGCAGCGCCTGCATCTGCTGCTTCTGTCCGGCAGGCGTGGTCTTCTCTTCGGCAGGCGCCTCAACTCCCCCAAGCAGGCGATCCAGCGAAAGCTGCTCCGAAGGGCTATGTCCATTTTGTGATGGCTGGCGACGAGCCAGTGGATACTTACCGAGTGTATCGCCCAGGCGTTCCATGATTCACCCCTCCCTTGCCTTCGGTTTCCCAGCGCCGCAGAATGGCGCGGATATAGCTCCAGTTGCGTTTATTTTGCTGCACTGCCTCGCGGAAGGCATCAACAATCCAATCTTCAGGATAATGCTTCTCCGCATCCTTTAGTTCTTCCGCCAGCAGTGGCACCAGCGAGCCGATATTTTGTTCATAGAGGGTAAAGATATTGGGCCGCTCCACCTCCACCGAGACTGGCCCACCTGTCGCAAAGGACGCGCCAGCCTCGCCAATCGGACCCTCCAGCTTCAGGAGTCGTTCGGCAGGTAGCTCGCCCTCCTGAAGCCGTGCCACCGCCTGCCGACTCTCTTCTGTGTTGAAAAAGTACCAGCTTACCAGTTCTTCATCCAGCCGCAGACGCACGCGCAGCAGCGTGCCGCGCGCCACCGCCGATTCCAATCCCGCGCGCAGCCGCTCCTCCGGCGGGCGTGGGTCGCCCCGGCGGCGCAGGCTGCGCCGCAAGAGCGCATCGGCAGCCAGCTCGCGCTCGCTGGCACAGCGCGGTGCGCCGCGCTTCTGCGCGAGCAGCCAGAAGAGATGCAGCGTGACCTTCAGTTCGGCGTAATCCTCAATCTCCGGCAGCAGCGCGGTAAAAAACTGCTCCGGCAGCGGGACAGACGGATGCTTCCCGGCTGGGAAGCCGCTGAAGGCAGGCATACAGGTTCTCTCCTACTTTCGATAGCCTCAAGCGGATCGCCATGCAGTGTTTATCCCAGCGCTTCAGCCCTGGAGATGGTACCAAAACAGGCCACAAAGGTCAATTGATTTTGCACTACGGCTGCGACCCATGCAGATCAAGGTTGCGGAAAAGCGTCTGGCTGGACTTGAAGTAGAGGCTAAACTGCCCAATCGGCCCATTCCGATGCTTGGCAACGATAATGTCAGCGATATTTTTACGATCAGTATCTTGATTATACATTTCATCTCGATAGATGAATAATACTATATCACTATCTTGCTCAATCGATCCCGATTCGCGTAAATCGCTTAATTGTGGAACCCTCGACTGTCGGCTCTCGACAGCGCGTGAAAGCTGCGAGAGCGCCAGCACCGGCACATCCAGTTCGCGGGCCAGCGCCTTGAGCGAGCGGCTAATCTCAGAGATTTCCTGGACGCGGTTCTCACTGCGCGAACCGGCATGCGCCTGCATCAGTTGGAGATAATCAACGATAATCAGATCAAGCCCGCTGCGCTCGGCGGCCAGGCGCCGCGCCTTGCTGCGCATCTCCATCGTGGAGATGCCCGCTGTATCGTCGATGTAGAGTTCAATCTGCGAGAGCCGCCCAATGGCGTGGCTGATGCGCTCCCACTCATGATCCTCTATCATGCCGGTGCGCAGGCGCTGCTGGTCAATGCCGGTATCCATTGCCAGCAGGCGCTGTACCAACTGTTCTTTGCTCATCTCCAGCGCAAAGAACGCCACACGATTGTTTTTGAGCGCGGTATTATAGGCCAGCGACAGCGCCAGCGCGCTCTTCCCGGCGCCCGGCCTGGCGGCAAGAATAATCAGGTCCGACTTTTGGAGGCCGCCGGTCATCTTATCCAGATCATAAAAGCCCGTCGGCAGGCCAACCAGCGTGCCGCGCTGCTCGTGGAGCTTATCCAGCTTCTCATAATAGTCTTCCAGCAGCGTGCGCAGATCATCAAAATCCGAGCGGTTATAACGCTGGCTGATCGAGAAGATCAGTTGCTCGGCTTTATCCAGGGCGACATCAGCGTCCGTCTCGTTATAGGCCAGCGCCGCTATTTGCCCGGCGGCGTGAATGAGCCGCCGCATCATCGAGGCGCGCTCTACAATGCGCGCGTAATATTCGACGTTGGCGCTGGTGGGCACGACATTGACCAGCGACGAGATATAGGCCGCGCCGCCAACTTCCTCCAGCCGTCCGCGCCGCTGGAGTTCATCACAGATGGTAATCAGATCAGCCGGGCCGCGTTCAGCGTAGAGATCAAGCACCGCCTGAAAAATAGCGCGATGAGCGTCGCGGTAGAAATCATCGGGACGCAGGAAATCTGCAACCTGGACCACTGCCTCCGGGTCAATAATAATGCTGCCAAGAACTCCCTCCTCGGCCTCAATATTCTGCGGCAGCAACTTTTCCATCGCTCTGCTCACTCAAAAAGAACGCTGAAAGTCAGCTTAACAGTGATTGAACACCAGTTCTAGAGATGATTATAGCATCTGGTTGCAAAAGCACATCAGCATCTTTGGGACCAGAAGAACAGGTGGCATTGTCTGTTATACACTTGATTCCTTTGTTTTGCAACTTCTCGCTGATAGGGTACTGCTGGGTTTTGTGGATAAAATTTTGACCATTTGGCATCTATAGTAGATACCTTATGGGCATTTGAGGGCATTTTTCTACTACTACTTCACCGTTATCCACAGCAATTGTGGATAAGTAACGACTTATTCACGACTTTCTGCACAAAATTATCCACCGGCTGCCTGCTACAACCGGCAAGAAATTGGCGGTCCAGAGAGACAAAGCGCTATAATGATCGGAAACGAGATCATTTCTCGCGCCAGCCTCCCAACAGGCATATCGTTGCCAATCTCCTGGCTGGTGATGCACAAGAGCTATGAACTGTATTGGAACTGCTGGACACGTCGATCACGGGAAATCAACGCTGGTGACGGCGCTCACTGGCATTGACCCGGACCGCCTGGCCGAAGAAAAAGCGCGCGGCATGACCATTGATCTTGGCTTTGCCTGGCTGCGCCTGCCGGGCGGGCGCGAGGTCAGTATCGTCGACGTGCCCGGCCACGAGGGCTTTATCAAGAACATGCTGGCGGGAGTTGGCGGCATTGATCTGGCCTTGCTGGTGGTGGCTGCCGATGAGGGCATCATGCCGCAGACCGAGGAGCATCTGGCGATCCTTGATCTCTTGCGCGTCCGACGAGGCGTTGTTGCGCTGACGAAAAGTGATCTGGTCGATGAGGACTGGCTAGAACTGGTGCGCGAAGAAGTGGCCGCCCGGCTCAGCACGACGACGCTGGCGGGCGCGCCCATCCTGCCGGTCTCGGCGCCTACCGGCGCGGGCCTGCCGGAACTGCTTGCCACGCTGGAGCGCCTGCTGGAAGAAAGTCCTGGCCGCCAGAATATTGGGCGCCCGCGCCTGCCGGTTGATCGCGTTTTCACTATTCAGGGCTTCGGCACCGTCGTCACCGGTACCTTGCTGGATGGCTCCTTCAGCATCGGCCAGGAGGTGGAGATACTGCCGCAGGGGCTGCGCGCCCGCATTCGCCATCTCCAGATGCACAAAACCAGCGTGGAGACCGCTCAGCCAGGCGGGCGAACCGCGATGAATCTGGCAGGCGTGGCAAAAAGCGATCTGGCACGTGGCGATGTCGTCACTTTGCCGGGGCGGCTGCGTCCAACGACGCTGCTGGATACGCGCATAGAGCTGCTGCGCAGCGCGCCGCGCCCGCTGGAGCATAACAGTGAAGTTGATTGCTATGTGGGCGCCAAAGAGGTGCGGGCGCGTGCCCTGCTTCTGGACCGCGACGAATTGCAGCCGGGCGAGCGGGGCTGGGCACAGTTGAAGCTGGCCGAGCCGGTGGCTGTCGCTCGACGCGACCGCTTTATCCTGCGCATTCCCTCGCCCAGCCTCACCATCGGCGGCGGCGAGATCGTCGACACCCAACCGCGCCACCACAAGCGCCATCAACCCGCTGTGCTGGCGGCGCTGGAGGTGCTGGAGCAGGGCACCCCGGAAGAAATTATGTTTGCTGCGCTGAACAGCATGCCCAATTCTAAACAGAAGCGACCAGAGGATAAAAAGCCTGGGGCAGTGCCGTCCCACACGCTTCACGGCCTTCAGGGCTACGAAGCAGAGGAAGCGATCCGGCGCAGCGCTCTGCCAGCAGCAGAAGGGCGAGCCACACTGGCAGCGCTCATCGAGCAGGGGCAGGTGGTGCAGATTGGCCCCTTCTATTTTGCTGCGCCCGTCTGGGAAGCGCTGCGCGAGGCGGCGCGGGCGATTGTTGCCGGGCATCACCGCCAGTATCCCTTGCGCGCCGGATTGCCAAAAGAAGAGTGGCGTGGTCGGCTGGGCCTCGCACCACGCCAGGCAAATGAAGTGCTGGCGGCATTGGTAGCCGCAGGCGATCTGGCCGAGGCGGCTTCGGCGACAGCGGTGCGCCTGCCAGGGCATACCGTTCGCTTTACCCCCGACCAGCAGCGCGCTGTTGACGCCTTGCTGCGCCAGTTGCAGGAAAATCCATTTAGTCCACCGGGGCGCGCCGAGATCGAGGCAGCGATAGGGGCAGAAGTGACAGCCGCGCTGATCGACCAGGGCACACTCGTCAAGGTCAGCGATGTGCTGCTGTTCAGCCAGGATGCGTATACTGAGGCCATCCAGCGCGTCATCGCGTATCTGCGCACCCATAAGACAGTGACAGTTGCCGAGGCCCGCGATTTGCTCGGTACCACGCGCAAGTATATGCTTGCCCTGCTTGAACATCTGGATGAGCGCCGCATCACGCGGCGGGTCGGTGATGACCGTATCCTGGGTCCGGCAGCCGACCAGGAAGCATCCGGCGAATAGATGGGCCGACGGGATGGCCTTGCGTTTTCCCGTGCCAGCATGCCATAATCAGACTGGATTATGGCGCGTTACGCCGCAGAAGATCACCCATTGGCAGTGTACCCTATCACATATGAGGAGGCCCTGACTATGCAAGAAGATGTGCTTGGCACGCGGCGCACCGCTTTCCCGGTGAGCTACGTGCAATGTGCCCGTTGTGGCCGGCCCACTCCACGCCAGCAGGCGCGGCTGGTGCCCAGCAATGCCCTCTCTGAAGAACGCTCCGAATATGAGTATCTTTGCCCGAATTGTCAGGCCGAACTTGCCAGTGGTGAACCTGACCTGCCCGCAACGAACGAATAACGCGAGAGCCAGGCGCCCTGGAGCGGCTTTTGGCCGCACAGCAGCATCGTGTCCCAGGCTGCGCCGACCCGGAAATCGAGGTGAATATCTCATGCGTGTGCGCTATCGCTCTGTGACCTACCGCTACATCGAAGGCTCGCAAGAAGAACTGGAGCGCCGCTATCACCAACTCTGGCACGAGTTAGTGCGTCAGAGCCAGCAGCAAATCCTCCTTCACCGGCCCAGCCTCTGGCGCCCGCCCGCCGACATCCACGAAACACCCGACGCTATTACGGTCAAGATCGAACTGGCGGGCATGCGCGAAGATAAAATTGATGTGACCCTCTATCAAGATGCCCTGGTGGTCAGCGGCGAGCGCCATGACGACCACGAACATGATGAGACCATCTGGTACCAGGAGGCGCAGATTCGCTATGGCCCGTTCCGGGTTGAAATCTTTATCCCGCAAGGGATCGATGGGGCTAAAGTCGAAGCACATTACGATGATGGGTTCTTGCGCGTGCTGCTCCCCAAAGCAGCGGCCAGTGAATCTCAGCAGGCGAGTCCATACAACCGCGCAGCCGACCAGCAGCCGCCCGTGAGCCAGCAACATGCTCCAGATACCAGAGAGACCCGCAGCAGCACCCTCAGCCACTCCAACGCTCCGACCAGCCGGATACTGCTGGTGAGCAGCAAAGGGGATAGTTCGCATGCCTGAGCAGGACAAAGATCGTGAGGAAAGGCCACCGAGAGAAGATACTGAACTCATGGAAGGAGAATTGGAAAAACTCGAAGAACTGCTGGATGAGCTGGAGGAGGCTGTGCGCGGGACCGAACCCTCCGACGACCAGAGGAGGGAAACCGAGAGCAGCACGAGTGGGGGAGAGGGCGAGGAAGAATCAGAAGAGAGCGAGGAGATTGAGCGGCCTCTTCCTGAGCCAATCGCACGCGCGCGCGCGGAAGAAGAGCGCCGGGTCAACATCCCGGAGGTTTTGCCGATCCTGCCGCTGAAAGAAACGGTTGTCTATCCGCTGACGATGATGCCGCTGGGCGTCGGGCAGGAGCGCTCGATCAAGCTGATCGACGACACCATGCGCAGCAATCGGCTGGTCGGGCTGGTTGCGCAGAAATCGGCGGAAATTGACCTGGCCGGGCCGAATGATACGTTCCGCATCGGCACGATGGCCCGCATTGCGCGCATGCTGCGCACCCCCGACGGCACGATTCAGATTATTGTCCAGGGGATGGAACGTATTCGCATCCTGGACTACGTGCAGGAAGAGCCGTACCTCAAGGCGCATATCGAAGCGGCGCCGGAGACGGTTGAAGACGATGTTGAACTGGAAGCGCTCAAGCGCAATGCTGTGCAGTTGTTCCAACGGCTGGTCAGCCTGGTGCAGTATCTGCCCAATGAACTGGCGCTGGCAGCGCTCAATATCGACGATCCGCGTCAGGTTGTGTATCTAATCGCCAACAGTGTGCAGATGGACCTGGACCTGCACCAGAGCCTGCTGGAAATGGACTCGGTGCTGGAGAAGCTGCGCACGTTGACCCAATTCCTGACCAAAGAGTTGGAAGTGCTGGAACTGGGCAAGAAGATACAGAGCCAGGCACAGGAAGAGATGGGCAAGGCACAGCGTGAATACTTCTTGCGCGAGCAGTTGAAAGCTATTCAGAAGGAACTGGGCGAAGAGAGCGAAGAAGCCGCGACCATCAACCAACTGCGCGAGCAGATTGAGCAGGCTGGCATGCCCGAAGAGGCGCACAAAGAGGCGCTGCGCGAACTCTCGCGGCTGGAAAAGCTGCCCGCTGCCTCGCCGGAATATTCGGTCATTCGCACCTATCTTGATATTCTGGTAAGTTTGCCCTGGAATAAGAGTACGGGCCAGAAGATTGATGTTGCGCGCGCCCGCGAGGTGCTGGACGAAGATCATTATGATCTTGAAAAGATCAAAGATCGGATTTTGGAATATCTGGCGGTGCGACGTTTGAAAGAAGATCGGCTGGGCAGCGAAGCGGGCATCGAAACCAAAAAAGAAGACAGCAAAGAGGAGAAAGTCCCGGCCTGGGTGGGGCGCGAGCCAATTCTCTGCTTTGTTGGGCCGCCGGGCGTTGGCAAAACCTCGCTGGGCCAGTCTATCGCCCGTTCCCTGGGCCGCGAGTTTGCGCGCATGTCGCTGGGCGGCATCCACGATGAATCCGAGATTCGCGGCCACCGCCGCACGTATATTGGCGCGCTCCCTGGACGCATTATCCAGACACTGCGCCGGGCAGGCGCCAATGATCCGGTGATGATGCTCGACGAAGTGGACAAGGTTGGTGCTGACTGGCGCGGCGATCCATCTTCCGCGCTGCTGGAGGTGCTGGACCCAGAGCAGAACTATAACTTCCGCGATAATTATCTTGATCTGCCCTTTGATCTCTCCAGGGTCATGTTTATTGCTACCGCTAATTCGCTGGAGCCGATCCCGCCGCCGCTGCGCGACCGCATGGAGATTCTGGAGCTTTCCGGCTATACCGAGCAGGAGAAACTGCATATCGCCCGGCGCTATCTGTTGCCCAAACAGATTAAAGCCAACGGCTTGAAAGACGATGAGATCAGCGTAGACGACACGGCTCTGCGGCGCATTATCAACGAATACACCCGCGAGGCGGGCGTGCGTAACCTGGAGCGCGAGATCGCTACGGTCTGCCGCAAGATCGCCCGGCGCATTGCAGAGGGCCAGGCAGGACCGTTCGAGGTGACTGCCGCGCAGTTGCCTGAACTGCTGGGCCGTCCGCGCTTTCTGGAGGAAGTCGTCGAGCGTATTGACCGCCCCGGTGTTGTCACCGGCCTGGCCTGGACGCCCGTAGGCGGCGACATTCTCTTCATCGAAGCTGCGATGACGCCCAGCAAAGAGAACCGGCTGATTCTCACCGGCCAGCTTGGGGATGTGATGCGCGAATCGGCGCAGGCAGCGCTGAGCTACGTGCGCTCCAACGCGGTGGCGCTGGGAATTGATCCCACTGTCTTCCAGGATAAAGATGTCCACATCCATATCCCGGCAGGCGCCACACCCAAAGATGGCCCATCGGCGGGCGTGACCATGACCACCGCCATTGCCTCGCTGGCGAGCGGGCGCAAAGCGCGCTCGGATGTGGCAATGACCGGAGAAATCTCGCTGCGCGGCAAAGTGCTGCCCATCGGCGGGCTGAAAGAGAAGGTGCTGGCGGCGCACCGGGCGGGCATCAAAACGGTGATTATGCCCAGGCGCAACGAGTATGACCTGGAAGACCTGCCCAAAGAACTGCGCGAGCAGATGCGCTTTATCCCTGTCTCCGATGTCTCCGAGGTGCTGGCCGAGGCACTGGAGCCGCTCCCGGCGGGCCAGGTAGCCGCGCTGGGCGTAGAAGACCTTCAGCGCAGCGCTGATAACGTGGCAGCCAGCCAGGGATAAACAGCCACGTGAGACGTGTGCCCAAAATGCCTACCCCGGCTGGGGTAGGCATTTTGGTCCTGGTGCGCAGGCCAGGCCCAGAGCGGCCCCGCACGCAAAATGCCTGCTCTGCCTACTCTGCCTGGGGGTGCCAAAGAACCCCAGAACAACCGGGGGAATGGATAGTGGGGGGAGCCAACGCCTGCTCTGGCGCGGCTCCTGGCATGCTATAATTTGGCAGGATGATATACTGGAAGGGGAGAGATGCAGCCTAAACCCAGACGTAAACGCCTGCTCAAGCCACAGCCTGGCTATGATGCGGCGCTGAAAGAGATGTTGTCGGCAGCGCATGATACCTTTCTAGCCCTGATCCTACCGGGGACGAAATGGCGGGCCACTCTCTCAGAAGAGGTGCGGCGCGGTTCGCGCCGGGCTGATCTGGTCTGGGAGGTTGAGACCTCCAGTGGCGAGCGCGGCATCGCGCATTTTGAATTGCAGATAAAAATTGAGACGGCCAGGAAAGAGCAGAAGATTCGCCAGAGAAGAGAGCCGAAAGAGCGTTCCCGCAAGCGAACGGAAGAGCCAAAGGACATTCGTGAACGGATGGCGGAGTACGCGCTGCTGCTCTACCTGCGCGACCATCTGCCGGTGTATTCGGTGGTTATTTTCCTCAAACCAGGAAACACGCCGGAACCACACTTTGGCTGGAGATGGAATGGGCGCGAACTGCTCAGTTTTAATTTTGAGATTATCCGCTTGTGGGAGCAGCCGCCAGAATTGGTCTTAAACACCCAGGAATACAATCTCTGGCCGCTGGCCGGGCTGATGGGCGAGCAGGTGACGGAAGACACAACGTTTGCTGTTGCAAAAAAGATTGTCCAGGCGCCCATTGAACGGCAGGAAAAGAGCAGGTTAGTTGGCATTTTGGGCTTGTTAGCGGGCATGCGCTTGCCCAAAGCAAATTTGATGCAAGCATTGGAGAGGGACCATATGATCGAAGAGATTTGGAAAGAATCGAGTTTTGGCGAGGCTGCCGCTGAGATACTGCGCCCAGAGGTGGAGGCGAAACTGCGCCCAGAGGTGGAGGCGAAACTGCGCCCAGAGGTGGAGGCGAAGATTGGAGCAGCGCGTAAAGCGGAGGGCATGCGTGAGATGGCACAGGTGGCATTGGAAGGGCGTTTGGGTACGCTGAGCGCGGAAGTGCTAGCGGCGCTTGAGCGCGCTGACGAAGCGACTCTAAAAGCCATTGTTGCTCACATTAGCACAGATACACCAGAGCAGATTCAGGTACGCCTGGGCTTGAGATAAACAGCAGCGCTTACTCCTCAACATACACATTGCTATGACTGATCGCTGGCGGCGTTTCGATCAGATAGGTGGACGTGATTGGCTCTAGCGATCCCCCTACGTCTTCCAGAAACTCAATGCCCAACTTCTCCGTACAAAACGCCTCCAGCGCCTCAGAAACGTCTGTGCCCAGCATATAGGCTGAACTCACGTCCCCCTCATCATATTTCAGAAACTCCTCACGCTGCTCTGGTGCAATCTCGAATGAGGCCCACCAGGGCAAGGAAAAATCATAGGTGAGCCGGTTTCCTTGCTGATCTGTTACGATGATGTTGGCTCGCTCATTATACGTCTCATCATTGTATACCGACAGCACGCTTATCTCCACCTGATACGCATCTGGTCCGTAGAGGGTGAGTACAAAATCGCGCACCTGTTCCCAGTGGCGATATTCTTCCAGTTCGTGCCCCAACCGAATAATTTCGTCGGGTGTCAGCAAACGGTAACTCACGCAGACGCTCCTTTCTCGGTCATGGTGCTTAGCGGCCTGGCCCGCGCGCACATCCAGCGCTGAAGGGTGATGCCTTCCAGACTCGCCTCCAACGTTGGGATCGAAGGCATCTCACAGAGAATGTGCTGCTCGACAAGCAATTGCACATCCAGCGCAACCTGATCCGAGGGGCGGGTGAGGGCCAGACCAAATGCTTGCACCGCCAGCGCGATTCCCCAACTATTGTGCAGCACCCGGCGCGAGCGTCCATCGGCCAGATGCTCGCGCGGCCAATCCATAAACTGATGAACAGCCTGATAGTCCGTCCAGACCCCACCCCAGCGCGCAACCGAAGCCAGGCACTGGTCATAGATGGTCATTTCGCCGACAACAGGTTCTGGCGCGAGTTGGGAGAGACAGGCAGCCAGGGTTGGAATCTTGCCAAAATCCTGGACGATATGGTCCTCCAGCAAGGGCCGGATTGGCACGATTTTTCCGTCTGAGGCGCGGGTGAGGGTCACGCCATGAATGCGCTCCGCCAGGTAGATACCCCAGGAGTTATGGAGAAAGAGCCGGTGTCGGCAATCGGGCATATGGCTTTTGGTGGCATCCATCCAGGATTCCAGGGGCAGATAGTCCTGGGGGACACCGCCATAGCGCCGGGCGGCCAGCACGGCATGATACCAGGGGTGAGCCATTTGTGCCTCCTTTCAACGGCTTGCGCTCAGGCAATTGTGTTGCCTATAGAGCGTTTCTTCCAGGAGGAGCTAAACCCGGAAACTGGGCAAGGCTACCGCGAGAAGCTGCTGTTTCCAGCATGCCGGGCGCAGCAGGAAGACACACGCCGCAAAGAGCGCAACAGCCAGAACAACATAGAGATACCCGACCGAGCTTCCCGCCAGATGGGCAATCACATCAAATGGATGGATAGTAGAGATGAGATATACAACAATACCGCTCACAAGCATCTGAAGCACCGTAAACCCGACATCCCGCGCTCCTTGCCAGCGCGCTATGCCATAGGAGAGTGACACCAAGCTTGCGACGTTGAGAACCGTCAAAATAAAAGGCAGGTACACCTCAATCCACCCATAAGGGAAGTTGGGATCATAGTCTGTGAAATCCAGATACCAAAAGAGCGCGAAAAGTACAAATGGGCTTCCTATTTTAGCCGTTGTTATCTTGCTCAAGAGGACAAGCCACATTCCAATGCCGCCATTTGTTATCGATCTGGATGGCGAAGAGCTATTCCGCTACCGCTATTTTGTCATCCGGCTGTGGGAAGTGGCGCAAGAACGAATCCTGGGAAAACCGTATCCGGTTCTCTGGCCGCTGGCTGGATTGATGGCTGGAACAAGTGCCGACAGCGTGGCGGCGGTTGGCAAACAGATTGCAGAGAACCCGGAAGTGCAGACGCCGCTGAAAGAAGAATTGATTGGGTATCTTGGACTGCTGGCCGGTATTCAATTAGACAAAGCCAAGGTGCGCGACGCACTCAGGAGGCATCCAATGGTTAACGAGTTGTGGAAACATTCCAGTATCGCCCAAGATCTCAAAGACGAAGGGCGCATCGAAGGACGCAGCGAGGGGCGCATCGAAGAGGCTCGGGAGATGGCTCAAATTGCGTTGGAGGATCGCTTTGGCACGCTCAGCGAGGATGTGCTGGCAGCACTGAAGCGTGCGGACGAAGCGGCCCTCAAAGCCAGCATCACCGCAAAGACGCTGGAGCAAGTTCGCGCTCGCCTTGGCCTGAGCTAATGCCCCATTCCCTCAGCATTGCCACTTCGCCAGCTTCAGTATATGCTGACACTGGCAGAACGAAGTCCTTGCCTCATGGCAAGCCATATTTCTGATAATTTGCAAGCTGCTCAGCGTAGGTTGTCGCATAGATGATCTTGCCGTCCTTGTCCCCGAAAAAGAAGTAGTAGGGGGTGTTGGGCGGATTGATCGCGGCCAGCAAGGCAGCCATCGCGGGGCTGCAAATGGGGCCTGGCGGCAAGCCAACCGTGTGATAGGTATTGTAGGGGCCATCATTATAGCTGTCGCCGGCATTCACCACTGGCGGCCAGGGGTTATCGGGTGTCCCCAGACCATAGGAAACGGTTGGGTCAGATTGGAAGTTCTGCACGCCCGCCTGCCCTGCCCCGACCTGAAGCTCTCCCTTGCTGACGAGATAGCGCTTGTAATAGACAGCAGCAATGCCTTGATCGTCGTCTGCGGTGAGCGCCTCGCGCTCGACGATAGAGGCCAGAGTGAGGGCGTGGAAGAGCTTATCGGCCATGCTCTTGCCATCGGCGTCGCTGTAATTTTTCTTGAGCAGATCAAAGAGGCTTTGATGCGTCATCGGGTCTTGGGCCGCGTGCGCCTCGCACTGCTGCTCATTGTTCAGATACGCATAGGGCTGGTTGTCGGGGCCGGGGCAAAGTTGATAGCCAAAATCGTTGAGCATCTTATGCACGACATCCGCAGCAGTCGTATCCGATGCCACCCGGAAGGTATCAGGGAACAGGAAGCCCTCCAGCGCAAAATCCGGCGCGACCCCGGCCTGCTGGTCGTGATTCAAAAACCAGTATTCTGAGGACAATGCGACGGTCTGGCCGGTGGCATCGGTATAGGTGCCCGTTTTCGCAATCTGGACAAAAGTGGCACTGTCAAACTTCTGAAGCATGGGCTGGTCAGCGAAGTTTTTGGCGATCTGCCAGATGCGCTCTCCATCAAGGACTGTTATCTTAAACTCAATCAACGGGGCACTGAGGAACGTGTCCACAATCTGGGGGATGGTCATGGAGGCCGAGATTTCATAGACGCCTGCCTGAAGCTGATGGTCCAATCCTTTGTAGCGCGCCCAGAGCTTAAAAGCAAGCGCGCTGGTAATGAGCTTCTGGGCAGCAAGGGCGTCCCCGATCTCAGAGGTGGATTCGTTCGGCTGGATGGTAAACTCGACGGCTGGTGAGCCTGGTGGACCGGCTGGCTGAACGAGGTTCAGGCCGATTGTCCAGGCGCTAAAGCCTCCCACTAACCCACAGACCATCAAGATGAGCGTTAGAATCTGGGCAAGACGCCGCTTTGTGCGCATCGCAGACCTCGCTTTATCGAGTTTACCAGTCGGGCGATGTTCAAGCTAGCCGTTTTCGGGCGTGAGAGCGAAACGACGCCCCTCGATCTCGACAACGACATTCGCTCCGGCGCGCAAGGCAGCCAGTTCGCGGCGCAGGCGGTCGTTTTCTTGAATCAACTGCTCCATGCGTTTATGCAGCGTTGAAAGGGATGAGGCCACCCGTGTAAACTCGGTCTCCATCATTGCCTGCATCTCTGCCCGCGTGCCCAGGCCCGATGTAACGACCGCTGTGGCTGACGGCGCCATGCCCGCGCCAGCCTCTCCCCCCAATTGTGACAGTGAGCCGCTTGTCGGGATTTGCCGGGGATCTGTCTCCCGAATTTGCATAGGTCGCCCCTCCTCAAGATATATCTCTGCATGTGCTGGATCAAAAGCGTCACGAGATGCAGCCTGCTCCTCTGCCTTCGTTAGCGAAGGCAGAGGAAACCACGCTGATTCTGCGCCGAAGTAGCCATACTATATATGTAACGACCCAGGCACACAAGAGAAACAGCCCAAATGGGCTATCCTTTGGTTGGCGTTGCTGCGGAAGCAGGGGTCTCAGCAGGCGCAGCTTCTCCAGCGGCGGGGGTAGCTGGCGGGACAGCATCCGATCCGGCGCTCGTCTCGCCAGCAGGCATAGCAACCGTTCCAGCAGCAGGCGCGGCGCTTACCTCGCCGGGTGGCTCAGACACCTCTGGTGATGCACCAGCAGCCGATTGCTCGCCAGCTCCAGCCGACTCTGACGGTTCGGCTGCGGCGGGGGCAGCAGATTCGACAGCAGGCTGGGATGCAGCTTCGCCTGGCGGGGAAACGGGCACAGCCGCTTCTGGCGCAGGCGATGGTTGGGCTGCTTGTGGCGCGGCTTCTGTCGTTGGCGCGGTAGATGCCTCTGCGGTTGGAGCGCCATCGGCTGGCTGCGCCGGGGCGGCGCTGGCAGGATTCTCAGCAGACGCGGCCCCGCCAGCAGGCTGATGAATCTTCGCCAGCGCGGCTGCCGCTGCCAGGGGGTTGCCCATGCCAGGCTCCAGAACATCGCGCTGGAAAGGCAGCCGTTGGCGCTTGACTGGCATGCGCGCGATCAACTTATCGGAGTTTTCAGTATGTGTGAGTTCCACATCCACGCCCGACTCGTCGATCTCCACATATTTAGAGATCACCGCCAGCAAGTCCTCTTTAATGCGGCCCAGGAGTTCTGGGGTCAATTTCAGGCGGTCATGTACCAGCATCAGCGTCAGGCGCTCCCGCGCAACCTCGCTGGTGGAGGGCGCGGCAGGTTTTTTGCGCCCAAAGAGCTTATCAAACAAACCCATACATGTATCCTCCAGGGAGTGATACGTCATCCTCTCGCTTGACCAATGGCGCGCTCGCCACTGATGGTCCCATCCCTGCCGACGGGGCCGCCAGCGCTCTGGCCCCACCCTCCAGCCGAATATGGTCCGAGGATCAGGCGCGTTTTCCGGTGGGGCGAGCGCCTGGGCTGAGCAGGCGGCGCAGGCGATCAAGCAAGTTTTGGGGCGCGTCTACTTCTTCCAGCGGCACATCCTCGCCCAGAATCCGCCGGGCGGAGTTGGTGAAGGCTTTGCCCGCCCGCGATTTTGCATCCATCACCACCGGCTCGCCCTTGTTAGTGGCGATAATCACGGCCTCATCTTCGGGAACCAGGCCAATCAATCCGATGTTCAGCACCTCCAGCACGTCGGCTACGTCCATCATATCGCCGCGCCGGATCATATCCGGGCGCAGCCGGTTGATCATCAAGAGCGGCTCTGGCTTGCCTGCCGCCTCGATCAAGCCGATGATGCGATCAGCATCGCGCACCGAAGACATTTCCGGGTTGGTGACAATAATGACTTCATCGGCGCCGACGATGGCGTTACGGAATCCCTGCTCAATACCAGCAGGGCAATCGATAATCACAAACTCGAACTGGCGGCGCAGTTGATGGCAAAGCTGCTCCATTTGCAGGCTGGAAACGGCATTTTTATCGCGTGTCTGGGCCGCAGGCAGCAAATAGAGTTCAGGCAGGCGCTTATCCTTAATGAGCGCCTGGTTGAGTTGGCACTGCCCCTCAACGACATCCACCAGATCATAAATAATGTGGCTCTCCAACCCCATGACGGCATCCAGATTGCGCAGCCCAATATCACCATCCACCGCCGCCACGCGATGCCCCATCATCGCCAGGGCGGTGCTGAGATTGGCAGCGGTGGTAGTTTTACCCACGCCACCTTTGCCAGACGTAATTGTAAGTACCCGACTGTCCATGATTCCTCCATACAAGAGAGGCCCTGGCCTACCGGCGGGCGAGCCTACCGGCATTCCAACGTTCAACGACAATCTGACCATCTTTGACCGACGCCACCTCCGGGGTCTGCGGGGGCAGGCCGCCATCTTCCGGGGGACGGCTGGCAAGACCGCCAATCCGCAGTTGGACGGGCGCCAGTACCAAGGCGCAGACCACCGCCTCCTCATTCCCAGGATACCCGGCGTGGACGGTTCCACGCAGCGCGCCCCACACAATCACATCCCCTCCGGCAACGACTTCTGCTCCGGCATTGACATCGCCCATAATTACGACCGAACTGGCATATTGCAGCCGCTGGCCGGAACGGATCGTGCGGCGGGTGAGCAGGGTATCGGTGACATCACGCCCGGCGCGAATGGCGAGCAAGGGCGAGGTCTCGCCCGAACTCTGGGGACGCATCGCGCCGCTGGGCAGGATACGCGGATCGTTCAATTCATCGCTCCCTACTTCCTTAAACGTCATCTCATAGGAGGCCAGCAGCGCCCGCAGGTCTTCAAGCTCCTGCGGCTGCAAGGGGCGGCGGCGCGTATCCAGGCTCAGCACTGAGCGCTGAAAAAACGATGGCGATTCTGCCAGCCGGGCAGCCAGCGCGTCCAGTACCTCTGACCAGAGGTACTCCGGCTCCAGCGTCAGCAGCATCCCACTGCGCGTCCCCCGCAGCAGCTTGCGCGTCAATGCCCGGCGCGGTTCCTCGCCCTGCTCAGGGGTGGGCACGGCAGGCTGTTCAGCCTCCCCCTCATGGGTGTCAGGTGAGCTAGCGTGTCTCTCGCCAGGCGATTCACGCAGCGCGAGGAAGGCCGGTTCTCTCACCTGATCCTCCTGTTTCTGTGCTGGAGCGGGGCCGCCATGCTCGTCGCGCTGGTAGGCGGCGCGAGCCAGCGGCTCGGTGAGATACGAGCGCTGGCTTCTGGGCGGCTGGCTCGCAGGCGACGGGACCAGGCGCTGCACTGATCCAGTCATCCCTGGAGCCGGGGAAGACAGGCGCTCACGTCGGCGGGCTGGCTGAACTGGCCTGCTTCTCACCGGCTGCCCGTCGTCTGTCCCTGCTCGCTCAGGCGCAGCAGGCGCGGGCGGCTGTTCGCGCGGCAGCAGACGCTTACCCCAATGCTCCAGGCGATGTACCGCTGCCAGCACGCGCTCACGCAGTCGTTCCAGAGGTGGGCGCGGTTCAGGCTGCGCATCTTGCGTTGGTGATGATTTCATATACACCATTCCAGACAGAAAGAAGACGCTGTTTCCTCTTGAGTGGACAAAGTTTGGCTGCTCAAGATGGTACGATAGCACAGTTCTGCTAGACTGGCAAGAGGGTTTTTTTTCTTTTCGAGATTGCGCCTGGAGCCAGGCTATGCCTATAATGTAGAGGGCACATCAAAAAAACAGCGTTTCAATAAGAGAGGATCAAGCTAAAAACTATAATGGAATCTCAGCCAGCACAGCCGCGCAAAGCGCTGCTGCTTGCCAGTCCACATATGTATCAAGAACGGCTCTCGATAGAGACCGCTCGTACATTGCTCCAGCAGTATGGGGTGGATATTACGCAAATCCACAGCGTGGAGACGCTCGATCATCAGCCACCAATGGGCAAATACTGGAGAGCCGAGGGCATAGATGTCGTGATCGTTGCCGGGGGCGATGGGTCTGTCGGCGCTGCCGCCACTCATCTAGCCTACAGCGGACTGCCGCTGGGGATTCTGCCGCTGGGCACATCCAATGACTTCGCCCGCTCTTTGCGGCTGCCGCTGGACCTGGCCGACGCCTGCCAGACGATTGCAACGGGCCACGTCATCAGCATTGATCTGGGGCACGCCCGTCCCGCGCTCACAGAGCCTTACGCGCTGCATGAAGAGGCAGCGGAGGCAGCAGTGTCCAGCAGCGGCGCCTTCCAGAGAGAGGCATTCTTTACGCATGCCCTGACGTTGGGCCTCAATGTTGCTTTCGCTCAACTGGCGACGAATGCCACGATGCGCCAGCGCTTTGGCCCGCTGACCTATCCAGTGGCCGCGCTGGAAACCGTAGCTGCCGCTCAGCCGCTCGATTTCACGCTCAGCTTTCATCATCCAGCTTGCGCGCTGGCACCGGAAGCATCTGAGACCGAAATCGAAGAGCAGCCCTATCGCTATCAAGCGCTTCAGGTGGCGGTCATCAATTCGCCTATTTTTGGGGGCCAGTTTGCATTTTCCGTTGCTGGAGTTGAGCTGTATGATCGTCTTTTAGACATCCTGATTATCGAGCGCTTTGATCCGCGCCAACTGCTGGCAGCACTCCAGGCAGCATTGGCGCCATCCGAAAACGGATGGCGTGAAGCAAATAGCAAGAATTTCCCTGGCATTCATCATGTTCAGGCCGGGGGCGTGACGATTAGCACCGATGAGCCGGTCGATGTGACACTGGATGGTGAAATACGCGGGCGCACGCCCATTGAGGTGACTTCAGCCGCCCGCGCGCTTAACGTCATCGTGCCACAGGCAAGCGATGCACTAAAAGATCGTGGAGCAGCAGGTGGTTGACGAACTTCTTGAAGCCTTCGCTAGCGAGTATCCCTTTGAGCTTGATTCGTTTCAACGCGAGGCGATCACCCATCTGGCTGAGGGGCGGTCGGTGCTGGTGGCAGCACCTACTGGGACGGGCAAAACGGTTGTGGCGGAATTTGGCATCTGGCTGGCGCTCCAGCAGGGCAGGCGCGTGATCTATACCGCGCCGCTCAAAGCGCTCTCCAACCAGAAGTTCCGCGATCTGCGCGCCCGCTACGGCCCGCAGATGGTTGGCCTTGTCACGGGCGATATTGTCGAGTATACGCACGCGCCCATCGTCGTGATGACGACGGAAATCTATCGCAATATGCTGCTGGAAGAGGAAGCGCGCAGTGGGCATCTGGTCAAAGACAGCGAGCCTTCAGGCGCTGAAGCCGATGCAGCACAAGATGGAACAACAGCGGAGGAGTTTCCTGTTTCACGCTTCAGCGCGGAAGTGGACGACGTAGGCTGCGTGATCTTCGATGAACTGCACTATCTGAGTGACAAAGAGCGTGGGCCGGTCTGGGAAGAGGCCATTATTCACTCACCCAAGCATGTGCTGCTGGTTGGCCTCTCGGCTACTGTTAGCAATGCCGACGAACTGGCGCTCTGGATCAGCCGCGTTCACCGGCCTATCAGCCTGGTCTTCCACACGGAGCGCGCTATCCCGCTCGATCACTATTACTATCTGGATGGTAAGCTGCATCTGGTGATGAATGCGGAGGGGAAGCGGGTGGAGCGTTTTCACAAAATCGGCGGCGAAGCCAAAAGGCGGCGCGCACGCGGCGGCGCGCGCATGTACAGCTTTGGCGGCGGCTCAAACGGCCAGCACCGTCCGCCCACAATGACTGAAGTTCTGGCTCAGCCAGGCGGCACGGCAGACCAGCCAACGCCTGCCGCTGGCCTTCCCACCGCCGAGCGGGAAGCGCCAGAACCAGGCGAAGTGCTGAGCGCCTTACGCCAGGCCGATTTGCTGCCCTGCCTGTATTTCCTGCCGGGGCGGCGCATTGTCGAGGAGGCGGCTGCCAGTGTTACCGGCCACCTGCTGACGACTCCAGCGGAGCGGGCGCTGCTTGAGGAAGAGGTGAAAGCCTGGCTGGAAGCGCTGCCGCCAGAAGATCGCCAGCTTGAACAGGTGCAGCGGCTCACCGCGTTGTTGCCGCGCGGGCTGGCGTATCATCACGCCGGTCTGCTGCCGGGGCTGAAAGTGCTGGTGGAAACGCTGTTCCAGCGCGGCCACCTGCGCGCTGTCTTTGCTACGGACACGCTGGCGCTGGGCATCAATATGCCGGCGCGCTCTGTCGTCGTGGGCAGCCTGAGCAAATTCGATGGGACGGGGATGCGTTTGTTGACGCCCAACGAGTATCAGCAGCTTACGGGGCGCGCCGGGCGGCGCGGTATGGACGAGCGGGGGGCAGCCATCATCCCATACTCGCCCTGGGAGCCGTTTGAACCTTCGTTTCGGGCGCTGACTGCCGAACTGTTGCCGGTCAACAGCGCGTTCACCGTTCGCTATAACTCTGTTTTGAACCTCTGGCGTGGGGGCAACATCCAGCGGCTGCGCGCCGATGTGGCCGCCAGCTTCCGCGAATTTCAGCGATACAGCCATCGGCTGCTCTCGCAAGCGCGGCTGGCAAAAATGATGGCTGAATTCTCCTCTGACGAAGAGGCAGAAGAAGCGGCTGAGCTGGTGCAAGCGCTCTCTTCCCTGAGCAGAAAACAGAAGAAATCTGCGCCGCCGGAGCAGCCGCGCGCGCTCAGCAAGGCGTGCGCCGCCGAACTCAACGGAACGATCTCTATCCTGCGCTCGCTCAACTATATCGATCCCAACGATCAGCTTACGATCAAAGGGCGGCTGCTGCGCAGCATTTTTCATCCTGCCGGAATTATCTTTACGGAATTGATCCAGGCTATGCCCCTCGAGGAACTGCATCCCTCCGAACTGGCCGAACTGGCAAGCTGGTTTGCTTTTAGCGATGACCGCCCGGTGCGCAACCGCAATACGCTCTGGCGCCAGCTTGCCGACCTGCGCCGTGAGGTCTATCGGATCATTGGTCGGGTGCAGTTCAGCGAGATTGAGATGGGGCTGGATGTCAGCCCAGGAATGAATGATGCCTTTCACAGCGTCGCGCTGCAATGGTGGCAGGGCGCCTCGCTGGTCGGGCTTCAGCAGCGTATTGATCTGGCTGAAGGCGATCTGCTGGTGGTTCTCAACCAGACTATCGATCTGCTCCAGCAGGTGCAGGGCGCGGTCGGGCAGGTGCTGGATGATCGCAGCCTCTGGCAAACGGGCGAAGCGCTCAGCGAGATCGAGCGCATGCAGATGGAGCAGCTTCAGGCAGCACGCCGCAGCCTGGAAGAGCTGCGCCCCAGGCTGGGCGCGGCGGCCAAAGGCTTGATGCGCGGCATTGTCCTTCAGAGCCGCACCGTCCCCTCGATGGCTGTGCAGGTAGCTGAAGAGCATGTGCCGCTTGATATGGAAGAGGATGAGGATAAACGCGATCTGAAGATCGACATTCCGTAGCAGGCGGGGTTCGTTGCTCTTTTAAAGACTACTGACGACCACATCTCGAACGGAATGTGGTCTTGTCGTTGCCCGCCGCTCACGCGAAGCGCCCTTGTTGTATTACCTCTCTATATGTCGTCTATTGAGAGGGTGCAACCTTGATGAAATGTGAAGTAGTTCACAGTCATAGAGTGAAGTGTACTACTAAGCTTCTTTCCTGACAGATTGCAAGTAAGCGTTGACCGTATCAATGGGGCGTTTGCCCAGGTTGCGATAGCCCTGGTGCGGGCGCTCGGTGTTGTAAGAAACGAGCCAGCGATCAAA
>Ga0209062_1000672_pt1 | contig 88517 bp, 58 predicted proteins | sample Coa_R2_2_FD_187158 | JGI IMG/M metagenome (GOLD analysis project Ga0209062, IMG submission 187158) | Surface soil microbial communities from Centralia Pennsylvania, which are recovering from an underground coalmine fire - Coalmine... | ecosystem: Environmental > Terrestrial > Soil > Unclassified...
TTGCTACTGATGCTCCTGGAGATTGCTGTGAAACGATTTGGATTCACCGACGCCATACTAACTCAACGACCTATCCCGCACTGGCTGGAGACTGAACAGGGAAACACCCAATTTGGGAACTACTGACAGAGGAAAGACGACCCGTGGGCCGGCGTGCCAGAGCTGGAGACAAATGTCTCACCACTTCGGAAAATCCAATTTGCGCGTGGCGTCTCGGGGTTGAGGTATCAGTTTGGCATGAGTGAGGTCATTCGCATTGGCTCTTCTTCCTGGTGGAACACTTACACCAACGCCTACACCAAAATGCTTGAGCCAATACTCGCGGTGGTGGATCTCGATGAACCCGCAAACCGGGTTGTTGGGTACGAACGAGCCGTCACGGTGATGAAGAGTTATGAGTGCGTAACTCAAATCCACATCAACAATGGAACGGCCCCTCCGCTAGCACTGGAGTTTGTCTCCTTCCGCCGACTGAAAGCCGAAGCTCGACTACTTCAGCTCAAAGATCAGATTGCGAAAAGCGGTGCGAAGCCCACTCCGCCCGGCAAGAGAATGCTGATCGATATGGACCCACCCCTCAATGCTCGCAAGCTCCCCGACACCGCGTTCCCGGAACTAAAATCGCCTGCGTTTGAATCACGCGAGATAAAAGGCTCAGACGGTAGCACCTATTCCGTTGACGTAGAGAAAGATGTCATTCCGCTCCCCGCGCTCCCAGATCTCCCCACAGGTGCCTCACCAATCCGCAAAGTGCGACTCGCACAGATTCGCGAAGGACTGGCGTTCATCGACGCCACGAAGCACTACATCAGCACGGGATCGTGGAGTCAGTTGAATTTCGCTGAATACTTGCAGATCGCGAATGAGGTCTTTCGCGTCGCAGCAGAGTTCGAAGACATTCCTGTAAAACGGTTGGCGTGGTATGAAGCACGTGTCCGGCAGCTCAAGGGGATCGAGCATTTCATGCAACGTCGCGTGAAGCATGGAACTGCCCCTCCGCAGGACCTCGACATGGCTTCCTTCGTTCGACTCCAGGGGGAAATCGATCTACTCAAACTCAAGGCGGAAGTGGAACCTGTGCGGCAACCGCTGGCTGCTCCCATCTGCCAGCCGGTCTACTGTCCGCCAGCGTGCATTTGTCCACGACCCAGAATCTTGCCGCGACTATTCCGCCGGTAACGAAAAGTGGCGGCGTCAACTCAACGAGATACACTCGTGGCGTCTGGCCGATGGTCGAGAGAACTCAATTCAACCCTCGGGAGCCGCAATCGTTGCTCACACTGAGGAGAGGGGGAAGATTTCCGCGGCTCTTCCGGCGCTGAGAAACCACAGCAGAGTCTCAAATCGGGTACACCCAGTTACTTGCTCTTTGGCGTTACATAGCTGGCCTGATAACCCGAATACTCATTCTGAGTCACACTCTCCACAATAAACACGATGCCGTCCTTATCGGTGATTTCCGACCCCTTCGTCGGCGTGGTATTTATCGCTCGTGCAATAGTGTAAAAGATCAGCTTGCCATCCTTTTCGATGCGGTGAGCCGGTATGTTGTTTATCGGGTTGAGGAACTTCTCACCATACCACACGCGCACCGTCACCTTCTCGGTGTAGCTCAACCTATACTCTGCCTTCCACGGTCTGAGTTTCGGCGGATCTTCCTTCGCCTGGTCGGCTATGGCAGTCAGTTCCTCGGGAGACAATTTCTTCTTCGGCTTCACGTGAATGCTTTGGTAGAACGAACTATCGCGTGCGTTCGTCAACAGCACGTCGAAAACGATGCCATTCTCGTCAATAATTTCCGATCCCCTGGGCAAGTTAGCGCAGGGGCCTGGAATGATGTCGAAGAGTATTCCCCCCTGAAACTCGCGGCGGTGGGCCGGCACATTCTTCATCGGCGTGAGGAATTTGTCCTCGTCCCAATAGCGCACGATCACTTTCTCGTTGTAAGCCTTCTCGTTCCACGGTTCGTATTTCGGGTCGTTTTTTGGCATTTCGACGATAGGCACATCCTTTTTGGGAGGGTTGGCCTTCTCCGCGGTCTGCAATGTGCAGTCGTCCAGTTCGACGACGAAATTCCGCCAACCTGGCGCCTTCCTGCTCCCTCTCACAATGCCCACGATATGAACTTGCCCACCCTTCAGGCTCGCAGCAGCATCCTCACCCTCAGAGTTCAAAGTCGCAACCACACTCGGAGGATATCCGCCCTCGCGAAACCATTGCTTCTCCTGCGGCGTCAGTTGGTTGAGTTGCGCTTGCGTCATGCCCGGGAACACAGCCACTGTGAAACCGTATGTGTATTTTCCGGTATCGCCGCGGTGCACCGAGCCACCTCCCATCACTTCGACGAACTTGCCCTTGTACTTTCTGTCGGCAGCAAGCGGATTACGATCGTATTCGTTGAATAACTCAATCGCGGAGAGTTTCGCAACCGGTACCCGAGAGACGGGAAGAGCTGGTTCGCTCGGAAGATCGGAATTATTACCGGAATCGCTGTTGGTGCTGGGATTGTTGCTAGCAGACGGATTGCTGTTGGTTTCGGGATCGCTTGGCTTCTTCTTCCCGCATCCCACCAACATTGCCAACAACAACAGAAGAGAAAGGGCGCGCATGGATTGCTCCGAGTAGTTCCGAACACAACGATGGCAATCTATGGACAAGTAGCTGTGAAAGTGTAACCACACCTGTGCATGTGTGCCAGATGCACAGATGCCAAATATCCAATCCTTCACAATCGCAGGCGGGAGTGCTCTGAGGGCTTGGGGAAGTGCTGGGCTCCTGAGGATGCCGAACGGCCGGAGCTTTCGCCCCGGCCGTTCGTGGTTCAGCCCTCGTTCACTGAAGATCACGCACCGTAGTCGATCTCTTCCACGCTCTTGAGTGAGTTCTTGAAGATGAACTCGCGGCGATCCTGCACTTCCTTGCCCATGAGAGTGCGGAACATCTCCTCTGCTTTGAACGCGTCGTTGAGTGTCACCTTCATAAGCGTGCGGTGGGCCGGGTCGAGTGTTGTTGCCCACAATTCTTCGGGATCCATTTCGCCCAATCCCTTGAACCGCGTTACCGCCATTCCCTTTTCACCCAGCCGCCGGATTTCGAGCACCAGTTCACGCAGGGTGACGAGGTTCTTCGTGCTCCCCTCATGTTCCAGGGTGAAACGCACCGGTGGTTCTCGCCCAGCGATTCGCGGAAGGGGAACGAGGTCAGCCGGCTCAAAACCCGCACTCTTGAGCTTCGCAAGCGCACGGTTGAGCGATTTCAGATCGTGCCACTCATCGAGCGTGTAGTCTTCACCCGGCACCGGCTCACGTTTCAGTTCGGCCGCCAGCGTCGATTTGAAGTTATTCACTTCTTCCGTGGTCCGGAACCAATGATCTTTACCGGTAGCACGAAGGTGAACCTGATAGATCGGGAACGCCCCATCCACCACGCGCGGAAGGAACTCATCGAGCGAGTGCCCGCGTCGCTCAACACCGACGGTCGCTGTCTCAACTTCGCTCAGGATCGGAAGCAATCGCGTCAGTTCGTCACTGGTCAGCAACCGCGCGGGCTGTTCGGGCTTGATGATTTTCAGAGTCGTACCCTTCAGTCCGCGTGTAGTCAGTTCCTGAAGCATCTCTTCGCGTGTTTGCACAAAGCGGGCTTCCTTCTTCTGTGTAACCTTGAAGAGCGGCGGCCGAGCTACAAACACGTGCCCGGCTTCAATCAGCTTCCGCATCTGACGAAAGAAGAACGTGAGGAGCAGCGTGCGGATGTGCTGACCATCCACGTCGGCATCGGTCATGATGATGATCTTGCCGTAGCGAACCTTGCTCACATCCTCGACGTTGTCGATATCGATGCCAATGGCCGCGATGAGTGCGGAAATCTCGTTGTTGTCGAGCAACTTCTCAAGCTTGGCTTTCTCGACGTTCAGTACCTTACCGCGAAGCGGCAGAATCGCCTGGAACTGCCGATTGCGGCCGCTTTCGGCACTGCCGCCGGCGGAATCACCTTCCACGAGGAACAGCTCGCTGTTCTCACGCTCGCGGGAAGTGCAGTCGTAAAGCTTGCCGGGCAATCCACCGCCGCTGAGAGCGTTCTTGCGTTCCTTCACGGCATCGCGAGCCTTCTTCGCCGCAATCCGTGCCTCGGCGGTGAGCTTCACCTTGTCGCAAATCTTCTTCGCTTCCTTCGGATTCTTTTCCAGGTACTCCGAGAGAGCTTCGTACACAACGCTCGACACTTGGCCTTCTACTTCCGGCGTCGTCAGCTTCACCTTTGTTTGCGACTCAAAGCTTGGATCGGGGTGGCTGATGCTGATAACGGCCGTTAACCCCTCGCGGAAATCGTCGCCACGAATGTCGAGATCCTTGAAGATGTTCTCTTTCTTGCCATAGTTGCCGATGGACCGCGTCAGCCCGGCGCGGAAACCAGATAAGTGCGTACCGCCGTCTTTGTTATAGGCATTGTTGGTAAAGCACATCTCCAGTTTGTTATCGCCGGTTGTGTACTGAAGGCAAACTTCAACCGTGACGCCCTCTATCTGCTTGTTGATGTAAATCGACGGATGTTCCGGCTGCTCGCCCGCGTTCAGGAAGGCAACATATTCGAGAATCCCTTGCGTTGAGACAAACGAATCGGAGCGGCTATTGCGCTCATCCTTGATATTGAGAATCAACCCACGGTTGAGAAACGCAATCTGTTGGAAACGATTGGCGAGTTTCTCGTAGTCGAAGGTGAGTGTGCCGAAAATCTCCGGATCCGGCTTGAAGGTAATGGTGGTCCCGGTCTGTCCCGCCGGCGCGGGACCGACGTTTACTAGTCCTTCACCCTCCGCGACATAGCCGCGCTCGAAATCCATCCGATACTCGCGGCCATCGCGCCACACCTTCGCTTCACACCACTCCGAAAGCGCGTTCATTGCCTTCGCGCCCATACCATGCAAGCCAGCGGAAACACGATACGCCGCGTTGTCGAATTTGCCACTTGTGCCGGCAACGGTGAGCGCTTCCTCGAGTGTGGATTTGCCTGTATCCAGCTTAATGCCAACGGGAATTCCGCGGCCATCATCAGCAATGGAAATGGAACCGTCGAGGTGAACCGTTACATCGATGTGCTTGCAGTATCCCGCAAGTGCTTCATCCACGGAGTTATAAACAATTTCATAAGCGAGGTGATGTAGCCCCTCAACGTCTGTGTTGCCAACATACATACCGGGATTCTGACGGATGTGGGCAGCATCCTTCAGAGTCTTCATGTGCGCTTCGGTGTATTCCCCAACCCGCGGGGTCTCGGTGTTCATCGTTTTGGTTTCCTTCCTTTATAGATACTCAACGTGATACGCGAGTGCAGCATATACATCAGCGAGCGTGATGCTTGGAAGCTGCTCCACGATCTCCGCCGGCGACATCTTCTGTGTCACCCATCTCGCTCCCTCATGGGGTTGGGGCGAAATCGTGATGTTACTTCGCCTACTTCTTACCACCGGGCAGCTTTACGCCGGTCGGCGGCTCCTTCACCACAACCGCATCCCACAGCCGCACTGGGTCGCCGAGCGGAGAGGCCTCGGCGATCAACACCAGAACGTCTCCCGCTTTCACCTTCTCCAACTCCGTCAGGAACTTCTTTTCGAGGTAGGAATCAGCCCAAGCCTCGATCTTCGTACCCCCCTTTCCCGCCACGTCGGCTACGGACCACCGCACCTTGTCGTCGTCCGTCTTCGCGTCGAGAACCTTGACCCTCACGACGACCGACTTCTCGTCGTACTTTTTGCGCGCCGCATCCGGGTCCTTCTTGAACTCAGCCACGAGCGATTCGACCGTGACCGGGATCGCGGTGCTCGGGCCGAGTTTCACGATCTCGCACTCCTCGAGACCGGGGAACGCGGCAGTTTTGGGGTATTTGCCGCGGAACGTAACTTGCTGCCCCTTCGCCAACCCGCGGAGTTGCTCCTGAAGTTTTTCCGGCATGTGACACGGGATATACTCGCCGAAGAACGTGTCCTTCATCTTATTGCCATGAAGTAGCACGTGCCGTTTGGCCGGGTTGGTCGTCCAAACGGTCCCGGTGAGTTCAACGACCGTCCCCGCGTACTTCTTGCGGAACGCATTGGCGTCGGTCTGGTACTGCTTGCCGAAGTCCTGCGCCGTGACGGTGAAGTCCGGCTTCGGGTCCGCCGCGAATGTACCCGCGGGTGTCAAAAGAACCAGCACACAGATCGTTCGCATGAATCACTCAGAGAGGGTTATGATGGTGTCAGCCTCAATATCGCATTTGTTACCACGCCGCGGCACGGAACTTGAGATCCGTCAGTGTGACGCCCGGCATCGCTGCGCGGAGCTTTGTCAATAAGCCGCGCTTGTGGAACTGCGTCAGTTCCGACATCAGCACCGCGTTCCGCACCGCCACTTCCAACACACCGCGGCGGATTCCCAGTACCTGCGTGTCTTTCAGGACCTCCGGTCCCGCGGCCGTCGCCCACGCCGACTCCAGGCGCAGCCGATCGTTCTTCCGTCCCCATCCGCGCGACGTGAACAGCCGGCCGAGGATGTCGGCGAGGTTCTCCGGCCCGCGGTTGTCATCTGCCATTGATCGCCCTCGGCAAGTTTTGGCCGCATGGTCGAAGTGACCATCCACGCCTCTCACCCGGTCAAAGGCATCACCAGATACGAATACTCCTCACCGCACTTAAAGAGAGCCGCGCGTGTCCCGTTGGACATCTCCAGTAAGATGGTCGGCTCGCCATCCAGTGATCGCAGAAATTCGATCAGATATTGCGGATCGAACGCGATCTCTGTTGCCGGCCCCTCGTAGTCCGGCAATTCGAGCGATACTTCGCTGTAACCCGTTTTCGCACCACGCGCTTGCATCGTCACTTTGCCCGGTTCAAACGTCATGTCCACGCGCTGGCTCTCATCGTCCGTCATGATCGCCGCTTGCCGCACGCGAGCAAAAAACGCTTCCACCGGCAGTGCGATCTTCTGCGTGGCTTCCTTGCGCGTCCGGGCAATGATATCGCGATATGGTGGGAACTTCCCCTGCACGAGCGACGTGTAAATCATCGCCCGCTCGGTCTGGAACAGTGCGTCGTTGGTGCGCAGACCAACGCGGACCAACTCTTTGTCATCGACCAGATTCCGTTCGAGCAGATTGATTGTCTTCAGCGGCACCAAGTGAACAGCCTTCACCGTATCCGGCGGGCCATAGATGGTGGCCGGTCCTTCACACAGCGCGAGTCGCTTTGTATCGGTGGCGACAAGTTTGACTTTCTTGTCATCCGCTTCCCACAACACTCCCTGAAGAGCAAACTTCGCAGTAGTGTCTTTCTTGTCCGCTGCGAACTCGGTGCGTTTAATCATCGTCCGCAGCGTACCGGCGGTGACCTCGTGATACCGCCCACCGTCGTCGAACGTGGGAATATCCGGAAACTCGTCCACATCCAGGCGGAGCATCTCAAATCGCCCGCCGGCCTTCGCGATGATCGCATCTTTTCCGGCATCGATGCTGATATCGGGTTCGGTGCTCTCGCGAAGAATCTGAATCAACTGATCTTTTGGCAGAATGCAGGCTCCAGCCCGGGCAACCGTAACGCCGCGCAGCTCATAGCGAATACCCACACCCTGTGTGGGGTCGTATGCCACAAGCAAGAGGGCATCGTCGTGGGCCGTGGCCTTGATGTTCTTGAGAGCGGGTATGGTAGTGTGTGCCGGTACCGCGGCGGATACCAGTTGACACGCCATCTGCAAACTGTCTCGCTGGCACGTCACCTTCATGGCGATTCCTCCTCGCCGTCCTTGGGTTTTGGTTTTCGCTTCGTGCTTCTAATCACTTCCTTTTATCCTTAATTTTAAACATCCAGTAGCAGTAGTAAGGTGATCGGTTTTTTTGGCGCGCACTCTAACCAAAAGCCACGAATCCCCTATTTCACAAGCCCTTCCATATCTCCACCGCCTGTGGAAAACCCGGCGCGCAACTGGCGCGCTTGTGTTGAACTGTGCCACGCCAATTCGTGGTCGCGCTCGTTGTTCGGCGATTCACGGAGTGCGCGCCAATGAGGCAAATTCGCGCGTCAATCGCGCGCCACGTTTTCCACAGGGAGCGCGCCGTCTTATGCCGTCTTACGCCAACATTGTCCGCAGTTCCTGAACTCGCTTGGCCAGCGTCGCGTCGGTTTGCATTTCTTCTTCCACCTTGCGGCAAGCGTGGAGGATGGTGGTGTGATCGCGTCCCCCAAACGCAGCACCAATGCGTGGAAGCGATAGTCGCGTCAGTTCGCGGGCCAGGTACATCGCCACCTGTCGCGGTCGAAGAATGCCTCGAAGGCGGCTGGAACTGAGCATTTCCTTTTCGCTCACGCCAAACGCCGCCGCCACTCCTCTCACAATGGTTGAAACGTCTGGAACGGCCGATGTTGGTTGTCCTGTTTCTGCGAGGGTTTGCTCCACATCCGCCCGCGAAAGTGGACCGGAAAACGCAGATGCTACCTGTGCGAGATTTTGCAGTAAGCCGAGCGTGGCACGCACTCCGCCGCCAGTTGCCTGTTCGGCCAGCCAGTCCAGTGCATCGGGTGCCAGCGGGACGCCACGCGATTTCGCGGTCTCGGCAAGAATCGCCCGTCGGCTTGCGGCCGCGAGCGGTTCCAGTTGAATCACCAGCCCGGCCGCGAATCGCGAAGTCAGTCGGCGCGGGAGGTGTGTGAGCCCCGCGGGTCCGGCGTTCGCGGTGACAATCGTGGCTCGCCGGCGTGTGGTTCGATGGTCGAGCAGTTCACATGCAGCATCCGCGGAGCGGTCGTTCAAATGCTGAACATCTTCGAGCACAAGCACATCGCAATCGAACAGTTCGTGGTCGGTCAGGCTGTCTTCGGCCTCTGTTGAGTGGGCTCGATCGCCCACCGAGATCGCTTGGATCGTTTTCCCTTCAGGTGCAGCCGCGATGTGATGCGCGATTGCGGCCACAAGCCGCGATTTCCCCGTTCCGGGTGCACCGTGAAGGACGAGCGGATTCGCAGACGGCCGCTTGCTTGCGAGGACAGCTCGACACACCAATCGCGCTGCCCGCATTGCCACACGGTTTTCCGGCAGCACGAGAAACTCGTGCCAGCGCGACGATGATGGTGGGGCGTTCAGAGCGGCCTCATGCCTTTCGGATCGGAGTAACTGTTGCGAGTGGAACACCCCTCCTGGAATAAGCGAGTCTGGGGTTTGCAGGATGGTGTTCATTCAATCAGCATTTTACCGATTTTCCGGCGTTACGTAAAGGTCAATAATGCGTTTATAAGTGCAGAGAGAATAAGTGTTTACGGCGAGAATTAAGGGCGCTTCGAGAGGACAGACGGAAGTGACTCCCAGGACTCACTTTGCGGCTTGGTTTTGCCCGCATCCAGGTGCGGGGCGAAGTATCAAAATTCGGTGTTCAGCCGCAGCGGAGCCGGCTCACGCACTCCGCGATTCGCCGAATCGCTTCGTCGATTTCATCGAGCGTTTGCGTTGGAGCAAAACTGAACCGCAGCGCGGAGCGGAGCACATCATCCGGCACGTTCATTGCGCGAAGAACGGGGCTGGGGAGCAGACTGCCGCTGGAACACGCCGAGCCGGTCGAACACGCGACGCCCGCCAGATCGAGCGACATTAGAAGCAAATCTGCCCGGCAACCGGGAAATGAAACATTGAGCGTTGTAGGAACGACATCGGCTGCGCCGATCTCGGGGCCATTCAACACCACCGGCGAACACTCGCGCTGCAAACCATTCCAAAATCGCTCGCGAATCGCTTCGAGCTTGGTTCGGTTAGCGGACATGTTTCGTGTGGTGCATTCCAGGGCTACCGCCATCCCCACCGCGAGGGCAACCGGTTCTGTCCCTGGTCGGCGTCCCTTTTGCTGGTGGCCGCCGAAGGTAAGCGGTTGGAGATTGGTTCCGCGCTTGGTCAGGAGCACGCCGACGCCCTTCGGTCCGCCGAACTTGTGCGCAGATGCAGTGAGAGTCGTTGCACCGAGTTCGTGGAAGTTCACCGGCATTTTGCCGACTGCCTGCGCTGCGTCACAGTGAAGGATTGCACTGGGAGATAGCGATTGCGCGATCTCCCGCACTGGCTGCACGGCACCCGTTTCGTGATTCGCAAGCATCAGGCAGATAAGTGCGGTGGATCCGAGGTTTGAAACACCGGCAACAATGCCGCGTGCATCTACGGGGAGCCATTCTACCGGCACGCCACGCGCTTCCAGTTGCCGCAGCGGTTCGATCACGCATGGATGCTCGAGGTGGGAAGAAACACAAGAATCCCCCCCCCGACCCCCTCTCTCCAGGGAGGGGGGTTCCGGAAACAGCGAAGTGCATTTCAATAGCCCAAACACTGCGATGTTGTTTGCTTCGGTTGCGCCGCTAGTGAAGGTGACCTCGTCCGGAAACGCGCCGAGCAGCCCTGCGATCTTTTCGCGGGCATCTTCCAGAGCTTGCCGGGCCTTACGACCCGCCGAGTGTGCCGACGAGGGATTGCCGAAATTCTCAAGCATCAGCGGCCGCATGGCTTCCCATGCTTCGGGTAGAAGCGGCGTCGTGGCGTTGTGATCGAGGTAAATGGCATGCATCATTCTTAATTGTAATTTGTTTTGCGTTCGAGCATAATCGGGTTCCCTCCTCCTGCCCGAAGGCTCCCGCCAGGAACCCACCCATGCCGCTTTCACTTCTTTCGCGTCGCGATCTTCTGCGTGCCGGTGGAGTCGCCGTGGCCGGCTCCGTATTTCCTCTGGCCTCCGGAAAGATGACATTTCCCCGAGCCAAAGCGAAGTCGGTCATTTACCTGTGGCTTGCGGGCGGCGTTACGCATCACGAATCGTTCGACCCCAAGCCAGATGCGCCACAAGAGATTCGCGGAACGCTGAATACAATTCAGACCACTCTGTCGGGCATTCGGTTCAGCGAAGTGATGCCTCGCATGGCGCAACAGACCGACAAGATCGCGTTGATTCGCACATTTGCGGCCGGCACCGATGACCATTTCCAGGCTCAGGCTCGCGCCCTGTCCGGCCGAATGGTTAATCTCCAGCAGATCGATACCGAGCCGAACATCGGCGCGGTTGTGGCGAAACTCAATGGCTCGCGAGCGGGTTTTCCCGGCTATGTGGCGGTTCCGGGTATCACGCGGCCCGGTCCACCGCCCAAGAATCTCTTCGTTGGCGGCTGGCTTGGCCGCGAATATGGTCCATTCATGACCGGCGGAAAGGCTAAGAACGAGGACTTCACCGCTGGCGTGAAAGAAGACGTGTCGGAAGAGGAGTTCACCAAGCAGGCATTGCGGCCCGGAAAAGGACTCGACGATACGCGACTCGAGGGCCGGCGCAGTTTGCGTCAACAGCTCGATCGGTCACTGAAACACTCGGAGCCGGCCTCTGCGGTGGCGGAAGAGTTTCGCGGGGCGTTTGACATGTTGCTGTCGCCAACCGTGCGTGCGGCCTTCGATTTGAGTAAGGAACCTGACAAGGTCCGCGACCGCTACGGCAAAACGAAGATCGGCACGCGTTGTCTGCTCGCACGGCGGCTGGTGGAAGCCGGTGCGCCATTCGTGATGGTCGATTACGGCTACGATCCCGAATACGGTAACCTTTGGGATCAGCACAACGCACCCGGTCAGAACTTCCCCTTCATCTGCGATATGGCAAAGCGGCCCTATCACCTGGCGGGGGTTGATCGGGCCTTTGGGGCATTGCTCGAAGATCTCGCGATTCGCGGCCGGCTGGATGAAACGCTTGTGGTCTTCCTCACGGACTTCGGCCGCACGCCGCGGATTAACAAGGATGGCGGCCGCGACCACTGGGGCCGTGCGGGTTCCATTTTCTTCGCGGGAGGGGGAGTGAGAGGAGGACAGGTGATCGGTACCACGGATATTCGCGGATCAGATCCCATCACGCCCGAGTACACCCCCGCCGATGCCGCCGCGACGATTTATCAGGCCATTGGCATTGACCTCGCCACAGTTCTGCACGACCGCGAAGGGCGGTCGATTCCCATGCTGCCCATCGGCCGGCCGATTAAAGGGGTGCTGTCTTGAATTGATGGCCTGCGCCAAGTCTTGTCCCACCCCGCACAGCGGCCTATGCTGATCGCACGGCGAACCCTTCTGTGCGCAAGCGCGTCTAGGCTATAGCCGACGGAGAGGTGACAGAGTGGTCGATTGTGCAGCACTGGAAATGCTGTGTACGGGAAACCGTACCGCGGGTTCGAATCCCGCCCTCTCCGCCTGATTTCCCCATCGTTCGCAGGAGGCTGCGATGTGGGCACGCGTACTTCCGATTAGCGTTTGTGCTTGCATCATTCTGTTTCCGTGCATTCCGCTGCGTTCTGGCACTCTTTTCTTTTCCAACGACTGGCTCAACCATCTATGGTTGATTGGCTACGGTGCGGAAGCAGTTCGTAAGCATCATTTTCCGCCACTTGTACTTACCGCCTCCGAACTCGGCGGCCTTCCTTACCCCATCTTCTACGGGTATCTCTTTTACCCCATCCTGAATGTGCTGGCTGCGGTCGTTGGTTTGCGGACGGCGGTTCGCCTGGCGGTGGTGGGCGTTCTCGCGCTGCAATACGCACTCGTCCACCGGGCTGCTCGCTCGGGGGGAGCAAGCAATCTGCTGGCGACCGCGACCGCAGCTCTTGTGACCTGGGCCATTTATCCGCTCACCAACCTGTATCACCGCGGAGCGCTCACCGAGTTCTTCGCAGGCGCATTTCTGACATGTGCGGTGTGCCGGTGGTTCTCGTTTCTCGATGCCGATACTCCGCGCCGCCGGTTGCGCGCCGCGCTGGAAGTGGGGTTGCTGTACTCACTCGCGGCGGGGACACATCCCATTACTGCACTGTATGGGCTGTGTTTCCTGATTGGGCTTAGTCTCACGATCTTCATTCGTTTGGGGATGTCCATACATCGACCGATCCGCGGACGGTTGTGTGCGCTGGTTCCGGCTGCGGGTCTCACGACTCTGCTTCTCGCGCCGTGGGCGTACGTGTGTGTGGAGTTCAACGGTAAACTGAGCGTCCAAAATGGCAAAGTGTGGCTGTTCGAAAACGACATCGATTGCTGGTGGGTACGTCTGTTTCCGTTTCCTCTGGATGTGCGTGTGTGGCGCAACCCGCCAGGGTTGGTAGAGACTCCATATCTGGATGCACAAGTGAATATGCCGCTGGCCATTCTGGCCGCAGTGGTGATATGGGGAACAATTCGGGTTCAGCGGAAAGCGGGATTGTGGCTGGCGCTCGCCATCGGGCTTGGAGTCATGAGCCTGTGGTTGTCGTTGCGGCTGGAACCATACGACGTCTTGCCAGGAGTGTTCCGAGTTGTGCAGTTTTCTTACCGGATGGTGACTTACGTCAATCTCGCACTTTTGGTAGCGGTTCTCCTGGCTCTGCGTGTCGTTCCTTCTCATCCCCACATGGCGGGTTGGCTTTCACCAAGAGTTTGGACTGCGATCCTTGCGTGTGTGGTGACTCTCTCTGCCGTGGGTCTGTTGATGAAGCTCACGACCATCAGGGCGGAAATCCCAGCACAGCGGTTCGATTATCGACGATTCACCATCTACTTTTACGGCTGGGCAACCTACGCCACTCCCGGTCAGTACTCCGCGCTCCGTGCAGACGAAGAAGCCAATCTCAAGCTCGTTCCTCTAAAAGTGGCTGCGGACGATCCGCACCAGTACGCGCCAACAGAGGTGTTAGCCGCGCAACGGGAGTATATCGCCACACAAGTTCAAGCTTTTCCCTGGAATCACTTCTATCTCAATGGTGAGCGTGTGCCGGATACGGAACTGCGGGTGTGGCAGGGACGCCGGAGTGATCTTCCGGGCACTGACTGGTCCCGCGGGCCTTATCTTGCAGTTCCAATACCTGCTGGTGCATCCACACTCGAATACCGGTTCGAACCGGACCCGGTTTGGCATGCTCTGTACCGGGTCTCGTTTGTCATTTTGCTTCTGGGCCTGGGAATCGTGGGGTTTCTGCACCTCCGCTGTGTTTCGCGTCCGCCAATCGAGAAACTTCCTGCGCAATAGCCAGGTTCTAGCCGCGTTCCGAGCATGAAAACTCTTGCGGTAGCAAGAACCGCCCCTTAACGTAAATTCTGCACCATTGTTCTTGCCAACCGGACCCTCATGGCAGTCCCTGCCTCTCGGCCCCGCATCCTCTCCTTTCTCGTGGCGCTCGTCGCTGCGATGTCTCCGGGACAAGCCCGCGCCGAGCAGACCGAAACGAGTGCCACTGCGGACAAACTCGTTGCGACACGGTTGAAGTGGCACGAAGAGCAAGCACGGTTAGAGACAGCGGAAGAAGAAACGCGACGCTTGGCTCCTCCGCGCGTGGGCGCCGCCGCTGTTCGCAACTTTCAGGATCCCACGGCCGTACTCAACGAGCTGCGCCCCGCTCTAACCGACGACTACAAGGCACTTCGCAATTCTGCCAACAAGATCGCCGAGGCCGCTCGTGCCCGCCGCGAGGACACACGGAAGGAGTGGGAGGAACTCTACCGGCAGCGGATCGCTTTCCGGCAATACGCGGATCAGCAACAAGTCAGTTACGGTTTCGACTTTGATACCGGCGCGGAGCCTGCATTCAAACCGACACTCTTTGATGCCGGTGCCGTGTTGTGGGCGGCAGTTATTTTTGTCGTTGCGCGGAAGCTCGGTAAGCAAGTTCGTCGTGTGGCGATTCGCCGCATGGAGCGCGCTGCGATCGCGGCGGTACTCCTCGCACTCGTTACCGTGCCGGGCTGTTCGTACGGTCCTCCGCCCGATTCGCGGCCGTGGGCGGTGCGCGAAGAAGCAAAACTTACCGCGGAGACGAATGCCGCGACTGAGAAGGCAGACGTTGCTGTTGCGGCGGCACACAAGAAGTGGACCGTGACGCTCGATGGCTGGGCTGCGCTTGTGGCTGCACCGCCCATGCTGGGCGACCCGGTTGAGACCATCGTGCGCGACGGAGAACGGGATGTCCGCAAGCAGTTGCACGCCGCCGCCATCGACGCTCGGGTTGCCGATCGGCTGGCGAGCGAGGCCGAGGCCGAGCGCGACCAGCTCACGGCCGATAAGGCGAAACTGAATGCTCTCACCACCGGCGCGAAGTGGCGAACGATCATCTACGCCGCGATCCGGTGTGCGGGCGTCGCGCTACTCTTTGGTCTGGCTGTCTCGCCATACTGGCGTGCGCTGCGGAAGGAAGCCGCGATGATCCGGGCGGATGCAAAGAAGTGCCCGCGCTGTTTCAGCGAGAAACTCGTCGTTGAGAAGAGTGGCGCACCGCCGGGGATGGAGAGTGAAGAAATCGAAGAAGAATCAATCCCACGTTACCGGGCCAGGCATCGGAAACCCAAACCGAAAGCAGCCCCGTCGGCGGGAGAAGGGCCGCAAGAAACCGGCTACGTTGAGTGCAAATCCTGTTCGTTTCGCTTTCTGCGCAGCTACCAGAAAGTGCACAGGTTGTGCTTCCCGGTGGTCGGCGTGCGAGCCAGCGGAAAGACGCACATGCTCGCGACGGGCTATGATCGCGTGCGGAAGCGCACCGCGCCTACCATCGCCGTCGTGCAACCGGCACCATCGCTCGGCGATGCCCGCTTCGAAAACTATATCGACATGATTTTGAATTTGAAGCGGGACGCGGGTGGTACGGTTCACGCAATGCCCGATCCGGTGATGATGCACGTTCGTGACGCCGATCCGGACGGAGCCAATACCGCGCTTGTGAACCTTTTCGACTACTCCGGGGAACTCGTCGATTCCAGCGTCGATGTGGACCGCCTTAAAAAGCAGGCGGTGAAGATGGACGGCTTCATGCTGTTCCTCGACCCCACGCAACTCTATGGCGACGGAGCCAACCTCACGCTCGACCGACAGATCGCGAAGCTCAACGAGTTCATGGCCGACATGCGCGAAGCGCGGAACGTCCCTGTCGGTCAGATCATTCCCGTACCGGTTGCGGTGTGCATTCCGAAGTTCGACCTCCTGCTCACGGAAAACCCAATTCAGGGGCAATCGGTGCCGTTCATTCGCCGCTTGGTTTCGGACATGAACCCCCCGCCGAAACAGACCACGCTCGACATCATCGAGAGCCGCAGCGCACTGGTCGAGCAGATGTTGGAGCTGATGTTCCGCGGTGTCGATATTCGCGGACTGGTCGAGAGCTACTTCGGCCCGCAAGTAATGTTCTTCCCGATTTCTTCGGTGAGTCTTTTCGAGAACGAACTCGGCGTCCGGGATCTGTCGAAGCGAACCATCGCACCCTTTGGCGTTGCGGAACCGTTCCTGTGGCTCCTGCATATGCACGGATACGAGGTGTTTGCTTGAGTGGTCATTGGTCAATGGTTGTGGGTCATTAGTCATTAGTCATTGGTCATTGGTTGATGGTCTTCGGTTATTTGGTGCGGGGAGAGGGTTGAGTAGCCCAAGACTCAAGGGGAAACCATGTCGAGTCTGCGATTCCAAGACCTCCAGGTGTACCAACTTGCCGAAGAGCTGGCCGATGCTGTGTGGGACATTATGGAGAAATGGAACAACTTGGCCCGCGATACAGTGGGTAAACAACTCATTCGTGCAGCAGACAGCATCGGAGCCAACATCGCGGAAGGTGCGGGGAATCAAACGTTTAACAATAACCGGCGACATGTGCGAATTGCACGTGGCTCCTTCAATGAGACACAGCATTGGCTTTGTCGAGCATACCGCCGGAAACTCCTGACTCCGGACGAAACAACGAAACTGCAAGCTACCATCGAAACCCTCAGCCCGAAGTTGAACGCCTACCTGAAATCGATTGGTACAGGGCAATCCAAGCCACGCCCACAGTCCCCGAACAACGAAGAATCAATCACCACCGACCAATGACCCACAACCACTGACCACCGACCACCGATGACCACCGACCACCGACCCACAACCAATGACTAATGACCAATGACGAATGACTAATGACGAAGGACCAATGACGAATGCCCGCTTGGCCCACACAATCTGATTACAAGGACGCGCTCCAGAACCCCGATACCGCCTTCCGCGATTCGGATCTGCGAGTGAGTCAGGCGGAGCGCAGCCCGATGGGCGTGCCGCGCGCCCGGTCTGGTGCGTTCGCCAGCGTCTACAAAATGACGGGTCCGCAGGGTGTCGTTGCACTCAAGCTCTTCAACTTCCCCAACGAGGATCGCGCGCAGCGCTATAAAGCCGTTTCCGATTATCTGGAACTGGAACTGGGGCCGAAGAAGCCGCCATGTGTGGTGAAGTTTCAATACCACCTGGAAGGAATTCGCGTTGGGAAGGGTTGGTTCCCCACTCTGACAATGCCGTGGGTAAAGGGTGTGTCATTGGGCGAGTGGGTGCGGCAGACCATCGAGCGGAAGAATCCGGACGTTGCCGCGATGAAGAAGATGGCAGAGTCGTGGGCTGCACTCGTCCAGCAGCTTCAGGATGCGAAGATCGCCCACGGCGACCTGCAGCACGATAACGTGATGGTTGTCGGCGACGCACCGATACTCGTCGATTACGACGGCATGTGTGTGCCGGCGCTCGACCCGCCCGACCCAAATAAGAAGCTCGAACAGCTCGAATTCGGCAAGCCGGCGTATCAGCACCCTGCACGCCCCGCCGAGAAATTGAGCGGCAATCTCGACCATTTCGCTGCGTGGATCATCCTGATTGCGCTGCGAGCCATCGCCGCCGATCCGCAACTGTACGTCAAGTACGTTCTCAAAACCGACAACGAGAACCTGCTGTTCTCACCACACGACATGGCGACGCCAGAGAAGTCAATTCTCTGGCCCGACCTTCTGCGTTGCAAAGACCCAGAGGTGAGTGCCTGGTCGCGCGCGATTCGCGACTCGCTCGAGGAACCATTCGACAAAATTCCGCCGTTCACACTCGATCCATTCGACCGGCTTCGCAAGTTGGTAGCGGCGTTCCCGCGCGACTGGGCACAGATTGAAGTTGAAGCAGACCGGCTGAAGAAAACGGGGAAGAACATCCCGCCTGAGCTGGCAGATAGAGTGGATCCTGTCGGCGGATTGAAAGAGTTGTGCGATGCGCCGGTGAAGAACTGGTCCGCAATTCTTTCCGAAGGCGATCGGCTTACCGCAAGCGGCAAAAAGCTGACGCCGGAATTGAAGCGCACGGTCGAAGATGCCCGCAAACGCGTGGCGGCGCGCGAAGCCGTGAAGAAAGCCGTTGCCGCCGGCGATCCACGCCTGATTGTGACGGCGTACAAGCCGGAACTGGTCGACGACTGGGTCGATGAATCGCTCATTTCGTACGCCAAGGACGCCGCTGGACATGTGGTCCTTCTCGATAAGTTGAAGTCCGCGGCCGCTTCACCTGGCGACGGCCGGGCGATTGTAAAGTTGTGGGATGAGGTGTCTTCGCAACTCTCCGGCGTGGCGGAAGCTCGGAATTACGAGAAGCTCGCGGAGAGCTGGCGCGGACGAATCGATGCGGCAACGGAATACCTGCGCATCTTCAGCAAGACCCAGCCGATGGAACAGGAACTTGCGGAAGCGTGGCAAGCGGTCATCAAGGCGGGTCCACTTCACCCCACGCTTACCAACGAACACCGGAAGCGCGGCGAGGACGCGGTCCGCTGGGCTCCTCTGCTGGAGCAGCTGGGCCGCGTACCGCACATCGCCTCTTACGAAAACGACAAGAAGCTCGTGGCTGCATGGGGCACGGGTGGGGCGCTGGTCGGTTGCCGTGAAGCCAACGAGTTTGCAGCGCGCGTTAATGACGCGAATGCCCGCCTTGCACTCGTGCAAGCGCTGGAGCGGGCCATCAAACAGGCCGATGCGGGCGGATCGGAAGACGCGGTTCTCACCGCCGCGACAAAGTTTCCACCAGGGTATGTGCATCCCTACGAGACACGCGTTGGCGAAGGAACGGAAGCCATCAAGTTAATGGCCGATCTGCAGAAAACGCTGGCCCAGGAACATCCCTCCGATCGCAAGGTCGCTGCTGCCTACGATCGGCTTCGCGCAAAGAATCCCAAGCTCGCCAAGCGGCTGGATAAGGTCAACCCGACTCTCTTCGCGGAGGCCGAGGCCGCCGTCGCTCGGCGCAAGTTGCTCGATATGTTCGCTCTCATTGACGTCGAAGAACCGCGCGCCGACAAGCAGGATGAAAAGTGGCAATCGCTGTGGCACAAGCACGGAAAGATGCTTGCCGAACGTCGCGACCGCGAGGAACTCCGCACCCGGCTCACCCTCGCTCGCGATCGCCTCACGAAGTGGGGCAAGTTGAATGAGGCACTCAACGCCCGCGATATGTTCCTGCTCCGGAAACGCTATGCGACATGTTCCGAGCAACTGGCCGGTTATCCGCCACTCATCGAACGGATGGGCGAGATTCAATCACTCCTGGCCAAGGCGGATCGTGTTATCGGCATTCAGGAGAAACTGGCCGCGGGGAGAGTGCTCACGGCCGATGACCTGAAGTTCCTGCGCGAGAACCACGAGGCGTTCAGCACAGAGATCAAGAAAGAGATCGAGAGGCAGATTCGCTCGCGGCTGGCGGGTGAGGCGAAACTGGTCCCGGCTTACCCGGCCTACCAAGTGACCGGCAGTCGCGGGGGGCTGGTAAAAGCATGCTGGGCCTGGGGCGGACACGGGCTGATTTCGCATTGTGTCGTGGTTGTGGATGGCCGCCGATTCCTCGGCAACCCGGATGAAGCCGATCCGTATTCGCGCCTGACCTGTAAGGCCGAAAATCACCAACGTGAGGGGGGCGGAATCACGGTCGTACCGCCCGCTGGTGCATCGCAGGCGTATGTCACGATTTGGCCGGTGGTGGAACTGGGCTGGACGACGGTTCACGGTCCGCCGCTCACGGTGGGACCCGTACCAGTCGGACGCTGGTGAAGTTCCTTCGGAACAGTTCCAAGTTCCAGAGTTCCAAGTTAAAAACCAAATGAGGAACTGGCCTTCGTTTTCAAACTTGGAACTTTGGAACCCCGGAACTGTTCCAGGTTGAAAACCAAATGAGGAACTGGCCTTCGTTTTCAAACTTGGAACTTGGAACTGTTCTGAAGGAACTTCGAGTGGAGGGTTGAGGTGGGACAGGGAACACAGCAAGTTGCCGGCGCGGCGGGTGACCAGTTCTACGTCACTCACTGCACCACTGCCGACAGCGTGCTGAACAATCCGGGCTACGCGGTGCGCGCGTCATCGTCCAGGGAAGCGGACGTCCTCGACGCGGCGTTTCATTATCCGCCGTATGAACTCCCCATCGATATGTGGAAGGACTTACCACGGGTCGAAGATGCACCTCGTCGGCTGGCCCGAACGGAAGATCCCGATGAGGGTGTGTGGGTGGTGCATTCTGCATACCTCGCGAAAGATACCGTTGATCGTGATCGCTCGTATTTTTCGCATCTCTTGCTCTTGCCATTCGCGAATCCTCTGGATGTGCTGCGGTCGTGGGGCGCTGAAGGGTGGGTGAAGAGCTATCCGCAAGGTGCGGATAAGAAGTTGCCCGGCGGCGCCCGGCTGCCGGTGGGGACGCTGGTAAACGACGACACACTCACCGCATTTCTCGGCGACAACCCCCCTGGCCCCACCGTATTGAGCGCGGCTGTTTGTCCGGCCCGATTGCGCGGGCCGGCTCGCGAACGACGGGATCTCTTCGCGCGGATGTTGCAGGCGCTATTGGTATACACTGCGGTCGAGAATGAATCGCGACGACGGCTTTACATTCACGCGGAACCAGGCGTAATTGCGCTTTTGCTTTACGGGGCAATCCGGCTCCTGCCGCCAAGTGTGACCGAGAATCTCACGTTCTCCACGTTTGAGCCCTACCACCGCAACCTCCGCGATTACAAACTGGCCGATGTTGTCGGTACGTACCTGGGCGGCCCCGACCGGTGGTTAGACCCCGATCTGGGCACCACGCGTGGCGTTGCGCTGGACACGTTCGATCTCGATGGCAAATTCCGCCGCTCCTCGCCTGAATTGCGCTCTCCGCTGGCGTCATCGCTACCCGAAGGTGTGAGCGACCTGATCGAACTGGCCATTCGCGGCGAGTGGAACCTCCTTTCGGGGGTGCGGCAGGCGGTTGGCGGGGAGCCAGATGGCCTTCGCAAAGCCGGCAAAGCGCTGGCTCGCGAACGTGGACTGATTCGCGTGGACGACGAGACGGCGGGTATCGATGAGCTGATCAAGCTTCAAGAGGACAAAGTCGCAGCGGATGAGTTGATGCAGCCGCCGCGCGTGGACAAAGTGTGGAAGGTGGTGAAGAAGCACCTGCCGCGCCCCGAAGTGCGGAAGGCGTTCACCAAGCTGATTGCCCAGCCGGAGCGCGTCAAGGAACTCTGGGAAGAAGGATTTGAGGCGATTCTCAAAGAGGACTTCCGGAAGTGGGACTTGCACTGGACGGTGCTCCGTGAGGCGATTGGGCCAGAGGAATTGCGAAAACTGCTGAACAAAGTCGTCGGTAGCGAGAAGAACGAGGGCCGCTTGGTCCGTCTGTCAACAGAAGTGCGTTCGCGCCTCCGAACCGTGTGCGCGGAGGTTGGGCTGATGTCGCCGCGGTCACTGCTCGTACCGGTTGGACTCGGCGAAGTGGAATCTCTCTTGGCCTCCACTCCCGAGTGTGCTGGGTATTCTGCTTTTGTGCTGATGGGGAAGGATGAACTGGGCTGGCTGGATCACATCCCCGCGCTGGAGCGCCCGCAGATGCGCAAGCGGGCACGAGAGTATTTGTATACTGCTCCCGCCGCCGCGCTGGCTGCTTATGTTCACGCCGCACGCGACTATCTCGACTCGAACTCGTACTTCCTCGATGTGCTGTTCAAGTCCTATTCACCCAGCGCCGCGAAGCTGATGGATAAGCTTCTCTCTGTGAGCACGCTGGAGTCGGGCGACTGGCTGAAGTTGTGCAAGTCGGTCAAGCTGACGCAGGAGAAGTGGGGGGAATACTTGTTGGAGAAGGACCGGCTCGCGAGTCTCCTGTTTGGGCTCCGAAGTGAGGAGGGCGGCAAGGAAGTCTGGGATGCCTATTTGGGTTCGCTCACTCCTGCACTCATTTCACCGGATCTGATCGAGGTACAACCGGGAGACGATCCGCAGGTGATTCACAATTGGGAGCGGAACGTTCACAACCATCTGCGGATCGCGGCCGAACGGTTGACGAAAGCCGGCGTCAAGCTGGCCCCCGCGTTGCCCGAAGGCGGCGTGGCCAAGTTGTTCGCGGCGAACAATCTCATCAAGTGGGTGGACGATCCCGCTTCGGCCGAACGCGACGGCTCTGAAGAAGTGAAACACGCCTGTGCCATCTTTGAAGTGGATCCTCTGTTATTGGTTAGCGTGGCGTATCGGCGAGGTGGATTCGACCAGTGTGATCCCGAGGGGGACTCAGAGTCGCTCGAACCGATCGTTGCGCTATTCCGGACGTGTTTCCCGGTGGATGCGAGTTTCAACACCGCGAGTCGGGCGACCCGGGAAGTCATTCGGCTTTCACACGATTGTCCTGTCCAGACGCGCGGAGCTCTCCAGGCAGTTCTTCTTCACTCCTGTGTGCCGGATATTCATTACCAGTCGCTCCTCCACGCAACGTGGCAGGAGCCGTTACACCCCTATGCCATTGCGCTGCTCAATGAGTGGATCAGCCGGGGTGTGAAAAGGGGGGCACCGAAGTATGCGGCCCCGGCAGGGCCGCTCGAAGCGGCGCCGGTCGTGGAAGCTCCGTTTGCCGACGACGAGGAGAATGAAGAAAGCTCGGTGCCCGAACCGGTCATCCAGAAGAGGGGGAGACGGAAAGGCAAGTCTCGCGGAAAGGGGAGCAATCTTGGGACCTGGTTGACGATTGTGGTGCTGGCCGCGGGGGCGATTGGTTTGGTCATTGTCGCGGCCCGGAAGCTCGGTAACGCCAACGAAGCGCCACCGACGCAGCCGGACAAACCGAAGATTGAAAAACCGCCGCCTCTGCCCAAGATCGATTCCAAGGTCAATCCCAATGAGCCGAGCAAGGGCGGGAAGAACGCGATGGATAAGGACAAGACGGATAAGTGAGTGCTTACTGTGCGGAGCCGATCATGAGAGGGTTGAAGGGCGGCGGATTCCTGCTGGTGCTGGGGATTCCCCTGGCGTTGTACTGCGCTCTGCAAATTAAGGGCGTGGTGCGCGCCGACATGATTGTGTCTAACCCACCCGAAGATCGCGGCGCGACCAAAGAGAAGCTGACCGCCGACCACGCGAAGACAACCGCGTGGCTCAACGAGGTACGGAAGGCCACTACAATCGCCGGTCAATATCGGCAGGCCGGGCCCGAGGACGTCAGTCGCGACGACATGGTCGCCAGCGCGGTGAAGACTTCCGCTGCACGCTCAGCCGACCTCAACGATCTCGATCTGTTCCTGTCCGACATTGAGGCGCCGAAGTTCACGGGCAAGCTGGAGACGCAATACAAGAAGTGGATGGAGGAACGGAAGGAACTGAAGCGTGACGCGGATGCCGTCGCAACGTGGCTCGCGAAACCGCCCACGATCAACTCCGCGGCCGACGCGAACCGGGCGATGGACACAGTTATCGGCTTCATCAATCAGTATTCATCGCGGTCGAAGTTTGCGGACAAGGCGAAGGCCGCGGTGTGGCGGATCCGTGCCCGTCTGGCGGTCATTGATGCACTCACGGCGCTTGCCAATTCGCAATACCGCACGGCGGTGCAGGTGAAGTTGCCTTTGGAGTCGGGTAACAACACCGTCAAGACGGCCGTGGAGAATCTGAAGGGGTTGAAGGACCAGATCGTAATACTCAAGGCGGAAGTGCGTCAGGCGGATGACGAGAAGGCAACTCTCGATGCTCCTCTCCAGGCCGCAATCGACGCCAAGGGAGTCGTGGCGGACGAGTGCGCGGCTCGCGAGGAACTTCTCGACCTCTTTGCCAAGGACGATCTCTTTACCAATGCCGCCGGGGTGGCGGCGTGGCTCAAGCAGGTCGGTGCGCAGTACCGCAAGACCAAGGACGAGCGAGTGCGTATGCTCATCCGCGAGAAGTTGCAGGAGTTTTGCGACGCGTTCATTCCGGAAACAGCGCGGTTGGACGACGATGTACTGGTGAGGGGCAAGTTGGTGCCGCGCAAGGACGTGGTCATCAAGTATCAGGAGGAAGCGGGCGGTGCGGTGATGCGCAAGCCTCTCTCCGGCGATCTGGACGGAGTGAATGAGTTCAATTTGGCGAAAAAATATCCCGGTGACACGACCTTCGTGGTGTACATGGGTTCGGAAGAATATCCGAAAGACTTGAAGCCGACGCCACAGAGTCAGGCAGCGGTGCTCTACAACGGCGAACGCAAAAAGCTGGCGGATAGCACAACCATGCCGAAATGGACGGCAAAATCGGTGGATGAGTTAAAAAAGAAGTGCGAGGCTCAAAAGGACTTGGTAGACCTGTTGCAAACACCCGGCGGTGGTAGTGTGGGGAAAGAGCCAAAGATCTGGACGCGGCTGAGTGGCCTTGCGGCCGGCATGGTCGGCAACGCGGATTTGTTTGAGAGCAATCAATAGGGTGGTTGGCCCATGCGGCAGCCGACATTCGGCTGGGGCGGTTATGAATCTGCTTTTGGCGTGGAAGAAGGTTCTGCTGTTTGGCTTGTTCGGGGCGGTCGGCTGTCTGGCCGGCTGGCTCGTCGGTGAACCGTATTTGCTCATTGTTGAAGCGGCAACACCCGCCGGAGCTGGCCGCGCCCCGTCGCTCATTTCCAAGCCGGCGCCCCCCTCCATCGAACCTCCTCCGCCACCCAGCGAATTCCGCGATCGACTCAATGCGGCTGGGGCCAAGACGGGCGACATCCAGATCTCGCTCATCTGGTTCAACACCAACGACCTTGACCTGCATTGCATCGATCCGTCCGGCTTCGAGATTTTCTGGAAGCCCGAACACCGCCGCTCACCCGCGGGCGGCGAACTAGACGTGGATCGCAATGCGGGTTGCAATCGGCTGACTGCCGAACCCGTTGAGAACATCTACTGGGCGAAGGGTACCGCCCCGATGGGCCGGTATCGCGTCTATCTCGACTTCTACCAGCGCTGCTCTGGCGCCCCGAACGAAACAACCTACAAGATCAACGTACTGCACAGCGGTGAGCGAAAGGAGTTCTCCGGTACCATCGCACGCGAAGACACTGCGGGTGGAGGGCCGGGACGACTTATCTACGAGTTTCAACTGGAACCAAAGCTCGAACTATTCACGCCGACCGACTTCGAGATTGCACCCGATCGTTCACAACCGCTCAAAGTTCCGTTTGCTGTTCGTCGTGACTACTATCAGGGGAAAATCGAAGTCAAAGTCGAGAATCTCCCGCCGCATGTCACTGCCGATTCGGTCACCCTTCAACCCAATCAGAGCGAGGGTGAACTGACCCTCAAGGCAACCTCGGCGGCAGTCGTCGGCAAATCGAAGATCAAGATCGTCGCGACTGGTGACGGCGTCAGCAATTCGGCCGATCCGCAACTCACGATCGCTCACCCACCCATTTCATTTTCGCTCGTTACCGTTCTCGCCATCGGTGTCTGGACGGCCCTTCTGGCGGTTGGGCTGTGTCTGGCACTTCTTGCGGGGCAGAATCACTACCTCGGCAAGCCGCTGTTCGCGCCAAGTTCTGTGCCCCTTGTGATGGTGATTCTGGGCGCCATCGCTGCGGGGTTCGTTTCTGGCACGATTGGGCAATCGCTGTTCTTCGTGTTTTTGTCCATTGGGGTAGCGAAACTTGGCCTTGTCTTCGGCTGGATGCTGCTCGGTGTTCTGTTGGGTTGGGGGGTGAGCTTCTTCATTCCCAATCTGGACAGCAAAAAGGCTGCACTTGCGGGTTTAGCAGGCGGGTTCCTTGGTGGCGTCGTGTTCTGGATCATGTCCTACGCCGCCGACCTGATTGGCCGCTTCGGTGGGGCTGCGCTGCTGGGCTTTTGCATCGGGCTGATGGTCGCGATGGTGGAAGTGGCGTTCCGGCGAGCGTGGCTCGAAGTGCGCTTCAGCGAGCGCGAAGTGATTACCGTGAATCTCGGTCCGGAACCGGTGAAGGTGGGGAGCGATGCCCGCGCCTGTACCGTGTGGGCTCGCGGGGCGAATCCCATTGCGCTCCGCTACTGGATTCGCGACAGCAAAGTGCATTGCGAAGAGGTACCGACGAAACGCGAAGTCATCGTAAACGACGGCGATAGTCGCACGGCGGGGAATGTGGTTGTGGTAGTCCGAACGGGAAGCGGTACGGAACCGGGAGCTCCCTCTCGTGGACCGGCAGCACCGGCGTTACCGGCGATTCCTCTTCCGCCACCGATCCCTGCGCCCGCCCCTCCACCCGTTTCGCAGCAACCAGTAGAACCGCGACCCGCGCTACCCACTCAGCCAGCTCCGCCTGCTCCTGCGCCAGCGAAGAGCATGCAGCCGGATTGGGACGATGGGATGCCGATGCCGATTGGCCCGCCTCCGCCTGCGCGGCCCGCTACGGCTTCGATCCTCGACATCGACGATATCCTCGCGGGTCGTCACCCCGCTCCCGCGCCAGCTGCGAAGGCCCCCGCACCGACCCCGGCTGCACCACCAGCACCAAAGCTGCCGGTACCAGCTGCGTCGAAGCCTCCGGCCCCCGCACCGCCACAGGCGGCAGCAAAGCCGCCCGTGCCGGCACCCAGCGTGGCCAAGCCTCCAGTACCTGCGCCGCCAACGCCAGCCGCCCCGAAACCTCCGGCTCCTGCTGCGAAGCCCCCAGCGCCGACGACTGCCGCAAAGCCGCCGATGCCTGCACCAAAGCCAACTGTGCCGCCAGTGCCGTCCGCGCCGAAGCCGCCAGCGCCTGCGGCTGCAACACCAGCCGCGAGCAGCCCGAAAACCACTGATCCCGACGCCTGCCCGTCGTGCGGCCGCAAGGCACACGGCAAGCCGGGCTCACGGTACTGTATGGTGTGCGACAGAACGTTTTAAGTGTTGCGCAGATGTGCACACTTCGTGTGCCGTTGTCTTTATTTGTCCGAGAACCACGGCACACGGAGACCCGCTACGACTTTGCGCAAGGGAACAGTCACAGGTCGTTTCAAAGACAATGTTCGCGAACTCCTTTCCCGACCGACTTCGAGGAGATTTCCGATGCCTTACGAGATGCAAATTGACCGTGCGAATCCCGGTTGTATCGTCTTCCTGGTAGACCTATCCAATTCCATGTTGGATGGGATTGCCGGTACGCCGCGGGCGAAAATGGACACCGTGTCCACTGCCATCAATCGCTTCTTTCAGGAACTCATCACCAGTTGCGAGAAGGGCGAAGAGAAGCCGCGAAACTATTTCGATGTGGGCCTGATTGGTTACACCACCGATGCCAACGGCGTTGCGATTGTCCGGCCGATGTTTCAGGGTGCGTTGACCGGGCGCGACCTGGTTTCGATCAGCGAACTGTACGATAACCCGCTGGAAATCGAGCGGCGTCGGAAGAAAGAATTCGTGGATGATGGCGCGGGTGGGCTTACCGAAGTGGAAAAGGAGATCGCCTTCCCCGTCTGGTTCCGCTCACCCCAGCCAACGGAAATGTTCGGCACGCCGATGTGCACCGCGATGGGCTATTGCGGGCAGGTACTCCGGGCGTGGATCGATGCCCACCCGAAGAGTTTCCCTCCCATGGTCATCAACTTGACCGACGGCGAATCGACCGATGGCATGCCGGTGCCGTTTGCGGACGATCTCAAGAACCTCACCACCGGTGACGGCAACGTGTTGCTCTTCAACTGTCACCTGTCGGGGCGCGATGCACAACCGGTATTCCTGCCGCCAACCGGCGAGATGCTGCCGGATGAATACGCGCGTGACCTTTTTGAGATGTCCAGCCCGTTGCCGGACAAGTTGCGGCATATGGCGGAAGTGAAGGGCATCTCCGCGCCGCTGGGATGCAAGGCGATGGCCTTCAATGCGGACGCCGTCAGCCTGCTGAAACTGCTGAACGTCGGCACGCAGGTTGTCGCCACCGCCACACTGCCGCCCCACCTGCGATAATCAGAGTTCCAAGTTCCAAAGTTCCACGTTCCACGTTGAAAACAGCAACCAAGCAGTTCGTTTTTCAACGTGGAACGTGGAACTTTGGAACTTGGAACCTGGAACTCTGAAACTTGGAACTCTGGATTTTGGATGATGGACCCCACTCCCGCAGAGTTGCCGCCCGGCTGCCTCGTGCTGCTGCTTCGTTTGGCGGCGGATATGACCGCCGATGTGGTCACGAGTCGCGGGGAACTTCCGCCATTCGTGGCGGCGCGGCAACTGGCCGACGAACTGCTCGAAGGATTGGTGAATACGGTCGCCGGTGGCTACGCCATCGGCGAAATTGATGTTGCTGTTCTCGGCTATCGCATTGCCGAAGATGGTACGCCGCAATTATTCTCGCTTCTGCCGGGAGACGACGCCAAACCGCGCTTCGTGCCGCTGACCCGGCTGTGTGAACTGCCGGTGGAAGTACGGGCCGGGGAAGGTCAACCGCGAAAGTGGACGCTCTTGCCGCCCTGCGAAGGTGATGCGGGGGCGAGCGCCGCGCTGGCGAGTGTTTACCAGATGGTTGCGGTGTGGCTCACCGGCCGCTTCACCAATCGCCCGCCGGTTGTGATTCACTGCACAACGCCCAAGGGACTGGATGACGTCTATTTCCGTATTGCCCGTTCGCTCAATCTGCTCACCACGGGCTACGGCCCCGCGCGCCTGCTGCACTACCTCTTCGACAACCAGGGCGAGCAAGGAGAACTCGCCACGTGCTGGGATCAACTGTTTGACGTTTCTTGCGTTCTCCCCGAGAACTTGGACACCGGCAAGCCGGTTCGTCGGGCTCTATGGGTCAACGATTGGGACATTACCGACCCCTGGGACGCGATCTTCGGTTATTCGTGGCAGGCTGACAGCATTGCATGGACGGAAGCGGGCGCTGGCTTTAGCCGCAATCACGCCGTGTGGACGCAAAAGATGGGGAATTCGCCTGAGCAGTGGGAAGATGCCTTCGCGGTGGAAGCCGCGAGTGGAGTTGCGGCGGTGGCAGATGGTGCCAGTACCGGGATTTACTGTCGCATCTGGGCGGATCAGCTTAGCCGGCGCTTTCTGACCGATCGCCCCGATACGCGCGACCCAATTTCTCTGAATAAATGGGTGAATGGGTTGCGAACGGAGTGGCGCTCCGCGATCAATTACAGTAATCTGAACTGGTCGAAGCAAGCGAAGGTGGATCAGGTCGGCGCGGCCGCCACTCTGCTGGGGTTGGAACTCGGTCCGGCGGATGAAGCTGGCAATCGTCCGTGGAGAGCGGGCGCGGTCGGCGATGCGAGTCTGTTCTGGGTGCGGAGCGGCCAGTTGCTCGCGAGCTTTCCGGTGGTGGCGGCGGATCAGTTCGGCTCGGCTCCGCTTCTGATTCGTTCCAACCCCGGTTTCAAGACGCTGGCCGTGGCGGCGGCAGGAACATGCCAGCCGGGCGATCGGTTCCTGCTGGCAACCGACGCCGTCGCCGCCCGACTGTTCAAGAGTACTGCGCTGGGTCCCGGTCCGGACTGGAGCCGATTCGAGACCATCAGCGAAGACGAATGGCGTGCCGAGCTGGATACCCTTCGCAACGCCAATGACATGGTGAACGATGACTGCACGCTGGTCGTACTGGAAGTGAGCGGCGCTGAAGACAGAATCGGAGCCGCAGGTGACGCAGATAAACACGGATCAGAAAGAGACGTAGACCGAGAACTGAGAACAGAAGACGGAAACGAGACACCAGAACAGAAGGCAAAAGACAGAAACCAGAGAATGGAAATGGAACAGGAGTCTGCAGGTTTGTCCGCTGACCTCTGTTCTCTGGCTTCTGAGCAAAACCCCGAACCTCAAGCACCAATTACGGAACACGTTGATCCACCGCCGGCGGATGAATCGCCGGCCGCCAGGGATGGTTTCCCGGAATCGACGGACCCCAGTGTCTGACATCCGCGAGGAACACATGCCCCGGTTTCGACTGACTGATATCCACACAATTCTCGTTGCCAGCGCGCTGGCATTTGCGCCGAGCTTGGCTTCCGCACAGGACGACGCCGAGAAAGCGGCCGAAAAGGCCGCCACCGAGGCCGAGAAGCAACGCGGCGAGATCCAGAAGAAGCTCGCTGGCGGCACTGAACTCCAGAAGCGGCTCCGTCTCGACAAGTTCGAGGCTGTCAAAGACACCGTGCACGTCACCGGCGTTTTTCTCGATGCGCCGCCTGCGAAAGCCGATGACCCCGTGCCGTTCGAGCAAGTCACGGACGAACTCTTCAAGTCGCTTCGCGATCAACTGAAGCACCCGACGCTCAAGTTCGACTCCAAGGGCATCACGCGTGTCCCGCCCGATCAGCATCCGCACGTTGTCCTTCAACTGGCTGCCAATGCTGCCGGGGCGAGGGGGGAGACTGCCGCGGATGAATGCAAGTTCGACAGCAGCCGGTTTAACGCGACCGGCGGGCTGGTCATAGTGGGGACACGCGGAAAAACTGATGCCGTCGGCAACTGGATCGCTGGGGCGATCCCGACCACGCTGGGCAAGCACCCCGCCGTCCGGGTTAAGGATGACAAGCCCGATGTGACCGCCGACGTGACCCCTGTCGAGTGGAAGCTCTCCACGGGCACGATTCAGAAGCTCCTGGCCGCTTCCGGAAAACCAGACGGAACCCCGGAAGAGAAGAACAAATACGCACTGCGGCGGTTGTGGGTCGAACGTGCGTTCTTCACCTACCAGATTGCAAAGCCGGAAGGCAAGGAAGCAACGGTGAGTCTCCGCTTTCGCATCGAAGGTGTGCGGATGGGGGAAGCTGAGGTGAAGGTGGAGTGGGCGGAGGACACCATCAATCCCATCGTGGCGGATGCGGCGGGTAAGCCGGTGCCGGCAGATTACGGAACGCTGGTGAGCGTGGTTTTGGAAGAGCCTGTGAAATCGCTGCGTACTGCTGTTGCGGATCACCCCGCCATTAAAGGAGACTACGTCCTTGATGGCGTCCGCATTGATCCAGGCACCACATTTGGTCCAGAGGGCGAACTCATCCTGGCGGGCGTGCAGCCGGGGCTTACCCCCGCAGACCAGAAGGATCTGGAAAAGCTGGTGCAATCAGGTTTCGAAGCGTACGGCAAAGGTAAGCCGCTGGCGGCAAAGTACGCGAAGGTCGCCAAGCAACCGGTCCTGGTGAAGGCGATGACCATTCTGCCGCTGGGCAAGGTGAAAGCCGACCTGCGCAACTGGGCCATCCGCACGAAAGACGACCTGAAGTTCCTCCGCCTGTATTTCCCCGACAATATCGAGTCGCTCAAGAAACGCTATTACGTTGACGAAGGTGGCCTCGTGCTGCTCTATCGGCCCTCGAACCTCGCGGACATCAAGGACGTGGAGGCCGAGTTCAAGCGTGCGCTGAAGACCCACTTGGAGGGTGGCATTCCGCAACCAACAGGCGCCGCACCGCCGGTCGCGAGTCATACGGACGCGGCAGAGAAGGAACCACTTCTCCCCAGCCTGACCGCCTACCTCCGTAAAGAAATGGCCGGCGATCAGAAGAAGTGGAACGGCGTGCTGATTGAACGCGGCTATTTCGATCTGGCGAACAAGAACAAGTACACCATTCTCGGCGTCGTGGACACGCCGCAGCAGAATACGGAACTTCAGAACTTGCTCGAATCGCTGAAGGCCGATCCGAAGTGGGTGGAGTATTTCACTCCGGAAGAGCCGACCAAGGTTGCGCTCGATGTGATTCCCATGCACGAAATGCTCGATCGCGTTAAACGAGTCACGCCGGCGTACCCCGTCTTCGATGGCATCCGCATTGAGTCCGCCCGCTACGACGCCAATGTGAACCTCATCTTCGATGCCCATATCGTCGGTGAACTCGACCGCGATGCGGCTCCGCGTCTGGCGGAGCTTCTCAAGAACTCGACCTACAAACGCCGCGTGGCCGCCGGCAAGCAGGTGTTGATTGTCCGGCACGATGGCCCGGCGTACTCGGACGATCAGGTCGCGAACTTCAGCCTCGGTTATGGTGCGAAGCTCCTGGCGAAGGCCCCTGCGAGCAAGGAAGACCGGCAGAAAGCGAAGGAATGGCTCGATGTTGCCATGCTGCACTACCCGAACGAGGCTGCGGTGTGGTTCCTGAGCGCATACTACAACTACACGAACACGGCCGAGGATAAAGACAGTCGCATGGAGCTCGTCCGCCGCGACCTGTATCGCACGATCGATCTGGAAGGTCCGCTGGCGTTCAACGGCCCGGCGCAGCGGAAACGCCGCTACGACACCGCGAAGGACTTGCAGGGTCCTATTCGCAACGAGCTGGAAGCACTCTGGCTGGATTACTTCCGCGAAGTCAAGGACGGGGCGAAGCCCATGACGATGACAAAGAAGTAGGCGTGGTGCGTCTCATGTTCGTAGGGCGGAAACCCTACGAAGATTACGAACATGTGATGCGGCGTTACCCCTGGACCACCCGACTCCGGCGCGTCATCATGAACCTCACGCAGTCCGTTCCGCCGCGTGAGGTTCGCTCATGTCCTCTCCGTTTCCTCTTCACCGGCTGGTTCTGTTTGGACTGTACGGCGCTCTTGCTGGCTTTTTGATCGCTCTTCTTTTGGGCGAATTCGTCTGGTGGCTGCTGGCCCCCTCTTCGCCGGAAGGTCAAGCATTCGTTCCCTCCGGGCCGGTGTTGGCCCATACTCCGCCACCTCTACCCCCTCCAGTCCCGCAACTGGCTATCACAGCTTCCCCGCGCGTGTCGGTGTATCCCGGTGGGCAAAACACGGTGAGAGTGCGCCTGGCGCGTGCTCACTTTAACGCGCCCGTCGCGCTCCAGTGGACCTCCAGTCCACCCGGGCTGAGTGCAACCGACCTGACCATCCCCGCAGATCAGACAAGTGGGCAGGTCGTGGTTAAGGCTGCAGCGGACGCGCCACCGGGCGTCTACCAACTGACGGCAACCGCAACGGACGAGGGACACGTCGTTTCCACAACCGCGAAGGTGGAGGTCACGGTTGTGAAAATTCCGCCTGTCGGTGCACGACTGGCGGTGAGTGTGTCGCCCAAGATTCCGGTGTATCAGAACAGCAAAAACGCGTTTGGTGTGCGTGTGGCGCGGGGCGAATTCACGGGCGAGATCGCCATCGCGTTCAGCAGCTTGCCGGAGGGGGTAATAGCCCCGACCGTCACGATTCCCGCGGACAAGACCGATGCGACAGCCGAACTGATGGCGGAAGGTGACGTACCAACCGGCGTCCACAAACTGATGGTCACGGCGCGAGGCGGACCAAAAGGCGACTTGATGACCACTGCCGAAGCCCGCGTCGAGGTTCTTGCCAGCCCGAAACTCCCGCTGGATCTCGTGTTCGTGCTCGACTGCACCGGCAGTATGAAGAAGCCGCTAGCGGGGATTCGTGGAACTGTTCCGCAATTCGCGAAGCATCTGGGCAAGGCGCAATTGGATGTGCGTTTCGGTTTGGTGGGGTTCCAGGACACCACACTTGGCCAGCGCCTTAGAATTCTTCGCGTGAATAACGACAAACTGACCACCGATTTTGCTCAGTTCGGCGAGGCGATGGGCGAACTTCGGTTGGGGGGCGGTGGCGGGGAAGGCGAAAGTAGCCTCGATGGCCTGGCCGAAGCAGCGGACTATCCATTTCGCGAGGGTGCGGCGCGCGTGGCGTTGCTCATCACCGATGGCGGGCCGAAACGAATCGATGGTCGCATGAAGAGCATGGATGAAACAGTCAAGTACCTGCGCGAAAAGAAAATAAACCAGCTTCACATCGTTGCACTGCCCGAGCACAAGAAGCCGTTTGAGCCACTGTGGGCGGGGGCGAAGGGCAATTTCTTCGATCTGAAGGAAGCGAACGCCGCGGAGAGTTACGACAAACTGATGGCGGAGGTTGCGAAGGCGATTAGTGCGGCGGCCCCGCCACCGTCTGTCGGTAAACCACCGCAGGCCATCGCGGCCCCTGATCCCGATCTCTCGTCGCCGGATTTGGTGAAGCCGCCGACATTACCGGCCGGCGCGGAGCCCGATGAGCCCAAGCTTGAGCAGGTCATTACATCGGGCGTTTCAATGGTGATACCCGACACGCCTGAGAAGCCGACAGAACAGCCTGAGCCACCGAAGGGCTATCCGGTGTTGGCTCTCGTCGGCTGGGCCAGTGTCGTTACCAGTTTGGTCTGTCTTGCGGTGTTGCTGGGCCAATTGACGTTTCTTCCCGGGGAGAGACCCATCCTGGGCGTTGCCGCGGTTGGTTATGGGATGGGAGTGGCGGTCGGTCTTTCGGCGGGCGCGGGGGGGTATCTGGCTTTCGATCTGGTTGGTGTGCCGTTTCTCGGACGGTTGACGGCGGCGAGTGTGTTTGGGCTTTGTGTGGGAGTGGCGGTGCCGTGCGCCGAGTTCCTCCTTCGCTCGCCGCGAGCGTTGGAACCGGAGGCGGACCCTCGCTCACCAAGTACACCGCCGGGTTTGTTGGAGCCGGAACAAGAACGGAAGGCTGACGATCCTCGCCTGCCAGACCCACCCCGCCCGCCGGAGCCCGCCCGCGCGCCTGCCCCCTCACCTACGAAACCGCTGGAACTGGATGATGACCCGCTTCCTCTACCCGTGGCGGTGGTGAATCCAGCCCCAGTTATCAAGCCGAATATCACCGCGCCAAAGTCTACCGACGGCTGCCCCGGTTGTGGTCGAACGATACCCGGCTTGCCTGGGGAACGGTACTGTATGTTGTGCGACAAGACGTATTGATTGCTGTCTCCAGTTGAGGATTGGGACAGGACTCATGGTTTGCCGCAGCCCGTAGGACTGCATTTGTGGGCTTCTACTCTCCCCAATGGAGATCAATAGGCAGGTCAGAAGGCCTGCTTCACGATGCCGGACAGGCTTCGCCTGTCCACACCGAGTACCACAAGCGACAAAGTCAGTGACATTGGGCCAGTGGCCTGTCCCACAAGAAAGACTGCCGATCTGTCGGCTTGAGATTCCCGCGTTCTGATTGACTGCCGGAGGTTGTGATGCCTGCTCCGAAGATGCTTGCTGTGTTACCCAAGCCGGTGCTGTTCGGCCTCTATGGCGCCATTGGGGGCTTCCTCGGCGCGTTCTTGTTCGGCGAACTCATTATGCTGGTGCTGGAGCCGAAAAAGGCAGAAGCTGCCCCACCTCCCAAGCCGGAACCGCGCCTGGCGGTCGTTGCGTCGAAGGATCTCCAGATTTACCAGGGTGGCGTGAACAAGCTCTTCGTGCAGATTCTGCGCGATGAATTCGACGATCCGGTCACGATTCACCTCGATGGATTACCCACTGGAATCACCGCGAATGATGTGATTATTCCCAAGGGGAAGGATGAAACGGAGATCGAACTCCGTGCGGCGTTCAGTGCCAATCCCAGCCCATCAAGCGACCTGAAAGTGGTGGCGACGGCAAAGCCGGGCGGGAAAGTTGTCACTGCGACAAGCGGGTTCAAACTCGCCACACTCGCCTCGCCCATGCCGCAAGCCGACATCATGTTCGTGCTGGATGTGACCGCGAGTATGCAGAATCAGATTGATGGGTTGAAGGATGGCATCGGCACGTTTGCCAACGACCTGTATCGCGCGAAGGTCGATGCGCGTTTCGGGTGCGTGGCATTCCGCGACTTGACCGTTCCAGAATCGCCCGAATTCCCGCAGATGCAGTTGCTGAAGTTCAAAGGCGAAGTCTTCACCTCTGATGCCAGGGTCTTCAGCGATGAAGTGGCGAAACTCCGTGCGGTGGGGGGCGGGGACATCCCGGAGAGTAGCTTCGAGGCGCTTTCTGAAGCCGCAAGCATTACCGAGTGGCGCAAGTCCGCAATACGCACGCTGATTCTCATCACTGATGCCCCGCCGAAAATACTCGTTGGTCAAGGACAGTCAAAAAAAACCACAATCGATTCTCTGCGCGAGAACAAGATCGAGTTCTTGCATCTGGTGGTGAATCCCGCGGAAGTGCCGGTTTATACGGAGATTCAGCAAGGGGCGCTCGGCAGCGGCGACGACAAGGGGACAATCGATCGGGGGAAGATCTTCAATCTCTCCACGGTCGCCCGCGACAAAGCCGCGATGACCTCACGACTCTTGCCGGAAATGACCAAGGCCATCGTTGCGGCCGCGGAATCGAAGCGACCCGACACCAAGCCAGAATTGACCAAAAAGCCGCAAGAGAAACCCGTATTGCCCACGGTTGGGGCGGTTCAGTCAGGTGAAACTTACAACAAGAGCGACTCGGCACAGTTGGTCCTGGCTGTAGGCGTGTGGACTGGAGCCATCGCCGCTCTCGTTTGCCTCTTCCTTGTCAGTGGCCAGCATCATTACTTGCGCGGCACTCTTCCCGCGGTCGGGGGCATCCTGGCTGGGTTGGGCGGCGGGTTCATCGCTGGGGTTATCGGCGGCGCTGCCGGGCAGGGCCTTTTCCTTCTGGCCAATATCGACAACACGATCCTTGCGGCGATCTTCCGAATTATGGGCTGGACGATTCTCGGTTCGCTGGCGGGGTTGGGGCTGTCGCTGTTCGTTCCCAACCTGAAGCTCGTGTACGGTCTGGGCGGCGGGGCGATTGGCGGCGCGGTCGGCGCGATCGGTTACATCGCGGTGGCTGCTGTCGTGGGCATCGTGATGGAAAAGCTGACCGATTCGGACCTCGGTGGCAAAGTTGGTGCGGGACTCGGCCGCCTGGCGGGCGGGCTATTGCTCGGGCTGTTTATTGGGCTCATGGTCGCGGTGGTGGAAGCGGCATTCCGTCGAGCGTGGCTCGAAGTGCGGTATGGCCCACGCGAAATGGTGACGGTGAATCTCGGCACGGAGCCGGTGAAGGTAGGTGGGGATGCCAGTGTCTCGACAGTCTGGGCACGCGGGGCGGCGCCCGTGGAATTGCGGTATTTCATTCGCAACGGAAAGGTCATTTGCGACGATGTGCCGTCGCGTTCGGAATCGGTGGTGGGCGACGGCGACACCCGCGAAGTGGGGAATGTGACCGTGGTGGTTCGCACGGGCAGCGGGAAGGCTCCCGCGGCCACGGCTCGCCCCGCTCCGCCTCCTCGGCCCAAGGCCAAAGCGAAACCAATTCCACAACCAGAGTTGCAACCACTCGACCTCGATGATGACCCTCTGCCGTTGCCGGTTTCAGCTTCACCTCCACCCTCTGTTCCCCCTCCGGCACCAGCGCGAGCGACTCCACCCCCGGTCCCAACTGCTGCGGCTCCTGCTCGTCCGCCGGTGCCAGCGGCTCCTCCGCCGCGCCCCACAGCGCCGGCTGCCCCGCCACCACGGCCCGCAGCGCCCCCGGCCGCAGCGCCGGCGATCAAGCCCGTCACGCGCGATCCGGACGCTTGCCCCTCTTGCGGTCGGAAGAACCCCGGTCGCCCCGGGACGCGCTACTGCATGGTTTGTGACCAGACCTACTGAACCGCCGGGCCACAAGCGGTGTCAAGATCCACAGGAATACCCAATTCGGCTTGAGGGAATTTGCAATTCTGTATACTATGAATAAGTGGGCACTGTGTTCGCTCCACCGGCGCTCAAGCGGGGCAATTGCAGAGGTGTAACAGAACAGACCAATGTCACTTACTTTCTCTGCTGAAGTGGTAACTGTCGGGGCCTCCCGACGCCGGCAGGCGAGGCCGTGAGCCTACTCCCCGACAACCCTGACAATTTGCAGACAAATTCTGCCACCGGGTCTGCCAGAGGAGAAACGTCGAGAAAGCAAGCAACTTTGGGCCGGCGGCCTGCGGCAGGTTGGCCACACTAAAAGGCTCGAAAAGGGGCAACCAGGGGAAAAAAAGGCTCGACACCGGACACCAAACGACACCGGACGACACAGGAAAAGGCTCTAAACCGGAAACCAGCGGAAAAGAGCGGAAAACAGACTCGAAAACAGGACACATGAGGACACCGGAGGAAGCGATTCCCGCTCCCTTGCGGTCGCGGCTCGTTGAAAAACCTTACAAACTACCCTGGCCCCGTGCTTAGAAGCTTGCCAGCACCGGACCAAGGGTGAGGCGGTCGAATCGTAAAACGTTCCACGTGGAACGTCAGCGAACGTTAGAATGTTACTGGGGTGCACAATCGGCAAGGAGCTGTGCTGAGGGCAAGTTGTGGCATTATCGGCTCCTTCCACTCACGGCTTACCGCGAGCCACATGGTCGCGGTTGACCGAATCGCAACTGCTCGCGCAGTGTGAGGTGGACACGTACCGCGCCAGCGGCCCGGGGGGGCAGAAGCGGAACAAGACGAGTTCCGCCGTGCGCTTGCGGCATCTGCCCACCGGGCTGATCGTGATTGCCGAGGAAAGTCGCTCGCAGCACGAAAACAAGGCAAAAGCACTCAAGCGACTCTGGCACGCTCTATTTCTTGAATTGCGCGATCCTCTTGCCGTGGATGTGACACCCGAAGCCATCGGCGAACTGCCAGACTACACCTCCGCGCGCAGTTCAGATGGCCGGCTTCATATGAGTGCGAAAGACCCGCGGTTCTGGCCTGCCGTTGGCGTTGTTCTCGATGTGCTCAATGTAGTGGAAGCACGCGTGGCAGACGCGGCCCTTTTGCTTGGCATCTCGACCGGGAACCTGATCGATTTTCTTCAGACCGACCCGAAAGTGTGGCAGGAAGCCAACCGTCTCCGCAGCGTCTTCGGGCACAAAGCACTTCGATAAGCTCCAAATTCAGGTATGTCGACTCCGTTGAAGATCGAGTATGGTGAGAGCGGGAGTTTTGCCGCCTCCCCGCATTCATCCTGATATTCTTGTGGTGTCCGATGCCTCCCCCGGGATTTTCCTGGATTGATCCGCCGCGATTGGCCGCTCTGGCCTGCCCACAATCGAACGAAGATCTTCGCTGGCTGCGCCGGCACGGCATTGACGTGCTGATTTCGCTCACCGAGAATCCGCTGCCGCGACACTGGCTCAACGAGGCTGGCATGCTGGCGGTGTCCGTTCCCGTGCCGGACATGTCGCCGCCCTCGGACCGGCAAATTGACCACGTGATCACCACCATACGCAAGGCGAATGCGTCCGGAATGGGTGTCGCAATTCACTGCACGGCGGGGTTGGGCCGGACCGGAACTGTGCTCGCCGCGTACTTTGTCTCCACCGGCCTGTCTGCCCGCGAAGCGATGGTGAAAGTTCGCGATCTCCGCCCTGGTTCCGTGGAGACGGTAGAACAGGAACGCGCCATCGAGCGATTCGCCAGCCGACGCAACAAGCCTGCCGAAGAAGATCCGCCAGAAGAGATGGAATCGTCCTGAAGCCCACTCCCCTTGAGTAGCTTGCTTTGCGAGCGGTTCCTTAGCCGGAACCTTTCTCCCTTCTGTTGCTGAGAATCTGTGCGCTGCGTAGAACGTCCCAATCCGTTTTCTCAATTGCCTTTCGGATCCTCCTCGATGCGTCCCCTTTCCGCGCTGTTTTCGCTTGCCGCGTTTGCTGCGGTCATTTTCGGTATCGCGCTCGTCCCGATCTCACGCCCCGCGCCACCGCAAGAACGGAAGGTGAAGCTCGCGGTGCTGGTGGTCTTCGACCAGATGCGTGGCGACTTCCTTGCTCGTTGGCGGCCACTTTTCGGCAAGAACGGCTTTGCGCGGCTTCAGCGCGACGGCGCCTGGTTCACACACTGCTACTACCCCTACGCCACCACCACGACGGGGCCGGGCCACGCATCCATGCTCACGGGTGCCTGCCCAGACACACACGGAATTGTGAATAACACCTGGATGGAGAAGGGTACCTTGGTTTACTGCGCCACAGAGGAACCGTATCAATTTGTGCCGAAGCGTGAGCCGACCCCGGAGCCAAAGCCGGAGGGAGAAGGGAAGATTTCCGGCTCCGGCTCACCGAAGCGGTTATTGAGTGAGACGGTTGGCGATGTCCTGAAGGAGGCGACCGGTGGGTGGGCAAAAGTATTTGGCCTCTCGCTCAAGGATCGCTCGGCCATTCTGACCACCGGCCAGCGGCCCGATGGGGCTTACTGGTTCAGCAACGGTGTGTTTGGCACTTCCACGTACTACACCGAGAAGATTCACGATACCGGCGCCGTTGCCCCCTGGGTGGAGGCCTTTAACGATTCAAAACTTGCGAATTACTGGTACGGCAAAGACTGGACACGCTTGCGGCTGGATGTGGATTACACCAGGTGGAGCGGGCCGGATGACGTGCGCGGTGAGGGAAGGGGCGATGGCCAGGGGATTACCTTTCCCCACCCGACCACCGGTGGCAAGGATAAACGCGGACCAGCCTATTACCAGGCGCTTGCCAACTCGCCGTTCGGTAACGATCTGCTGCTGGAGTTTGCGAAGAAGTGCATAACGGAGGAAGGACTGGGCACGCACGACGTACCGGACCTGCTCGTTGTCAGTTTCTCATCGAACGATCTCATCGGCCACACCTGGGGCCCCGACTCGCAGGAAGTCCTCGACGTGACGCTCCGCTCGGACGTCGTCATGGCCAAGTTGCTCGCGTTTCTCGATGCGGCAGTTGGGGAGGGACAATACCTTCTCGCTGTCACCGCCGACCACGGCGTTTGCCCACTACCGGAGGTGAGTCAAAAGGGGATTGCACCGGACGCAGCACGTGTGAGTATCAAGACACTTCAGGCTGAAATCGATGCCTACCTCACCAAGCTCTTCCCCACCGTGAAGCCCGCAAGCGGGAAATCGGCGCGGTGGGTGGACGGCGTTCAGTTCCCGTGGGTGTATTTGAACCCGCAGGTGGTGAAAGCCAGTGGACAGACGCGTGAAGCGGTTGCGTCGGAAGTGGCGAAGTTCCTGGTTCCTGAGGCGAAGGAGCGTGTAAGCGGTGAGCGGAAACATGTGGCTCGCGCTTTCACGCGTGCAGACCTCGCGGGTCCGATTCCGGACTACGATCCGATCGCCGTTTGCGTGAAACGGTCGTACTATCCGAGCCGCAGCGGTGATGTGTACCTACTTCTGAAGCCGTATTCTATTCCTTCTGGCTCTCCCGCCACGCACGGCACCCCGTACAACTATGACCGGCACGTTCCGCTTCTGGTGTATGGCCCTGGCATTCGCGGCGGGGTGCGGGACGAATCGATCACTCCACAGGTGATTGCCAGCATTTTCGCGAAGGCGTTGAACATCCGTCTGCCGAAGGACGCTGCGTTCCCGGTGCCGGAAACGCTGGATTGATGAGCCGGCTTGGTGAACCGGAAGTGTCAACAATGGCCACTCGTGGCCATCGTTGACACTTCCGGTTTGTTGTTTGGCTTACCGCGCGCGGCTGGTGGGTTGCGCGGTGCCGAGTGGAATCGTCAGTTCGTGTGCGATGGTATCTCGCAACGAGCCGAGGAGCGATGTCCCCGGGAATTCGGAATAGTCTTCCGTATTGCGTCGGGGTGCAGAATCTTCAGCCGGTGGGAGCGTTTCGGCGAGGTAGAAGTCGCGTGTGACCGGATCGATCTCACGTCCTTCCGGCAGCGTACTGCCGGGCAATCCCGGTGGTTTCGCGCTTGCAGTACTGGCCACCGCCACCCCCATTGCAAACCCGAGCAGCATTTGCCGCAAAGTCATGGTTTCACCCCCAACTGGCGGACAGCAAGCGCGAACCTTCGCGCCTCGCACCCCGCAGAGTAGCGGAGGGATATAGCGTTGTGCGTGGGACGTGCAAGAGGGTATCGCGAGAGTTACCAGGAGAAGACGGAAAATGCGGCAAATGTGCCGCATAGGCATGTCTGGGGAATTTCCATTATCCAGAAGAGATAAATCCCAAGCGATTCGGGCCACCTTGCAGACATTTTCTTGAAGTTTCTCTTGACGCGATTCTGGCTGAGGTTATCACTCCGCAACGCAATCCAGAGACTGCACGCGGCGGGTGGCTCGGTTCGGGGGAACCGGGCAGTCGGTCGCGCCACCGTTCAAGGACGAATGCATGAACCGGGCGTGGAAACTCGCGGCGGGGGTTAGCCGACGGCATTTTCTGGCGTGGTCCGCTGCGTGTGGCGTTGCGGGCCTGCTTGGTTGCAAGAGCACTAAATCGGATCTCACCAAAGTCCAGTCGCGCTCACAGATCGGCGAAGACCCGGCTGATTCAGACACGGTTGCAACAATCGGCTCGAAGACAACGGTATCCAATACCGAATCGCTCGAAGTGAATGGCGTGGGTCTCGTCTATCAGTTACCCGGCACTGGCAGCAGTCCACCGCCGGGCGGTTGGCGGAACATGTTGGAAGAAAGCCTCAAGAAACTCAAACGCGACCAGTCTGTCAGCATCAAGGAACTCCTCGACGGTCCCTCGCGGACGACTTCACTCGTGCTTGTTGCGGCACTCGTTCCACCTGGGGCGCGTGAAGGCGAACAGATCGACGTCCAAATCACACTGCCTTCTGAAAGCAGAACGACGAGTTTGCAAGGGGGCGTCCTGTTCCCGGTTGAACTGATGACAACGGATACAACCGGCAACGTGCGCTCGCAGCTTCAAAATGGCACATCATCTGGACCCAGTGGGCGGCTTCTGCTTGGCAACGTGTGGGCCAAGGCAAAAGGGCCGCTCGTTGCGGGGAATTTCGTGCCGGTTGATGGTAAGTCTATGCGCCAGGATTCCGATTCCAACGGGAGGCCGACGTATCGCGCCGGAATGATTGCGGGCGGCGGGACCGTGCTCGCGACTCGTCCGTACCACCTGATCCTCAACCCCAGCGACCAGAACTCGCGCGTTGCTGCTGCCATCGCAATGCGATTAAACACGACGTTCCACGCCACCACTGACCCAAAACAGAAAGTCGCCGAGGCCAAGACAAAGGAACTCGTTCTCCTTCACGTCCCGGCTGGGTATCGTCATAACCACTATCGTTTCCTGCTCGTTGCGCGCCAGGTTCCATATTTCCCAATCGCCAGTGGAAGTCTGTACCGTCAGAAGCTCGAAGAGGAGCTAATGGACCCGTCCACGACGCTGACGGCGGCGGTGAAACTGGAGGCGCTCGGGGGCGACTGTCAGCGGAGCTTAAAACTTGGTCTGGAGAGCCCGTCGCCGTGGGTCAAGTTTGCTGCGGCGGAAGCACTTGCGTACCTGGGCGTTTCTGACGGTGCTGCCGGCGAACTGGCCCGGCTCGCGGAAGATCACCCTGCACTCCGGGCCAAGTGTCTTACGGCACTCGCATCGCTCGATGACGCAGCGAGTACCGACCGTCTCGTGGAAATGCTCGCCAGCTCTGATCCGGAGTTGCGGCAAGGTGCGTTCATCGCTTTGCGCTTAGCTGATGAACGGCACCCTGCCCTCAACGCCACTCTGATGAATCGCTCGTACTGGTTGCATCGACTCGCCCCAGATGCTCCCTCGGCTATTCACCTCAGCACCACCGGCCGAAGCGAGGTTTTGACCTTTGGCGATGGCGTGAAACTTCGTGGCCCGGTGCCGCCGATGTCGATTGGCGATGATTTCACCGTCTCCTGGCCGGCAGGTCAGCAGACCGCACGCGTGACACGCGTGGTTAAGGGGCGCGAGGATGCGGAAGTGCAGGAAGTTCGCTGTGAGCCAACCATCGCGTCTATCCTTGGCGCAATGGCAAGTCTTGGCGGAGGCTACTCGGAAGCGGTCGAACTGATCCGCAAGGCCGATCGTGCTGAAATCCTCGTCGGCAAGCTCTATATCGATGCGATTCCGCGCGAACTGAGCATTCAGCAGCTCGCCGGCTTCTCCAAAGTCGATCCGACGCTGGCGAAGGCAAACGTCGAAGTTGCCCGTGTGGGTACGCTGCGGGCTGCCGTGGACGCTAACGGTTTTGAACTGCCTGTCGCGCAGGAATCGCAAGTGCCTCCTGCCGGTGCACCGTTAGCCCGTCCACCACTCAATCGCGATCCCGGTCGGCTCTTTGGCCCGAAACGCGCAGCCGATACGCCAATCCTCGATCCGTCGGTTGTGCCGGCGGGGGGGCAGTAGTCAGGAGTCAGCGAGCAAGATCCGGGATCAGGACTGAGAAAACTCGCGGTCCTGATCCCGGATCTTTGCCACATGCCCTGCCCCAGCTTCTGATTCCTGTCCACCGACTCTTGTTCCCGACGCTGATATGCTGAAAAGATTGGAACTGGTCGGCTTCAAATCCTTTGCCGACAAAACACGGTTTGACTTCGCGCCGGGTGTCACCGGTATCGTTGGCCCGAATGGTTCGGGCAAGAGCAACGTCGTTGACGCGGTACGCTGGATTCTCGGTGAGCAATCGGCCAAAAGCCTTCGCGGCGGCGAGATGGCCGACGTCATTTTCAATGGCTCATCGTCGCGCAAAAGTCTCGGCCTGGCCGAGGTAACGGTTACCTTCGACAACTCGCGGCGGCTGCTGACACTCGATGCGGATGAGGTGCAACTTACGCGGCGCGTTTATCGCGACGGCACCGGCGAGTATCTCATCAACGGTCAGATGGCGCGGCTGAAGGACTTCAAGGAGATGTTCCTCGGCAGCGGTGCTGGTGCGGGTGGTTACACGATTATCGCACAGGGGCGCGTGGATGAACTACTGCAAGCGTCCACGAAGGACCGGCGCGAAATCTTCGACGAGGCTGCGGGAATCAGCCGATTCAAGGCAAAGAAGACCGAAACACTTCGCAAGCTGGCCTCGGTGGAACTGAACCTCACGCGATCAAAGGACCGGCTCGATTCACTCGATAGCCAGCTTCGTACATTGCGGATGCAGGCCGCGAAAGCGCAGAAATATAAGGAATACTCCGAGCGACTTCGCGAATTGCGTGTCGGGTTGAGTGTCCGCGAATATCGCGATTTGAGCGAGACTCTGGCGGTGGAGCAAGAGACGCTTGCCGCGTTGAAGCAGGAAGTCTCCAGTGCGACGTCAGAAGCCGAGCGACTCGAACAACTTGCGAAGGAACTCGACTGGGCTGTGACGCGCGGTGAGGAAGCACTTCGTCATCACGAAACACGGCTTGCTGATGCACGACAGCAGATCGCGGGTTTCGAGACAACATTCAAGCATGAGCGTGCTTCCGTCGCATCGCTTGAGGGGGAGTTACGTAAGGTCGGTCGCCAGCGAGCGGAACTCGGTTACCGGTTGCAAGCGATTGAAGCGGATGCCGTCCGCGCATCTGCCGAAGTTTCTGCAGCCGAGGAGCGGATGAACGCAGAACAACAACGTGCGGACGAAGTAAATGCGGCGCTTGCGGCAATCGTGGAGCAACTTGCGGAACTCGATCATGAGTACACGGAGGGTCAGGAACGTCAGTTCGAACTGGTCCGGGAGGCTGGTTCCAGCCGTGCGGCCGCAGATGCAACACTCACGCAGGTCCAGCGGCTCCAGAAAGAATATGAGAGCAAACGCCACACAATCGGCCAACGCACAGCGCACCGAGGGACGCTAACACAGGCTCTCGATGGACTTTCGCAGGCCGATGCCGACGTGCAAGCACGTCTCGCCGCAGCGCGTGGCCGGATGGAGAAACTCCGCAGCGATCAGGATTCACTCGCCGAGCGAATGCACAGCGAGCAAACTCGTCTTGAGGGATTACGCGTTCGCCAAGGTGATCTCCGTGGGCGAATCGACATTCTCGAAGATCTGGAACGGTCGCTCGAAGGGCTCGGCGCGGGTGTCGCTGCGGTCTGGCGGCGGTTGAATGCGGAATCGGACGTCACGGCTCCTGCGGTGCCGGTTTCGAAATCGGAAGTCCTGGGTCTTGTTGCCGATCTTCTCACGGTTCCGCATGACGTAGCGCCGTTTGTCGAACTGGCGCTCGGCGATATTGCGCAGCGGTTCGTCGTCCGTTCGCCAATCGCGGTAGCCGCGGTCGTTGCTGCGATTGGCGAACTGCCCGGCCGAGTGGGCTTTGTACCTCTTCAGGAGTTAGGAACCAGAGGACAGGAGACAGGAGTCGGAGGTCCGGGGGCAGGGGGCAGGGATCAGGAATGGGAGATAGGTTCTCACTTGGCTCCTGAGCCCCGACCCCTGGTTCCTGATGCACTCGCAAAGCAAGTGCGATGCGATCATCCCGATTGCAGGATGCTGCCCATTCAGTTGCTCGGTCGCGTGCTGCTGGCCGATTCGCTTGTCGAAGCACGCGCCTTGGCAGTGAATTATCCCGATTACCGCATTGTTACTCGCACTGGTGAACTGCTTGAAACGGATGGCACTCTCACGGTTGGTCCGTTCAAACTGGAAGCCGGGTTGGTCTCCCGCAAAAGTGAACTTCGTGAATTGCGCGAGCAGTATCGCGTGACGTCCGAACTGGTTGCGCGGTCGGAAGTGGAACTCGCCGCTTTGCGCCAACTCGCAGATGCGGCTGAGGGTGTCATCGAGGCTGTGCATACGGAAATTGCGCTGCTCTCTGACGAAGCCGGTGGCTTGCTTCAGCGCATCGCTCGCCAACGACAGCAGGTCGAATCGCTTGAGGGGGAGATTGAATTACTTCAACAGGAAAGCGACCTGCTCGAACGGCAAGTGCAAGAGGGGGAAGCAGCCTGGACCGCTGCGAGAATGGCTGCGGAGCGGGCGGAAGCGGATGCGGCGGAGTTGACAGCACGTTTGGCGGAGTTGAAGCATACGCAGGAAGTTGGCGAAGCGGAACGCGACCGCCGCCAACAAGCACACACCACAGCGCAAGTGACACTCAGCCGTGTGACGGCCGACCGGGACCGGGTTCACGAACGCATGGCGCAGATTGATGCCGAACTGCGCAAGCGCAAGATCGAAGCGGTGGATTTCTCATCTGTGGAGCATGCCATACGCGGTCGGCTGGGCGAATGTGTACTCGCCGTTCTTCGGGCCAGCGCCGGGCAAGCTGAGGTTTTTGCTGAGAAAGAGAACCGCGAACGAATGATCGCCGAGTTCGCAACTCAGGTGAGTGGAGATCGTCGTGCGCGCGAGGAGGTGCGCGACCGACTGCATGACCTTCGTCATGGTTGGCAGGAGAAACAGGCCGCAGCACACGCTCGTGAACTCGCCGTGCACGATCTCTCTGCTCGACGCGATGCAGTGGCAGCGCGGATTCGCGAAGATTATGGTGTGGAACTCAATGTTCTGGCGAGCGGGGAACCGGAGTCTTCTCCTTTAGTGGGAGATTCAGAAAACGCCCGCCCACCGCTTGCCTTCGAGGAAATCGATGATCTCAAACGCAAGCTGGCACGACTCGGAAGCGTGAACATGGAAGCACTTGAGGAACTGAACCGAGTGGAAAGTGAATTTACTTCGCTGCAGTCACAGCACGATGACTTGAATGCGGCGCGCAATGCGCTGCAACAAGTGATTGATGCGATTAACGCCGATAGCCGAAAGTTGTTTACGGATACCCTTACAGCCGTTCGTGGATACTTTCAGGAGCTGTTCCGCAAGCTCTTTGGCGGCGGACAGGCCGATATCGTTTTGGAAGATGAATCAGACGTACTCGAAAGTGGAATCGAGATCACTGCTCGGCCGCCGGGTAAGGAATTGCGATCATTGTCGCTTCTCTCTGGCGGAGAGAAAACGCTCACGGCGGTCGCGCTTCTTCTGGCAATTTTCCGCAACAAACCTTCGCCGTTTTGCATTTTGGACGAAGTTGATGCGGCACTGGATGAAGCCAACACGCAACGGCTTGCGGGCGTCCTGCGCGAGTTCCTCGATCGCAGTCAGTTCATCGTCATCACACACAAGAAGCGGACAATGGCCGCGGCCGATCGGCTCTGGGGTGTAACAATGCAAGAAAGCGGCATTAGCCGTTTGTTGCCGATGCGGTTCGAGGACTGGCCGGATGAAGAGGAAGGGACCCACTCGCAAGCGGCATGAGGTCGGGAGTGATTCCTGGCTTGTGTGTTTTTCGCCTCTGCCCTGTACTCGTTGATTGACTTGGTTCGTGATAAAATCACGTCTATCGCGCCCAACCGATGGGTGTTCCCGTGGTCCCATTTCACCTTCACTACTCGCTGACACGAAAACAGCGGTTACGTGTGGAGATTGTGCCGTGGTTGCCGGCCATCGCGGGCGCAACGGGATTTGGTCTGGGGGCGCTCTTCCTCGCGACGAGCGTTTCTGCGTGGTGTCTGTTCCTACTGCTGCTTCCCGTTCTCATGTATCGCAGCCTGTTCGTATTTGCGTTCGACCTCGTCGTGAATGGTGGCCGATCGACGGATCTTGTCGTGGATGCTGACAGCTTGGAAGTGCGCTCGAGTGACGGAGAGAAGTGCCTCCCGCTTGATGGTATCTTTCAAGTCTTCCCTACCGATGACACATGGACGGTGCTTCATCTTGATGGCACCGTATTGACCATACCGACCAACGCCATCACGCGTGAACAGATCGACTACTTGCGGGTGTTCGCTCACCGCAGCGCCGCAATGCGAGCAGACGCGCAAAGTTGAAGGTAGATTGCTTGCACTCATTTCCTTGAAGGGGTACCTTTCAACTTCAGCCTGCTTTCCTCTTCCCTCCTCGCCACGAGGTGCCGCAATGGCCCGCAAATCGTCTCGTCGTGCGTTTCTCAAGCAATCCGCGCTCGCTGCTGCGACTGGCTTCGGCGTCCCCACGATTCTTTCTGCGCGCGCTCCCAACGAAAAACTCGGTATCGCCGTGATCGGTTGCGGAGGACAGGGGAGTGGCAACCCCGGTCTTGCCGCCAATGAGCGGCTCGTGGCGCTCGTGGACGTGGATGAGAAGATCATCGATAAGGCGGTGAAGAATGTGGAAGCAAAAGCGAAGGAACCGCCCGTCTTCTACGACTATCGGAAGATGTTCGACAAACATGCCAAGGACCTTGATGCGGTGTTCATCGCCACGCCCGATCACCATCACGCTCCGGCCGCGATCCGAGCGATTCGCCTGGGGAAGAGTGTCTTCTGCGAGAAGCCTCTGGCATGGTGCATCTACGAAGCACGTACGCTGGCAACCGAAGCCAAGAAGCAGAAGGTCCACACATCGATGGGCAATCAGGGGCACGCGGGTGAAGGTTACCGCCGGTTATGCGAGTATGTCTGGGCCGGTGCAATTGGTGATGTGACCGAAACGCACAGCATGATGAGCCGCAGTTTCGGCGGCAACGGTGGGCGCCCCAAGGGGGAAAAAGTACCTTCCGGTCTGCATTGGGACGAATGGCTCGGTCCGGCGAGCGACCGCGACTATCACGGGGGGCTTCATCAATTCAGTTGGCGGAACTGGGCCGAGTTCGGGACTGGCACGCTTGGCGATATGGGTTGCCATGTTCTCGACGGCTGTTTCTGGGCGCTCAAACTGGCGGAAGCGAAGAGCTTTACCATCGAGTGTGTCTCGCAAACTGGTGGTAGTAAGGAGATGTTCCCACAGAACAATCACATCCGTTGGAAGTTTGCGGCACGGGGTAAGATGCCTGCCGTGACAGTGAATAGCTACGACAACAAGTGGCCGAAGGAAGTCGATGCAATGCTCGCCGAGCACGGCGAAAAAGTGAACGGCGGAACGGTGTATATCGGCACCAAGGGAATCATGGCGACCGACACTTATGGCGGGAGCCCGCGCATCATTCCGAAGAAGCAGCACGATGCCTTCCCGGCACCGGAGAAGACGATTCCGCGCTCAAAGAGCGGCGTGAAGGGTGATCTGCTCGCGGCGTTACGAGGAGGGCCAGAACCGAGTTCGAGTTTCGAATACGCCGGGCCGTTTACGGAGTTTGTGCTGACGGGTGTGATGGCGAGCCGCGTCGGTACGGGGAAGGTGATTTCGTGGGACGTGGAGAAGATGTCTGCGGACTTGCCGGAAGCCAACGCTCTCATCAAACGTGACTACCGCAAGGGGTGGGAAGTGTGATGGTGTGAAGAGCGGGCAGGTGGTCTTGGGCGGTCGAGGAGCCCCAAGGTCATCGCAGATGCCCCGCACGGTGTTTTTCTTTACCGTGCGGGGCGCGGAATTGTGGAGATGGCTCCAGTCTCTGGATTGTGCCAAACGTCGTGTTTGGATCCATGACGAAGCAACTCGCCTCCATGTTCACGGAGGTGTTATTCGAGTTTTCTGCGATCCATAGATCGCCTCAAACTCGCCCGCGCCTTCAACTCTGTCGCTGCATCTCGCGCCATCTCAAAAGCTTCCTCGAGGGTGTCAGCTTCCGTCAACAGTCCTTGAATGAATGGTGCGGTCACGGTGTAGCCGCCTTCCTCGGCTGTTTCCAGAATGAGAACCATTTTTCCGTCTGTTACGGTGTATCGTGTTGGCTTCTTTGCCATCGTTTCCTCTACATACTTGGGCCTGTGGATTTGTGCGGGGAGATTTGTGCACAGTGATTGGTGTGCGTCATCCCACAGACATCAGTGCACAAATCTCCTACGCCAAAATCCGCAGGCACATGCACTTCTCACAGAGAGATACACGCATTTCCCACGCGACACACCCCTTCCTCTTCCGCTACACTGTTCTCCAACCCGCCTCTTCTCCCGCCTCGGAAACTCGCCAATGGAACTTGCCGACCTTTCGTGGCCCGTAGTGGCCGCGTTGCCCAAGACTACGCCTGTGATCTTCCCAATCGCTGCGCTCGAACAACACGGCCGCCACATGCCCGTGTTCACCGATTCGCTCTTGCTCGGTGAAGTGATTCGTCGCGTGAAGCTCATGCCGGTGGCGGAGCAGTGCTTGTTCGCGCCGCTTCAGTGGCTTGGCAATTCGCATCACCACATGGATTTTCCCGGCACGCTCTCAGCCAGTGCCCGCACCTACCTCGACATGCTCAAAGATCTCGCGGTGTGCTTCATGACGCACGGATTTACGCGGATCGTCTTTGTGAACGGTCACGGTGGGAACATCGTGCCCAGCCAGCAAGCACTATTCGAATTGAAGCAAGAGTATCGCGACAACCGCGAGTTGCTTCTCCTCTCTCTCACCTATTGGGACGCTGGCGGTAACCCATCGGAGAAGATGTCCAATCTCATGCAAAAGCGAATGGGCCACGCGTGCGAATGGGAAACCTCGATGGTGCTCCGGCTCAATCCGAAGCTCGTGGTCGGTGAGGTTTCGAAAGTTGTGGAGGTGCCGCCGGGGCTGGCGTTTGAGCCGGGCTACCGGGCTTGGGTGATGCCCGACCGAAGTGAGCCAGGGCACATCGGTCATCCTTCTTCAGCGACTGCCGAGAAGGGTGAATCGCTCTTTGCGCACTTTGCCGCGGGTGTCGCTGCTTATCTGGACCGCGTCGTGAATTGGGATGGTAGCTGGAATTCCTGAGAACTATAAATTGTGTCCGCTTGATGCACTCCTTGAGCAACCATCAGACATGAATACCCCTTACTCCTCGTCCCTCGTTCCTCAATCAAGCTGGCGCTGGTGGGTGTGTGGTGTTTTGCTCCTCGCCACGTTATTGAACTACATGGATCGTCAGGCGCTCTCTGAAACCGCAACCGAATTGAAGCAGCGATACAGCTTGGACGATGCGCGATACGGCAACATTGAGCAGGGGTTCAGCTACGCATTTGCATTTGGTTCCGTTCTCTTCGGCTTTCTCGCCGATCGGTTTGGCCCGCGGAAGCTCTATCCTATCGTGCTGATTGGGTGGTCGATGGCGGGAATTGCCACCACATTCGCAACTTCGCCGCAAGCTGCAAGCTGGCTCGAATCACCTGGCGATGAAACTGGGGCAGGCATCTTCCGCTGGCTGACTATCTGCCGGACCGTTCTGGGATTGTTTGAAGCAGGACACTGGCCGTGCGCGCTCATCACAGCGCGGCAAGTGCTCACCGCGGCGGAGCGACCGTTTGGCAATGGTCTTCTGCAGAGCGGAGCAAGTGCTGGAGCGGTACTTACCCCACTGTACGTTCTCGTCGTGCGATTGTTTGGTGGCGACTGGCAGATCGTGTTTTGGACCATTGGCGCGTTGGGATTGCTTTGGGTACCACTGTGGTTTGCGCTTGTGCGAAGGGGCGATCTCGACAAACCGATTGTACCGACTGAAATTAAGTCCGCTGAAACGGGAACATTGCTTCAGACCGCCGAACGACTCGATGCGATTGGCTTCCTTCGCCGTTTTGTTGTACTTGCAGTGATCGTGACGTGCCTGGGGTTAAGCTGGCAGTTCATTCGTGCGTGGCTGCCGAAGTATCTGAAGGAGTTTCACCACTACACACCGGCAGCATCCGCGTCGGCAGTGGCGGCGTACTACATTGCGGCTGACTTGGGGTGCATTCTGGCGGGGTATCTGGTGAAACTACTCGCTGGCAATGGGCGGAGCGTTCATACGTCACGCGTGGTCGTTTTCGCCCTGTGGTGCGGACTTACGGCTCTTGCCGCAGGTATTCCTCTCCTCGGTGGGAATTTCTGGATTCTCGTTCCGTTGTTGATGCTGGTCGGTGCCGGGATTCTTGGGCTTCATCCGATTTACTACGCGCTAGCACAGGAACTCCCCACCAAGCACATGGGTGTGCTCTCCGGTATTCTTGCAGCAATGACGTGGGTGACGGTGGGTACGGTCCAGGGAGCGATTGGCTCGCACATCAAAGAAACTGGCAGTTATACGCCCGGGTTTCTCATTGCAGGGTTCGCACCGTTTCTGGGATTGCTCACGCTACTTGCGTTGTGGAAACCGAATGCGGAAACGAAACGACCCGCCGAAGTATAATCGGCGGGCTTGGCGATGTGAACGGGTCGATTTACTTACATGCTCTCAAAAACGCAATCAAGTCCGCTAACTCTTGAGGGGTGAGTTGCTGTTCCAGCCCCGCGGGCATGAGCGAAACCGTACTCGGTGCGATGCTCTCGATGTCGGCCCGTGCCACGCGCTCTTCCTTGTCCGCTGCGACCACAATCACGATTTCGTCTGGTGCGTCTTTCTTCAGCACGCCGTTGAGTATGCGCTGGTCGGTCGTCACCACGCGAACCGGTTCGTAGCTGCGAACGAAGCTGGCGCTGGGGAAGAGGATCGATTCGAGCAGGTCGCGTTCGGTGCGAATGTTGCCGATACGCGTCAGGTCTGGGCCAACCAAGCCTCCGACATAGCCGACTTTGTGGCAGGCGATGCAGTTGGTTTTCTTGCTGTTGAACACGAGCTGGCCGCGGCGAATGTCGCCCGGCTTCAGCTCTGCTAGGGTTTTCTCCAACCGCTGAGTTTCACCCTTACGAGCTTCCGCCAGTTCCGCGTACAGTTTCTCGGCTTCGTCCTTCACTGCCTTCGAGTACTTTTCCAGAATTGGCTTGATCATCTCCGTGCGAATCGACGCTCGGACTTCTTTTTCGCGGAGAACTTTCACAAGCGCCAGCCCGACCTTATCATCCGTTGATTTCGCGAACACATTCAGGAGTTTCGCGAAGTCGAGTGGATTGGCATTCTTGATCGCTTTCGCGAGCAAGATTAGCTGCTCCGGATTGAGTGTCGAGCGAACAAGACCTTCGGCAGCGCTGGAACGCTCTGTGGTTGGTTCTTCCCGGTCGAGTTTCTGAAGCAAGAAGTTCAGCGACGCATTGTCGATTGTCTGACCAGCGGGGCGACCGACGAGCAAAGCGAGGCGAAAATCAGTCGGTACGATCCCGCCGGGCCAGAGTCGCTCTCGTGGAAGCTTCGCGACGAAAGCGTCGTAATCTTTCGCATCCCCCGGTAGGATGCGGAAGACGCCGAGCGCAGCGCGTAGTGTTTCGCGGTCGTCGAGGTTCGGTGCGGCGGCCAGGAGTCCGTTACGCCAGGGGTCGGGGAGTGTTTTCAGCCCCGAACGAGTCATCACACCAATGATCAATCGGGCGGCATCTGGCTTTGCTGTGGGGAGTTCATCGCCCAGAAGTTTCTGTATCACCGTACTGGAGGCGAACTTCACCGACCGTGAAGCGAGTTCATCGCGTTCTGCCGGAGTGAGCTTTTCGGCGGCCTTCAACTTCTCAGCGAAGTAGTCGGCGAGTTGATCGCCCCATTGCGGATGCCGGCCTGCGATCCACCAGGCCGTTTCGCGCAGTGCTGAGTCCTTAGCGTCGAGATGCACGAGGACGTCTTTCGCGTCGAGATTGGCATTGGGGATGTTCTCCAGTGCCGCCAAACAGGCTCGGCGAACAGGCGGTGACGGGTGTGTTAGCCCCTTCGCTGTTTCCTTCGCATCGCCAATCTCGATGAGTGCGTATGTCAGTGCGTGATCGAGAACGCGATCGTTCTTCTCATTCGCCAGTGCCGTAAACAGTGCGGGGATGGCCTTGGGATCGCCGATCCGCCCGAGGGCAGTGGCTGCAGCACGCTTCCTGCGATCTCCATTGCGAAGAAGCAGTGAAATGAGATCATCGATCGCTTTCTTGTCGCGCCACAGCGCCACGGCGTGAATACCCGTGAGGGCGAGGTTTTCGCCGACAAGGTGACCGAGGCAATACCGCGCGGCCTTGCGCGCTTCCGGGTGATCGACCCCGGTGAGCGTTGCTATGGCGAGTTGCCATGCTTCCTCGCTGTAGGCACTGACGAACAGAATCTTCGCGAGTTGCTTAATCCCAGCGTCGCCTCGGGCAACGAGGGTATTGGCAGCTCGGACACGAACAACAGGTCGCGGATCGTCTAGCAGTAAAGTCAAATCAGCGAGGTCGATCTTTGCCCAGTCGATCTTCAACCCGCGCGGATCATCGACCTTGTGGGCGCCGATCCTCTTCACGCGATAGATCGCTCCGGTCACGTCTGGTTTCACGAGTTGCGACGTGGGGCAGCAGAGCTTGTACCAGCCGCCGGTATCGACGATGAGCAAGCTGCCATCCGCGTCTTCGATTACGTCGGTCGGGTGGAAGTCGATGTTGTCCGATACGACGAAGTCCGAGTCTGTGGATTCGTAAGTCGAACCCTTCGGAACGAGCACGTGCCGGCTTACTTTCCGCATATTGAACTGGCTGCAGAAGATGTTGTTCGCGTAGTCCTTGCCGAACTGATTGCTCTCGTACCGATGCAGTCCACATGGTGCCGCGGGGCCCATATGCGTGAGTACTGGCATCAGTTCCGGGCTGGTCCACGGATGTTCGTACACGACGTTGTGATCTTTCCCGTAAACGCCGCCGTAGACGGCGTGGATGAGTCCGTCGCGTTTGCCATTGCCGGGGTGTTGAAAGAATGTCGTGCTGAAGATAATGTCGCCACCGGGCATAAAGACTGTATCGACGGGGTTGTCCATTCCGCCGGTCATGACCGGTTCGATATGCGTGCCGTCTGGCCTTGCTCGGAAGATGTGCGCGGCCCGTGTGGCAAACTTCTTCCCGTTTGGGAGAGTGTAATCCTGCTTCGCGAATGCACCCTTGCACCAGTAGATATGGCCGTCTGGCCCGCGGTATGGACCGTGCAGATCGTTGGCGCAGCCGGTCAGCGTTTTGCCGTCGAACCAGATTTCCTCCTTGTCAGCAATGCCATCATCGTTTGTGTCGGTGAACTTCCAGATGTGTGGTGGAGCGGCGACATAAAGCGAGCCATTCAACCACATCGCTCCTTCGGGAAACATCACGTGCTTCACAAAGACCGTCTGCTTGTCGAATTTGCCATCGCCATTGGTGTCTTCGAGACGCACAATCCGGTGTGGCTTCTTTTCCACCTGGATCGAAGTCCTCTCGTTGGAACCAGATGAATCGCACACATACAGCCGCCCCTTTTCGTCAAACGCCGCGACAATTGGTCGCGGTGCGAGATCGGCTCCCGCCGCGAGTTCAATGGTGGAGTCTTTTGGGAGCGTGAACGTGTGGCCGTTGAGCTTGATTTGATGCGTTGTTGGCGCGCCGGGAGGGAACTGACCTGGCTGTGCATTCGCAAATACAGGCAGAGTGAACAAAGCCACGAGTGCAAGGCGGTGCATATGTTAGCTCCACTGAGGTGCGCGACAGTATAGCCTGAATGAACGCACCTCCCAACCCCCTCCAGGCAGGGAAGTGCAGTCTGCATTTCTCCTCCATACAATTTCTTCGCTCTCCTACCCTCCTCTGGAGCCTTCCTACCATGCGCTCGCTCTTCACTCTCGCGCTGTCAGTTACGCCACTCTTTGCCTTCGCCGCAGATGATCCGTGGAAGCTTGACGACAAGTTCAAGGCCGCGAAACCGGAAGACTTGAAGGATACCGAATCCGTTAAGCCGCCGAAGGATGCGATCATTCTCTTCGATGGCAAGGATTTCTCGCAGTGGGTAAAGAAGGACGGCAAGAGTGAGGTGAAGTGGACACTGAAAGATGGAGTGATGGGAGGCGTGAAGGGACACGGTGATATCATCACGAAGGAGAAGTTTGGCGGGAAATTCAAACTGCACGTCGAATTCCGCGTTCCGTATGAGCCAAGTGGGAGTGGGCAAGGGCGAGGCAATTCGGGGGTATACGTACAGGGGCGGTACGAAGTGCAAGTTCTCGATAGCTATGGCCTTAAGAGTCAGAAGAATGATTGCGGGGCGATTTATGGTATCGCGGCCCCAACGGTGAACGCGTGCAAAGCCCCGACCGTATGGCAAACCTACGACATCGAATTCACCGCGCCGAAATTTGAAAATGGCAAGAAGACCGAACCTGCCCACATGACGGTGTATCAGAATGGAATCAAGATCCACGATAACGTGCCCATACCCGTGGATAACGCAACCGCTGGCCTCGGCGGTGATCCCTCCAAGCCCGGTCCGATTATGCTGCAAGATCACGGCCATCCTGTTCAGTACCGGAACATCTGGCTGGTAAAGCAGTGAGTTGCGCTGCGGTTAGTGGATAGTGAAGTCAAAACGACGAGGACATGATGGGTGACCCGAACGCGAACTCTCCCTCGCCCACGATCTCGCCCCCTCCGCTCACTGAACAGCCTCCTGTCCACAAGTCACTGCCCAAACTTACTCCCGGCGGCAGCCGGGAGTTGCTGAAGTTGGCTGCGCCTCTCGTCCTCAGCCAGAGCTTCATGACGATCCAGATTGCCGTGGACCGCGTGTTGCTTTCGCGACACAACCCGGATGAAGTTGCGGCCTCGTTCCCCGCTGTCATGCTCTTCTGGCTGCCGTTTGGTTTGCTGCAGGGGATTGCGGGCTACGTTTCGACATTCGTGGCGCAATACACCGGCGCGGCTCGACCGCATCGCGTCGGCCCTGCCGTGTGGCAGGGGTTGTACTTTGCCTTTGCGGGGGGAACACTCTTTACGCTCATCTCGGTTTTCGCGGCGGATCTCGTTGCTCTTGGCGATCATTCGCCAGAACTTCAGCGACTCGAAACGATCTATCTCCAATACCTCGCCTTTGCTGCTTTGCCGATGCTCATCATCGCGGCGGTGAATGGCTTCTTTTCCGGTCGAGGGCAAACGTGGACGGTTTTGTGCATTGATGCGGTCGGTACGTCTGTGAACGTCTCGCTGGCGCTTGTGCTGATCTTCGGCCAGTTCGGATTTCCGCAAATGGGTATCGCTGGCGCAGGGCTGGCGGTGGTGGTCGGTTCGTGGGTCTCGGCGTGCTTTGCAGTGGTGTTGTTTTTGCGGAAGGAATTCCGCCAGGAGTTCGGCACGGGCCACGCATGGCCCGAACGCGAACTTTTTCGTCGGCTTCTTGCGTTTGGCGGGCCAGCCGGGATTCAGATGTTTCTCGATGTGCTTGCGTTCACGTGCTTCACGCTGCTTGTGGGGAGACTAGGCGATGCGGCGATGGGTGCCACGAGCCTCACCATCACGTTGAACATGATTACCTTTCTCCCGATGATTGGGATGGGGCAAGCGGTCAGTATTATGGTTGGGCAGAGATTGGGTGAAGATCGCCCCGAAATCGCGGAGCGTACGACTTACACCGGCTTGCGGTGGATGTTCGCCTACATCGTTGTGATTTGCGTGCTTTATCTGTCGATTCCGCACGTGCTGTTGTCAGCGTTTGAGCCGGATACTCCTGCCGAGCGGGCGAAGTTCGCGGCGGTGGCCGCGATCGTGCCAACGCTTCTGATTTGTGTTGCGGTCTACTCGCTGGCCGACAGCATGAACCTGGCGTTCTCGTTTGCACTGCGCGGTGCGGGCGATACGAAGTTCGTGACGTGGTTGACTTTCTCGCTGGCGTGGCCCGTGATGGTGATTCCGACTTATGTTGTGGTGGTCAATGGCGGCAGCATTTACTGGGCCTGGGTCTTTGCGACGACGCACATCATTGTGATGAGCGTGTGCTTCTGGCTGAGGTTTCGCACCGGAAAGTGGAAAACGATGCGGGTGATTGAATCGGGAGTGGCGGAAGAACTCACCACAGAGGCACAGAGAGGGTTCCCGCGCCGTGGGGGAAGCGAAGACAAGAGATAGAACCGCGGTCATTCTCTTCTCCTGTATTTCTCTTCCCCCCGCTGCGCGGGGGATTTCTGTCTGTGGTTAGTTCTTCTTTGCCTTCAGCAGCTTCAGATGCACTGCGGCCACGTCCCACATGTAGTGGCTGATTTTGTACTTCTCTGCTGCTGCGGTCATGTGCTCCAGGCACTTCTTGGCGTCGCCCTCGCTTTCGTAGTACAGCGCGACATAGAGGTGTGCATAGAAGCGGGCTTCCTTCAGGTCTTCGCCGTCGAGTTTCATGTTTTCGGCGGCATCGAGAACGTCCTTGGGCTGGAGCTTCCCGGCGTAGAGTTCGAGGACTTGTTTCATCGGAACACGAGAATCCTTGGTGACGGGGATAAGATCCTCGCGTGCTTTCTTGGGGGTATTCGCGCGGGCGTTGCAGAGGTAGTGCCACGCGGAATTTTCAACATCTTCTGGGTTCACTTTGCGGTGCAGCTCAAACTGATCGACACCATCCTTGAAGCGACCAGCGTAGTAAAGTGCGATTCCGCGTCGCCAGTGATCCGGAGCGAATTTCGGATTCGCTTTCAGGAATTCGTCGAAGTCCGCAATGGCTTCCTTGAAGTTGCCGAGTTTGAGTTGTGCATCTCCGCGGCGGTCATACGCAGTGGCGAAGTCCGGCGCGAGCTTGATTACTTCCGTAAAGGCCTTTACGGCTTTCTCGTTATCGCGAATGTCGGGTGACAGATATGCCATGCCGGCTGCGTAAGGAAACGCGGGGTTCTTCGTGTCCAATTCCGCCGCTTTCTTGGCGAGTGGAATAACGTCAGCGTATTTTTTTGCCTTCATTGCCGCTTCGATGTCGTCTTGCAGCTTGGTCAATTCTTTCTCCTTGTCATCCTTCTTGTCTTGAGCGCTGACCCAGGGTTTTCCCACTGCCGCAGAAAGAATCAGACTGACTAATGCTGTGCCAGCGAACACACGCATGGGAGTTCCTCGTAGGGATAGATGGGATGATCCTATCCCAGCGTGCCGAGCTATAACAGGTTCCATCTTCTCATTCTTGAGTCTTGGGGACGGAGGCTAACATGGCGGACGAGGACAAGAGCCAAACGGAAGGTCTGGACCGGGCGAATATGACGCGCTACATCGTCCCGGCAGCGGGTGTGGCGGCGCTTGTCCTTCTGGTGGGGCTGGTGATTTACATGTCTGGGGCTGACGCGAGGAAGATGTCCGATGGTTCCAATGGTTCGGTTGCCGATCCCGATCTCAAGGAACTCACAGATGGAGTGAAGTATCGCGATATCAAGGAGGGGATAGGTGAGCCGTGTCCCGCTGGCGCGAAAGTCACCATGCATTACACCGGTTGGCTGGCGGATTACACGGTTTTCGACAGCTCACTCGAAGGAAAGGGGGGAAAAGCAACACCCAAGCCCGCGACGTTTGCACTCAATGAGCTTATCCCGGGCTGGAAGGAAGGTGTTCCTGGCATGAAGCGAGGGGGAATTCGCAAGCTCGTGATCGCGCCGCACAAGGGCTATGGCCGGATGCAGAGGGATAAGATCCCGGCTGATAGCACTCTGGTCTTTGAAGTGGAACTCGTCGATTTCATCCCCCCTCCCCGTGAGCGTCGTTATCCACCTCCCAGCGACCTGGCGAAGTTGACAGACGGTTCATCTCCTGGCACGGAGGATCCGAATCTCAAGCCGATCGGCACCACCGGGTTGATGTATCGCGATATCAAGGTGGGAGATGGAGTCGAATGTCCGCAGGGAGCGCATGTGGTGATGGACTACACCGGGTGGCTCACGAATGGCACTGTGTTCGACTCATCGTGGAAGGAGGGCCGAGAACCACTCGACATGTCTCTGCATGAATTGATTAAGGGCTGGCAACATGGTGTGCCGGGGATGAAGGTTGGCGGCATTCGCAAGTTGGTGATTCCTCCAAGCTTGGCGTATGGTGAACGCGGATCTCCACCGGCTGTCCCACCGAATGCAACTCTTACCTTTGAAATTGAGCTTCTCGGCATTCGCTGAGGATGTGTCGCGGAGCGGGTCGATTCTCGCAGACAGATCTCCCGGAGTGCAAAAATGCAAGCATTTGCTCGCATTTTTGTGCTTTTTCCAGTGGTTGCCTCGTACCGAGCGAGCAAGGCCAAAACGAGAACACATATATAAAGAAACGATATTCACAAGTGCTGCTTAGCGCTGCACGCGTGCCCCGCCTCCGGTGGCGAAGGCTTCCACCTCCCCGAGCGTGGCCATTGTCGTGTCGCCGTGGTAGGTGGTCAGCAGCGCCCCGTGTGCCCACCCGAGGTTCAGAGCCTGTTGCGGGTCGCGGCCGATCAGTAAGCCAAAGATCGTGCCTGCTGCAAAACCGTCGCCTCCCCCGATACGGTCGATCACGTCGAGGTGGCATGTCGGGCTCACGAATTTCTTCCCCTCATACCACAGTACAGCCGCCCAGTCGTGTCGGTTGGTCGAATGAACTTCGCGGAGCGTTGTTGCGACCAGTTTGATGTTTGGGAACTCCTTTACAGTGTTCTCGATCATGCCGAAGAACACTTCGGGGTCGAGCTTGGATTCGCTGTGTTTGGTCACGTCCGGGCCTTTCACGCCCAGGCCCTTCTGCATGTCTTCTTCATTGCCGATGAGGCAATCGACATTGGCGACGATCCGCCGCAGCACTTCCACCGCACGCTTCTCGCCACCAACCGGTTTCCAGAGTTTCGCCCGATAGTTCAGGTCGAACGAAATGATTGCTCCTTGGGCCTTGGCGGCCTTGATTCCTTCGATGATGAGTTCGGCTGTTGTCTCGGAGAGTGACGCGAAGATGCCGCCGGAGTGGAACCAACGAACACCGCCAACCATGATCGACTTCCAGTCGAAATCGCCTGGTTTCAGTTGTGCCGCGGCCTCGTTGGAGCGGTTGTAGAAGACGACCGGTGCTCGTACACCATGTCCACGGTCGCTATAAACCGTCGCGATGTTCGGTCCGCGCACGCCATCATGTTCGAAGAACTTGTAGAACGGCGTCACGCCCATCTCGCGCACGCGTCCTTGGACGAGATCGCCGACCGGATACTTCACCATCGCGGTAGCAATTCCCGTTCTCATGCCGAAGCAATCGGCGAGGTTCGCGGCGACGTTGTATTCGCCGCCGGAGACGTGAATATCGAAGTTCCGCGCTTTGCGGAATGGGATGCTGCCAGGATCGAGGCGGTGAATTAGAGCGCCGAGCGAAAGAAAATCCAGTGCGCAGGCATCAGTGCGAATCGGCAGAGGCATGAGGAAGGCTCCGTACAGCGAAACCGGTATAGCGGTCGTTGTACGGAGAAGGTGATTAGCGGGGATGGTTTCTCAAAACTCGAGTCTTTTGTCCCTGCCACTCGCAACGGGTTGCAAAGGTTGTGGCTCTGTTGAATATTGGTTTTTACCTCGGAGGGGCCCCGAAGGGGTTATATTCCACAGCCCAGAGCCGCGAGCTATGTGAGCGCACTCTGGGACAACTGCTTCTGCTCCTGTTTTGCGAAGAAGGCCCACGGTGTTCGATTGTATTTCACTGCGATCTCTTTGAACTCTGCCTGTGCTTCATCCGCGAGTTTCTGCACATCCTTTCCTCTCAGGGGCTTATCTGAAACAATTGGCTCCTCCGCACTCACCCCGATACAGACTCACATTGCAACGATGGTAACGAGCATTCCCAACCAGTGGGAATGGTCAACGCTTGCTGGGCGCCACGATGCGTCCGCAGGACGAGGTTGGAGAAGCCGGAAGCTGTCATTATGGGTTCCCAATAGATGCGATGGGTAGCGAGACGTGTGGCTAACAAGTCTTATGGAGCTTTCGTCCTCACATCTTTCGGATTCACTTTGCTGAATTGAACTTGCTCATTGGCGGCATTGCGGAGAAGGAGTTCGTCTTCGGTCAGTTTCAGCACGTTGTAGGTGACTCTTCTCGTTCCACCGGGTGAACCGGGAGCTGCAAGATCAATCACCTCAATCGTGAGTTTGTCTCCATCGAGGGTGAACGTCCAGGGTCCGGCGGGCGCTTTTGCAATCGGTCCCAGTCCGCCGGGCAGTTCCGCGCCGGAATCAACCGTTGCGATGAGTTGCTTATCCTTGGTGAACTGCCACGTTCCGCTTGAGCGGAGCAAACCCTTGTTGACGGCCGTAAAGCTCCACTTCCCGACGAGCTTGTCGGGGTCGAACTTCTGTTGTGTGGTGGGGGTAGTCGCTTCCGGCGCTGGGTAATACGTGCGGATCCGCTTATCGGTGATCCGCGGAGGGTTTCGGTCTGAATCGATCCAGCTTTTTACCATTGTGGCTGCGGCCAGACAGGCAAAGAACATCAGTAAGCGCATGACGAGGCGCGTCCGGCGTTCTCGTTCTGAATCGAGCGGCTTCGGAGGTGGATGAGGTTGGGTCACGGCCTGAAGATTCGAGGCGGTATCGTGGTCCGCGATGGACTTGGGTTTCGGGATTGTGGCTGTCTCGGGATCTTTGGGTTGTTTGTTGGCTTTGAGGAACTCGCCGAGGACGTCAGCGAACGCTTTCGCGGAGGGGTAGCGGTCCGTAGGCTGTTTCGCCATAGCTTTGAGAACGATGGCGTCGAGTTGTGGGTGGAGGTTGCTCCGGATCGACGATGGCGGCCGCGGGTCGGTCTTGGCGTGGTGGCTCATGACTTCCGCCACGGTACCCTGAAAGGGGATTTCACCAGCCAGCATACGGTAGAGGATTACACCCAAACTGTAGATGTCAGACAACGGACCGATTTCATCCACGTTTCCGCGGACTTGTTCGGGTGACATGTATGCGGGGGTGCCGAACATCTTGCCGGCGATCATGACGGTCCCCTCACCCCCAATCCGAGCAAGTCCAAAATCGGTGATAAGTACTTCGCGGTTGGCTTTGTCGAACAGGACGTTCTGCGGTTTGAGGTCGCGGTGAATCACTCCCTGGGCGTGGGCCGCTGCGATACCGAGAGCGATTTTGCGAGCGATAACAACAGCCTGGTGTGGCTCTAGTGAGCTCGCATGCTTGTTGATCAATCCGGAGAGTGTGCCGCCCACGACGTAATGCATCACCATGTACGGCAAATCATCGGCCGTACCGACATCATGGACGGGGCAGACATTGGGATGGTGGATGAGGGCCGTTGCTCGGGCTTCGCGCAGGAATCGGTCGCGGAACTCGGGAGTTAGGCCCTTGCGATGCGGTACTTTAATCGCCACCGGACGTCCCAGTTCCGGGTCGAATCCCAGGTAGACGCGGCCGAAAGCACCTTCGCCAAGAAGCTCGCGAATCTCGAATCGCCCGATTCGTCGGGGAATGACGGGTGGATGCGCGGCGGAGCCTTCGCCCTTCTTTCCACCGATCACGGGCTCGGTTATTGTGTCCGTGGGGAGAAAGGTTGCGCCGGAGTGCGAACCGTCGTTAGGCGGATTGGACTGCGACATCGCGGGTTCCGCCGTGAGTGCCGTTGCGATTGGTCAGGGGGTATTCTGATTCATTTGCGGGAGATTGCCAAGTACGTGAGGGTGACTCGCCCGAAAGCAACACATCTCCTTCATAATCCGCAGCAAACCTCAATTCTCTCCCCCGCGAGCGTGTCGGCTGACAGTGCGTGCTGCCACGATACTGAGCCACACGCTCATGACGAAAGCAATCGGGATGCAGAGAGCTCCAATGAAAAGCAACACAACGAGACACGCGTTGACTTTGTGATTCTGGAGGATCGCCCACGAAACACCGCTGATCAACACTGTCAGCAGTGTGCAGCCGATAGCGCCTCGCAGGTACATCCGCACAATCTTTGTGTGGGTTTGAGGGAAATCGGGCCCCAGGTGTGCGGCGATGGAACTGAGATAGCGGTTGAACGAGTATTCTCCAACGAGGAGGGCAAGGAGGGCAACGCTAATTGGGAGTGGGGCGATGGTTGTCAACCCGATGATGTAAGCTGTCGCGGTTGCCAGCAAGCCGAACCACGTGGCAAACGCGCTGATCCAGGCGGCCGTTGCTCCCATAACGCCGACGGGTAGCTGTGCGGCTCGGCGACGGCCAAGACCCATCAGAAACAGGCCAGCTCCCTGGCCCAGCACGAAGAGGATTGAAGCGATGAGATATCTTCGCTGTTCGAACGGGTGGCCGCCGGAGGCGATGGCGATGCCAATGAACCCCAGGAGGAACACAACTAGAATCAGAACACCGAGTAGCGATTGCCACAATCCTCTTGCGGCCGGGCGCCAGTCGGATGGTGCGAGGAACACCCCGGACGGGCGGCTTCGGTTTGCTTCGAGAACCGCGGACCATCCGCCAGGTATGCTCACAACACGCCGGTTCTGAGCAGATGCCAGCCGGGCTACCGTCTCCCGTCCTGCGGCCATTGAGAAACGCGCACCGCACCGCTGGCATTCCACCGCTTCCGTGCGATTCCGTGCAACGTGCATCCCCATTTGGCAATTCGGACAGCAGAGGTTTTCCGGATCGATCTCGGTTGTTTCGGGTGATGTGGTAGGGTGAAGCTCGCAGGCCGCTAACTCACTGTCGCGGTCGATAGATTCGGATGCCAGACCAGGATTGAGAACCAGTGCGCCGGCTGAGGCGTTGGGTACGGTTTCGCGCAGGTATTCGGTCAGAACCAGGGCGAATTGTTGTGCGGACTGATAGCGCTCGGGCGGGTTCTTCGCGATCGCTTTTAAGCAGATCGCGTCCAGCCGTTGGTCCAAGCCGGCGTGAAGCTCGGAGGGACGCGGAGGTGCAGTCTGGCAGTGGTGGAGCATTAATTCATAGACGGTTCCCGTAAAGGGGACACTACCCGTGAGCATTTCAAACAGAATGATGCCCAGACTGTAGATGTCCGACCGCGATCCAACGGGCCAGGGCTTGTCGGGCGACCATTGTTCGGGTGCCATGTATGCGGGCGTTCCCTTCACGCTTCCGCTCGACGCCTGGTTGGCGAACTGGACCAGTCCGAAGTCGGCGATCAGAACCTCGTTTTTTGCCTCGTCGTAAAGGATGTTTGCTGGCTTGAGGTCGCGGTGAATGACTCCTTCCATATGCGCGGCGGACAATCCACTGGCGAGTTTGTGGGCGATGGTGCAGGCGGCTTGGGGCGAGAGCGGACCCCTCTGACGTTTGAGGAGATCCGCAAGGCTCCCACCTTTCACGAATCGCATCACAATGTACGGTAACCCATCTTCGGTTCCTGCTTCGTACACGGGGCAGACGTTGGCATGGTGGATGCCTGCTGTCGCAAGAGCTTCTCGCAGAAAACCCTTTAGCGATTCGGGCGCGAGTCCCAAGCCGAACGGTTGTTTGATGGCAATTTCCCGTTTCAGGATTGGATCGTAGCCGAGAAGAACGCGGCCGAAGGTTCCGTTGCCGAGAACCTTGCGAATCTCGAAGCGGTTGAGGTGCAATGGGATGCCCGGTCCGAGGGCTTCCTGAGCGATATGCGAGGGTTGGGGGTGCATGGGAGAATCCTCACCTGCAGTCGTTCCGTCTTCCCTCCAGGCTTTGGTGTTGGGGTCAGATGTTGTCTTGGTTCCAATGCCGTTGGGGCGGGCCTGTGTTTGGTTTTCGAATGGGTTGGGCTTCTCCATCGCGAACTCCGCCGCAAGAATGATCGCATTTCGACAGCGGTTATTCTGATTGATTGCTGGCGTTATGCCAAGTAAGTTCAGAGTTCAAATTTGAATGGGTTGTTCTGGAGTCCTGATGCAACTCGTGGGTCAGTTGTGCATTCACTGTCAACAGCGGATTCCGTCGGAGCTCGATGGCGTCTTTTGTTCCCTCTGTGGGGCGCCTGCACACACGGAATGCGTGCAGAAGGCCATACTGACGCCCCCAGAGGGCGGCTGTCGCGTGTGTGGTGCACCACGAGCCGTTGTGAAGGCGTTGAGGAGTGCTGTCCGGGAACAGGAGCGAGTTGCGGAATCCACAGCTCAACTCCACATGGCTATGGTGGGTGTTCTCCTCGTGATTACGGGGGTGCTCTTCTCACTGTTGTATAGCGTATTTGTCGCTTCAGGTGCTAGCCGTTTCGTGGCGCCAACGGGCGTTATCTTGGCGGGAATTGGACTCATTATTGCTGGATTACGTCGCCAGCGTCGCTGACGTGCGAACCACGACCGTTGCTTGGGTGTCCTTTCAAGCCGTGTTCGTGGGCTCGTGCACCGGTTGTTTTGCTTCTACTGATTTACCGGGCTTGCATCCGGACAGCTCGCGACGAACAATACAAATATCACCACACCGGAGCGCGCTTTCCGTTTAGCAGGATGTCTTTCCGTGCGCGCCCGGGATAGATGCAAAGGAACCGCAATGAACTCCTATGCTTCGCTGTGCGACGACTTCGGAGTTTCCACCTATGTCCACGGCAAGCTTGAAATGCCGACCAACCGCGAAACCGTTCTGCACTTCTTTGAAGCAGTGCAGAAGGCATTTCCCAGGATGACCGACTTCGAGAAGCGGGCCGACAACGACTACATGTTGGAAGAAGATCGCGAGTCGGGTAGCTATCGTTGGACGTCTCTCGACTCTCGCCGGCTCTGCTCGGGATTTGTGAACCCACCGACTTTGGAAGACGCCGACGCCCACAATGAACGCATCCTTGAAATTGCTCCCTACCACCTTGACCTCGGTGGCATGCAGACCGAGTCGATGGATGTGCTGTACTACTTCGACTTCACTTACCAGGGAAACCACGACGAAGTGGTGGCCGAAGCTCTCACCGCTGGCACGCCACTGGAGGGATTGATCCAGGTTCCTGCGGCGCGTGTGTTGCACTTCCAGCCCACGATGATGCTGGCCCTCGATGAAGGCTGCCAACTGCAATGCCGGCTGAGCATCGAAACGCGAACCACTGCTTACCAGGTGCGAACGAACAACTTCCCAGAATCCGCGATCACAGTATACTTCACCGTTCGGCAGTTTTGGGGTAAGCAGCCGTTCAAAACGTTCGCCGAGAGTTACCACAACCAGCGGCGTATCCTCGACGAACTGGCAAGCACGTACATCGTGCCGCAAGTCATCAATCCGCTCGCGAAGGCGATAAGCACCAAGCAGTGATCCGGTACCCGATGCTAAAGGTTCCCGGCATGTGGCCGGCGTGATGAGCCGGACGCGTTCGCGATGGCCCAACACTTTTGGACTGTCGCGAACGCGTCCGGCTCGTTGTGCCTCCTGCCACCCATTCCCTCGCGAGTCAATAAGGCAGATACTTCCGAGTTTGGAGTTCGATTCCTCCTTCGGGCACACTTCTCCTTGTGTCGCGTGGCAGGCGAAGAGTTGGTAAACGTGTTGCATTCTCTAACTGCGGCACGGTCTTCCGTCTCCAGCGCGGATGAGGAACAGCGAAGCCGAGTAACAGGATGGCTAACCCGATCGTTGCCAGGAACATCGTAACTCCGCTCTTGCCGACAAGTTCGTAGACCGTTCTGACAAATGGTGGAAATGATTTCTCTGTTCCGTGGTCATGCAGAACGTTAAAAACAGAGGCCGAGACAATCACGGCCAACCCAAAACAAAATGTCAGGAACTGTGGCAGTCCACGTAGATTGAGGCATGCGCGTAACATGGCCGTCATCCAAGGCGACAGAAAGTCGCGGCTTTGGGCGACTGACGAGCGAACAACGGGAACAAGCAGACGGGATGCTCTACCGTAGTTTACTGGTCGCGCGGGGTCGGCATTTTTTCCTACATTGTCGGGGCTGTCTTCTGTCAGGCGCGAACAAATTTTTTGTCTCTTCAAACCAGGCTCACTCAACACCATGAATAACAGCGTTCCTGCCCTTTCTTCGTTTGCCAAGGGGTTGACGAGTGAGACGGCGTTCGATGTCCTGGCGGTGGCCCGCAAGCTGATGGCCGCAGGCAAAGATGTGATTGCGCTTCAGATTGGTGACTCGCCCTTTCCAACGACTGCCAACGCCGTCAAGGCCGCACATGCGGCAATCGATGCCGGCCAGACTCACTATTGCCCCTCGATGGGGCTGCCGGAGTTCCGCGAGACAATTGCCCGGGCCGTGAATGCGGAGTTCGGCATCCCCGCGAGCGCGGACAACGTCGTTGTTGGCCCGGGGGCGAAGGTATTTGAAACTTACTTCTGTGAGACCTTTCTCGAACCGGGCGATGCCGTACTGGTCTTTCAACCGGCATTCCCAACCTTCGAGCCGAATATCGTTCGCCGCGGGGCGTGGCCGTTTTATGTTCCGCTCAAGCAAGAGAACCAGTTTCGACCAGACATTGGAGCCATCGAGCAGTTCGTGAAGCGCGAGCCAAAGGCCCGCGCCATCTTCTTGAACTTCCCACACAACCCAACTGGTGGCGTCGCCACGAAGGACGATCTGAAAGCGATCGCTGACCTCGTTCGGGGTACGAATGTCGCGATCTTCAGTGATGAACCGTACTGTCACATGGTCTGGGAGGGGAAGCATTCGAGCATCCTGGCGGAACCTGGAATGCTGGAACAGTGCGTTGGGGCGTATACCTTCTCGAAAAGCTACAGCATGAGCGGGTGGCGTTGCGGCTACATGGTCACTTCCCCACGCATCGCGCAGATCGTGGGGAAGATGATCAACACGTCGCTTTCGTGCGTGCCGCCGATTGTACAGTTGGCGGGGAAAGCGGCTCTTGAACTCGATACGGCTGAACGCGACGCGACAATGAAGAAGTTCCACGCCAAGGTGGAACTCCTGGTGAACGAACTTCGCAAGGTCCCCGGCGTGACCGTGTTGATGCCGGTTGGCACCTTCTACGCATTTCCTCGGGTCGAGCCGATTTGCCGGCAGCTTGGAATCACCTCACATGGCCTTGCAATGTATCTGCTAGAAGGCGCAGATGACAAGCGCGGTGTGGCTTGCTTGGGGGGTGAGTGCTTCGGTGTCGCTGGGCAGGGGTTTATCCGCTTTAGCTGCGCGGAGCCAGATGATCGCTTGGTGCAGGCAGTTCAGTTCTTCGCTGAGGCGATCATCCGGACGGACCGCGTGAAAGCCTACCTCGCCGCTAACCCGAAGTATCGGCTAAACTAAGTCGGTCTCGCCCTTCACCCAGATGGAACGATCTGATGCATCGTCTTGCTTTTCTGAGTCTGGGGCTTTTCTTCTTGGGTTTCCTTTGTGGTTGTGGGTGGATTACGTCTGACACGCGGCCCGAGGCAAGCAAACCGGGTTGCACAGATGAAGACGCTGCAATTGCTAAGTTGGAGCGTGCGTTCACTGTGGAAAGTGTGCGCGATCATAGCCTTCCTGATCACTCGGTTGTCTCTCTGCAATTGTCTTCGCCCGTGGGTGAACCCGGTGACACCAAGAAATATGACGATGATCTGGCGCCGTTGAGTGAGTTCCCTTCGCTCCGCGAACTGAAGATTACGAGCAGCCGAATTACCGGTGTCGGCCTGAAGCATCTGGCCAAGACCAAAGAGCTTCGACGGCTTGTCCTCACGAGCAGTGAGGTGACGGATACTGGATTGAAATCGCTCCCTATCCTTCCCAATCTGGAATGCGTGGAGTTGGGAGCGACCGAAGTGACGGATGCAGGCATTCTGCCATTGGTGCAACAACCAAAACTGAAGGAACTTCATTTCACGGAGAAGGGCGTCACGCTCCGGACCTTCAAGGCGTTGGCGAAGTTTCCGGCCTTGACTCATCTGACAACCGGTGGGGAGGAATTCGCTGATCAAGAACTCCTCGCAATCGCGAAAATCCCGCGCCTGGAGTATCTGTCATTTTGGGCGCACGGTGAAGTGACAGAACGCTCCCTCAAGGCCCTGGCGGAGTGTCGCGGACTCACCTTCCTTCACTTGGAATTCCCAGAACTTTCCGTCGAAGCGTTTGCGCAGCTTCGCCGACTTCCAAAGCTCGAACGACTTGAACTCTTTTCTGGGTTTGCAAACGACCAAATTGCCGCTGAAGTGTCGCAATGGAAACAAGTCAAGCATCTGCGGATCGGGTGGTGCAAGACGCTGACCGATGACGGGCTTCGCTCTCTCGCGAAGATGGCCCTGCTGGAATCACTTGAGCTTCCATCCGCCTGGGCGATGACTGATGTCGGACTGGCCCACATCGGCACGATGAAGAATCTTCAGAGTCTGGACTTGTCGGGGACAAAGGTAACCGACAAAGGAGTTGCGAAACTTGCGGGTCTTACCAAGCTCCGCAAGTTGGTTTTGAGCGTCAAGGATAGAGAGAAACTCACCGGCGAGTCGATTCGAGCACTCTCCGAGTTGAGTGAACTGGAGAATCTTGATCTCTTTAGCATGTCGATTACGGATGATGACATTGACGCTCTCGCGCAGTTCAAGAATTTGAAGCAACTTGATCTCCGCTCGACGAAGGTTACCGCCGAGGGGGTTGCTCGGCTTCGCAAAAAACTGCCGAATGCCAGCGTGAAGTATTAGTGCGGCTCACTCACCTCAAGGATTGCCTTTGCCTCAGCTTTCGCAGCGGGTGCGGCCACCGGGTTCTTCGCCGGTTGCCCCTCGGGAACTGTTCCCTGCGGGCCTTGAAGAACGGAAACGGGTGGTTGCGGAGCAAGACTGAGTTCGCGCCGCCGGAGAAGTTGGTAGTACATGTACAGCCCGTATCCGCACACTACCACCGCGACAATAAAGATTGCGGTGCTCTCAAATCGCTTGAGCAGTTCCACAATCCAAGTACCGCAGAAGAAGAACAGGCCAACCCCGACGACGGCGTAGACCAGGTCGGCGATGAGAAATTTCAGATATGAATACTTGGCTGCGCCCGCAATGAGGAACACGCCCGTTCGTAGCGGCGGGAAGAACCGTGCGAGTATTAGTAGCTTCATGCCATGTTTTGTGAAATAGCCTTCGAGCCGAAGTCGGCGTTCGGAACTGATGAACTTCTGCACCCATCTATACTCAAAGAGCTTTGAACCCCACCTTCGCCCAACTCCGTAAAGAACAGAATCGGCGCAGATGATCCCCAGCCCGCACGAAGCCCAGGCAAGCGGCCACCAGACCGTGGGGTGGAGTGCATTCACACTCGCGGCATAGAGAATGCCCGCTTCCTCCGGACAGGGAGGAAGCCCGATACCCGTGAGAAACAACCACGCGAAGATTGACGCATACCAGTAGAAGGCTTCGATGGTCATCGCTCGCTCCAGCGTGGAGAACATCTGGGCGCCTCCGATGGAATGTGCACATCGTGTTCCAACTGGCTGATTCTGGGCTAGAGCAGAACTCGTTGAGCGGGGTAAACTGCACACCCGACAAGTCTACGGGGGCTTCATGGACACTGCACAACCTGCTGTCGAGACGGTGGTGTATCCGGAGAGCGACGGAAAGCCGATGGTAGACAATACGCTGCAATGGGACTGGATGGTAAAGATTGTCGGCGAACTCCGTGAGATGTATGCGGGGCAGCAGGTCTTCGTTGCGGGTGATCTGTTTTGGTATCCGGTGAAGGGCGATCCGAAGATCGTTCAAGCACCGGACGCGCTGGTCGTGTTCGGCCGGCCAGCGGGCTACCGTGGCAGCTATAAGCAATGGGAAGAGGACGGCATTGCGCCGCAGTTGGTGTTCGAGATTCTCTCGCCGAACAATACGCGCGAGGAGATGGCCCAGAAGTTGAACTTCTATGACAAGTATGGGGTCGAAGAATATTACTTCATCAATCCCTACCGGAAAACTGCTTTTGGCTGGGTCCGAATCGAGGGAAAGTTTCAACCGGTATTTCCGATTGGCGGTTACATCAGCCCACGGCTTGGGATCCGATTTGAAGAGGATGATGAGTTGCGCCTGTTCACGCCCGATGGCCGCGAGTTTCAGACGCGTGAACAGCGGGTAGAGGAGATTCAGGAAGAGTTGCGGAAGACCGCTCTTGCGTTTGAGGAAGTCCGAACACGAGCCATTGAAGCGGAACAGAAGGCCCTCGAAGAACGCGAACGAGCTGAGCGAGAACGCGAACGGGCAGAGAAAGAGCAACACGCGAAAGATGCGTTCGCGGCCAAACTCCGCGAACTCCGCATTGATCCCGAAACTCTGCTCAAGCCAGCAGGGTGAGGCGTTTACCCCGCCGCATGCTTCTTCCGACGTGTGAGCTCATTCATCACGTCAGCAAGCGAACGCGTGTTGAACACGTCGTCTTTTGTCAGCCATCCGCGCCTGGCGACGTGAACTCCATACTGGACCAATGCCAGTTCACTCGTCGTATGAGCATCGGGGTTGATGACGATTGGAATTCCCATCGCTTTTGCCTGCTTCACATACTTCCAGTCGAGGTCTAATCGCGAAGGCTGCGCGTTAATCTCGATCATCTTGCCATGCTTCGCGGCACATTTCAGGACTTCGTGAAGGTTAATCTTGTACCCCTCGCGCTTCAGTAGAAGCCGACCGGTTGCGTGGCCAAGCATGGTGACGGCGGGGTGAGCCAGTGCCTTACACACCCGTGCTGTCATTTCGTCTTCCGTCATATTGAATCGCGAGTGGACGCTGGCCACTACGTAATCGAAGCCCGCGAGCAACTCATCGTTGTAATCGAGGGAACCGTCTTCGAGGACATCTACCTCTGTTCCCTTAATGATCTGAACGCCAGTGAGTTTCGCGTTGACGCGATCGATCTCGGCCCATTGCTTGCGGACGGCGCCTGGCGGGAGTCCCCGCGCGATCGTGAGAGATTGCGAATGATCGCCCACGCCGAAATACTCATATCCGAGCCGCTTGGTTGCGAGAGCCATCTCTTCGAGCGAAGCGGTGCCGTCGCTGTAGGTTGTGTGATTGTGGAAGACTCCGCGAATATCGGAATCGGTGATGAGTGCGGGGATCGCTTTCGCTTCCCCGGCTTCGATTTCGCCCGTGTCCTCACGCATTTCGGGGGGAATGTACGGCAGGCCCAAAGCCGCGAAGATGTCTTCTTCCGTTTTGCAAGGAACGGAGCGCGAGTCATTTGCCAGAGCATATTCGTTGAGTGTTAATCGTCGGTCGATGGCTCGCTGCCGCATCCGGATATTGTGCTCCTTGCTGCCAGTGAAGTAGTGGAGCGCGAAGGGGTATTGCTCGTCGGAGACGACACGGAGATCGGCCTGGAGCGTTGCCTTCTCACCGCGAACGTGCATGGCAGCCAGCACGCTCGATTTTGTCGGCCCCTGAGCCAGCACCTGAACCACTTCGGGTATCTTCACGAAGTGATCCATGATTGGCTGGGCGTTCGCGCTGCTCACGAGAATGTCGATGTCAGCCACCGTCTCTTTCCGGCGGCGAAGACTCCCACAGAGTTCGGAGCGAATGACACCGGGGAACTCGCGAATCTGCTCAAGGAGCGCCATTCCCAACGGGAGGGCGAGGTCGATCCGCACACGATGCCCGACTTTTTCGATATGGGCGATGCCTTCGAGAATCTTTTGTTGTGTTTTGGCGCCGAATCCTTTCTGTTTCGCGACTTCGCCACTTTCACAGGCGGACTTGAGCTTCTCGATGCTGTCGATCTGGAGCGTGTCGTGGAGTGCTCTCACTTTCTTGGGGCCGAGGCCGGGTAGGCGGAGCATCTGCACCAACCCTTCGGGAATCGAAGCGCGGAGATCTTCGAGGTAAGGCAGTTTCCCGTTTGTGATGAGTGTCGTGATCTTCTGGACCAAGGTGTCGCCAATACCGCGGACCTCGCCGAGTTTCCCCTCTGCGATGATTTCTTTGAGGTCGCCGGGTAGCGCTTGAATGATGCGGGCGGCGTTGTGGTAGGCATTGGCTCGGAAGGCATTTTCGCCCTTTAGTTCGAGCAGGGTGCCAATTTCATCGAGTGCGTTCGCAACTTCGTCCTTTGACATGACGGGTACTCCTCACGGGATGTTGTGAGGATACCAGAAGGGGACCACAGAGGGGATGTTGGAGGTCTGCACCAGGAGTTTTGCTTACATTACGGGCTCGACCAAGACCTCCTGGGTCTTGTCGAGCCCTGCAAGATGCGGAAGCAGATGACAAAACACCAGTGTGTTCCCACCATCTTGTCTGACCAATCAGCTGCAGCCAATGCAGAGTTGACGCAGTCCTGTAAGCCAAACCGATGCTCCGATCAACTTCCCCAGCGGATCTTCCTCTGGTTTCCGCTGGTTTCGGTTTTCGAGTCTTTTTCCCTGGTTTCGCCCGGTGGCCCTCGGTGTCCGGTTTTCGAGGAGTTTTTTCGTGCTCGTTGGGTCTCGAAGCGAGAAGTATGCGTCTGAGGACCAGGAGCATAAGCAGAATGACACCGACCTCACCTCGCGAGACCCCCTGGCGACTCGTCTTCAGGCACCTCGGAAAATGAACAGTCCCGGCCTGCACCCACTTGGAAGGTATCTGACCGGGACTGACACCACAGGTTTTCGGCGACTTGCCGGTTTGCTTTATGCCGCGATCTTCAGCGGGATAACCGTTGCCGCGCGCTTGCGGGCGGGGCTGTGGAGCATGATTTCCATGCCGTTGACGATTCGGTCGGGGCCGCGGCCATCGAACGTATTGCGGCCGCAGCGGGTCATCCCCTTCCGTTCCATCACGTCGTCGTGCAGCAGATCGACCGCTTCTTTCAACTGGTCGAAGGTCACTTCCTCCGCTTTGCCGAGGTAGGTCGCGACGCCTTCCTCATCGAGTTTCTTGCCGTTTCCGGTGTGGCGTGGCGTCTGACTCAGGATGAGTTGCGGGATGCCCACCACGCACAGTTCTGGCGACCAGCCGTCACCCGCAGTCAGAGCGAAGTGAACGCGAACGAGTCGAGTCATCAGTTCCTTGGGCTCCGTGACCACTTCGACCCTTCCGCCACTCTCGTCGGCCAGCGCGAGGAGTTCGTCGTACCGTGGGTGGTGGGTACGGCAGGTGATCGTCACCTTTGAGATCTTTTCCATCTCCAGCAGTTGATTCGTGCGTGTGACCGCTTCACCGGCCATGTCGTCGTCACCCATCGCAACGAGGGCCCGGAACGGCATTGGCGGCTCAATCGCGCGAATCGTGCGTTGGCGACGGAAGAGTCCGCGGCAAAGAGCAAAGCGGTAACCGAGCAGGAGCTGACTGCCCAACTCGACGCGATAGGCCTTCCGCGTGGGATAGAGGAGCGGGTTCACCACCAGATCAGCCGGGAACTTCATCTCTGCGGTGGAATCGAAGACCACCACGAGTACGCCGGTCTTCTTCAGTTCACGGAGGTAGTCGGCGGTGTAGTTCGGCCCGGCAACGACAATCGCGGCGGCGTTCAGCCGCCGAAGCTGTGCGATAGTGGTTTCCAGGTCGTTGCCATCACCGAGTTTCTGCTCAGCCGGGACCCAGTCATTGTTACCGCGATTGATGACCGTGGCGAGCGAAAGCGGATCGAGGTAACTGAAGAAGTGCGTTCCACGCCGACGGCGTTGTAGTGCCGCTGCGAGGGAGAGACACTGATAGAACGGCTCCCAGCCGTGCTCGATCGTGCCGTCACAGCGAAACAAAATTGGTCCACGTGTCGCATCCATGCGCAACGCTCCTGCACAACCAGGTTTGGAAAGGCGCACGAGCACTCCTGGCGAGGGTGCGCTTCGCGCGTTCCGGTTGGTGTGGAGCAGCGCCCGCCGTGACATTCCACGCGCGGACGAGAGCCGCGCAGGCGGGAGCTATTCTCGACACCTCTTCTCCGGTGGGCCGAGTTTCGACCCAGACGACGCAGCAGCGGGTTCCGGTCCGCTGTCGCATCGTGCTCTGCCGTTAGGTTCCGGTCCAGCGGCCGAGCGGGCGGGATGGTAATTCAGATTTCTCGCAACCGACAAGGCCACTTTCTTCTGCTTGTGTCAGGATGGAATTGGGCGGATTGCGCGCGGGGAATGAGTTTCAGCAGTTGTACCGAATGCTCCTTGGAGAACGTCTGGCGAAGCGTGTCATTCAAACAATCGCTGACGTTCCACGTGGAACGTCAACCCAAATTACCAAACCGGCATATTGCGCGCGTCATTCAAACAATCGCTGACGTTCTACGTGGAACGTCAGCCCAGTTTAGCACCGACTGCCCGAGCCAATCCGATTCCACTTCCCACACCCGCAGAGGTTGCTATGAACCCACGCGAACCCAATGAGCACGGAGACCCTCGCATGGAAGCGACCGCCAAGCCCCGGCTGGCCCGCGGGCTGAACGCCCTCCTGGGCGATATGGACACCCGCCAGGGTAGTGATGCCGCGATCTGTCGATTGCCAATTGCGAAAATCGCCTTCAACCCGCACCAGCCGCGCAAGCAGTTCGATGACGAGGAACTGCTGGGCTTGGCAGAAAGCATCACGAATCACGGCATCCTGCAACCGCTCGTCGTGCGGGCACATGGCGATGGGTACCAACTCATCGCTGGCGAACGCCGGCTGCGTGCCGCCCAGGCCGCCGGGCTGACGGAGGTGCCGGTCCATGTGGTCGCCTTCAATGATCAGCAGATGTTCGAAGCGGCCTTGGTGGAGAACATCCAGCGCAGCGACCTGAACCCGATCGAAAAGGCCCAGGGGTTCAAGGACTACATGGAGCGATTCACCATCACGCAGGATCAGCTCGCATCGCGGCTCGGACTCGATCGCACTTCCGTCAGCAATCTTCTCGGGCTTCTGCACCTGCCGGAGGAAGTACAGGCCGCCGTGCGGAACGGGCAACTCTCGATGGGCCACGCCAAGGTTCTCAAGAGCGTGTTCGACCCGGCGCAACAGGTTGCCTTCGCCAAGGAGGCAATCATGAAGAACTACTCCGTTCACGCCCTCGACCTGCTCGTCAAGCAACAGAAACTCGCCGCGGCGACCCCAGAGCCAGTGGCTGAGTCGCCAAAACGCGAACCCGTCGAGAAAACCGCGCACGTGAAGGGGCTGGAAGACGACCTGCGACAGCGGCTGGCGGTGCGGATCGAGATCAAGGTGAAAGCGAAGGATAAGGGGCAGATTGTGATTGGCTTTGAATCGAACGACGACTTCGAGCGGATCATACAGGCGCTCCAGAATCGATAATCGGCACCTTCCCTCCAATACGAGCGGCCGTGGCTGGAGGCTCCAGCCGCGGCCGCTCGCTTTTCTGGCACAAGAGGTGAGCGCGGCACTTTCCCGCAAATCTTTTCATTTGCTCTATCCCTACCCTAATGGCCTGACTTGTCCCCTTCCCCCAATTCGGATACCTTGCTCTTGACTCACGGTAATCCACGGAGGGGTTCCGATGCGGGCACGAATTGTCATTCTGTTGGGTTTGTTTGTGGTCGGTGGTGTCGTCTCGGCCCAGGAATTCAAACCCTATGCGTCGGGGGCAGGGCGGTACAAAATCCTCTTCCCCGGGGCTGTGAAGACAGAGACGAACGATATCACGTCTGGTAAGGACACACTCAAGCTCACGCTCGACGTGGTGGAACTGAAGGGCGACACGGTGTTCATGGTGAGTTACGTCGATGCCTCGGATGAGGTCGCGAAGAAGCCCGCGGGCCCGCGGCTCGATAAAGTTCGCGATGGCAACAAAGGCGAAAGCGGAAAGGTCATCGAGGAGAAGGATATCACTCTGGGAATGGAGAAATATCAGGGTCGCGATCTGCTGATTGAGACTCCCAGCGGCTTCATCCGCAACCGAGTGGTGATTGCCGACAAGCGGCTCTATCAGGTGATGGTTTTTGGCAACAAAGATGTGGTTACGTCTGCCTCGGCGGACAAGTTCATCGCCTCCTTTGAAATCACCAAGTAGCGCTCTGTGGAAATCTTGGTTGAGGTTGTCGCGATTGTGGAAAAACCTCTTCGATAAAAGCACGCAGCGACAACCGACCCAAGGTGTCCACAGAGAACCAAGGAAAAAGAGATTCCCATGCGTGTGGTTGTCGTCGGTCTGTTTCTTGGGGTGTGCACGGGTGAGGTTGCTGCCCAGCCGGTCTACTCGTCCGCGGAGGGCAAATACAGCATTAAGTTCCCCAACACGCCAAAGGTGACCGAGAACACGACCAAGAGTGCAGTGGGTGAATTGACTGTGACAATCGCGACCTACGCCCACTCAGACGGCAGCACCTTTATGGTTAGTTACACAGACTTCCCTGCGGCCGCGACCAACCCCGAAAATCACGCCAAGCTGTTTGTCGGCGTCCGCGATGGCGTTAGTAAGGATGGAAAGGTTGTGGGAAAAGAGATCGTCCTGACCGCGGGGTTCGAAAAGTGGCCAGGGCGGGAATTCACCGTGGAGAAAGGGAAGCAGCGTATTCGCTTCCGTGTCTTTATTCGCAACCAGCGAGTCTATCAACTCGCTGTGATTGGCAAGCCCGACTTCGTGACCGGGCGTGAGGCAAATACCTTCTTCGATTCACTCGATCTCACAAAATAACCGGAGGAGCAACATGCGGATGGTTCTGGCGGTGGGAGTGCTGGCAGTCGGCTTGGTGGGCCTTGCGGTGGGGCAAGAGAAAAAGTTCGCGCCGAAGGACGGCAAGTTCGCGGTGCAATTTCCCGGTGCACCTCAGAGCTCGACGAAGAGCGCTCAGAAGACGGAACTCCACATTTATTCTGTGGCAAAAGAGAAGGAGAAGGCCAACTTCCTTGTCATTTATTCAGATATGCCCGCAGATGTGATCAAGGGTTCGACTCCGGAAGCCGTCTTGAAAACCGGCGAAGAAGGGCTGGTGAACTTCTACAAAGCGAAGATCACAAAAGCCACGGAGACGAAGTTCAAGTCGGGCGGAAAAGAGTATCCTGCCCGCGAGATTGTCGCGGACAAAGGCGACGGGCAGATCAGGCTCTTACTCATTCTCGCAGGCAACCGGCTTTACCAAGTGCTTGTGATTGGAACAAAAGAGCAGGCGAGCGGGAAGGAAGCCGACGATTTCATCAAGTCATTCGAAATCACCGGGTGAAGGGACACAAGAGTGAACCCGGTCTACCTGAGAAGGGTCACTTTCGGTAGCATGAGTGAACGGAAGGCGGGTGTTCCACCCGCCACAATTCGGGGCGTAGCGCAGCCTGGTTAGCGCGCCTGCCTTGGGAGCAGGAGGCCGTGGGTTCAAATCCCGCCGCCCCGACTTTTTTTTCGAGAGAAAGCCCTCCGGCGAATACGTCGGAGGGCTTTTTCGTTGGGGAGCAAACCTTCCAGGTCGAGTCGAAAAGCGCGTTGAAATTTTTCTCAGCTTGAGTGTCCGAATGGTTACCGCTTGTTCGTTGTATTCGCGCAAGGTGGGGGATGGGCCTCCGCCCGCAAATGCGAAACTGACGGGATAAGATCATGGCAAAGTTCCTTTTCGTCTATCGCGAATCCACCGAGAGCCGTGCCAAGCCCTCTCCCGAGGAAATGCAGGCTTTGCAGGCGGCCTGGTACGCATGGATGCAAAAGTTCAGCGCGGCGATTGTGCCCGGAGGTGACGGATTGAAGCACAGCGGCCGAATTGTGAAGGCTGGGCTCGTGACCGACGGTCCGTATGTCGAAGCCAAAGAAATCATCGTTAGCTTCGCGATTATCCAGGCCGACAACTATGACGCAGCGGTGGCCATCGCCCGCGAATGCCCTCCCGGACACACAATCGAGATCCGCGAATTCGCCGGCTACGCATAAAGAGGTTGGCGCTGCAGCATCTCACGAAAAGGAACGAAAAAATGTCGGAAAGTAGCAAAAGCGCCAGAAACGACACCAAGAAGACCGCCAAGAAAGTGTCCGCAACGAAGCCGGTTGCAAAGAAGCCGGCTAGTGCGGACGCGGGAGACGGGGAAAGCGCCGTTCTTACGGCAATCGCCGCGATGCGGGAATCGGATCGCGTCCTGGGTGAGCGGCTTCACGTCATCATCAAAGCCAACGCGCCGACCCTCACACCGAGGCTCTGGTATGGGATGCCCGCCTATGCCAGTGACGACAAGGTCGTCTGTTTCTTCCAAAGTGCGGCGAAGTTCAAAACGAGGTATGCCACGCTCGGTTTCATGCACGCCGCGAAGCTCGACGACGGCGCCATGTGGCCAACCGCCTTCGCGCTCACGGAGTTGACCGAAGTCGAAGAGGCAAGGATCGTCGCGCTGGTGAAGAAAGCCGTGAGCTGAGGATTGAGTAACCCAATGACGCGCGCGAGAATGTCCCCGGCGACCCTGCAGTCGCAATACCCAAAGCCGCCGACGTATGAGTGAACCCCGCGCGCTGGTTGAACACTTTTTTCGCCACGAATTCGGCCGGCTCAGCGCCGTGTTGACCCGGTCGCTCGGCCTGCGCCGGCTCGAACTCGTTGAGGACGTTGTTCAAACCGCTCTAGTGCAGGCTCTAGAAATTTGGTCTCGGCGCGGCGTTCCTGAAGACCCGGCTGGCTGGCTTTACCGCACCGCCCGTAACCTGGCGATCGACTCGCTTCGGCGCGAACAAACCCATGCCAGAGCATTGCCACGCCTAGCTGGAGACACCGAGCGGGAATCGTCGCTTCTCGAAGCGCATTTCGCCGACGAGATCGGCGACGCGCCCCTTCGCCTACTCTTTGTCTGTTGCCACGAAGCGGTGCCGGCTGAATCCCGCGTCGCCTTCGCGCTGCGGATGCTCTGCGGTTTCAGTACCGCGGAGATTGCACGAGCGTTGCTCACTACCGACGCCAACGTCCAGAAGCGGATCGAGCGGGCACGGGATCGGTTGCACGAGTTGGACATCGATTTTGACACTCCAGCGGCGGATCAGCTTGGTGCGCGGTTGGACGCAGTTCTCGCGGTTATTTATTTACTGTTCAATCAGGGCTGCTACGTCACTCATGGCGACATGCTGATCCGTCGTGACCTGTGCGATGAGGCCCGCCGACTGGCGCGGATGCTCGTCGCCCAGAGTGTCGGCGATGTTCCGGCTGTTCATGCCTTGCTGGCATTGATGTGCTTCCACGCGGCTCGCTTTGACGCACGTGTCGCGCGCGATGGCGTCATGGTTCTACTCGAGGAACAGGATCGCTCTACATGGAATTGGAGTGAGGTGCGTGAAGGCATGGCATGGCTTGCCCGGTCAGCTACCGGAGAAGAACTGACGCGCTATCACGTGGAAGCGGGTATCGCCTGGGAGCACTGCCGAGCGCCGACCTTCGCGGACACCGATTGGCGACAGATCGCGGAGCTGTACGACATACTCGATCGAATCGCGCCCTCGCCTCTGAATTCCCTCAACCGCGCCGTCGCCGAAGCTTACCTACACGGTCCACAAGCCGGCCTTGAGCGCCTGGCCAGCCTTCCTTCGGATAGTGTTCCCGCCCAGTATCCCGGTTGGCATACGGTGGTCGGTGAACTCCAATTTCGCCTCGGTCGGCACGAGGCAGCCGAGCGCGCCTGGTGGGAAGCCCTCCGGTTGACCACCGCCAGTGCCGATCAAGAATTCTTGCGTCGTCGTCTCGCAGTCTGTCGGTCCGAAGTCAGCGAGCCCGCCAGTGAGTAACGCCAGTATGTTCCAAGGTCTTCAGTTCCACACTCGAGCAAAGACAAAAATCGACTGGTCACTTCGGTTCGGAGGGTTACCTTGAGCGCAGATGCGCAGCCATAAGCTGACTTACTACTTCACGACCATTCGTGCACCCGTGACGACTTCTCCCGCTCTTCTTTCTTCCCCCGCAATTCCGCGGTTCCTTCACCTCTTTCTCGTTTCACTTGCTGTCCGGTTCGGCACCGTCGCACTGGGCGTTTGGCTTGCCACCTTGCCGCCGCGCGTCATCCCGTCCGACGATCCCGCTGCGGTTGAAGTTCGTCAGCGCATCACTGATTCCGGCGCGCAGGTCATCGAACCCTGGTACCAGTGGGATGCCGTGTGGATGGTGAACATCGCCCGGTATGGCTATTCGGGCGCAACGGACCGTGGAGGGAAACTGGGGGTTGCATTCTTGCCCGCGATGCCCGCAACTCTGGCTTTGGGCGAAAGTCTCAGCATGAATCCCTTCTGGTTTGCGCTGGTTGTGGTCAATTTGATCGGAGCTGTCGGTGTAGCACTCTTTGCTCGGGTTAGTGCTCGGCTGCTGAACGACTATGCGGCCGGTTGGCGAACACTGGCGCTCCTTCTTACGTTCCCCACGGCTTTCTTTTACTCCGCACCTTACAACGAATCGTTTGGGCTGCTCTTCACTGCCTTGGCACTCACAGGCTGGCTCGCAAACCGGCCTGTGCTGGCTGGCGTCGCCGCCTTGGGGGGTTCTCTCGCGCGCATGACTGGCGTTGCTCTGGGTGGCGGGGCAGCTCTCGATTGGCTCATCAAGCGCGACCACCGTGACCTCTGGCGCGCAGTCTGTGTCACGGCCGGAAGCATTGCGGGGCTGGCAATTTTCTGGGGATTTCTTTGGTGGGTCGTGGGGAACCCGTTCGCCGGGCTGAAATCGCAGGTGATGTGGGGGCGGCGCGAACTATCAGTGTGGAATCCATTTTACGCAATTGAGTCGATCTACGATCCAGATCTCATCCGTCCGGATCGAGCGAGGCATTTCGGGTGGGAAGCGGTCGTCGTGTTCGCCTTCACGTTTCTTGGGATTCGCACCTGGTGGAAACGGGGTACATTCTGGGGGGTACTTACACTGGTGCCGATAGCCCAGATGTTCGCCTCGGGTACTCTCCTGAGTGCTAATCGCGTCATTCTCGCCTCGTTGCCGGCGTTCATCGAACTAGCCGATCTGCTTCGTCAACGCTTGTTCTTTGCTGCCACCATACTCGGCTTCGGGTTCGCTCAGTTTCTGCTCCTCCACCGCTATGTTCACACGCAGTTCGCCGGTTAATCGGACGCCGCGCGCTAACTTCTCGTTACGCGCCGGTTAATCAGGTTGCGTTTTTACTCATTCTTGTCGGTTTCCTTGCACTGTGCAGATTATGCACTAGATTTACCGCCCTTTACCGAGCTATTCTTCCTACAGCCGCCCTCATTCCTTATTGTGGGGCATGTCGGATGGATCGCCGGATCTTCTTGAAGTCACTTGCGGTTGCTTCACTTCCCGGAACGGCCGCAACCGCATCGTATGGTCTCTACGAGGCGGGCTGGGTTGAAGTCATTCGGCCCACGTTGCCACTCCCACGTCTCCCCAAGGCGTTCAATGGGATGACGATTGCCTTCCTCACAGACATCCATCATGGCCCGTTCAGTTCCATCGATTATGTAACCGCTGTGGTCCGGACTACGCTCGCTCTGCGTCCCGATCTGATTCTTCTCGGCGGTGATTACTCACTCAAGGACAGCAAGTATATCCGTCCATGCTTCGACGTACTCAGCGGTTTGAAGGCGCCGCTCGGTGTCTATGGCGTGCTTGGCAATCACGACTACTGGCACGGGTTGAACGAAACACGTGAGGGTTTCCAAGCGGCGGAGATCGAGGAATTGACCAATCGCGGAGTTTGGCTCAAACGCAGTGGGTCGCGTTTCATGATCGCTGGTGTGGATGACTTGTGGATGGGTAAGGTGGATCTAACCGGAGCCATTCGCGAAGCCACGCCAGACGATGCGTGTTTAGTGCTCAGCCATAATCCCGACGTGGCAGAGCGATTGAAAGATCCGCGAGTTGGGCTAATGTTGAGCGGCCACACACACGGCGGGCAGGTGGTGTTCCCAACGGGCGGAGCGCCGTTTGTGCCCAGTCACTACGGCCAGAAGTATCTGCACGGCTTCGTGCAGGCACCGGTAACGAAAGTTTATGTCTCACGCGGCCTTGGCTGCACGAGTGTCCCTGTGCGCATCTGCAGCCGGCCAGAACTCACGCTCATCACACTCCAAAGCGCGTAAGAACCCCTGTACTCCACCTTCTCCGTCCACCTCTGACCGCACTGTTGCATTCCGCTATATCATTCCCGGCCCGTGATGAGCGCGGGCATTCGGACCAATTTACACGGAGTAACAATGCGCACGCTGCTGGCATTGGGGTTTGTTCTCGGAGTGATCGGTCTCACCACCGCGGCCGACTCAAAAGACCCCACGACAGGTAAATGGATCATCGAATCCGTCACACGTGATGGCAAGGCAAACGCCGCATTCAAGGGAGCAGTTCGCGCCCACGCTGACGGCAATTACACCCTGACTCCATCAAAGGAGTCAAAGGCCCCGGCGACCACCGGCACTTACACACTTGACACGACGAAATCACCCATTGCAATCGACATGAAGCCCAAGGGCGGCACCTACGACGGTAAGACGCTCCTAGGCATTGTGAAGGTGGATGGAGACACGATGACAATCTGTTTCGCGGAGCCTGGCAAACCTCGACCAACGAAGTTCGAAAGCACCGCCGAGAGCGGAACCGTCCTCGCTGTTCACCATAAGGCGAAGTAAGAGCTGTCCGGCCAGTTCTGAACCACCATAAATCCTCGCCTCGACGGAAGTGACTTCGTCGTGCTCTGACAGACAGTACGCTCCGTCTGTCTCGGCGTCGGTCACTTTCGTCACAAGTGGGAAGAGGCATCTTCACGAAATCATCTTTTTCTCATCTTGCCTTGGCATTCGCGTTCTCATCGTTTACGCTCTTCCTCGCCTTCGCCCCAAATTCCTACTCCCGGAAGGCTCGCCATGCGCCCCCCTCGCTTCTGGCAAAAGATGATCCGTTCGGTGATTCGCTCTTCCGCTTCACCGCAGGTTCAACGGTTGCGCCGCACGCTGACTGTCGAGTACCTCGAAGTACGTGATGTTCCAAGCATTTCCGTCCCGGCATCGTCCGACGGAATCGTCGCCGATCGCAACCTCGACGGTGTTTACGACACCGTTGATACCTCGACTTATCAGGTCAGTGACAGGTGGTTCAGCACCGCGTATAGCACAACGATCGGCCAGGAGCGCCCGGTAATAGAGTTTGATCTGCAGGGACTTAACCTGCCGGCGGGGACAGGCATCACGTCGGCCACCTTAGAGTTCACAGTCGAGTCGTACACGTCCTCGACCACCGGCCCGCAGTTCAACATCGAGGCATTTGGCACCAGCGGACCGATCACCGTGGCCGACGGCACAGCGGCGGCGAAGCAAGTGGGCACGGGAACGATCACTGCGCTGGGCACGCAAGACTTCACACTCGATGCCGCAAGCATCAACGCGCTCTCTGGCCGCACTGTCGGGATCCGGCTCGAGAATACCACGATCAACGGCAACTGGTTCTCCTTTGCCAGCAACACGTATCCCTACGCTGCCCATGCCACGTTGATCCTCAATACGGGGCCAGTCTCCCCACCGGTGCTCCCGCCGCCCCCCGCCCCCCCGCCTCTCCTGAGCATTTCGCTCTCGCCGGGAACAGTCATCGAATCCGCTGGAGCAGGGGCGGCAACCGGTACCGTTACCCGCACCGGCGATCTCAGCCAGCCTCTAACCCTGAACCTCTCCAGCAGCGATACCTCCGGGGCAACGGTACCCGCGACCGTCACGATTCCCATCAATCAGGCAAGCGCTACGTTCTCCATCAACGCCGTTGACGATCAACTCCTCAACGACCCCAAGATGGTGACGATTTCTGCCTCGGGCACGACAGCGAACATCCCAGTGGGACTCGACCCTACCTTCGGGTCCGGCGGCCTCGTGCAGACGCCTCTCGACCAATCAATCCAGTTCCCACACGAGGCGATTACCACTCAGGCGGACGGAAAGATCCTTGCGGCAAGTGAAGACGGTGGCGGCTACTGGCAGCTCATCCGTCTCAACCCCAACGGGACGCGCGACAGCACCTTTGGTACCAACGGTGTGGTCCAGACCGCGATACCGATTACGAATGGCATGGACCCGGTACCGCATACGATCGTAGTTCAATCCGACGGAAAGATCCTCGTGGGTGGGGCCTACGGCTCGTACTCGCAAACGGGCGTTGGGCTGGGTGTCCTCGTTCGTTACAACGCGGACGGTTCGCTCGACACGGCATTCGGCAACAGCGGCGTCGCTGACCTTTCGTCAATCGTCAACGACTTTGTCACGAGCATCGCGGTCCGACCCGACGGACGGATTCTGCTCGGCTTGCAAGAAAGCGGCGTGGTCTACACCCGCGTCGCCCAACTCCAGGCGAACGGGCTTCTCGATACGTCGTTTGGAAGCTTTGGCGTGGCATCGCTCAACCTCGGCTACTCGGCTGAGCAGATTGTGCTCCTCGCAAACGGTGAGTTCCTGGTCGGTGGGTCGTTCCAGTCAAACGCGGGTGTCGCCGAGGTCCTGGCGAATGGAAAAGGCCTCGACACCTCGTTCGGCACCGCCGGCAAAGCAACTCTCAACTTTGGATCGACCAATGTCTCGATCGCCGCGCTGGCCCTCGATAGCCAGGGCCGTATCGTTTATGGCGCCTCGACCTCGCCGGGCGGCTACGCGGCAGGGCGACTGACAGCTGCGGGCGTTCCAGATACCACCTTTGGCACAAACGGCACGACAACACTGAACGTCGCGGGTGGCTCCGACGTGGCTACCTCAATGGCTATCCAAGCCGACGACAAGATAGTGCTTGGCGGCGTAACCATCGTCAATGGCGACTATGATTCCTCCCTCGTGCGATTTAACGCCGATGGAACCCCCGACACCACATTCAATGGCACCGGCGCGTTCCGGCAATCGCTCGTGAACACCTTCCTCGCCGATATGATCTTCGGGATCAGCGAGCTCCCAGACGGTCAACTGGTAGCTCTGACTGGCTGGGCAAACGATATCCGCGTCGCCCGGTTCAACATGGCCGATCCGCTTCCCGTGCAGGCGAGTGCTCAACTATCCGTGCAGGAAACGGATGTCCATCAGGTGCCCATCATCAACAATCAGGCGTTCTCGATTGCGGAAGGAAGCACGAATGGCACCACCGTCGGAACGGTTACCGCTTCTGAGCCGAATCCCGGCCTGGCTTTGAGCTACTCCATCGTGAGTGGCAATACGTCCGGAGCATTTGCGATTGATGCTTCCACGGGAGCAATCACGGTCGCCAACGCTGCAGCACTCGACTACGAGGCCAACCCCGTCTTCACGCTCGACGTTCGCGCTACGGATAACTACTCGACCCCCTATTCAAGCGACGCAACGATCACCATCGATCTGACAGACATCACCGATCCGCCCGTGGTGAGTACTGCCACTTTCGGCGTGATCGACAACAGCGCCAATGGAACAGCAGTCGGCACGGTGTCGAGCACAAACCCTGACTCAGACGACGCGCTGGCCTTTTCCATCATCGCGGGCAACACCAGCGGTGCTTTTGCAATCAATCCCACCACGGGAGCAATTACCGTTGCCAACGCATCGGCTCTCAATGCCCAGACGACTCCCGTCTATCAACTGACGATACAGGCGAGCGATGCTGGGTCGCCGAGCCAGAGTGGCTCAGCGACCATCACCATCAATGTGGCCGACGTTACTCTACCACCAGTCGTCAGTGCTGCGACCTTCTCACTGTCTGAGGGGAGCGCCAATGGCACCTCGGTCGGGACCGTCTCCGTCACCGATCCCGACTCCGACGACTCCCTCGCCTATGCGATCGTAGCCGGCAATACCAGCGGCGCGTTCACCATTGACCCCGCAACGGGCGCAATCACCGTTGCTAACAGTACCGCGCTCGACTTTGAGACGAACCCAGTCTTCACTCTCACCGTTCAGGCGACCAACAACGACAGCACCGCAGCCAGCGGAACCGGCACGATCACCATCGATCTGACAGACATCACCGATCCGCCCATGGTGAGCACTGCCACTTTCGGCGTGATCGACAACAGCGCCAATGGAACAGCAGTAGGGACGGTATCGAGCACGAACCCTGATTCGGATGACGCTCTCGCGTTCTCAATCATCGCGGGCAACACCGGCGGTGCTTTTGCAATCAATCCCACCACGGGAGTCATCACCGTCGCTAACAGTGTCGCACTCGACTCCGAAACCAACCCGACCTACATGTTGACGGTGCAGGCGAGCGATGCCGGCTCGCCAAGCCAGAGTGGCTCGGCGACCATCACCATCAATGTGGCCGACGTCAGCAGTCCGCCCGTGGTCAGTGCAGCGACCTTCTCACTAGCCGAGGGGAGCGCCAATGGCACCTCGGTCGGGACCGTCTCCGCCACCGATCCCGACTCGGACGATACTCTGGCATTCTCCATTATCTCCGGCAACACCGGGGGCGCATTTGCGATCAATGCCGCGACTGGGGCAATAACCGTTGCCAACAGTACCGCACTCGACTTTGAGACGAATCCGGTCTTCACGCTCACCGTCCAGGCGACCAACAAAGACAGCATTGCAGCCAGTGGAACCGGCACCATCACTATCGACCTCAGTGATGTCACGACTCCACCTGTCGTGAGTGCTGCGACATTCAGCCTGGCCGACAACAGCCCGAATGGCACTGCTGTGGGAACGGTATTGAGCACAAACCCCGATTCCGACGATGCTCTGGCGTTCGCAATCACTGCCGGCAACACCGGCGGAGCTTTCGCCATCAATCCCACAACGGGAGCAATTACCGTCGCCAACGCATCGGCACTCAACTACCAGACGAATCCAGTGTTTCATCTGACGGTGCAAGCGAGCGATGCCGGTTCACCGAGCCAGAGCGGCTCGGCGACCATCACTATCAACTTGACCCACGTCGTGCAACCGCTTCCGGTATCGATTCAAGTGATCGGCTACCATAACACGGATCGCATCATTCTCGGATCAACCACGACGATCCAGGTTGTGATCTTCTC
>Ga0209062_1000673_pt1 | contig 88449 bp, 64 predicted proteins | sample Coa_R2_2_FD_187158 | JGI IMG/M metagenome (GOLD analysis project Ga0209062, IMG submission 187158) | Surface soil microbial communities from Centralia Pennsylvania, which are recovering from an underground coalmine fire - Coalmine... | ecosystem: Environmental > Terrestrial > Soil > Unclassified...
AGTATACTGCATGACGCGCAAGCCTCCATCCTGGAGTGGTGACGTGTTGCAACATCATTCTCAGGATGGAGCTTGCGTTCATCTACCCCCCGCAACTTCAACAACCTGCAAGTTGGGGACTACTGTCCTTGGCCTTGCGCTCGGTGATGCGCTTGGCGGCAAATTCGAGGCACAATCCGCTGATGCCATCCGCGCCCGGTTCCCTTCCGCCGACCTGCTGATTGACTACCCGCAGGAAGAGATCTGGTACACCGACGACACGCAGATGGCGATCGCCCTGAGCGAGGCGCTGGTCGAGCGTGGGGAGATCATCGAAGAGGTACTCTGCCGGGCGTTTGTCACGAACTACGTCCCGGCTCGCGGTTACGGCCGTGGGGCGCGGGCGGTGCTGGACGCGATGGAGGAGGGTCGCGATTACCGAGAGGTGTCCGAGAACTACTTCCCCGGCGGGTCGTTCGGCAACGGCGCCGCCATGCGAGTTGCGCCCATCGGCCTGCTCTTCCGTGACGTCCGCCAACGGCTCTGGGAACAGGCTCGGCTGTCCGCTCTGCCAACCCATCGCCATACGCTTGGCATTGAGGGAGCGCAGCTCCTGGCGCTGGCCGTCGCCATCTGCTCCAAGATGGAGCAGTTCGATCGCGGCTCTTTCTTTGCAGAATTACTCTCCGCCTGCGAGTCTGCCGAGTACCGGGCCAAGCTGGAGGAGGCGGCGCAGGTTCAAACCGCCAGCGACTTGGCCGCACTGGGGAACCAAATCGAGGCGCTGCACTCGGTGCCCACAGCGATCGCGAGCTTCGCCCTGACCCCGGAGTCGTTCGAGGACGCCGTCTGCAACGTGATCTTTTTGGGCGGGGACACGGACACCCTGGCTGCCATGACCGGCGCGCTGGCCGGCGCATACATCGGGGTCGGTCGGCTGCCAGGGCGCCTCGTTGAACTGCTGGAAAGCAGCCCGAAGGGACGCGTGTACATCCAACAACTCGCCGGGCGGCTATTCGCCCTGCACCAGAGCGGGATGTGATTGAGCCGGCGGAGGGCGGAGGGGCGGAGGAAGCCGGCCCTTGAGTTCGACCGTTGCGGAGTGGTAAACTCAACCGGAAATTTCTTACCAACAGCGAGATGTACTGTGGCCAGGACCTGTCGCAGTTGCGGCTACAATCCGATCCGTTCATCGACAACTGCCCGATGTGTGCCGAACCGGTCCGTGGCGGCAGCTGTAGGGGCGGTGGAGGCAGGGGCGGACAAGGGAGCCTGTCGCCGTTGGCGCGGTGGGTGATAGGTGGGCTATTCGTCGGGCTCCTGGTTGTGGCGGGACGATGGGGCTTCCGTGGTGATGCCGGAATCAACGACCAGCAAGCAGTAGAACGGGCGAAGGCCGACGCCGAAGCCGAACGCCGCGCGCGGACCGTGGTGATTTCTGTGTCGCGATTGCTACGCGAGTTCCAAAACGACCCCCGCGCCGACCAGAAGTACAGAGGGAAATACCTGGAGTTGATCGGAGTCGTGGAACGCAGTGGCAAGGATCGAGAGGATATACCCTTTGTCATCCTGACGGCCGGCGACGAAAAGGCCGAACTCAAGATCGAGTGCTTTTTCGACGCGGCGGACGAGGAGAACGAGACCCGGATCCAGCGACTCCGCAGGGGACAGGAGGTCACAGTGCGCGGCGAATATACCGGCCGGATCAGCCACTTACAGATCCGTGATTGTGTTCTGGTCAAAAAATAATTGCCGCCACTTCGTACTGTAACCATCTCGGAGTCGGGACATTCTGCTCCCGATTGACCGTCCACCTGCGCCCACCTACCTACTTTCAGTCAAAACCCACAAAATCAACGCCCTTGATGAGGGAAGCGATTCGAACGCGCGTGGATTCCCAGCGTGGGAATGTGCCCGCGTTCGAGAATACAAATTAATTGAATGATGTGAATCTTCAATTCCTTATTGTTCGAAGAGTGCGGCAGGCGGCCGGTTACAGTCTGGACTTCTCTCTCAGCAGGGATCAAGATGAGATACGAGCCAGGATCTGAATCTGTACGGGTAGGCAGGGCGTGTGAGGGCGATCCGACCGGGTCCAAATTGGGCACGATCGATGACCGAACGCGCGGCCCGAGCGAAACCCACCCTCCATCCGGAAATCGCTCAATGCAACCGCCCACGATCCCTCAAAGTAGTCTGCCGCCTGTCCAATTCAACCGCCAGGTGACCATAAACCTGGACGAGTCTTTGCATGAGAGGACACGAAACGAACTCCGTGTCGTGTTCCGCGAGCCTGGCCTCGCTGAGATTACCGCAACCAAGTTGTATTTCGGCTACACCAAGGACTTCGATAACAAGATCATCCTCGGCGTAGAAATCACTTACCGGGAGGGAAGCACCACCCGATACGCGACTCACATCGTCAAGCTCGGCTCAGAAAAGAAGGTGGGGGCTGACGCGAAGGGGTGGCAGGAGTGTACCGCCCAGCGACTGGTCGCCAGCCGCATCTTTACGCCCGTGCGCGGTGGGAGACTAGACGCTGGGCGGTTCTGGGTCGTGTACCAGGATGCATTCACACTCTTCGGATTGGACGAGGTCGAACGCCAACCGCAAGCGCTCGAGGGTGTCGTTCGGACAACGGTGAATAGCGACGAACTGGATCTTCTCTCAGCCGAGCGGGCCATCGCCCACGTGTTCACCGATCTGGGCCGCTGGTTTCATCCCGGCGCACAGTCAAACGCGGCCCAAGCGTGGAAGTTCTACTGCAGCCAGTTGCGTTACGGCGGCCCGAAGCCCGAAGATGTTCTCAGCCGGTGGCATTCTGTTCCGGATCGAGGTGAATTACGCCGTGCGGCGGTCTGGGTACTCGCTGGCCGCGATGAGCCCGATGCTCCAGCCGGTGCGGCCCGTTATCTCGACCCGGTCGAGTATGTGCGATGGGCGATGGCGGACGAGTCCGGCTCCCGGCTGCCGGATACTCTTGTGGGGCGCGGTCACGGCGATCTGCACGGCCAGAATGTCCTCGTGGGAGTGCGGCGTGGCGAGGTAGAGTACCCGGCGGTGTTCGATTATGGCGAAATGTCGTCGCAGAACGTTCTGGTGTGGGATTTCGCCAAGCTCGAAACCGAACTCAAGGTGCGGTTGCTACCTGAGATCGCGTCGGACTTGGCGGTGCGGCGTTTGCTCCTGGCGCGAAGCAACCTGCGGACTGCGCCGGACGTGGTCGCCACAGGTCCGGAAGGACTGGCTGACCGACTCACGACGTTTTTGGAGTTCGAAAGGCTGCTGGCGGAGCTGACGGCGAAACTCACTGCGCGCCGGGATGTCGAGCCGATCCGCCGCACCGAGGTTCCCCCGACAGGGCACTTCAAACTGGATCGCCTCATCAGTCTGCTCCTTCGAATTCGCAAGGAAGCAGCGCTCTGGCTGGGGTTCCATGTCCTCCGTCAGAAGCGGTGGTGGGACGAGTACTGTTTCGCTTTGGCCGTGGGCGGGCTACTCAATGTTCGCTGGCACTACGAACCCGAACAGCAAGAAGCTGCGTTGGTTTCTGCGGGAACCGCTGTGGCGCTGATGCACTCGACGCCAGCGGTGCTGAGAGCCGCACTGGAGACGCAGTCGTGCGAGGATTCGCATGCGGAAGACGTACCGAGTTATCGTGTCCCGCTGGCGCGTGCCCACGCTCACTGGAGAAACAAGGAATACGACGCTGGCTGCGAAGTGATGGAAGCAGTGGCGATCGAGGTTCACCACCCTGAGAAGAATACGGCGCGGGAGTTCGTTGTTCGCCCGGGGGCGTTTCATGCCGTCCCGCTAATCGCGGAAGCAGCACTGCTTGAGGTCGAGAGAGGCTTCCACGACGCCGCGGGACGGTTGCTCGATCCCCTACGGAAGAAAGCTCAGGAATACCGTGACTTTGAAACGCTCGCACGGATCGGGCGGTTGTTCAAGGACGCCGGTGACGAAAACTGGGAGAATATGAAGCCACACGAGGCGTTTCAGCACAGCCCCGCATGGCGAATGTACAAGAAGGCTCGGGTGATTTATGCGGAGGCCTACCACGCCACCGGCGACTGGTATGTGGGGATCAATGTCGCCACTCTGGATTTCCTCACTGGTGATATGAACACCGCACGAGGAGTTGCTGCCAAGGTCGCCGCCGCCTGTGCCGCTCAACACGACCACCAACGAAAGGAACTGTACTGGATCTACGCCACCCAGGGAGAAGCAGCCGTTCTGCAAGAGCACTGGCCGGAGGCCGCCCGCTTCTACACGAGTGCAATCGATGAGCTGGGAATGGGACAACTGGGAATGGCAGACAGCACGTACAAGCAACTCTGCCGATTGTGGCGGATGAGGCGGGACACGGAACTGGACCGTCTCCTGCAGCTGTTTGAGGATCGACCCACCCTTCAACCGTTCCTATCCGCAAGATACCTGGGTCGCCCCTTCCCCGGAGTCTGAGCGATGTCGAGGCGTCGCTCGATATCGCGAATCAAAGTGTCACGGCGGATCGCCCGCCGAGAGAGTACAAATCTGCCGCCTGTCCTGCGGGCGGCGAATTGTCGATTACAGCCTCCGCAACACATCGCGGATAACGGCAATCGTTGACGACAACCCATTGCCCGACGGATCATCCAGTTCCGCATCCGGTACCCACCGCCACAGTACCCCGTTGCGTTCGAGTGTCTGTTCCAGGATGTTGTCCGGTTCGAGAAGGTTGACACGCGGAAGCGTCAGTCGCGTTGTGTGGTAGATGAAGTCGCGCGTACAGCCGAAACGGGGGCTGTGGTGACGGTCGGTCGCCTGCACCGGCTCACCGGCTTCGGTGGCGGCCTGGTAACCGGTATCGTGGCGGAATCCCTCGCGGGCTTGGGCTCGCGGACGAACATCCGACCGGATACGTGACGCAATCGGGAAATAACCCCGATAACTGGGATAGCGGATCATCAGGTATTCGCGGCCAGCCGGCGTTTCTCGAACGACGGCCGCCAGCGCCACATGCTGATTCTCCATCAGCTCGGCCACAACATGCTGCGCTGTCCACGTCACGAGATCAGCGGCAGGGAATCGCTCGATTGGCAGATACAGCAGTTTACACGCGGGACCAGTGGGAATACCGTGAGCGGCGAAGTCGATGCCCGGTTGGATCTCGAAGCCATGATAGCGGTACCTAGTGACTTGCCCGGTGCGCTGTGACTCGCGTTCAATCTCGGAGTAGAAGAGCGGTTGCGTAGTCATGTGGTGAAGCGGCAGGCCAGTAGCCTCGCGGAAAGCTTCCCTGGCGGCGAAATCGGGGCCAGCTTCGATCTTGCGGACCTTGCGTGAGGGGAACGAGTATCCATGCCAGGCGCGGTTGTATGCCAGCAAGAACCCAGCTTCCGAGCTGTGGAAGTAAACACCCACCGCCACATCGACGATGCGAATCCTGTTCAATCCGAGCATTGCCATTACTCCGGTGATGATGAATCCCGCCACTCGACCGCATTTGCAGCCCGATGAGCATTAAAGGAAATATTCACACAATAGAATTATACACGGAATTCAGCGAAACCATTATAAATTCCATAAAGAAATTAATTTATCATTTGCTTCTATTCAGTTGGACTGGGCTATTGCGGATCTGGCCACGCGCCTTCATTTCTCTGTCGGGAACGCACGAGCCACCTCGGCCATGAGCGCATCCCGGAATGCGGCGGCGGCGGCGGTGAGATCAAGTCCACCGTCCGGATCATGGCGTCGGCGGCAAATAAGCCGCACCACGTTCGGGGGATTGATTGCCGAGTGCAGAATCTTCACCAGTAATTCCGGCTCGCGGGCCACCGCCGAACGCGGTAAGAGCCCCACGCCAAAGCCGCTCCTGACGTATTCCAGTTGCGACGACCAGCCGCCGCACTCCACCACAGGGTTCGGCACATAACCGGCCTCGTGCATTCGCGCATCAAATACTTCGCGAAGCCCGGAGTCAGGTTCCGGCAAGACCAGTGGTAGCCCCGCCACCGCCCGCGCCGAAACGCGTGTATCCGGTAGCTTCGCAAATAATTCGGCAACTGGGCCACTGGAGGCACACGCCAGCACCAGCGGATCGGCGAATAGTTCCTCAATGTGGAGGTCGCGGCGGGCGAGCTGGAGTATCGCGGGCGGCTCGTGTGTGACCAGGGCGAAGTCGAACGCACCACTGGCCACGCCCTCGATCCGCGCCTGCCCGCGTGGCGTAGAGACGCGAAACGGCTGGTCCGGAAAGTGCCGCCGGAACGCCCGTGCCGCCACCAGCACCACGCCGCTCACGACATCCTGCCCACATGCCACACACGGTCCAGCCTTGGCCGGCGCGACCGTGAACTGACGCAGTTGCTCATACCGGCGAACAATGTCCTCCACCGCCGGCAGCACGCGCTGGCCTTCCTCGGTGAGCACCCACGTTTTCCCGCGACGTTCCAGCCACGGCCGGCGAAGAATCCGCCCGGCGTGCTGGAGTTGGGCCAGGCGCTTGGACATGCTGGGCTGGTTAATGTCCAATTCCTCCGCCGCAGCGACGGCATCGCCCTCGTGCGCTAGCACACGGAGAAATGTCTGCAGAAGTTCCGGTGACAAACTGGGTGGTCGAGGCATGATGTGCGTTTGGAAAAAGAATTGTTTCGCGAACTAATCGGATATGGTATCAGGTCGAGAGATTTGCGTCGAGGCATCTCATGGCTGATCGCGTGACGCGACCTCAGCTTCCAACCCATCTGGGGTCCAGAACTCGACTGCTGTCGTATTACCAATAGATATTCGCGGCATGGTCGAAGATGAGCCCGAAGTCCACATTGGACAGGCTGTGACCGGCTGAAGTTTAATCACTGACCTACCACTCGGTTACGCAATGGCCACGCCAAGCCGCCGTAGTCGTTCTTCCAGGTTGGTAAACGTTTCACTCACGTCCGTCTTGTATTGCAGTGTCAAGACTCCGCCAAGATTGCTCGGAAGGGTTGCGTCCTGGTGCTGGATCACGATGAGCCGACGGGTAGATCGCGCAATCCCCACCGCCAACCCGATCTCCATCACCACATTCGGCCGCGGGTATCGGCTGCGGCCAACTTGGTCATCGGGTGTGCACATTGCCACGACGGCAGAGGCCCCCTTCATCATGTCCAGCAAGCCCGCAACCAGTTCCGGAAGCGCGAGGCCAGGATGAATTGTCAGAGGAGTAATCCCACGATTGGTGAAGAATTCAGCCACGGCCTGGTTGGCCGCTTTATCGTGACCATAGGCGAAGAAGACCTTCTCCGGATAGGTGAATACTCCACGTTCCAGGAGTTCTTGGCGAATCTCTCCCGCCATCCAGGCGCTGTCGAGAGCTTTCGATTTGATGATGACGTTGTGACCAAATCTACTGGAATCGAGATACTCGGTGAAGTTGGTCAGGATGAAGATAGGAGTACATCGGCGGACGGGGTCGGCAGATTCCGTGAACTGCCGAGCCACGCGTTCGCCGGTGCGATCGGCCTGCCCCTCTCGAGACTTCTCATTCACCAGGTCGGTAATGACGCAGTCCCAGGTTTCGCCGACAGCACGTCGTATGAATTGGTCGTAATGCCGCTCAACTACTGTCTCAATTCCCAAATCGTCCAAAGCGGTGGCGAGGTTGTCGAAATATGTCTCCGGTTCATCGTCCCACGCCAGAGCACGGATCATGAGGATCCCCCTACAAAACGAGGAGGTGGTGGGATAATCTTCGGGGGGCTTGGCGCCTTCCCTTGCAGTCGATGCCGGGAGACGAATCGAAGCCGGGAGATCACCCAGCCATCCCGCTCCACTAGTTCCCAATCTCCACCATAGCCCATCAACTCCAGCCGTTGCTGGTCCTTGGTATTATGCCGGTGAGATCGTGGTGGTTTCAACCCCCCTGCCGACCACACCTCCAAAACAACATAATCGGCGTGGTCTTCTTCTTTCGTTGGGGGAAGTGTGGCAGAGTCTGCTGGCGGGATAATTGCGATATAAACCGGTCGTTCGGGGAGTGAATCCGAATGCAGCGTGTCAAGACTGTGCCGAACGTTGGTCAGAGCATTGCGGAGAATTTCTTGCAGAGTGTATCGGTCAATCAGAACCGGATGCTGAACCGCTGGTTCGCCCTGGAATCGCAGAAGTTCCATTTTCCAGAGATCAGGATAAAGCCGTTTCAATTCCGAGAACTCATTCGCCCACGCCAGGGCCTCTCGGAGTTCCTCCACAAGCGGAACGACATACTCGGCAAGAGCTGCGGCGACCACCGACTTGTCACCCCACACGTCGCCAATCACTTTGGTCACCAATCGGGCGACCTCCTCGCTCTCTTGTTTCGACACGGCGTTTTGCTCACGCGCCTCTTGCAATAGTGCGCGGAGTCGACCGACCTGCGCCGCGAAGCTCTTGGGGTTTTCCGGACCTTCCGTGAATTCAGCAGTTTGTACCCGTTCGGCTCGGGTGAATAGGAACAGCCTCCGGAACGCTTGACTCAGATCCTGCAGAACACCAGAGGTGTACATGGCGTTCTCAAGCTGTGTCTGAAGTTTTTTGCGTTGCGCGCCAGACTCGGGATCGATATCGGGGGGGAAAGGAACCCGGCGAACGTTGCGCCGTTCATCCGATTCATCAGTGTCCTGTCGTCTCCGGCACACCCAGGACAGCCCCTCCACCGCCGCACGGAGATGGGTAACGATGAAGTTATGCTGTTGAGCGAAGCCAAGGATATGCCGGTGCAGATACCGAATGACCCGGTCCTTTCGGAGCGCTTCGAAGTCTCCTAGTTCCGCGAGAAGGTGATCGAGATATGTTTGTGCCTGACGTTTACTCTCCTTAACCCAGTCAGGAAACTTGTCGTCGGGGTCATTCGCGGTAGGTGGATGGATTCGCTCGACTGATCTAACTAGTTCTTGAATCCTCGTCCGGACCTGCTCTTTGAATGGATTGTTCGTCGGTCCGCCAATGTCGTGCTCGGTCATGTGGAGCAGGACTGCTATCGCCCACACGAACGTATTCTCTGCCAACGCCGAGAGCAAATTGAACGGGTATTTGCTGGGTTCTCCCGGAGCAAAAAGACCGGAATCAAGTTGCTCAAGGATGATGGGCCGGTAGTCGAATTCCGGATCGTGGGCAGCGAACAGTGCAAGGCCGAACAACAAGTGCGCTTCGAGCCGGATTTGTTCGTTGATTTCTGTCCGGATCGTCTCTGCGATTCGGGGCAACTCGTTTGGCGAAGTACCAGCCGGTGTGGCACCGGACTCGCGATCATACCGCCACTCTCGCTCCTCGCGAATCCGTTCAACCAGGGACTTCCGCAACGCAGTGAAACTGCAACCACATTTCAGAAACGAAACGGCGGGGAGGAGAAGAGCGACAAGTTCATAGAGCTCTTCTTTTTCGGTCGCCTTCCCGAGCAATTCAATCACGGGACGATAATTGTGAGTAGCGCGTGCGTGGTGGCTGAGTAAAGCCAGTTGACCTGCCTTTGTCCGAACAACGGGCGCCCCATTGGGCACACGATAGGGGTTGGGGAGCACTTCAGGAACGTGAGAGAGGAACCGATCCGATGTGACTGGTTTGGCCTCGAAATATTTCCGTTCGTGGTCGGCCCAACTCTGGAAAGCAGGAACGCGAGTATGTGTCCGGAATCGCGTCAGTGTGGCCCGGACCATCTCCTGCATCCGATCGATGCTCTCCTCAGTTGATTCAAAAACGTTATAGACTGCCCAGAATCGAAAGAATGCGTGCCGCCTCTGCGATTGCAAGCCCGTGAGCCGAGAACAGAATCGCTTAATCGCTTGCCACAACCGCGACCCAGTTGGCTGACGGCCCAGCCCGCGGAGGAGTCGCTCGATCCCAGCCAGAAACACAGTTGGATTTGGACCTAACCGATTCAACAGACACGCAACCGTAACGCTGCGGACACCATGGATTGCCAGCCGTGCGGCAATCGCTTGTACCTGGTCTATCGAGTGAGCCGCTGCGAGGAGCAATACCACGTTACGTTTGTTCAATTTGCGGGCGTCTTCCGGCAATAATTCGTAGTGAACCTCATGTCCGTCGGTATCCGGGGTCAAGATGATCTCCGGCGTCTTTTTTTCGTCCTTCAGCTTGGTCTCGACGAAGTCGCGAAACTCCTGGTCGGCGAGACCATATGTCGTCACAATCAAGGGTTTATCGATGGCGAACACGTCCCGTATACCCGGCTTGCCCGCACTCCCGGCCCAGATCGTCGTTCCGATCGTCTCGTTCTTCAATAGTTGGGTGATTCGCAGTGCGGTTGTGAATTTTCGTCGTCCGACGTGGAACAGACCGAAGTCCAGTGCCTGCGACTCTTCCCAGTGGGCGAACATTTCCTGATCGGTGAACTGGACCGTGTAGTTCTGCCGAGCGTCTGATTCGCTGATCTGAGGTATTGAACGCTCGTTCGGATCGAGAAATTTAACTTTTTCAGTCTTAACTGTCTCCGGCGCGATCAAAGGAATCGGGAAGCGACAAAGCGGGAAAACGTGAACCGGTTCACGACCAGGTGTCGCTTCCCCGCTCGCTGGCGGGCGAACTGGGCGGGTGATCTCCACTGCGGGATTCAGTAGCACCACACACGCAACCGCCACGGCTCGTCCACCCCACCGGTGGACCGCATTCACCACATGCTCTGCGTGCTGTCCCGTTTGAATCACGTCACAGACAACCAGCACGCGTAACTCGGTGAAATCGATTGGCCGTGCGTCTGGCTGGTCAAATGGGTATTCTCCGAGGTGTTTCACCTCAACGACTTCATCCTTCGCCTCGATCTCGGCGTGGGAGGCGTCGACCAAGTGTCGTGTGGTGGGGCTGTCGGTGACAATGGTCGAGAAGGGGAACTTTCGGCGAATGTCGCGCACGAGCAGCGCAAACATCCGCACACATTCCCGGAAGGCCTCCCGGTGGGCAAAGAAATGCCACATCGAGACATATCGATCCTGAAGCTGACCAGAGACCTCGAATAATACCCGTCTTGCGCTGTCATTCTCGGAGCCAGTCGGGCGGTTATCCTCCGGCCAGCGAATGACTCCGCTGGCGGGGTCGTTCAGGAAGGCCGCCAACTTGGTCGCGTACTGTTCAAGGTCGGCTGACTTGGGTGAGGATGCCGACTGGGTTGGCTCGGATGCATTCATCGCAGGAGAGGCCCAGCAACCACGACCCGTCTGGTTGTTGGGGCTCCTTCGCCCCAATAAAATCGCGTCTCCTGTCTGTGGTGGGTCGGATCCACAAACAGGAATGCTCGGCATTATAGAGCCACCAAACTCCGTGTCCGCCAAAAAATCAAATTATACACAGAACGCAGATTCCCACGCTCAACCTCGGAGTTGACCCCAGAACAACGGCGGCTTGCTTCGCAAATATTTTCGAGGACAAGGGTCCGGCGGAGCCACGTCAGCACCTTCACGCATGTCTCTGTACGCTCCGGTAAGCGCGAATATTGTCCGCAAGGTAGCTCGTGCAGGAAGATGAATTGCAATACACTTGAATCGAGCACACCGGGTTCACCGAATAACGTCCCTGACAACCGGGTTCGGCCCGGAAAGATGGAGTGACACGCCTTGACGTCCACAACGGATGCCGTCACCCTACACCCGCCGGAATCGCGTCCGGCTATGGTCGCCCCGGCGACAACTACCCCGCTGGTGGAGCTCTTCTCCCCTGGCGTTGTGGCATATCGAATTGCCGAGAGCGAATTCGCTCTCGCCGATGACCTCGCCCGCTTCGACCACGTGCGAGCCGTTGGCGCCATCGAAGCCGCCATTCTTTACTGCACGCGAATCGTCGAGGCGATGGCCCGCGCCGCCCTCGGGCCCACCAATCCCGACGCGAATGCGGAATTGGGAGGATTACTGCGGGAACTCTTCGAGACGCGGCAGATACCCAGCAGCCTGAACCGGCTGTTGGCTCAGCTCCGCACGCTTGGTAACGACGCTCGCCATGCCAATCGCTCCATGTCGTCTGTCGACGCCGACGCGGCCTTCATCATCCTGGTGCGCTGGCTGCACTGGTCATTCTGTGAGGCGGTATACGGTCCGCGGCTGGCGTCGATCATGGTGCCAAACCAGCCGGCCGATGCTCTCCTCCCGCGCGAACTGGCCAGACTCGTGGACGACAGTGCCGCCACAGGCGAAGCGGTCCTTGCAAGTCTCACCGGTCCCGATCCCGGTGCCAGCCCGGCGCTCCTCACGCCGGTCATTCCCGCCGCCGCGGCCGAAGCACTTCTCGCACGCGACCGGTGGGAAGCAGCCCACACCATTCTCGATTTGGCCCTGCGCCGATTCCCACGCGACCTCCGATTGCGGCAACTGATCGGCCTGTACTGGAGCCGGCGTGGGCAGAGCGAGGAGTCAGTCGAACATCTGCACCGTGCCCGCAAGGAACTGGAACCGCTGCGCTTGCGAGGTCGTGCCTCGGCCGCCGATGAAGAGACCTTCGGCATTCTGGCTGGCGTGTACAAGCGGCTGGCGGAGCTGGACCCTACCAACGCCGCCGACTGGCTTCGGCAGTGTCAGTTCACATATCGCGAGGGGTGGGAACAATCGCGGCGAACGAATGGCTACCTGGGGATCAACGCCGCAACGATGGCGGTGTTGCTGGGTCAGCCAATGGAGGTGGCGGAAGAGATCGCTGGATTGATTCGCGACCGTCTATCGAACTTGCAGGATCGCCTCCGGGCGAGTAGTGGAGTGGAGCGTCCGCTAACGTACTGGGATCAGGTGACCTGGGCCGAGGCGGAACTGCTGCTGAGTAACTGGGGTCACGCCGGGGAACTGTACCGCGACGCCTTCGCCCGCTTCGCCACACGCACACGCGACATCGCGGAAACCGTCCGGCAAGCTCGCCGCGTACTCGACCGCCTGAGCCGTCGAGAGTTGGCCGCTGGAGTGTTGGGCCGCTGGGCGGATGCAGCGGGGTGAACGGATAGCTTTCCGTAAATGTTGAATCTCAATCCGTGGGAATCACTTCGTGTACGAGTTTCCACGAACGGAACTCGCCGCCGATGAGCCGCTCACCGTCATCCACCACCTGCGCCAGCTCCTCGTCCGAAACTCCGCCAAGGCCGGCCTTCTTTTCAAGATTGGCTACCCGGTTCTCCAGTTCTTCCAACGACCGGGCAAGCTGGTAATACCGCATGCTCAGCGGAGCGCACTCCAGGAAATCCCGCCACGCCATCAGGCTCAAGCTCGCTGCCGTCGCAGCCCCGTACCAGAAGAACGACCGGCCTACAAAGTAGCTATATCCGGCAATGAGCGCCGAGAGCCCCGCAATCGACAACTGGAACGTTAAATACCACGAGTAATACCGCCCCGACTTCCGCAGATGCCACAGACGCTGGTGTAGCAGTCGCCTCCGCACGAGTGCGACCCGATCTGTGGGTGACAATTCCGTGAATCGCGGAAAGAGTCCGTCGTCTGGTGGATGGTCGATGCTCTCTCGAAGGGGAGCGGGTAGCCCGCGCAGTGCGAGAGAGAGTCGGCCCACGAAAATTCGCCACGCGACCGACCGCCAGAACGCCACAGTTGCGATGACCGTTCGCAGCCATCCGCGGCCAGGCCGCGCCGGGTGGCTGGGGTCGTCTGCGCCAAGCCGATCGGTGAGTTGATTGAGCAACTCGTTGAATCGGCGTTCGGCGTCGGGTGTGTCGTATGGCGGTAGGCCAGTGCGAAACAGCATCGCCTGCTCGCGAAGACGTTCCGTGGCGGCACGGTATTCCAGCCAGCGTCCTCGCGGGGACGTGACCACCTGAATGGTGTTGACCGCAAAGTTCACTGTTCCCAGGATCGGGATGACGTTGTGGAGAAGGACGGCGTTCCAGTCAGCCGTGAGACGCCCACTCAGGCCGAGGATGGCGAGGAGCAGCGGACCCCACGTTGCGCAGAGCGCGATGAGCCAGAGCCGAATGCGCCAGCGTTTGTACCACATCGCCCGTTCGTCGTAGCGAGTCCGGACGTGGAGGTAACGGTGGTTGAGGGTCTCGTGAGGGCCGTCAGTCGGAGGCATTCATGGATTCTCCCAACTGGTGATTTGTGGAACTGCGACGCGCTGCAATGATTGACTCGTTTTCTTGCAGTCCGGCAGAGAGTTTGAGCGCGGCGTTCACAAGGACCGTTGGAGTACACGACCGCGTAGGGCGACCGTAGCCAGCATGGCAGGCATTACTTCCCCAATGATAATACTTCAACGGCGAAGCTGGATCATAAATCGGGTTGATTGCCCGAACAGAAAAGATTCATCAACTCACCGGCAACAAAATCCGGAGGCGCCAGGTTGTCCCTTCAAAACCACCGGCTCTTCTCGATCCCGCGACCGCTGAAACGAATAACTTTCAGCTGGTCGTAAGAAGTCTTCGTGCAGGAACCCGATTCAATGGAAGCGATCAGCGTCGCACGAGCCGGTAAAGCGGGCACTGGTCGTATTGCTTCGCCAGATGCTCGATACCAATGTACTCGCAGACGAAGTCGTGAAGGGGGTCCACCGCGAGCAGAGCCGCGAACTGCTCGCTGACGAAGGCGCAACCCGGCACCGTGACCGGCTCAATCCGCGCTGCCCGAGCCACGTGGCTGCCGAAATAATTGATCCTGTCGATGATGGGGTCATGACCGCTAAAGACCGGGCCCGCGTGCAGGCCGATGCGTATTGGGTTCGTCTCCATCAACCCGAATTCCTTCCAGTCGATCCGGTCGGCTCGTTCGAGAAGGCTCAGCGCGGCCTCGGCACAATGGGTCACCTCTTCAAAAACGAGAAAGAGCCCATCGCCCCACGTATTGCTGAATGTGGGAGGATGTTTCAAGGAAGTCAGGACGTCATGGACTTCCGTGAGGAATCGCAAAAAGAACTTTGGCGAGGCGTCCTCGCGCAGCTTGCTGAAGTCCTTCACGTCCGCAAAGAGCATCGCCTTGATTTGTCGCTCGCCTCGGGTCGGAGCAGCGACAACTTCGGCGGGAGGAGCAGAGGGAGACTTGGGTTCATCCAAAACCCGCTGCCGGAGTACGCGGAGGTCGATTGTTTGCGCCTGGTAACCGGCCTTCGCCCAAGCCGTGAGGAAGAACTCGGTCCCGCCTCGTCTGGCGGGGCCAGACGAATCCAGAACCACAAGAGCCTGGGGAATCACGCCGCGTTCACCAGCGCGAGTGATCGCCAGCCCCTGTGTGAAATTCGTCACGAAGTCGAAGAGAACCTCGTGGCCGAGAAATGGTTCGGTTGTGGCATAGTGAACCTGCGTGGCCTGTCGCAACACCACGTCCAGGCGACTCGCCCAGACGCGCATCGCAGGGAGATCGAAGTCCACGCTGGTCGAACGGAAGTCGCTGAGGGCAAATGGAATCACGATGTGAAGTTCGGCGTTGCGTGCGAGCATTTGCTCGGCGAAGAGCAAATCCGCTCCGCATGCCGCGGAACAAAAGCCGACGGTGACGTTGAGTTCGGCGAGGCTCGTTTTGATCGCTTCCCCCACCTCGCGAATCAATTGCGGATCGGCGGGGAATCGCGGCGGCAACCGATCCTGCAAAACTCGTCGGGGATGGTCGATCATGTGGCCAGCAAACGCCACAACACTGCCGACGTAGAAAAGGCGAAGGAGCTCATCGCTGACTCCGATCTTCTCTTTCAGCAAGAGGGCGTTGCGCCTCATGGAGGCAATGCTGCCGATATCGCCTTGCTCCCGCGCCTGGGTCACCGCCTGCGTATACCATGTGGCTGCGTCGTCGAGTTGGTCCAGAATGAAGTGTGCTTCCCCCAGCGTCGCAAAAGTCCAATAGTCGTTGGCGTGCTGGGGTTGTTGCCGTTCATCGCTTGCTCTCGCGATCACCTCTTTCGCCAGTTGCTTCCCCAAGTTGAGATCACCCGCCAGAACGGTCATGGTCGCGGCATTGATGAGAGGGAATGAACCGGCAGTTGGAAGCGCTGCGGCGCGACGATACGAATCCGCCGATAGCACCGCAAATTGCTGCTTGCGAGCGGGGTCACGCGTCCGTTCGTAATGATCCTTGAAGAGCCGGCCTTCCAGGCTCAGTGCCTCCACGCGCATCGCGGCATCGAGATCCGGCTTTTGGAGAAGTTCCGCGATCCATTTTCGCGCGTTGCGGAGATTGCCGCCACGAGCCAGCGCCAGGGCCAGCAGATAGGTCAGTTCCTGATCGTTGGGGTGGTTACCCAGCCCTTCGCGGGCAAGCTCGAAACCTCGCGTCGGATGCCCCTGGCTGATGAGCCGCCGGGCGAAGGCGCGATACAACCGGCTATCGGTCTGCCACAACTGTTTTTGGTCGGGGTCTTGATAAGCGGGTAGGAGTTCGAGTGCGCTGGCGCCTTTGCTCCGCAACCGCTTCAGAATACCGGCGATGACCTCTTCCACGAGCATTCCTCAGGAGAAAAATCGAGCGTGGGGAAATACACGCGATCGAGCGAATCGATTATCCGGCCAAACGAACCGACCGCAAGGAGCGGGTATCACATTTCCCGGTTCCTTGCGGTCGGTGGCGCTGGCTCAGACGTACTCCGCGTGCAGCCTATGCGCTCGCGCGGATCGCGTCGCTCCTCCTGCACCGCCCTTAATCGTTGGGCTGCACCTTGTATCCCAGCGCGATGATCGCTTTGAGCGTTTCCATCGCGGTGTTACGGTCGTGAACCTTTTCTGACTCCGGCAAGTCGGCGTAGGGAATCAGGCATGGGTGTTTCTTATTGACGTCATCGCGGGCAGGGCCGAAGGTCCAGCCCTGCTCGGTCCGCACCTTGGCCCACACTTCGTGTGCGTTCTCGGCCAGTTGTTCGGTGAGCGCCAGGATGTCCGGTGTGAGGGCCACAGCGGAGGTATCGATGGGTCGGGGTTCGTATGGCATCACGCACCTGTCGGTTCGGAAAGAAGCTCCGGGAGTCGGGCCGCCAGATCGGAAAGGACCGGGCTGTCCAGTAAAGAATAACCCTGGATGATTCGGCGAAGTTGTCCACCCATACTGTCGAGGTGTCTTGGGAGAGCGTTTCGCTGTCGGATCGCGCTGGTGTAATGGGCGATAGCCTCTTCCCATTTGCCGAGCAAGACCGATGCCTCACCACGGGTGGCGGGGTGCCAGATGTCGTCATCCGGCTGATGCGAAAACCAGCGTCCCGATCCCGCGAGTAACTCCTCGGCGATGCGGCGAGCCTCGGTCAGCAGTCGGGCGGACTCCTCGGCCAGCCCTCGATCGCGAGCCAGCGCGGCCCGCATGAAAGTCAGGAATGCAAGATTGATTCCGGGAAACCAATTCCCCGACAATTTGAAACCTTTCTCATACTGAATGCTCGCCTGCTTGTACTCGGTATCGGCTTCCGTCAGCGCGAGCATTCGCTCCGCTGACCGCGCGGGGAACGCCAGCCCACGGTCGAGTTGCACGTGTCCCTTGTCTTTGTAGCACCGCCCCCAGAGAGAGTAAGTATCCTCGTCCAGCCGACCGTGAAACTGTCGATCGATCCTTGCGAGCCGGTCCAACGCCACGGTGGGCTGATTCCGCACCGCGAATGCCCACTCGTACCACACATGTAGCGCGGTGGGGTAGCGGTCGATGAGGACACTCAACAGCTCCTCAGCGCGCCGGCGGTTCTCGTCGCCGGGGCTGCCGGTCCGGTTCCAGCGGCGGACCACGCGAAGCAGTTCCTGATAGCCAGGGAACCGGTGAGCGAGCAGCGTCTGGACCGTATCACTCATGCCGTCGCCGCGTTCGTTCCCCGGTCGGCCGAGTTCGTACAACGCCGCGGCCACCCCTGCCGAGACGATCGCGGCGGTCCGCTCCCGTTCGTTCTGATTATCATAAGTCACCGTCCACACACCATAACACGCGAGAAGAAAATAATACTCGTGCAACCAGTCGCGATAGCGTTTCCGCCGAGTGCCGAGGTGAAGGTCAGCCTGTTCACGGATCGCGAGGACGATCATCGCGAGCCTGTCGAAAGCCGCGTTCGCGGACGATGAGGAGTTACAATCGACCCGCCAAACACCGGTTTCGCGGCAGGTGTGCGTGAGCTGGGCCAATCGTGCCTCGAATCCCTCCACACAAGCCGCGAAGGCCGCCAGCCGGCCGGGCGGAACGATTCCTTCCAGCGCCCGGATCTTCAACTCCGTCTCCATTTTGACGAAGTCCCACGCCAAAAGGTTATCGCACGACATGTGCTCATAATCGTACACCGCGACCGAACCGGCGCAGTTATCCTCCACGCCAACCAGCACGTTCCGGCCGTGCATATCGCCATGTGCCGGGCCGCGGAGGACGCGCGGAAGAACACTGGCGGCAGGAGTGCCGGCGTCGAGTTCCGCCATGAGAAACTGAACGTAATCGACCGGGTCGATGTATTCGCCGAATTCCGGCGGGAACGCGGCCGAGACCTGCTGGCGGACTTCGACCGGTCCGGAGGAGTTGCTCCAGTTGGCAAGGGCTCTGTCGAGCCGATGGCGGGCGTTGTTGGGAGGCGAATCGCAAAATTCCGGCGGGAATACCGCCAGTTCCTGCTGCCGGCCCTCGCCCGAGTGTGCCAGAGCTTCGTCACCCCGGTGGCGGTTGTTGGGGGTTTGAGTGGGGTGGAGAGTGATTCCCGTGGCATCCGGCGCTTCGATTCGAGCGGCGGGGTAAAGGACGCGGCCGAGCTGAGAATAGAGGTCCGCAATGGCATTGATGACCGAGCGCGGGTCCGGTGCGCCGAACTGCACCGATCGAAGAACGGCGGTTTCCAGCCAGATGATTTCGTCGGTGCCAATGTGCTGCTGAGCGTCCTGATAGATGAGGACAAGGCGCGGTGGCGTTTCGTTGGTCGGTCGCGCTTCCAGCCGCATGAACACGGCGTTGCCCGCGAAGCAGATGGGAGTGCAACTCCGCCACGCCGAGAGTTCGCGCTGCAGCCGCTCTTGATCGTCAGCGAGCTTGACGATGCTCGTTCCGCACTCGGCATCCCCGCGAATGTCGACGAGGAGGATATGCTCGCCGCGTCGGGTGCGGAAGCCGGAGTAAAAATCCAGCACGATGACCGCATGGGCTGCGGGGAACGCTCCGGCCAATTGCTGGTTGATGTCCTCAACGCGGCCGGCGAGTCCGTGGTGCCCGCCATCGACCCGAATGAGCAGCGTTTGCAATCGGCGTTCGGCGCGATGCGTCCAGACAACGGGCGGCATGGGCGAAGCTCCAATCAGGCAATGGGGTCGAATTTGGAATCGTTCTTGGCAAGCCAGTCGCGAACGCGCTTGGTATTCGGGTGATCGGGACCGAGTTTCGTTTGAAAACTGCGATACGATTTCCGCATCAACTCGATGGCCGAAGTCACGTTGCCCTCATCCATCTCCACCATCGCCAAACACCAGTAGCTGATGGCGAGGTTGGGGTGATCGGCGTCGAAGTGCTTCTCCTCAATCTCGATCGCACGCCGATACAGCCGACGAGCCTCAGCCAAGTTGCCCAGGTCACTCTCCACATTCCCCAGGTTGGAACAGTAGATGGCGAGGTTGGGGTGATCGGCGTCGAAGTGCTTCTCCTCAATCTCAATAGCACGCCGATACAGCCGACGAGCCTCAGCCAAGTTGCCCAGGTCCCTCTCCACAGTCCCCAGGTTGGAGTAGCGGATGGCGAGGTTGGGGTGATCGGCGTCGAAGTGCTTCTCCTCAATCTCAATAGCACGCCGATACAGCCGACGAGCCTCAGCCAAGTTGCCCAGGTCACTCTCCACATTCCCCAGGTTGGAGTAGCGGATGGCGAGGTTGGGGTGATCGGCGTCGAAGTGCTTCTCACCAATCTCGATCGCACGCCGATACAGCCGACGTGCATCGGGGAACCGGCTGAGCAACCAGAGTGGTTCGCCGATCCAACTTGCGAGGTTCGCACCCTGAGTACGTCCGTGATCGAGTTGATGCAGGCAGAACTGATGGAGCGGTTCGATTTCCCACCGCGCTGTGGCCTTGTACCACTCTGTCTTGAGAAATTGGCCGCGGTCGATGCTGAACTCTTCCAGCTTTTGCCGCCGGGCGTCTTGTTCGGCCTGATCCATTCGCCCAATGACCACGGCTTGTACCACGCGGTGCATCTTGGCCAGCCGGGCGTCTTCGCCGGGAACGACCAGCCGCAGTGACTTCAAGCGGCCGACCAGCACGGCCCACGGGTCCGGCAACCACGGTTTCGCTCGCTTCAGCGCATCGGGAAAATCCGCCTGCACTAACTCCCGCAGCCAGGGCATCACCACCCACTCCGCCGGCAACAGCGATGCGTACTCCACCGCACGGCGTTCGATTTCTGTCAGCGCGTCCAGAGTCGGTTTCAGCAGCTTGCTCACCACTGTTTCCGGGTGCCGGCTGAGCTTCACCAGAGGATCGCGGCCCGCGCCTTCTGCTGCCGCGAGCAATCCCTCTTCGCGGAGCCAGTCGCGATAATCCTGATACCGCACCTCCGGATGACGCCACAGATACACACCCACCACTTCCAGACTGAGTGCATGCCCACCCAGCGCGGCCACAATCTCCCGCGCTGCGTGCCATTCGACGTCGTCCGCGCCCAGATCGCGATAGCGACCAAGCAGCTTTCGCCCGTCTTCCGGGTTCAGCCGGTCGAGTGGAACCGTGACCACCAGCCGCTCGGGATCAGCCGGCGGTTCGTCGCGTGTCGTCAGTAGGATGTGAACGCGATTCCCGTCTGGTCGATAGCGGCTGAGATGGGCAGGATCGAACAACGCCAGCTTGCTCACGTTATCCAGCACAACGAGCGTACCGGGCCGACTTTCCAGTTCCGCACGCACACGCTGATAGCCGCGGTCGCGGTCTTTGCGTTCGTCGTCGGTGAAGGTCAGACCCAGCGGCGATTCCAGCAGTCGGAGCAAGTCGCGTAAGTCGTCCTGGCCTTCTGAGGGTAACCAAAACCGGCCACCGGGGTAATCGTCCGCGAACAGGTGGCTGTATTCCGCCGCCAGAGCGGATTTCCCAATCCCACCGATGCCCGACACCGCCGTGACGGCCGTCACGCGGCCAAACGCCAGTTGCTCCCGCACACGCCGCAAGTCGTCTTCGCGGCCAACGAAGTTGCGGTTGTGTGGCGGGGTGGTGCTGGGCGATGCACCAATTCGCTCAACGCGCCGCAGTCGTTCGCTCAACCACTGATCCACGGCCTGAAGCCGCTTGCGGACTTCCTCATTGCGGAACGCGGCAACGCCGATTGGCCGCCACGGCTTGAGGTCGCAATACTGCGACCGAAGCAACTCCGCCAACCATGCCCGCTGCTCTTCGGCGTGGGGGCCATCGAAGCCGGGGACATCGAGCGCATATACCGGCGTGAGTGGATCGCCCGGCCACGCCCGCGACTTCTCGTGCTCGATGAAGGTTTCCCACTCCCGCCAGCACCACGGGCTGTTGAAGTATGCCGGGGAGAGTACCGCCAGCATGGCCTTGGCGGCCTTCAGCCCGTGGAGCAGCCGGTGTTCCCAGTCGTGCGCGGTGTGGATGGCGTTACGGTCGAAAAAGATTCGCAGCGGATCGCGGGCAAACTGCTGGTGTTCCTCTTGCAGTGCCTGCACCAACGCCGTGACGAACTCATCCGTGTCGTCGGCGTGGGCATAGCTCACGAACAAGTCGTACTCTTCCTTGACCGGCAGAACGCTTGCGTGCGTGAGCACCGTCTCCACTTGCGTGGAAATCGGTTTGCGGTCAGGGGCTGTGGAGTGCCGGCGAATTTCCGGCTCGCTGACCCAACGGTTGAGGGGATTGGCAATCACCTGAGCAGATGCTTCTGGCGTGAGGAGTTCAGTTACGAAGAGCTGAACGCAATAGAGCGTTTCCACCCCGGCTGAGCCTGAAACCGCCTGATACTGCACCATCGGCACAATCGGTTCCGGCGCGACGCGGAAATCACGCCCCGCAACCAGCTCCAACTCCTCCATGACTTCGCGTGCGCAACATTCCCGGAACGACTCCGCCGGCTCGCGGTGTCCCCCCACGAGGGAGAACCGTTGCCACTTCTCGTTCCACTGCGTGAGGTATTCGGGCACGCCGCCGGGTCCGAGTCGCTGGATCAGGGCTAGTCCCGCTTCCGACACCCGCATTGCGAAGTCTCCCGCACCGCTCAATACGATATTACGATATTAAGACCGTCCGTGATTATGTTACACATTTGCAACTGCCCCGCTTCAACACATCGACCACCCGCGTGTTCCCAGGTCTTGTCTGACGGCCAATCGGTCGGATCGCATGCGGAGCCGACGTCGTCCTTTGAGCCAACGGATGTTACGCTCAACCACCCAGCGAATTTTCCCAAAGCACTCCCGTGAGTTGTCAGTTGGGGTTGTCCGGTTTCGCCTGGTTTCGGGTTTTCGAGTCGTTTTTCCTGCCTCGTTCGTCTGGTTACCCCTGGTTTCGGGTTTTGCTGGCCCCACCAAAAGCCTGTGTTTCGAGCCTTTTTCCTGGTTATGTCGTCTGATGTCGTCTGGTGTCGGGTTTTGGAGGCTTTTTCCTGCGGTCTCTGGGGCTGAGTCCGGGCAACTGTGCACCGCCGAAGTCCCGCACCATGAGCGCATCATCAACCCGCGTGCTGAGAGGTTGTGTGTGAGCCTGTCAGGTAACGAAGCCCAGCTAAGATGTAGTATACTTAATACCACGCATTTCTCAACAGCGTCAGTCGTGATGGCTTCGCACTTCGCACCGCTGGTCGGGAGAATCGCGAACACTCATTTCGCCAGCGCCAATCACGCTCATGTCACTACTTATATCGGTCAAATATGAACACTGAATCCCGAATCGAGGCGATTGCCTGAGCGGAAAGAACTGGTCAACTCATCGGCAACGAAGGTCCAGATTCATGGACATGGGGCATTGCGCGGCGTTGAGGAAGATTCATTTCCCCTCGTCACTCGGTCGCGTTTCCTTTTCCGCTTTCAGGCGTGTAATGGCGGCGCGAATCTCGGCTTCATACGGCACTGGTTTCACCTTGCTGGGATCGAACGGCGGGAGTTGCGGTTCGGGTTCGCCCAGTTCACGCGGCGCAATAATGAAATCCGCCACCGATCCTATCGGCCCAACCCGTACAGTGAATCAGAAACCCGATTGATTGCTCGATCGGAAAGAAATTGCCAACCAACCGGCAAAACGAGCAAGCACCGATGAGCCAGACACGCAGCGCATTGACTCCGGAACTGTGCGAGACATTCGTGACGCTGGTCCGCGTGGGCGGGTCGGTATCCGCCACCGCTCGCGAGCTGAAGCAGAATGACGCGAGTGTATCGAAACGGATCCGCCCGCTCGTTCGCGGACGCCCACCGGGACTCCCACGGCCCTGGCTGGTGAAGCAGGGTCGGCGGTTCGTGTTGACCGACGAGGGCCGGCGCATGCTTCCGCTGGCCGAAGAGCAAGCCCAGCGCTGGGCGGCTTTCACGGAATCTGCCGTAACCGACCATGCGGCGGGGGTAACAGTGGCGTGTGGGAGCGAAGCGGCGGGCGGCGTGGTGCTGACGGCGGCAACGCAGTTCCGCCGGGTGCATCCGAACGCAGGGTTGCGTGTGGCGGTGGTTCGCGGCAAGCAGCGGATTGAAGGTGTGGTGAGCAAGCGCTACGATCTGGCACTTGTGACGGATAACCCGGTGGATGTGCGGGAATCCGCTCGCCGGCCTGTGATTGTGGAATCGCTCGCGGACGACGAACTGGTGCTGGCGTGTGCGGTGCGGACGCCGTGGGCCAATGCTTTCGCGGCGTCGGAGCGAGCGGCGGACGCCGATGACGTAACCGCCTGGCCGCTGGTGCTTCCGGAGAGCGATTCCGCCATTCGCAAGCGATGGGATGAACTCCTGCGCCGCCGGAGTCCTTCGGCGCTGCCGACAGTGGCGATTGAGGTTGGCGGGTGGCGCGTACTCTTGGGGTATGTGCTGGCGGGGTTTGGCGTGGGGTTGCTGCCGCATTCGGTTGCGATCACAGCCGGGGCGAAGGTGCGAACGCGTTCGCTGGTGACGGCATTACGCCCAGCAAACCGCTTATCGGTGGTGCGCCTGGCGGACGCGACCGACTCTGGGCTCATCAGTGACTTCCGGACCGCGTTAACCACCGCGGCGGGGACAGGATGAACGTGCTGGCATCGCCCGATCAAAATCATTCATTTCATTCGCCATCAAATTACTCGCGAATGAATTCCATCTTGCCCGGATGGTAAGATGGGGCATCCTTCCGAGAGCCACCGATGACGCCAGCCAAAGCCCACGCCGAGGCGCTCCGCCGCATCGCGGCCGCTCGCGCTACGAACGCCGAAATCCTCGACCTCGGCGACCTCGCCTTGAAGGAACTACCGCACGAACTCAGTGACCTCCCTGCTTTGCGTGTCCTGGCTCTGGGGAAAACGCGACCAATTGTGAAAGATGGGCAACTGACGTGGGCATGGGCCAGCGAGCGGCCCTTTCCAGGATTTGCGGACGTGTCGGCGTTGGCGGCTCTGGCCAACCTCAACACACTCGACCTGAGCGGGTGCGCCTCGTTGTCGGACGTTTCGGCGTTGGTGGCTCTGACCAAACTCAACACGCTCGACCTGAGCGGGTGCGCGTCGTTGTCGGACGTGTCGGCGTTGGCGGCTCTGGCCAAACTCAACACACTCAACCTGGGCTCCACTGGCGTGTCGAACGTTTCGGCGTTGGCGGCTCTGGCCAACCTCAACACACTCAACCTGATCGAGTGCAAGTCGTTGTCGGACGTGTCGGCGTTGGCGGCTCTGGCCAAACTCAACACTCTCGACCTGGGCCGCACGGGCGTGTCGGAGGTGTCGGCGTTGGCGGCTCTGACCAACCTCAACACGCTCAACCTGATCGAGTGCAAGTCGTTGTCGGACGTGTCGGCGTTGGCGGCTCTGACCAAACTCAACACACTCAACCTGGGCTCCACTGGCGTGTCGAACGTTTCGGCGTTGGCGGCTCTGGCCAACCTCAACACACTCGACCTGAGCCACACGGGTGTGTCGGAGGTGTCGGCGTTGGCGGCTCTGACCAAACTCCACACGCTCAACCTGGAGGGGTGCCCGCACGTTCGTTGCTTCGCGCCACTCCGTTCCCTTCTGCCACAATTGACCAAACTCCGGCTATATCAATGTGATTTCGACGATATTCCTTCCGGCATCTGCGGCTCGCAGTGGAACGACAACGTCATTCACGAAGTCCGAGCGTACTACGCTGACCTCGAAGCTGGAGCCGAAGCCGACGCCGAGGTGAAGTTGTTCGTGCTCGGCAATGGTCGCGTTGGCAAAACGCAACTCGTTCGCCGGTTGCGTAAGGAGGACTACGACGACCGTGTTCCGACCACCCACGGCGTTGAGTGGCACAGCTTTTCGGTATCTGCTGAAGATGGCTCGCCGGTGCGGGTGAACCTTTGGGACTTCGGCGGGCAGGACATTTACCACGGTTCGCACGCGTTGTTTCTCGATGGTCACGCCGTGTTCGTCGTTCTCTGGCACCCCGACTTCGAACGCGGAACCACCACCGAGAACGGCATCACGATGACCAATCATCCGCTGGCCTACTGGCTCGATTACGTTCGCGCCGCCGCGGGGCCAGACGCGGTTGTGCTGCTTGTGCAGGCCCGCGCCGATAGTCGCGCTGATGAACATCCACTGCCGAATGTAGATCTCGGCGAGCTGCGAGTACGGCAAACCTGCTTCAGCGCCAAGACCGGCCGCAGACTCGATGGGCTGCGTGCCGAGATCGGCGAGGCGGTGCGCGACCTGCGCGACGCTCGCCCTCCGCACCTGATTGGCCACGGACGTCTCACGGTCCGGAATCAGCTGCGGGCGATGCTTGCGGAAGATCAAACTCGCCCGAAGAACCAGCGCCTCCATCGCACGCTGACGCGAGCCGAGTTCGATACCCTGTGCGACGAGGCTGGCGGGGTGAGTAGTTCCGATGCTCTGCTCACCTTCCTCCACAGAACCGGCGTGGTATTCCACAACCCGAATCTCTTCGGCGGGCAGATCATCCTCGATCAGCAGTGGGCACTCGATGCCATCTACACACTGCTCGACCGGACCCGCGTGATGCCCCTCTTCCGCGAGCGTGGCCGATTCACTCGCATCGATCTGGAGCAACTCGTCTGGGGTCAATACTCGAAGGACGAGCAGCAAACATTCCTGGGGATGATGGAGAAGTGCGACATCTGCTTTCGGGTGAGGGAACTTGACGACGAACCGGTGTATGTTGCTCCCGAACTGCTTCCGGACGAATCTACCGCACGGCGCGTGCTGGTGGGACTGCTTCCCGATGGTGAACCAGACGCCACGGCGACAGCGCGGTTTCCCTTTCTGCACGATGGCATTCTGCGGGGGCTGCTGGCGGGGATTGGTCGCGTGGCGGGTGACCGGGCGCACTACTGGCGTTTCGGCTGCTTTTTTTACGACGAACAGACCCGCAGCAAGGCGGTCATCGACGTGCTGCGCAATGCTTCCACAGATGGTCCCGCTGGAGGAACGATCCGCTTCCGCGGCTGGGGACCGGACGCCCCCGGAGTGCTGGAACCGTTGCTCAAGGAACTGGATCGCGTGCGCGCGGCAACTGCCGGAAGTGGTGCGGATGTGGCCCGCCGACAGCCGACGGCCGGCACCGGCGAGCGAGGAGCACTGCGATACTCCGCTCATTGTGCTGCGGCCCGCGCCGCCGCCCGATGGCGACCGCGTGGTAGCGATTTCTTACGGCCACGGCGACGACACCGAGAAGGGCCGCATTCGCGGCGCATTTGTGGACGACCTGGAACCGGCAATGAAGCGGTGGGGTTACAAGGTGCTCCGCGACGTGAACGAACTGAAGAACTGCGGACTGATTCGGGAATTTGTTCTCACCCTCGCTCAACTCGTCAGCGGTCAGCCACGGCGAGTCGTGCTGGTGCTGACCGAGAAGTATTTGCGATCCGTTTATTGCATGAGTGAACTGCACGCCGTGTGGCAACTCGCGGTCGGCGACCGAACCGCGTTCGCCGACCGCGTGGTTCCCTGCATCCTCGAAGCAGATTTGCGGATTGATGACTGGCGCGGCCGTACTGCCTGGGCGAAGCACTGGAAAGACGAGTACGACGCGATGACTACCGCAGCCGAGAGTCTGGGCCGGGACGACAAAGTTCTCTGGCACGAGATCAGCCGTTGGGTGCGGGATGTTCCAGACATGCTCGCATTCGTGTCAAACATGGTGACAACCCGGGGACACGCAAACCTGCGCGAAAACGGCTTCGCCGCGGTGCGAGCCATGCTCGAACGCCCGCGGCGCGCGTGAACCACTTGCGCACCAGTCACAAGCCGCATGAACCGTCGCTCGCAATTTGCGAACGAATGTTGTGAATCCAGGTCGCAACCGTGCCCACCGGCAACTTGAGGATTTTGGCGATCTCCTTGTAAGGTCGGTCCTCTTGCATTCGCATGAGCCAGGCTTGCTTGACTCGGGGTGGCATGCTGTTCAGGATTCGCTCCAGACGGGCTTGCAGTTCTGCCAGTTCCTCGCGCGCGGCCACCACGCTGCCCGGATCCTTCTCCCCGCTTGCCAGTGCATCCGCCCTCTCCGCAGACAACTCACCACTTCGCACGTCATGACGTATTTGGCTCACGGCGAGGTTACGGGCGACGATCCACAGCCACATCAGAGCGCTGCCGCGCGTTGGGTCGAACGATTCCAATCTCTCCAAAACTCGCACAGCCATGTCGGCGAACACGTCCTCCACATTGTGCGACTGGTTCGCCATCATCCGTGTGCAGCTATAGCGCTGCAGGCGCTTCAGCAGCACAGGCTTGATCTCCTCGATGAGTAACCCGTACTCCTCCAGGTCACCGTCCCGCGCCGCCAACAGCCGGGCCGTCAACGCGCGATCGCTTGCGCTTCCGGGCCAAGTAGCGGGGGGCGCGGTGGAGAAACACCAGGGATCTGTTCCTTGCTGCTCGAAAACCGCCCGTGCAGTCGGTGAGAGATCGTCGAGAGCGAGAGCCGTCCGGAGGGACATCCACTCGCCGCGTAGTCTGCGGGCTGCCCGCCCGTGATTCGCAACTGGGAGCCGCGCGAACACGGATGCGATGTGGTATGTGCTCGGAACGCCAAGCGTCGGCGAGATGACGCGAGTCCGCGTTTCCCCCGCCCGCTGCCATTGCGGCAGCGTGACGGTCGGCAGACCGATGTCGCCGCTCAAGACAGAGTTCAGCCGCTCACGGACGACTTCGTCGGAATCGTCCGTCCCGGTCGCGAACTTCGTGGTGGGTAACGCCAGCAGTGCGCGATTGGAGTGCGGATCTCTCCAGCGCGGGTGGGGGTAGAGCAATACCTGCGTTTCCCCGCGAACTCGGCGGGATACCAGAACGTGAAGCACGCGGACCGAGCGCTCGATCATGGAAGGTTCTCCGGCTCTGGTCGGGCGACATGTTGAAGGATTGTTCGCCGCGAACGAGTCCATATTCAAGCCGATGGCACCCTGTCCGAAATCTTAAAAATAAATCAGCTCCAACGCGTAGCGGTCCGCAGAAACTAGGCCAAAACCGGCCGCAACCGCCCCCGAATCATACTCCAACCAGCGACAATCCGGAACATCCTACGAAGCATATGTGACGTGTGGAATCCGTTGGTAGCCCGGCAGGGCCGCGATCGCCGCTTTGTCGCGTTTGCCAACTTCCCAGTTGGGAAGTTCGAGCTTCCGGAGGTTGATGAGGTACTTGCTGGCGAGAAGGTCGCGAATTTCCCCAGCGCCGAATGCCGCCCCGGCCAGTTGAAGTACTCGCACCGACCGCATCCCTGGCCACTCTGCGAGAAGGCGCGCCGATTTCGCCGTCAGACTGTTGTAGCGGAGATTGACCTCTTCCAGGCCGAGCAGTTTCGATTGCACGAGGGAGCGGACTCCGGAATCACCGATGACATTCCCCTGAACATTCAGGGTGCGGAGTCGTTCGACCTTCGGCGTCAGTAGTAGAGCGGCGAATTCTTTTGCGCCCAGGGCTGTACACAGCAACTCCAGTTCTTCCAGTTCGCGGATGTGCGAGTTACTCGCCAGCGCCGCGGCGACCGCGTCACCCAGGTAATTCGATCGTATGTGGAGTTTGCGGAGATACGTCAATCGTGGGCTGCCGACGAGTTCGGCAGCGGCGGCGGGAGCGATGTCCCACCGTCCCAACTTCCCAATGGATAGTTCACGAAGTGAATCGAGAGCGGGCGAGTCGCTGAGTATGCGCGTTCCATTACTATCGAGGTGGGGAAGACTCAGACTCGGCAAACCGAATGCGAGCGAGGCAAAGAGCCGCGGTTCCAATCCCTTGGTTCGCTCGATCCTCAAGTCTTCGACCGGCGTCAAGTGGCGAATCATCTCGCCATCCTGAAGCCATTGTTTTGCGGTCGGTACGAAGAGGCACATGAACCCACGCCGGAATGAACCGACCAACCGATGAGTCCATTCCGGGAACGGTGCCCACCGATCACAGTGAGCGATTCGGAGTTCGCGTTGCCGCGTCGCGGCCTGCACTTGCTCGTCGGAGAGGAGCCAGCGATCCGGGTCGGCGAGCCGATCCGGGTATGGCCGCTCGTGCGCGGGGTGCTGGTCGGTGGGGTGCAATTCACGCTCGATTGCAAGATGTTTCCACTGCGGATGAACGTGTTCCAGTTGGCATTGAAGTCGAATGAATTCAGCTCGTTCCTCGTCGCCGTTCTCCTGCAGCCAGTCGGCGAACACCAGTCGTGGCGTATCGTCCTCCAGATTTGCCTTGATCGCGGAGAGAAACGGCTCCCAGCCGGGTGGGTAGGGGAACGGGTCATTGACGGAAGACGTTTGCGAACGGCGGGGCATGACGTCACTCGTCCGGGGAGGATTGCTGCAGGTATGGAATGACGGCTTCCATCGCTTCGCTCACATCTCGTAGGTAATTCGCCCGTGGCGAGTGGCGCGGCTGATTCTGTCACTCGCATACAGCCCCGCGAGCACGAACTCCACGCAGCTCGCCCGCACGGCGTCGCTGTCGGCGGCGTTCACCTCAAACGCCTTTTCCCACGCCTTGGGCACGCGTTTTAAGCGCCTGGCGTACTCGCTGCTCGGCAGCATGTCGCCGACTTCGATCTTCACACCCTTGCTGAACACATCGGCGATTTCATCCAGGCCGTGGGCTTCAACGTACTCTTCGAACACGGTACGAATCGCATCGGCGATGATCGATTCCAGCACCTGGCGTTCACCCATCTGGTGTGAGCCCATCAGGTCGAGTTCCAGCTTGCCCAGCGACGAAGTCGGCAGGTGGCCGAGGTCGCTGATTCGCGGAACCGCCGGCGATTCATCCAGTCGCACTCCCCGGTGCCGCGCACTGGCCACCATCGTGCGGTAGTTCGCGATGCTGAATCGGGCGCTCACGCCGCTGGCCTGGTCCACGTACTTGCTCTTTCGCGCCGAGATGCTAATTTGCTCGATGATCTCCTTCATGAAGTACGGCACAAACACCGGGAATGCCCCGCCGACATCAAGACCCGCTTCCTGCTCCATGATCTCAATGCCCAGCCCCCGCTCGCGTGGATAGTGCGTTTGAATCAGCGAACCGATGCGATCCTTCAACTGCGGAATCACCTTGCCCGAGCGGTTGAACGTGGCCGGATTAGCGCTGAAGAGAATCAGCACGTCGAGATCGAACTGAATCGGGTATCCGCGAATCTGCACGTCGCGTTCTTCGAGAATGTTGAAGAGCCCGACTTGAATCAATTCGTCGAGTTCAGGAATCTCGTTCATGGCGAAGATGCCGCGGTGCATGCGCGGGATGAGCCCGAAGTGCAGCGCATCCTCGGCCGACATGCTCATGCCGGCCGCGAGCTTGGCAGGGTCAATTTCGCCGATCACATCCGCGAATTTGGTGCCGGGGGCGAGCCGTTCGGCGTAGCGTTCGTCGCGCTTCCACCACGCAATGCGAACTTGCTCCTCGGGCGTGTTGGCAAGGTGTTCCTTTGCAGCACGCGTGATGGGCTGAAACGGGTCTTCGTGAATCGGGCAACCGGGAAGGTCGAGATAGGGAATGTATTCGTCGAGGAAGCGGACGAGTGACCGCATGAGCCGACTTTTCGCCTGTCCTTTTTCGCCGAGGAACAGAATGTCGTGCCCGGCCAGCACGCCGATGCTGATTTCGGGGATCACTGTGTCGTCGTAGCCGACGATGCCGGGGAACAGCGTATCGCCGCTTTTGAGTGCGGCGAGGTAGTTATCGCGGAGTTCATCTTTGACGGTTTTGGATTTCCAGCCGCTATCGCGGAGTTGCTTGAGAGTATTCGGCCGCTGTGCGGTCATGTTGGTTCCTTGCACTGGACGTGGGTCAGCACATTTTAGGCACTCAACCGACGAGGAACAAACGGTGGCTTCGGGTAAGATGACCACACCGGTCCAGGAGAACTTATCATGCCACTGCTCGACCATTTTCACCAACCCGTTACGACGAGATTCAATGGAACTCGTTTCATCATGGGTGGGCAACGCGGATTGCGGATCGACTGGATGAGCTCCTCCCTCCCGATTTCCGCGCACATGAGAGCCTGAAACTGGGAGGCGGGGTGGAGATTGACATCGCGACGATGCGGAATCCTCCTATCACGAATGGAACCGACACCGAAAAATACTCGGACTGGCAGCCTCCGAGGGCCGTACCGGTTCCGGCAACCTTTCCGGATCGATTCGAGGTTCTCGTTTTCCGGCAACTCGGAGGACGGCAACTGGTCGCGGCGATCGAGTTGATCAGTCCCGGGAATAAGGACGAACCCGCCACACGCGAAGCATTCGCGATGAAAGTTGCGAGCTACTTGCATGAAGGCATTAGCGTGCTGATTGTGGATGTCGTTACCGAGCGATTGGCCAACCTCCACGACGAAGTTGTCCGGGTGATGCGGATGCCTGAAGATCTGCGCGTGCCGACTGAGCCGCCACTCTACGCCGCGTCGTATCGCCCCGTGCTGCGTGAAAACCACCCCGAGATCGATATCTGGGTGAATCAGTTCAATGTCGGCGACACGCTGCCGACAATGCCGCTCCGTTTGATCGCGGATTACTTCGTGCCGGTGGAACTGGAACTGACCTATATGGAAACGTGTCGGCGTCGGAGGTTGATTGCGTGAGCTGAAATGGTGAGCCGAAAATGGTGGGACTGCGCAAAGCCTTGTCCCACCCTACGGAGGAAAGGACAACAGATGCCGCTACACGATCACTTCCGCTTACCCGGCAGTCGGTTGCCGTGGTCTTCGTTGCACACGGGGTGGATCGGCCACCTCGCCGAACGGGTCAACTCTCACTTGCCCGCTGGTTACATCGCACTGGACAGCGTGCGGATCGACGGTGGGCTTGAGGTCGATGTCGGGATCGAAGAAGAATACGACTCCATACCCGGAGCGAGCACGAGCAATGGCGGTGGCGGGACTGCGGTCGCGACAACACAGGCGGTGTATATCCCACCAGCGGCAACTGGCACCGCAGAATACCAATTCCCGGATGTCATCGAGCTGCGCGTGTCTTCCGAGAGCGAGGCACGCTTGGTTGGTGCCGTTGAATTGGTCAGCCCCGGCAACAAGGATCGCGAGGTGAAACGAGAGGCATTCCTGGCGAAATGTATCGATTACATGGCAGGTGGCGTGTGCGTCGTGATCGTTGATGTCATCACCGAGCGGCACGCCAACCTTCACAACGAAATCGTTACGCGAATCGGCGGCCCAGAAGCGCTCCATCTACCCGAAGAAGTTTCTCTCTACGCTGCCACCTACCGCCCGATTATTCGCAAGAAGAAGTTCCAGGTCGATGTCTGGGTCAACACGTTGAAGATTGGCGAGGTACTCCCGACAATGCCGCTGCGCATCGTTGCGGGTTTGTTCGTGCCGGTTGAACTCGAAGATACCTACGTTGCGGCGTGCCGCGGCCGGAAGTTCCTCGTATGACTCTCTCGATCTTGCTCAACTCCCACGAAGTGCCGACACTCGCTCTGGAAGTCTTTCGCCGCGTGTGGCGCAGCGCGCTCGATCAGCCTGGGTTTGCTCTCCTGCGATTCACGCACGCCATCACCTCGAGCCAATTGCGGCAGGCAATGGTCGAACTGGTCGCGAATTTTCCAGTGCGCTTTGTGCCCGAGCGGTTCGGTCGCTTCGATCAACAGGTGAGTTCGAAGTTTCACCGCGACGGTGCACCGGCGGCGTCGCTGCTCGTACTCGGCTACGAACCGAGTTCGGTACGGAGTCGGTTCTGGATCGCGGATGCCTCGGCCGCGGCGGTCCAGGCGGGAATGACGCTGAAGGAATATCTCGCGGCGAACAACCCGATGTTCCCCGCTGGCGAGGCGAAACTTGCACCGTTCATCACGGAACTGGCGCTGCCGCAATCTCCTCCGGAAGCATTCCTGATTGTCGTGAATAACAGCTTGCTCCCATTCGAAAACGGCAATCCGCTTGGCGTCCTGCACAAGGCAGTGATTCCCTCGCCCGACCCCGCTGGCCGGCGGCTCATCAACTCGATTGGCTTCACGCCAGCCATTGAAGGTGTCGCGGGGCTACCGGAGTCGGAAATGCAGCGATTCCTCAGACGCGACGACCTCGATTGAGCAGAAACGACGGTACAAAGGGAATGGCTCGGTCTGATACTTCTGGCACCAATCGCACTGCTTGACAGGATGCGATAGAGGTGAGATCGTCACGGCGCGAGTTGGTTGTTACGGCGTTCGAGCGTGTTCGATGGCGATAAACAGGTTCGCATCGATGCAATCCAATCTAAAACTGGAGTCACTGAGTTGCGTAAAGCGAGCCCGAAGTGGGAAATCAATCGTGCGCGTTAGAGCCGCACCGGGCACTGCACCGAACTCAACCCGCTGATTCATTTTGTGTTGCTCGTTGGTCGCAGTTGTCGCACACTGGTTGTCACGTCTGGGCGGGAAGCGGAGTGGTCAAATCTTACAAATCACGGGCGTTAGAGGAGAAGCAACATGTTGATCGGATGCCTGAGTTGGGGTTCACTCGTCTGGAATCCTGGCGATCTACCCGTCCGGGGCGGTTGGCAACTGGACGGCCCGCTCTTGCCGATCGAATTCGCTAGACTATCGCAGCATGAGCGAATTACGCTCGTGATCCTGAATGACCCCGAATATGCCGCCTCGCGGAGTCTCTGGACGCTGCTCGATGTCAATTCTCTTCCAGAGGCCGTGACACGCCTACGGCAGCGCGAGGGGTGCCCCGCCAACAAGATCGGCCAATGGACTAGGGGACAGGACGAGCCAGAAGAAACGATTGACAAACGGATCCACCGTTGGGCGCAGAGACTGGACATTGATGCCTTGGTGTGGACGAAGCTCGGCCCCAAATGGGATGGAGAAGACCGAATGCCATCAGACGAGGAAGTACAGAACAGGTTGGAAGAGTGGGGGGAGCCCCAGGGGACTTACGCCCGACTTTATTTCCAGATGGCACCTCGACAGATTGACACACCCTATCGAAGGACAATAGTGCAACACTTTGGCTGGCCGATTCTCAGTCCTTACTAGCTAGAAGCAAGAAGTGGGAATTCGATCGCTGACGTAAGGGCTCTGAGGAATCGATTGTCGGTTGCTGCCGCTGAAACCCCCGGCCACCCTGGCCACGTAGTTCGCTTCCCGTTATTGCCTGTTTGTGGCCGCCACGTGCTGGTTGCTCGGCCGGGCCAGTGTGCAGTTCCGTTCAGCCTCACCGGGATTCTTCCCCGGCCTGTTTTCGTGCTCCACCTCAAGAGAGACATCTCATGCGAACGCTCGCGATTCTCACCCCAATGGCCTTGTTCGTGGCTTCCTCATCGGTTCGTGCGCAGGAGCGCCCGCAGACCATCGATGGCTATCCGGTCACCGGAAAAGCCGCGTCGGGCACCGAGGCGCTCGACAAGGCCATCGTCAGCGTCCTCGGCCGTCACGGGATTCCCGGCGCGGCTCTGGCAATCGCAAAAGACGGCAAACTCGTCGTCGCACGCGGATATAGCTGGGCCGATCTCACCCCCGAAACGCCCGTTCAGCCCGACACGCTCTTCGGAATCGCCAGTCTCTCGAAGTGTTTAACGGCAACGGCCATCTTGAAGTTGGTCGAACAGGGGAAACTGAAGCTCGACGACCACCCGTTCAAGATGCTCACGCACATCAAACCTCTGCACGGCGCAAAAGTCGATCCGCGAATCTACCGTACGGGCCCGGCGGATCACGTGATTGACGGGTGAATTATCGTGGATGGCATCGTTTCCTTTTCTCGGAGGATGCCATCGTGTCCGACTCGTCAGCCCGCCCCAGTTCCGACGCCGACGCTATCCAACGGTGGGTCGAACGCCTCGAACGCTTCGCCGCCGGCCCGCACTCGGTCGTTGCGTTCTGCGCCACCGAAGGCGTGTCACAGTCCAACTTCTACCTGTAGAGGTGTCGCCTCACACAACTACCCACGTCTACCCCGAAGGTGGTGCCCATTCGCGTCGCACCACCACTCACGCCCGTGACCTCAATCGAACCGGCGCTGCCGTCCGACCACGCAACCGATCTTTCCCGGTTCGCTTGATAATCGCCGAAATAGGAAGTGTCCGGGTTCACGGCCTCGGCGAGGACAGTGTCGACTCACTGCCCGGATGATAAGTCCGATCCTCGTTGATGAGAAGACCGCAACCGATCCCACCTGTCCCGTAACGACCAGAGGAGGGCGCGTCAGAAGCGTGGCGCACGCGCCCGGTGGGAATCATCCGGGAGTGAGGCCCGATGTACCTGCATTAGGGTTTCTGGTCCTCCTTGAGACGCTCCAAGACGAGGAGGACGTTGGGAGTGCCTTTGGTCGCGAAGTCTTTCGGTCGAGCATCCTCGTCAGCGCCCGGGGGTGTGAGACAGATGGTCAACCTGTCACCTTCCAATTTATAGACACCGTACTGCCTTTTCCCCTTGTCGTTGCCGCTCTGGTGCAGGTTCACGAGGCACTTGGGATTCTTGGTAGGATCCACCGTAATCGTGACTGGAAAGTCGCCCTGCGGTAGTCGGGCAGTCGACTTGCCATCGGCGGCGATGATCCAGGTGAACGGTGGGATCGCATCCTTTGGAAACGGGGTGCCCGCCGCCTCAGCCGCCACGGTTTTCCATGTCCCTTTCAGGGCTGCGAGTTCCTTCCGAACGTCATCGTCCGCGGCGGTCAAGGACAGGGGCGCGGTCAGGACAACAAGAGCGCAGATGAGCCGGGCCATCAGTTCGGGCCTCCGTGCAGGGAAAAGTGGTGCGTCACAGTTTGTCACGCCCGCCTCATCTTGTCCAGGCGACTGACGGTGTGTCTTGAACCTTCACGGCCCGAACCGTGCGTTACTTTGTCGGACTTCGTCCTCGTGTGGTCGAATGGGTGTCGGTCCACGTCCCCAGCGCGTACCCATCACGCAACAAGACCGTACGCATCATTAATACGCTCCGAAGCGACGGACGCCGGCACGTCGGCGATTCGATGGCGAAGCACACTCCGGCGCCATGCCGAGTCACTGAAATCCAGCTAATCAACGACCTGTGCTGATCCGGCAACGGGGCAATGCCTTCTGGAGTTCCTCCACGCAAGCATCGGTCACCTTCGTGAAGGTGATTTCGAGTTCGGTGAGCTTTTTGAGTGAGACCAAACCTTTTGCCCCTCCATTCGTTATCCTCGTCCCCGACAAAATGAGACGGGTGAGGTTCGTAAGCCCCGTCAGTTCCTTCACACCCACATCCGTCACTTGCGTGCATTCCAGGCTCAGATCGGTAAGGTTCGTGAGTGCTGCCAGTTCCTTCAATCCCGCATCTGTTATTTGAGTGTTATCGAGATGAAGGGCTGTGAGACTCTTGAGTGCTGCCAGTTCCTTCAATCCCGCATCCGTGATCTGAGTGAATCGCAAGTTAAGGGTGGTGAGGTTTTTGAGCACGGCCAAAGCCTTCATCCCGATATCCGTTACGGCGGTCCCCTCCAGGCCCAGGTGCGTGAGATTCGTGAGTGCGCTCAGTTCTTTCAGACCCGCATCCGTGATATTGGTGACGTCCAGGTCGAGACGCGTGAGCCCCTTGAGTTTGGCTATGCTCTTCACTCCCGCATCCGTCAATTTTCCGTAAGAGAGGTCGAGTCTGGTGAAGTTCTTGAGCGTTGCAAGCTCTTTCAACCCATCGCCCGTCACACGGAAATCGCGGAGGGAAAGGTGAACGAGGCCCTTGAGAGCGACGAGTTCCTTCAGCCCGGTATCCGTCACTTGGGTGCGAGTGAGGTCGAGTTCGTTGAGGCTCTTGAACGCTGCCAAGTCTTTCAAGCCCGCATCTGTGATCTTTGTTTCGTACAAATCGAGACGGGTGAGAGCCTTGAGTGACGTCAGTTCCTTCAGCCCGGCATCCGTCACGTTCATCTCGCACAGACTGAGGTGGGTGAGTTTCTTGAGTGGCGTCAGTTCCTTCAGCCCGGCATCCGTCACCTGGGTTTGGTCCAGTTGGAGAGAGGTGAGGTTCCTGAATGGCGACAGTGCAACCAGTCCCGCATCCGTGATCTGCGACTTGCACAAGTCGAGTTCCGCCAAGTTTGTCAGCGGGGCCAACTTCGCCAATCCCACACCGGATACCTTCGTGGATCGCAGACAGAGATGACGCAACTTCTTGAGCGAGGCCAATTCCTTCAGCCCCTCATCTGTCACTTCTGTGCCCAACAGGTCGAGTGTGGTGAGGTTTTGGAGCGGTGCCAATTCCTTCAAGTCCACATCTGACACCCCGGTACCGCACAAGTTCAGGTTCGTGAGGTGCTGGAGTGGGGCCAGCATCCGCAGGTCCGCCGCCGACACCTTTTTAAAGCTCAGGTCCAACCCGACGACCGGTTTGCCCGGTCGCTTGTCGTCGCGGGTGACACCCCCACCCAATCTTTCAACGAACGCAACGGCCTTGGCTTCCGCATCGTCGGCTTGTGCTGGTGTGAGTGTGCCAAACAGAAACCATGAGATCAGCACGACAAGCGACAACCGTGACATGAGACCCTCCGTGGATGACCGCGATCTCGTTCTGCTCGCAGCCTAGGTGAAAAGAATACTCGTGGCGAGCCGATCACCGCAAGCCCTCGCGCTGGGGAAACAAACGCACTGGAATTGATTGGGCGAAAAGCGGTGAAGAATCGAGCCTGACTGTGAGAAGCGCCCGCCCTAACGACATCGACGGCGCGACCACCCCCTTCGAGTGTCCCCGTTGCGATCCCCAGCGGGCGGCTTCTCGACATCAGACCTCCGTTGTTGTAGGGCTCCGCAGCAGTCCGGGCCGACCTGCGAATGACGTGATCCACCGGGCGCGTACAATCTACCAGATCACCGTCCGGCAACTCCTCAACCACTCCGGCGGGTGGGACCATCAGAAGAGCGGCGACCTGGTGAGCTGGACCACCAAACTCCAGCTCGAACGCGGCGACCGGACTCCCGTTTCGGCCGAGTACCTCATTTCAGCGACGATGGGCATCAAGCTCGACTTCGATCCAGGGACCGACTGCAAGTACTCGAACTTCGGCTACATCGTGCTGGGTGAGGTGATCGAGAAGGCGTCGGGGCAGTCATACGAGAAGTACGTAAAGACACACGTCCTCACACCCGCGGGGGCAAAGAGCGGAAAACTTCATCCGCTCAACACGGGGTACTTCAAGAATGAAGCCCGACGCTATCTGGCCGGTAACGATACCGAACTGCCGCCGTGGAAGCAGAAATACTCCGATGCCGCCGGTGGTTGGGCGGTCTCCGCGATCGATATGGCGCGCTTTCTGACGGCGCTCGATGGGAGTCGCGGTAAAGCCCTCCTGGAGGAGAAAACGTTCCGAACCATGCTCGAACTGCCGCCCAAGCCGCTTGGCCCGCGCGAAAACGGTACGCACGTCGGTCTCGGGTGGGACAGCGTGGTTCTGTCCGAGAAGCAGTTTGGCTACTTCAAGGACGGCAACTGGTTCGGGATGCGCGGATTCATGAAGCGACAAACCAACGGCGTGAACTGGGTGCTCTTGCTCAATGCGAGCATGCAACCCGATTCGCTCGACGCGAAAACCGTCGCGGACGCGGTGCAGGACGTGCGCAAACACATCGAAGAAATCGAGCAATTCGGGAAGGATACGGACCTGTTCAAGGAATACCCGTGATTGGTCATCCACCCAGTAGCAAAAGACGCGGAACCTGACTTGCAAAAGACACGTCTGCGTAGCTTGTCCTATACACTCTTGTTCTCCTACCCAGGACGGCGAACTCACCTTTCAGCGGAGGACGCGATGGTTGATTGGGACCGACTACTGATCCGCACCAACCGCCCGGACACACCGGAGATGCTCCGCTGCTGGGAGTGGTTGGTCGGCCGGGATATGCACCCGTTGGTGATAACCAAGTTCGGCGACTGGTTCCTGGCCGACCCGCAGGGACGTGTGCATTGGCTCGACCTGCTCGAAGGTGCCTGTACCCAGGTCGCTTCCTCCGTCGCCGAGTTCGAGCAGTTGATGATACAGCGAGAGCAGCTCCTGAACTGGTTCATGCTCCCTTGGTGCTACCGCCTGCATGACGAGGGACAGATTCCCGGCGACGATCAGTGCTTCGGGTTCAAAGTTCCGCCGAAGCTCGGTGCCCCGGTGGATCTCGCCAACGTGGAGGTTGCTAACCTTATGGCGTATCAGGTCTGGATGGCCGAGATTGCCAAGATTCCGCCCGGCACGAAGGTGGACGCGATCACGGTCAACGGTAAGCTGCCCTGATGGGAGGGCCAAGCGGCGAGGCTGGTGGCGGAACTCGGGCGTTCAGTCACAAGAGGACGCAAGAGGGTGAGAGGAGACGATCCATGTGTATCAAGTCGTACCGATTCGTCCCAATTACTGCCGCTGCTCTTGCGCTGCTCTGCGGTGGGGCTCAGTCGGACGAGCAGGCTGACCGCATGGCAGCGGCCGAGAAGTTCGCCGGGACTTGGGTGCTGTCGGTGCAAGAGTCTGACGGAGCGAGTACGGCGGATAACGACGAACTGAGCAAAGGGTTGGCACTGTATCCGCATTACCTCACCCTCAAGAAGAGCGGCGATTACAAGCGAACACACAGCAACCTATTCGTCTCGGAGGCCGAAGAAGGGACGTTTTCCGTGGTCCGGGTCGAGCGGGAACTCGCGGCGGTCGACATTTCGGTCACCCTGATAATTCGAGGGGATGGCCCCAAGCGACCAGCGACGAAGTTCGTCCGCAAAGAGGTCTGGCGGCTCCGAGATGCGGACACGCTCCAGAGATGCTTCCCCGCCGACCCCAAGAAGCAACGTCCGGAGAAGTTCAAGACGAAGAAGGGCGACGGGCTGATTTTGCAGACTTACAAGAGGGTCAAGGAGTAGCTCACACTGCCCAGACCCGCCCAACTTTCGCAGTGCTACGCGTGAGGCTAAGCTTCGGCACTCCCAACCGGATCGTTACTCGGAAGCGTGCACGAAGTCAAATCGCGAAGTATGTTTGTGGCATGGCACCCCAACCTCGCCAGCCCCGGTATGAATCGCTCGACATCTGGCGCGGAGTCGCGTGCCTGCTTGTGGTGCTGTTTCACTCGTCCATCTACCTGGCGAGCGAGAGTTTCGACGCTCAAGTACGTTCGCAGGGCGGCGGCCTCTTCGACTGGCTCATCGTCCTGGCCACGCGGTTCTGGATCGGCGTGCCACTATTCTTTGTGGTCAGCGGCTATTGCATCGCCGCCAGCGCTGATCTGATGCGGAATAAATCCACCGGCGTCGGCCGATACTTCACACGCCGCATGCGCCGCATTTACCCACCCCTCTGGGCCGCCATCGGCCTGACGGTCGTGGTTATGTTCTTGCTGCCGGAGCACGCACGGCCTGGTCTCAACGCGGAGGGGCTCCCTCCTCTGCAATCACCGGACCGACTAAGCACGTGGCACTGGTTCGGCAATTTCACGCTGACCGAATCGTGGCGTCCGGCGGTCGGCGGACCGGGTAACGATTACGTATTGGGCCAACTCTGGACGCTGTGCTACGAGGAACAGTTCTACCTCGTCGTTGGGCTGGTCCTGCTTGTCGCCCGGCGCTGGTTCTTCGCCGGGATGTGCGTCATCACTGGCCTCGTGCTGCTCAATCTCTCCTCCATCAACCCGCTTCCAATTCGCGTGACGGGGGTGTTCACCGATGGGCTATGGATAGCCTTCGCCGCGGGGGTCGCCACGTACTACCGACTGAATTACGCCTCGCCCTCGCGCGCGATGCTTATCGAAGGGCTGATGCTGGCGTTGGGGCTGGCGATGATGACGTCGGAAGCGAATCCGTTCGATACGCGGCAAACGCTGGCGAAATACAACGCGATCGGTTGCGGCTTTGCGGTGCTCTTGTGCCGGCTGCATGCCTTCGATGCCACACTGATGGCGGCTCGCTGGACTGCGCCGTTGCGATTCTGCGGGCGGATGTGTTACAGCCTATATCTGACACACCCGCTGATCGCCATGCCGGTGGCCTGGGCCTGTTTCCGCGCCGGTCTGACCACGCCAAGGGCAACCGTGCTCATCACTCTGCCGCTGTGCACATTGCTGGCGGTTGGGCTAGGCTATGCCTTCCACCAATTCGTGGAGCGACGGTTTCTGAACTCACCTTCGATGCGGCCCACGCCAGAGCCAACGGAGACGCAACGCCAACCCGTCGATAGCGCGGCACTTCAGGCCGCCATTGTTTTCCCCACCGGTTCACCAGCATTAGCCGGTGCTGAGGAAGCACGACCCTTCGGGCCATAATCGGGTAGGAGGGCATTGCCGTCCCCTCCTCTCACACCACCGGACATAGTTCAGACGCCACCAACCCTCCTCGCGGAGGACGCCCATGCTTGGCAGGGGCGGTTCCGGTCACCGCGGCCTGCAGAGTACTTGCACCTCCTCATTCCACAACATGCCTGGCACACAACAGAAACAGCCGACCCATCGGGGTCGGCTGCATGCGTTATGGTGATGTCGGGAGTATTAGTATCGATCGCCGCGCCCGCCGCCGTTGCCATAGCCTCCGCCGTACCCTCCGCCGCCACCACGACGGCCACCGCCGCCGCCGTAGCCACCGCCACCACCGCCGTAGCCACCGCCACCGGCACCGTAGCCGCCGCCACCGCCACCACGCGGACGTTCTTCGCGCGGCCGGGCCTCGTTCACCGTGAGCCGGCGACCTTGATACTCGGCGCCGTTCATTGCGGCGATCGCTTCATCGGCTCCGCTGGACATCTCGACGAACCCAAACCCGCGGCTCCGGCCGGTTTCCCGGTCCATAATCACCTGGGCTTTGGTGACGGTGCCGTACTGCCCGAACAGTTGCTCCAACTCAGCCTGCGTCGTTGTAAACGGCAGGTTCCCGACATACAGATTCTTGCTGGCCATGTCATTCCTCCCCGGACGGGCATGATCACCTGTCCCGACCGGGAACTAGCGTGGACCAGTCGCGCCATCGCGACCGGGAAGACATGTGTGGACAGGCCACCGCGCGCCGGGTGTCACCATTGCGAGTGTGTATGGTTTAGATCGCTGGAAGGTGAATGCCCGTGTACGGGACGTACCGAGGAAAGGGCCAGCCTGATGAGCTTGGGAGCGAGTGCAAGGCAGTGATAAGCTGTCGCAAGGCTTCAAAGCCGATCCGCCGAAAGTCCAAACCAAGTACGAGAAGACCTGTCCGAAATCTTCCTTACTGTTGGGGTCCGCCCCCAACAGCTAGTTTGACTATACCCACCAGATAGGAAAAAAATAGGCGAAATCTCAAGAATTTGGCGGTGTGGGCAGGTGGGGATCGGCGTGTTCTGGGGAAACTAAAACGACTGTATCGACCCCTCCGGCGTGAACCGCACCTGCCCGTTTTTCCACTTCAACGCGTCCACATCCTCGCCACGTGCGACCTTCAACATTACCTCAGCAAGATTACATGCCGCCAAAGTGCGCAGCCCAATATACGAGGTCGTTAGCCGGGGATTGATCTCGATGGCGTAGTCGCGCGAACCATCTTTGGCGTCGCCTAAAACGAGATCGACGCCGACGTAGCCGAGAAGCCCCGAGACACATTTCACGGCACGCGACGCAAGCTCCACGGCACGCGCCGCCAGTTCGGAGGGGATCGGCAACTCTCCTCCGCGATACTGGAACTGACCATCGCTCAGCAACTGAAACGTCGGCAGGAGCGGGAGTTGCGTCCGCGGACCGCACAGAAACGCTACACTCGCCGCACGCCCGGGCACAAACTCCTGAAGGATCATCGGTTGGCGAGGATCACCGGCGATCGCTTGCGCCAGTTCGAACGCATCACGAATCAGAAACGTGTTGGTGGAACCCGCTCCGTCGCGCGGCTTCCATACGACCGGAAAGAGTTCGCAAGGAGTCGGTTCGCAGTCAGTGGTGGCGGGGGTGCGAATGCTATGCGTTCGCCAGTGTTCCGCGAGCGCGAGTTTGTTGGAAGTCAGTTGAATCGCGTCAAGAGAGGGACCAAGCAGTTGTCCGTTCACGCTTTGCACGGAGTGCGCCAGGTTGAAGAGCGTTCCCCCAAACTCGGGCGCGATCACAAGGGTCCAGTCCGAGAAACGCGCGACTTCCTCCACCCACTTCTGCTCAACCGGCGTGGCCTTATCGGGGAAGGCGAAGGGTTCGGCGAATGAGATACGCTCGAAATCCGCTACCACGGCATCGCGCATCGCCCGACCTTCGAGGTACATGCCATGTTCGGGCGAACCCGGCTCGCGACCAATTCCGTTCGCTGTCAGGTATTCGTAAACGAAGATCCGCATCGGCAATTACCTCCACCATCCTCTTCCAATCGCTCCAGTTCATACTGGATCACGTTGAGGAATAGTGGTCGGGAGAAGAATAGAGAAAGGAGCAACAGATAACACGGATTAAACAGATCAGACCGAAGAGTCCCGCGTTGTTCCGATCGCGTCATCCGCGTTTCTCTGCGACTCTTCCTATCACCCTTGCCGGTCCTTTACGATCTGATGCGACCCACTTTTCTGGAGAGCGGAAATCACGCCGAGCAGAGCCGCGGCACCAAATGGCTTTGGTAGAGAAGCGTCTGCGTCCAGTTGCACCGAAGCGAGGTGCTGAGCGTTCCAAATCTCCTCGCCACCAATATCGAGTATTTTCGCACCTCGCGTTTCCCGCAGCACGCGAACGGTTTGCAATATTTCGCGATCCGGCCAAAATGGATCACAAATCACCATATCGGGTGCCGGGTCCACGCACCGGTTGAGACTGGCTTTGTTCGGAACCTCGATTACCTCATGACCGGCTTTCTCGAGAATCACGCGGATGATCGCGCGGACCTGTTCGTTGGTGTCGATAATGACAATGCGAGCCACAACTTGACTCCTGGGGACACTGTTGGCGGCGAGCGGAGTAACGCAATCGCCGCGCCACAGCGCATTTTCATGCCATCCCTCACTTCCCGATGCTCGAACTGAAAAAGTGAATGGAGGATTGCTCTCACTGTTGCGCGATGTGCGGATCAGACCCACACTGTTACACATCGCGCGCACATTCGCACAGTGTTCTGTACTGCGAATCGGCAGCGATTGCCCTCTTGGCATGCGTGGAACCGCTGCACCTTCCGAAACTCTCAAATCTCAAACAGAGCGGGTCGATTTCTGAAGACCGCGTGAAAATGAACCGAGTTTGACTTGCACCTGACAGCGAGTCTGGCTACGATCTACACACTCTCCTCAACAGGCGACTATTCTCCCCTCTGTCGCCATCTACCTCTCATCCCTCCAACTACTCTTTTCTATCCTTCATTCGGAGCCATTCCTTGATTTCCTCCACCCGTTCCGGTCGGCTGGGTTTCACGCTTATTGAGTTGTTGGTCGTCATCGCCATCATTGCCATCCTGATCGGTTTGCTCTTGCCGGCAGTTCAGAAAGTGCGTGAAGCCGCTGCCCGCATGAGTTGCTCGAATAACATCAAGCAGATTGGCCTGGCTGTCCACAATTACGAGAGCTCCAACGGGGTCGTTCCCTCCCTCTGGATCAGTTACCGCCATGGCTGGATGAATCAGGCGTGGCGGAACATGTTTTGCGATCTGCTGCCTTACGTCGAACAGCAAGCCCTCTACACCGCCGGATCAGACGGGAACCCGACCGTGGGTAGTTCGGGCTACGGCTGGAATTATCTCTGCGACTATGTTGCTGTGGCACAGGTGAAGACTTATCAGTGCCCTGCCGATGGGACGAACCCCACCCACCAGGATCCGAACTTCAGCTACGGCGGGTCTTCGCTCGGAACGCAGTACGTCACCACCAGTTATCGCGGCAACCTGATGGTGTTTGACCCCAACGCCAGTAAGTCGCTCATGAACGCGATGCCGGACGGTTTGAGCAACACCATTATCACTGCCCATACGCTGGAGAAATGCGACAGCACGAACTACTGGGGGATTGTGCAATACGTGGACTGGGGCACCAACCCGGCCGACACCGGCACGCAACACCCTATCCCGGGGTTTGGCTGGGGAACCTACGCGGCCAATAACAGCGTGCGGGACTCGTCGGGCCTCTACGCTGGCGTTCCTGCTGGCGGCGCAGCGCCCACCAAGAACACCACCGGCGTGTACATCTACGGTTACCCTGATTTCACATCAGGGAGCCTGCCGTTCCAACTCACCCCAGGGCCAGGCAACTGTCATCCGGACGTGCTGACCTCACCACACACTGGTGCAATGCTCGTGGGGCTTGGCGATGGCAGCGTTCGCACAGTTTCGTCGGGAATCACGACCACAACCTGGCGGAATGCCTGCAATCCCATCGACGGAAACCCGCTCGGCAGCGACTGGTAATTCGGTGAATGCCCTCCTCCGCTCGAACAGCGCGCTGGCAGAAGCGGGCGCGCTGTTCCGATCCCTCTGCACCAAACTCTGATCAGGACACCTCATGCGATCTATACATTCCTTCCGCATCAGCACCGCCGGCGCAGCGCTCGCACTCAGCATCGCGTTCGTTTCTGGTTGTTCCACCGGTGCAAAACGCGTTCCGGCCGGCGGCACGGTGGAACTCGACGGACAACCCGTGAACGGCGGAATTCTGATGTTCGAACCCGACTTCTCGAAGGGGAACAATGCCCGCGTGAGTTGCTCCAGCCCGATCCGTAATGGCCGATACGAACTGCAAACGGCCGGTGTTGAACGGTCAGACTCTGGGCCCGGCATCCCGCTGGGCTGGTACAAGGTCAGCGTGCGTGCGAATCGACCGGGGGTGCCGCCAACTTTCCCCGGCCAACCGGTGCTGGATATCGACGCGAAATACCTCGACCCGGAGAAAACGCCTATTTCGATCGAGATCGTGGAGAACCCCGCGCCGAACGCCTACGATGTGAAGTTCACAAAACCCAAGAAGTAGCCGAAGTAGAGACGGCCGCAGTTGCGAGTTTTCAATCCAAGCCCGCGCGGTTACCTTCACGGGCTTGGGCTTTTATCCGATGGAGAATGCAAGAGCCATCCGCCACCACTCAACGCGTCACTCCCACACAAGCTCACGTGGAAATACCCCGAACAGGCACTTCAACCGGCCTTCAACCAGGTCCCTTCCGCACACCGACGTGCGAACGCGGCACACCCGCCGAGCCTACGCAGCATCCCGCGTATCGCTTCCCACATCAAATACGCACCAGCAGATTATTTTCCCCTCTGGCGTAAAACCCACGAAATACTTGACTTTCGATCGATCGTAGTTGTCCACATCCGTCTTTGTGCCGTGCCACGGATGCAGTCGGCATTGCCGTTGCGAAGGGGAACGGGCGACGCGTTCACTTGCTGCGACGCCTCGGCGCTTGTGCCGGGTGCCGCGGAAGCGAAAGGGATCGCGCGCGGTGACGCTCTCGTTCGTCGGAATCACCCCTCCACAAACATGAAGGTCCCGACCATGGTACGCATCCGTCACCCGCACACACCCACGAGTGCCCGCGCAAAGTTCTCTCTGGAACACCTGGAGGAGCGCGACACGCCGGCCATCCTGACGGTCAACAGTCTCGTGGACACCACCGACCCGGGTCTGTCCCTGACTCTCCGCGACGCACTGACTCTGATCGCCAACGGGGGAAGTTTGGGTCGCTCGCTGACGACCGGTGAGCAGAGCCAGATTGATACTAGTAGCGGCGGGTTCGGCACCAACGACACCATCAAGTTTACGCCGGACTTGACCGGGCAAGTCGAACTCGGTGGTCTCCTGCCGCCGGGCCAGAGCGTGGCTGGCGGCCTGACAATCGACGCCAACGGGCCCGTAGCCCTGGACGGCTCACTGACGGTGGGCGGCGCCCTGAATGTGACCGCCACGAGCATCACGATCAATGGCCCTCTCAGTGCCGGCACGCTCACTCTCAACAGTTCCGGTCTGCTCGACATCGCGGCCGGGGCCACCGTCACCGCGGCCAATATCTCGGCCAGCGGTCAGGTGGTCGTCAACACCGGTCAGCTCGACGCCAACGGCGACAGCGGCGGTCAAGTCTCGGTCAGCGCGACCAATTTCCAGAACTCCGGGAGCATCACCGCCGACGGGTTGAGCGGCTCGGGCGGAACGGTCCAGGTCGCCTTCACGGGGGCGTACGTGGAGACGGTATCGGGCCTCATCGCGGCAGACGGCGGGTCGGCCGGATCGGGTGGCACGGTCACCATCGACGGCGGCACGACCGGCAATCTGTTCAGCAGCGGCACTCAGGAGGCCAAGGGCGAGGCGGGCGGCTCGATCAGCATCACGGGCGCAAGCATCGATCTGATCAGCGCCACGGAAGATGTGTCCGGCACAACCGGCGCCGGCGGGCAGATCCACATCCAGTCCGGTGGGGATGCCGAGGTGAACAGCACCCTGACGGCACGCGGTGGGGCGGCCGGGGGCGCGATCGACGTGGTGACCGACGGCACCCTGACCTACAGCGGCGCGGCAGACGCCAGCGCCACGTCGGGCCCGGCCGGGCGGTTGGTGCTGGACCCGAAGAACATCGTCATCAGCAGCGCGCCGACCGGTGTGTTCCCGCAGTACAACCTGATCGATCCTCACCCCACCTCCGGCGGTGACTTTGGCGCGACCTTGCAGGCTCTGAGCACGGGCAACGTGGTTGTGACCAACGCCAACGACAACTTCGGCGGGAGTAAGGCCGGGGCGGTGTATCTCTTCAACGGCCAAACCGGCGCCCTCATCAGCACGCTCACTGGCTCCAACGTCAACGATTCAGTGGGCAGCGATGGCGTCACAGTTCTGAGCAACGGCAACTATGTGGTCGCCAGTTCCTCCTGGAATGGCGGCATGGGCGCAGTGACATGGGGGAGCGGCACAACTGGGATCTCGGGCACCGTCTCTTCCACCAACAGCCTCGTCGGATCCACCGGCGGTGGTGTTAACGGCGATCGGGTGGGCCTCGGCGGCGTCAACGCCCTGAGCAACGGCAACTATGTCGTTGATAGTGGCAACTGGAACAGTTTCCGTGGGGCGGTGACGTGGGAGAACGGCACAAGCGGGGTTTCGGGCACCATCTCCGCCGCCAACAGCCTCGTCGGATCCAACGCCAACGATGAGGTGGGCGTGAGTGTAACGGTTCTGAGCAATGGTGACTATGTGGTCGATAGTTACCTGTGGAACGGCAGCATGGGCGCGGTGACATGGGGAAGCGGCACAACCGGGATCACGGGCACCGTCTCCTCCACCAACAGCCTCGTTGGATCCACGGGTGGTGCCAACGGCGATCGGGTGGGCTTCGGTGATATCACGGGCCTGAGCAACGGCAACTACTTGGTCGATAGTTTCTACTGGAACGGCACACGGGGCGCGGTGACATGGGGGAGCGGCACAACCGGGATCACGGGCAACGTCTCCGCCGCAAACAGCCTCATCGGATCCAACGCCAACGATGCGGTGGGCGGTATCAGCGGGGGCGGCTTCTTCACCAGCGGCGTTACGGCCCTGAGCAATGGCAACTATGTGGTCGCCAGTTCCTCCTGGAACGGCAACATGGGCGCGGTGACGTGGGGGAACGGCGCGACCGGGATCTCGGGCGCCGTCTCCACCACTAACAGCGTCGTCGGCTCTACCGCCGGCGATCAGGTGGGAAGCGGTCGCATCACTAGCCTGAGCAACAGTAACTACGTGGTGGCAAGCCCCAACTGGAACGGCAACATGGGGGCGGTGACGTGGGAGAGTGGCACGGCGGGAGCCTCGGGAGTCGTCTCCTCCACCAACAGCCTCGTCGGATCCCACGCGAACGATGAGGTGGGTAGCAACTTCATTCGAGCCCTGAGCAACGGCAACTATGTCGTCGATAGTCCCTCCTGGAATGGCAACATGGGCGCGGTGACGTGGGAGAACGGCACGGGCGCGACCTCGGGCACCGTCTCCTCCGCTAACAGCCTCGTCGGATCCACGGGCGGTGCCAACGGGGATCGGGTGGGCAACACTGGCATCACCGTCCTGAGCAACGGCAACTATGTGGTCGGTAGTTACGTGTGGAACGGCCTCTTGGGGGCAGTGACGTGGGGGAGCGGCACGACTGGAGTCTCGGGCACAGTCTCCTCCGCCAACAGCCTCGTCGGATCCAACACCGACGATGAGGTGGGCATCGGCGGCATCGCGGTACTGAGTAACGGCAACTATGTCATCAGTAGTTCCACCTGGAACGGCAACATTGGGGCGGTGACGTGGGGGAGCGGCACAACCGGGATCTCGGGTATCATCTCCTCCACCAACAGCCTTGTCGGCTCCAGCCCTGGGGATTCCGTGGGCAGCATCAACTTGGGTGGCGGCCTCTCAACTAGTGGCGTCACGGTCCTGAGCAACGGCAACTACGCGGTCGCCAGTTCCTTCTGGAATAGCAACCGAGGCGCGGTGACGTGGGGGAACGGCACAACCGGGATCACGGGCACTGTCTCCATCACCAACAGCCTCGTCGGATCCAATCCCGGCGATTCTGTGGGCCTCATCAGCACCAGCGGTCCCTTCTTCACGAGCGGCGTCACGGCCCTGAGCAATGGTAACTACGCGGTTGCCAGTTCTGCCTGGAACGGGGGCGCTGGGGCGGCGACCTGGGTCAATGGCAGCACGGGAACGACCCTGGACGGCAACAACCAGATTAACGCGCAAAACAGTCTCATTGGTCAGTCCACCAACACGGGCCTCGGTCCGATCATTGAGGACAAGGTCAACGACACCTTCCTGGCCGGGTTCACAACCGAGAACGGTGGGCGAGTGACGGCCGGGCTAGTTGATCCCAACCTGCTCACCTTCTCCCGGGGCCAGAGCCAGACCGTCACGGTCACGCCCGACTTCCTGACCGCCACGCTGGACACCGGCACGGCGGTCGTCCTGCAGGCCAGCAACGACATCACGGTGAACAGCGCCATCACCGTCAACCACCCGCACGGCAAGGGCGGCGATCTGACCCTGGACGCCGGGCGCAGCATCCTACTCAATGCCGGGATCACCACCGACAACGGCAACCTGACGCTCGTCGCCAACGAACAACTGGCCAACGGTGTGGTCGATGCCCAGCGCGATCCTGGCGCGGCCGTCATCGCCGCGGGCAGTGCGCCCCTCAACACAGGGACGGGCATGCTGACCGTCGAATTGCGGGACGGTGCTGGACTGACCAACTCGGCCAGCGGCGACATCACTCTGAACAGCATCTCGGCCGCCGCGCTAAATGTGACCAACAGCGGGCCGAATGCGGGCCGCGACCTGTTCACCGGCAACGTGGCGTTCACCGGTACGGCGAACCTGACGGCGGCCAACGTGGAAATCGGCGGGGGCACGTTCGACGCCTCGGCCGGCAATCTCACTGTCACCGGCAACCTGAAGCTCTCCGGAGGCACGTTGAAGGCTCCGGCCACAGGCCCGTTCGACGTCTCGGGCAACTGGACCAACAACGGCGGCACCTTCAACGCCGATGGCGGCACGGTGACGCTCGATGGCACCGGTCAGAAGATCAGTGGTAACACCACGTTCAACAATCTGACCAAGACCGTGACCGCGGCTGACACGTTGACCTTCGCGGCCGGTTCGAAACAAACCGTGACTGACGCGCTCTCGCTCCAGGGCACGCCCGGGAACCTGCTCAGCCTGCAATCATCGAGTCCGGGTTCGCAATGGAACATCGATCCGCAGGGAACGCGAAACATCGCCTTGGTGAAAGTGCAGGACAGCAACAACGTCAACGCCACGCCCATCGCCGCCTCCGTGTCGCACGACGCCGGCAACAACACGAACTGGATCTTCGCGCCGGTGCTGACACTCTCGTCCCCCGCGCCCGCCGCGACCGAACTGGCAGGGATCCCGGTAACGGCGACGTTCAGTGAGGATGTGACCGGCTTCACCGAGGCGAGCCTGACGACCACCAACGCCACGGTAGCGAACTTCGCGGCTGTGAGCGCCCGCACCTACACGTTTGACCTGATCGCGACCGTGCCTGGCACGGTGGGGGTGAGCGTAGCCCCCGGCGCCGCGCAGGACTCGGCCGGCAACCTCAGCACGGGCGCGGCACTCCAACGGCAGTACACAGCAGCCGAGACCGTTGCACCCGTGGCGCATATCAGCGGCCTGGTGTACCTGGACTATCAGGCCAACGGAAACCCCACCGGCGATGCTCCGCTGACGGGCCGCACCGTGTTCGTGGATCTCAATCACGACGGCACACTCGATGCCGGTGATCCGTCCGCGGTGACAGGGGCCGATGGCACCTACACCCTACCGGCTCTGCCGCTTGGAACGTACGACGTGCGTGAGATTCTCTTCGGCGGGGACCAACTGACTACTCCAGGTGTGCAAACTGTCACCCTCGGGCCGACCGGCGCGGCGGGTGTGGACTTCGGCAACCGTCTCACGGCCAGCATGTTGCCAATCGGCATGAGCCCAACGGTGATTCCAAGTCCGAACCCCAACGCGGCTACAGCGGAATTGCGCGGGCTCTACGAAACTCTCCTGGGGCGTGACCCCTCAGCGTCCGAAGTCGCGATGTGGGCCCCTCTGGCGGCCAACCCTCTGGCCGAAGCGCAGGCGATCTGGGACTCGGCGGAACACTTTGGTCGCGAGGTCGATGCCTTCTACCAAATGTATCTACACCGGGCAGCGGACGCTGCGAGCCGGGCCAACTGGATCGCCGCGCTCCAGGCGGGAATGAGTGAGCAGGCTGTGGCGCTGGCGATACTGACATCGCCTGAGTATCAGCAACTCCACCTGGGCAATACGGACTTCGTGACTGCCCTGTACCACGACGTCCTCGGACGGGACGGTTCAGCCAGCGAAGTCGCAGCGGCCGTGGCGCAACTGGGAGCGGGGCTCAGCCGCACGGCCCTGGCGCAGGGGTTCCTGACGTCGCCGGAGGCGTACACGCGGACCGTGGACAGTCTGTACGTGGAGTTCTTCCAGCGCCCGGCAGACCCGGCGGGCGAAGCGGGCTGGGTGAACAAGTTGGAGAACGGCCAACTGACCCTGGCTCAGGTGGCCCAGCAGCTTCTCGTGTCCGACGAGATGTTGACAAACGCGAGCAAGACAGTCGGCTGATCTGCTCACCGGAAGTTGGCGTCGTACGGGATTACCCAAAACGCCCCAAGGAATATGGAGAGGGGTCGAGGTGCGTCTTCGCCCCGCTTAGCATCTCGGCCACAAGTTTTCCCGTGGCGGTCGCCATGGAGAGACCGAGCATATTGTGCCCGGCGGCGATCAGCACATTCCTCGCCATCGGGGAGCGGTCGATGATGGGGAGCCCATCGTACGTCATCGGTCGCCAGCCCCACCACTCCTCCTGCACCGGCGCCGCGAGCGGTTCCTGTAAGTACAGTTTGGCTGCATCGGTCAAGAGCGTGAGCCGCGCGCGGTTCAGAGTGGCGTCGTAGCCTGCGAATTCCATTGTCGAACCAAGTCGATAACCGCTTGCGAACGGAGTCACCGCGACGCGATGCTCCTCGAAGATCAGCGGATAGATCGGGCAGAGCGTCGGTCGCGGCATGGTGATGGAATAGCCCTTTCCCGGCTGAATCGGCACCCGACAACCCAGTGCGGCATTCAACTGCGGCGTCCACGCTCCGGTAGCAAACACGAACTGATCCGCGGAGATGTCGCCAGTGCTGGTCTGCACAGCACGAGCAGTTCCCTCCCTCTTCGCGATCCCGGTAACGGCACAGTTCTCGCGAATCTCAACGCCGCAAGCGAGCAACACACGTTTCAGTTCGCTCATGAGCCTATCGGGACGCAGGTGCGCATCGGATTCATACAGATAGCCGCCGGCCATGCCCGGCTTGAGCGCGGGTTCAAGCGCCGCCAGTTCCGCCGAATCGAATCGTCTGGCTGGCATCGCGAACTCGCGCCGAAGGAATTCATCGGTGTGCGCGTAGTGCTCAAACGACTTCTGCGACAGAAAAACGAAGAGCAATCCTCTCGTCTCCCATTCACACCTGATCTGTTCGGTTTCGATGAGTTCGCTGAAGAGTGTGCGCGAGGAGTTGAGCAACGCCTGTATCGCGCGACCAGCCGAGAGCATGTTACGTTGATTGCACTTCCGCGCGAAACCGAGAAACCAGCCGAGATTCGCGAGCGCGACACCCGGCCGCACCTTGAGCGGTGAGTTGCGCTGAAACAGCGTCTTCATCGTCGACCAGACCGCCCCGGGCATAGCCAGCGGGAGAACATGACTCGGACAGACATACCCACAGTTGGCATGCGAACAGCCGGCACCGAAAGATCCGCGATCCACGATCGTGATGGTGTGCCCGGTTTTCGCCAGGTAATAGGCGCAGCAGGCGCCCACCACTCCACCCCCAACAACCACGACACGCGACATCAGGCACCGGATAAGAGAGACAGAAAACGGAACTAACCACAGACAGAGACACAGAGAAGACAAAGGCAGAGAATCGAACAGGATAACAGGATCGAGTGGATCTATCCTGTTATCCCGTCAAAAAATTCTTATATTCATTCTCTGTCTTTTGTCTTCTCTGTGTCTTTGTGTCTCTGTGGTTAGGTTTGGTTCTCATTCCTCGTTCGTTACTTCTTCGGCTGCGTCGTGTACGGCGTCGTGTCAGTGCGGAACGGAGTGGCCGGCAGCCCCTCCTTGTTGAAGAGGTTCAGCACCGGATTGGGATAGTTCGCCCAGCCGTAGCGAACTGCCTCGATCTTCGACACCTTGTCCGACGTCACAACGACTGTGTCGCCCTTAATCACTGCTTTTGCGGGGTGGAACACATGGTCCGAACCGGCGACCGCGAATCCACTCAGTTCGCCGTTGTCCGAGCCTTTGGCCACCAGTCCGCCACCGACGTGATCGAACGAAAGCACCGCCTTGTCACCCTCGAACTTGGCGTCCTTGTAAACTGGCCCGCTGTACTCAATCTTCTTGTCATACGCCAGACCCAGCGCCGCCAGCGCCAACCGTTCGCCGACCGGCTGCTTGGGCTTCGGGTGAATGTCGAACTCATTGCCGACATCCGTAATCACCGCCAAGCCGACCTTCGGGAGCTTCTGCGAGGTGTAGAGTTGTGAGTCACGCAGTTCCGCGTAGGTCACGCCGTTCGAGTTATTCTTCCCGTTGCCGTAAGGCGCAAGCTGGACAACCATGAACGGCAACTCACAGTTGAAGCGCTTGCGCCAGTCAGTAATCATCGTCGGCAGCAGGGTGCGATATTCGAAAGCCCTGCCAGTATTCGATTCGCCCTGATACCAGATCGCGCCCTTCACTTTGAAGTTCAACAGCGGGTGAATCATCGCGTTGTAGAGAACTGTGGGAGTGCCGGGGCCAAGTGGAGCGGGTGTCGCTCCCGGCTTGGCGGGTTCCTTCGGCACGGGCTTGCCGGCGGCCTTTGCCTTCTCGGCGTCATCCTTCCACTTCGCGTACGCTTTTTCGTATGCCTCCATTGCCTTCTTGGGGTCGTAAGACTCGTAATTCTTCACCGCATTCCGGTACGAATTGACGTAGTGCTTCAAGCTCGGCTCGGCGTCGAGTGCTTCGAGGCTCGTCCAGGCTTCCGCCGGCGTGCCGCCCCACGAAGTGTGGATCAGCCCAACCGGTACGCCGAGTTCTTTCTGAAGTTTCTGGCCGAAGTGGTACGCGACTGCCGAGAAGCCGCCGACCGTATCCGGGCCACTCTCGACCCACTTGGTGAAGTGCTTGAGGTCGTTCTGGTCGTCAATCGGGTGCGGCGCGGTGCGTTTGTTCACGGTGAAGAGACGGAGATTCGGATTCTTCGCGCCCGCCTTCACCTTGTCCGGCGTCTCGCTGGCATTCACCGACCACTCCATGTTCGACTGGCCGGAGCAGACCCACACTTCGCCCACCGCGACGTTCTTGAACTTAACGGTGTTCTTCCCAATGATGCTGAGGGCGTATCCCGTGCCAGCCTTTTGTTGGGGAAGTTTGGCAACCCACACGCCGTTTTTATCGGCGGTCACTTTCACGGCAGTCGCTGTGTCGGCTCCCGTTGCAAAGAGGGACACTCCGACGGCTTCCCCCGGCTCCGCCAATCCCCAGACAACCGGATCAACTCCTTGTTGGAGGACCATATTGTCGGAGAAAATGGGGTGTGGCTTCACATCGGCGCGGGCGGTGCCCAGCGTCAGCACGCTCACCGTAACGGCAAGCAGTACGGCCCTGACCGGACTCATGGTGGAGACTCCAGTTGTTGTGTGGGAAAGCAGACAGACACATCTAACGCGGTAGGCAGCGACAAAGTAAACGGAGTGTGCGTGAAAGGCAACGGGTCGAATGGGAGTTTGTAGCGGATTCCCACAATCACTTTTTCGTTTGGGTCGCGCAACGCTACAAATCCACATCCCAGACAACCACCTTGCCACTATCGCTGCCTGCTGCCGCAAGGGTTCCATCGGGCGAAAATGCAATGCTGCGCATTCGACCGATATCCCATGTGAACGCGCGAACAACATTCCATGTGGTCGTGTCGTATAGCTTCACGGTGGTGTCGTTGCTCGTGGCGGCAAGGTACTTGTTGTTGGGGTGAAACGCCACGCCGGTGAAGTGTTTTTGGCTGTCATTTCCGATGGTGGGGACATCGCTCCACGGAACCGTGGTGGGGTAGATACGAATGACTTGACGGGTTCGGCACGCCAGCATCAGACCATCGGTTGACATCGCTGCCAGTTCCGGCGCGTCAACGAGCGGGTCCGAGCGATTGAGAACCGTGCCGGTGTTGACCGAGCGGTGAACACAGCGAAACTCCCACTGAAGCGACGGTTGCCGGTTGTCTTCGACGAGGATGAAGCGATCGCCGTCCGGGAGGAAGATGGGCGGCATCCGCACGTATGAAGCAGAGATAACCTCGCTCACTGGTTGGCTCAGCGAATCGGTCGCCCAGACAGTCAATCGCGTCTGTTCCGTTCCCCGTGGATTTTCAGCGACAATGAGATAATCGCCCCCGAGCGTGACAGCAAACCGCAGCGTTGCATAGGCGGGAATGGTCAGTCGGGTCGCTGTCCGGTCGGTGAGGTTGAAAGCGCAGATTTGATCGTTTCCAGCGAAGAGGGTGAGACCATCTGGAGAGAAACAGAGGTGGTTTACAGCCACCGGTAATCTGAGCATCTCCGCCTTGGCGTTGTTGGCCAAAGTGGTCCAGAGCATGACACCCGACACACCGGCCGGGGCTGCAAGGGCTGTCCCGTCCGGTGAGAAAACCAGGCTATCGATCCGGACTTTGCTCACTGCCGACCGCAGTACCATCATGGGCGGTTCTCACAATTCATAGCCAGAGCTATAAGGGGTTTCAACCTGGTGCGTGTGTTGGAACACGCGGACTATTCCGTTGCATGGGTCTGGCACGAGGGGTATATTACGATCACATTTTCCTGCGTGCCGCGGACATGCGGTCCAGTTCGGATGCACGTCCGTTGTACGAGGATACGGCAGAGGTCCGATTAGCGTCGCTGCCCTCACGGTCCTGAGGAGCGAGCGGACCGGTGGATTCGGGTCAAATCGTCGCGGCCCGAAAACTCAGATCCCACTCACTCCCCTTCTCCGCCGCTCGGTGGTTCGCGCGGTTCCCTGTCGACAGCGCTCGCGCGCCAAACATTATTCTCTCCCCGCGTGTCCACTTGAGCCAGCAATCAGTTCTCAGCGATCAACCCGAAACTCACTCCCGTTGCATATCGCTGACGCCTGATGGCTGACTGCTGAGATGCTCAGCAGAAGGAGGCGTGTCATGCCTGTTCTCGCACCCGTAGCTGAACCGACGTTGCGCCCCGATGTCGAAATGATCCAAGGTGTCTGGGTGTCGGTCGCCGGTCCACGGGAAGCCCGGTTACTCATCGCCGGCTTCCGCTTCACGTTTGAGTTTGTCGGCGGCGACATCTACATGGGCACTTTCGACCTCGCCGCCGGTCAGATGGATATGCACATCGAGGCCGGGCCCTCGGAACACATCGGCCGCTGGTCGCGGTGCATCTATCAACTTGAAGGTGGGGTGCTGCGGTGGTGTCCGGGGCGGCCCGGCTCCGATCGTCGACCCACCACGTTCCCCGACGTCGATGATCCGCGTTACCTGTCTCTGGTTTTCCGGCGCGACGCACGCCCGTCTCGTCGATAAGCGTCGCGTCTTGTTCTGTGGCCCCTCTTCCAAATCGGCCACCCCGCAACTCTCTGCATGTTCCGTCTCCCCGGAACTCTCATTCTTTGTGTCACATTTCAGCCGCCAGAAAGGGAACTCAATGAGCGTCGCTGTTGCCGAACGACCCAACCGAACCGCGGAACCGCAGAAGGAACCCGCGGAAACCTCCTACCAATACCCGGGCATCCCCACCACCTGCGACGGCGCCGAAGCCGTCGTCCACGTTGAAGTGAAGATCAGCCAGGCCGCTGGTGCCTACCCGATCACCAGTTCGACCACTATGGGCGGCGGGTTCAATGCCTCCGTCATGAATGGGGCGAAGAACCTGTGGGGCGACACGCTGATGTTCTTCGAGCCGGAAAGCGAACACTCCGCTGCCGCGGTGTGCGAGGGATTCGCTGTGGCCGGCGGTCGCGTTACGAACTTCACCAGCGGACAGGGACTCGTGCTGATGAAGGAGGTGCTCTACACGATTAGCGGAAAGCGATTGCCGGTGGTGATGAACATCGGCGCTCGTGCTCTGACTAGCCAGGGACTGAATGTCCACGCCGGGCACGACGACGTGATGAGCGTGGCGGATGTGGGTTGGGGAATGATCTTCGCCCGCAACGCCCAGGAAGCCGGCGACTTCTGCCTGATCGCACGCCGCGTGGCGGAGGCAACGCAAACGCCGTTCTTCAATGTGCAAGACGGGTTCCTCACCACGCACACGGTTGAAACCGTGCGGCTCATCGAGCCGGAGTTTATGAAGGAATTCGTTGGCGATCCCAAGGAACGCCTGACGAACCTGATGGATACCGCCAACCCAATGATGTCTGGCGTGGTGCAGAACCAGGACTCCTACATGAAGGGGAAGATTGCCCAGCGCTGGTACTACGACCAGGTACCGGACAAATTGCAGGAAGCATTCGAGGAGTTCGGCCGCAAGACCGGCCGCAAGTATGGCAGCGTCGAAGCTCACCGTTGTGAAGATGCCGAATACATCATCGTCGGCATGGGCTGCTACATGGAGACTGCCAAGGCAACGGTCGATTACCTCCGCGATGTGAAGAACATCAAGGCGGGTTGCCTCACGGTCTTCGTGTTCCGTCCCTTCCCAGCCAAGGACATTGTCGACGCGCTAAGAGGATGCCAGGCGTTCACCGTCTTCGAGCGGATGGACGATCCACTCTCGACGACGGGCAACCACCTCACGCGCGAAATCAAGGCGGCGTTCTACGACGCCGTGCTCGGCCAGAACGGCCAGGAGAAACTCACCGACGCGCCGCCAAAGGTCTACCACGGCGCTGCCGGCCTTGGCAGCCGCGACGTGCGACCCGGCGACATCATCGCCGCGTTCCACAACATGATGATCGATGGTCCGCACTTCTTCTCGGTGGGGATCGACCACAAGAGCGCTCTGACCCGCAAAGACGATCCGGACCTGCGCCCCAAAGGCGGGTTCTCGATGCGCGGACACTCCGTCGGCGGCTTCGGCAGCGTGACCACCAACAAGATCATCGCCACCATTGCCGGGAACGTCTTCGGCAAGGATGTGCAGGCGTATCCGAAATACGGCTCCGAAAAGAAGGGACTGCCGACCACCTACTACCTCACCATCGCGGACACGCACATCAACATGCACTCCGAGTTGGAGAAGGTGGAACTGCTTTGCGTGAACGACCCAACCGCGATGCTCAGTCCACTCACGCTCAAGGGACTGGTGCCTGGCGGCGCGATCTTCATGCAATCACCGTACTCCGACCCGGCGGATGTCTGGAGTCGCATCCCGGCGGATAACAAGAAGATGATCCGCGAGAAGAAGATTCGCGTGTACTACTGCGATATGGTCCGCATCGCACGCGAAGAAGCGAACGAGCCGGACCTCCAGATGCGCATGCAGGGGATCGTGCTATTAGGCGCATTCCTCCAACTCACGCCCTACGCCAAGGACACGGAGATGTCGAGCGAGCAGGTGGAGGCCGGGGTTGAGAAGGCGCTGCGGAAGTATTTCGGCAAGCGCGGCGAGCAGGTCATCAAGGACAACATGAAGTGCATCAAACGCGGCCGCGACGAGATGAAGGAAATCCCGGCGTCGGTCATCAATGCGTGAGAGGTATTTACCTCGAAGGGTTGTATTCCACAGCCCAGGGTCGAGTGCGAAGCACGCGCACCCTGGGTCCTCAGTGCCGGCAGACCGGAGGCCTGTCCCACAATTGAAGACTCCCCGCTGAAGTGGGGAGTGCAATTACCAAATACAAGGACCACACAAATATGCCTGCTGCGACTCTCAACGCTCCCTCAATGAACGAGGCCAGCGAGAAGGATCCGTTTAACAACAACTGCTATGGAACCCTCATTGACCGGGCTTACAAGCCCGTCACACTGAAATCGGCCCTGAGCCTGCCGGTTCTGGACGTCAACGATTTCAACGAGCGCATCATTCGCGGATACGAGGAAGGTTACGGCGAGAAGGAACTGCCGGCCGATCTATCGGTCGCGCGGTCGCTGATCCCCGCCGGGACAGCGTCGCTTCGCGATTTCAGTTACATCGCGCCGGAAATCCCGGAGTACATCCCCTCGAACTGCACGGGCTGCATGGACTGCGTGACCGAATGCCCGGACACCGCCATTCTCGGCAAGGTACTCGGCGAGGATGAGTGGGAGCAAAAGCTCGCGAGCATCCCGGAAGCCGACCGCGCGATGTTCAAAGCTCAGTGGTCGAAGACGAAGAAGTATTACGACGCCGGGAAGAAGAAGCAGGGCGTCGGCGGGATGTTCAACATCATCATTGACCCATCGAAGTGCAAGGGGTGCGCGGAGTGCGTGACCGTTTGTGACGATGACGCACTCAAGATGGTCGCAAAGACGGACGAGGTGATGACGAAGGTCAAGAAGAGCCACCGGCACTTCAAGAACTTCGGGCCGAGCAACGAGAAGTTCATTAGCGGCAACCTGCTCATCGACATGATGCTGAAGGAGCAGACGCACATCTACACCGGCGGCGCTGGGTCGTGTGCCGGTTGTGGTGAAGGCACCGCGCTGCGGATGATGTGTGCCGCGACAGGCAGTAAGTATGGTGAAGAGTGGGGCATCGTGGCCGCCACTGGTTGCAACACGGTGTACACATCGACCTACCCCTACAACCCATACATGGTGCCGTGGACGAACTCGCTGTTCGAGAACGCACCGACCTACGCCATCGGCGTGCGGATGCGCTGGGATCAGATGGGTTGGGGAAAAAAGCCGCTGTGGGTGGTAGGTGGTGACGGGGCGATGTACGACATCGGCTTCCAGGCGCTGTCGCGGATGTTCGCCAGCGGGATGAACATCAAGGTGTTCGTCCTCGATACGCAGGTCTATTCCAACACCGGCGGGCAGGCATCGACCGCGAGTTTCACCGGCCAGAACACGAAGATGTCGGTTCACGGCAACGTGTTCGGCGGCAAGCAGGAACGGCGGAAGGAAATCGCGCAGATCGCGATGATGCACCCGCGAACTTACGTGGCGCAAACCACCTGTGCTCACGTCAATCACTTCTACAAGGCGGTGTTGGGTGCGCTGGAATTCGATGGCCCGGCGATTGTGTGCTGCTACACGACCTGTCAGCCCGAGCACGGCGTGGCGGACAACATGGCGGGTGAGCAAGCGCGGCTGGCAGTGGATACGCGAGCGTTCCCGCTCATCATCTATGATCCTCGTGCGGGCGACACGATCAAGTCGCGCATCTCGCTGGCGGGCAACCCCAACATGAAAGGCGACTGGTACATTCACCCGAAGACGAATCAGGAGATCACGTTCGTCGACTTCGCGCGCAGCGAGGGGCGATTCGTCAAGCACTTCGACAAGGATGGCAACCCGTCGGCAACGCTCCTCGCGGCGAAGCAGGACCGCCTAGAGAACTGGCACACGCTGCAAGACCTGGCGGGGTTGAGGTGAGATGGGAATAACGAATGCCCCAGCAATGACGAAGGAAAAGCCCAAAGCCACGAGCTTCCTTGTTCATTGGTGGGGCTTCCGTCGGCTTACGGCGGGGTGGAAGGAGCAATCACGCTACCTTTCCAACACCGCGCAGATGGCGATGCTGAAGCCGTACCAGCGCATCATTGGGATGGGCTGGCCGGCGGTTCCACTCATCCTTGAAGAACTGCGTCGCGAACCCGATCAATGGTTCTGGGCGTTGGAGTCGATTACGGAGGAGAATCCGGTGCCGCCCGACGCTGCTGGTTACGTCCAGCGTTCAGTGGATGCGTGGTTGGAGTGGGCCGCGACCGCGGGTTGATTGCCTGGTCCACCCAGCTTTCTTTCCGCGACTCACAGCGGATAACCATCGCGTTACCAGCCCCGCAATTGGAACCGTTCTCTCCCTCGAAAGTGTAATATTTCACGCAAATCATTTCCATTCGTTCGCTCAACACTGACTGCATACCCATGTCCACTCCACTTGCCACACACGATTTCCCCTCCGCCGACCTGCATGCCGCGCAGGAGTTCGTCAAGCGGACGCGCTGGGAACTTCGCGAGCTGTGGATGGTTCGCGTCTGGAAGGATCGCTACCAGATCATCGACGTGAACAAAGACTTCTTCGAGATTCGCGGCATCGGCTACCCTGACGCCGACATCATTCCTCTCTTGCGCGGCGTCAACGCCGCGTTCGACCCCGCCACCATTCACGACCCCACCGACGCCGAGTACAAGGAGTTCCTCACCGGCCGTCGATTCCCGTGGGCACATGATCGCGTGATGTGAACTGCCGGACGAAGCTTGCCAAGATCCACTCCTGTCCCTCCAGTAGGTCTTGAAAGTCCGAAGTTGCTTGCGGTCACACGGAATTACTTCAATAATATCTCGTCATTCCCCGAATACTTCCGGGACCATTCTTCCCTCATCGAGCATTCTGATGCGATTCCCACTTGGGGAGATGACGGTCGGCGATATTCTCGATCGCGGGCTAAGAGTGCTCCTCGCCAGACTCCCCGTCTTTTATGCCCTCCACCTGATCGTTCTCTTCCCACTCATCACGGTGCAAGTCGCAGCTCCTCTCATTCTCTTCCAAGGAAGTGACTCTCGCGATGTCGGGGCGGCCATGGCCTTCGCCGTGTTTGGGTTGTTTGCGCTGTTCATCTCGTTGATCCTTCAGCCGATTGCCACAGCCGCGATTCTCCACATCGTCATGGAAGAATACGCTGGCCGACGTGCATCGCTGGCGTCTGCGCTCGGTTTTGCGGTCAGTCGATTCCTCCCACTTCTGGGTGCCTCGATTCTGGTTGGCCTTCTGGTACTCCTGGGAGTGTTCTTGTGCTGCATTCCAGGCATCTACTTTTGGATCACGTACATCTTTGTTGGGCAGGCCGTGGTGTTAGAGAAATTGGGTGTGAGTGAGGCTTTTCAACGAAGCCAGCGATTGATCACCGGCTTCTGGTGGAGAGTGTTTGGCGTGTTGTTATTGGTTCTCATCGCGCAGAGAATCGTCCAGGTGGGGTTGGAGATGGGACTGAGCGTTGCTCTTCCTCCACAGGAAGTGATTCCCACGCAGAACGGCGAGCAAATCAAGGTCAACCCTCTCAATCACATCATCGACACTCTGGCTGCTCAGCTCGTCGCCATTCTCTTTGCGAGTTATACGGCAGTTTGCACAACGCTCCTTTACCTTGATCTACGTATCCGCAAGGAAGGCTTCGACCTGGAACTGGCCGCGGGCGGCGGACCGGAACGCGACGACAGGGATCGTTATGACCGCGACTATCGCGACCGCGATCGTTACGACGACCGCGATCAATACGACGACCGAGACCGCGATCGTTACGAGGACGACTACGATAATCGCGACGATCGCGGTCGTCGCCGCGCCCAAGATCGCGATTATTACGATGACCGAGACCGCCCGGTCCACGACAAGCCAGAAGGCGAACGTACCAGTGAAGGCGAGCAGCGCCCCACCGGAGAAAACGCACATGGCGACCACGAAGAACCGCCACGCGATCAGGAGCCCAAACCCGAGCACCACGAAGAGCCGCCACGCGATCGTGGACCCGAGCCCGAGCAACACAAAGAACCGCCCCCGGATGACCGCGACCGCCGATGAAGATCCTTCGACAACTTTCGTTGTTTGCACTCGTCGCGGTCGCAATTGTGGCGTCGGCACGCTGGGGAAGCGCGCAACCCTCTCCTCCCACTGATGCCATTCGCGGCAAGAAGACTGAAGTGTTCGAGCGGTCGGAGTTCAAGCCCAGCAAGTCAGGACCGGGCAGTTGGTTGTGGCGGCAGTTTGTGGCATTCATGGAGTGGCTTGGCGGCCTCTACACCCATAACCCGTTCTTGTTTTGGGTGTTCCTCGCCGGTTGTGTGCTCATCCTCCTGGTGGTGGTCATCTTCATCATCTACTATCTGCGGACAATATTCACGGTCGGCGGGCGGAAACGATCCACAGCCCAAGCCGAGACCGAACACCGCATCCGGCTCTCGGTCGCTTACCGCGAGGAGTCCGACCGACGCGCTGCCGAGGGAGATTACACCGAGGCGGTCCGGTACCTCTTTCTCTCCCTGGTTTACCGCCTCGACGAACGCGGTCGGGTGAGTTTCCACAAAGAGTACACCAATCGCGAGTATCTCGAACTCGTCGGCGAGCGACTCCATGTCCGCGCAGCGCTACGCGTGCTGGTGGACACGCTCGACGATCACTGGTACGCGCAGCGGCCATGCGGACGAGCACAGTACGAAGAATGCCTGGCGGTCTACGATCGATTGATTAGCGCGTGATAACTGTATCGCGGGTGACCATGCCGAGTGAATCTGCCGAATCCACCGATCCGATCCATGCACCGGCTTCGCGCCTCTGGTGGCTTCTGCCCGCCGTGGGGTTCGTCTTGCTGATCCTCTTCGCCATGCTCTTTGGCGGCGGGCCGGAGAAAGTGGATTACGGCACCAGTTACGATGCCTCCGATGGCGGGTATCGCGGCGTCTTCCTGCTCATGGACGAACTCGGTTATCCGGTCGAGCGTTCCCGCCGGCCAACCGGCGGACAAGTGCGCTGGGTTCTTTCGCCCGGAAAAGTGACGGCAAAGGATGCCGCGAACCTCGATGGTTGGATTCAGCGTGGCGGTATCGCCCTGCTTGCCCTGGGCGATTCGGAACTTGCCGATCACCTGAATTTGAAAGTGACGGTCCGCGGAGAATTCCGGTTCACTCACACTCCCTTCCAGTTGAGGGGGGAACTCCACCCCGCCGCTGCACCGGACGTCACGCAGTTGTTCGCTGGCGAAACAGTCGTCACCGGCCCGCCTACCAACCGCACCTGGGGCGAGATCGATGGGCAACCTCTCATCACCATCTATCCCCACGGCCGCGGCGAAATCTGGCTCCTCTCGCGACCGGATGTGTTTACCAACGGCAACCTCCGCGAAGCCGACAACTCCGTGCTCGCCTGCCGGCTGGCTGAAGCGATGCTGCGCGAACGACCCGGCGGCGAACTAGCATTCGATGAGTATTGCCACGGATTGCGAGATCGACCGAGCGCGACCGAACTGCTGTTTCATCCACCTGTGTTGGGAGTCACTCTCGAAGTATTGGCTCTCGGAATGCTCGTGTTATGGCATTATGGCGTACGATTCGGATCGCTACGTACTGCCCCTCCTGCGCCGCGGCGATCGAAAGAAGAATTCCTCGACGCGATGGCCGAGCTCCTCACGCGCAACGGCGACCGGGCCGAAGCGTTCCGCACTGTCCGCGATGCCCTGCGGCGCCAGATCGAACACATCCTCGGCCTCCCCGCCGACACACCCGTCAAAGTGCTCGTTGACGAACTCGCCAAGCGACGAGGAGTCGATCCCGTCCCTTTACTACAATTACTCTCCGCTGATGAGCCGCCCGAGGGGTCGGGGGCCAGCGCTTTCTTGTCCGCACTCCACGAGTTGGAATCCGCCGCCCATGAATGCCTCCAGCCCCGACGGGACTCTCGCTGACCTGTACTCCGCCGCCCGGCGGGAAATCGCGAAAGTCATCGTCGGCCAGCACGAACTGGTCGAACATGTACTTATCGCGCTCTTCGCGGGCGGTCACGTCCTGGTCGAGGGGGTTCCGGGTACGGCCAAGACCCTTCTCGTGCGCGTTGTCGCCAGGCTCTTTGCCTGCGAGTTCAAACGCATTCAGTTCACGCCGGACTTGATGCCCGCGGATATCACCGGCACCAACGTCTTCGATCCACGCGAGCAAGTGTTCCATTTCCGCCAGGGTCCGATCTTTTCACAACTGGTCCTCGGTGACGAAATCAACCGCGCGCCGCCGAAAACGCAAGCCGCACTCCTCGAAGCAATGCAGGAGCGGCAGGTCACGGTGGACGGCGTTACCTATCGGCTGCCGAATGTCTTCACGGTCTTCGCCACACAAAACCCGGTGGAACAGGAAGGCACATATCCGCTTCCTGAAGCACAACTCGACCGCTTCATGATGAAGGTGCTGGCCGAGTACCCCGACGAGAAGCAGGAAATCGAAGTCCTTCGCGTCCACCAGCGCGGCATTCGCGTTGAAGACCTTGAGCGATTCAATCTCCAGACCCTCGGCGGTGAGAGCGAACTGCTCGCGGCGCAGGCGGAAATTCGTGCGCGCACTATCCGGGATGAAGTCCTCGGCTATATCGCGCGCATCGTTCGTGGGACGCGCGACAACCTCAAGGTGGAGGTCGGTGCCAGTCCACGTGCAGGACTCATGCTCCTGACTGCCGCGAAAGCACGGGCGGCATTGCGAGGCCGCGGGCATGTGCTGCCGGACGATGTGAAAGCCGTCACCAAGCCGGTACTCCGCCACCGTTTGATCCTCAAGCCCGGCGCGGAAGTCGATGGCTTTGCTCCGGATGATGTGCTCGATGAAATCCTCTCGCGCACGGAGATCCCGCGATGATACCGATCCCTTCGCGGCGTCTCCTCCTCGCCTTTTGCATCCTCAGCATCGCTTCGGTGGGCCTGTTGGTCTTCCCGGAGTTGTGGCCAGTGTTAGCTGCGGCCAACGGAGCCTTGCTGCTGATGGCCGTGGCCGATCTCGTGGCGACTCCGCCGCCTTCGGCATTGCGTGCCGCACGGATTAATCCGCAGCGCATGTCGGTCCTCAACGAGCAGAAAATTACCGTCCGTGTCGAGAACGCATCGCGAATGCGTATGCGTGTCCGTGTCCGCGATACGGTTCCGCTGTCCTTCACCAATACCAGTACCGAACTGGTGTGTGTTGTTGCAGCAGGGGGAGAATCTCGATGCGAGTACTCCGTGACTCCGCGCACCCGCGGCCGATTTGAGTGGGGGCCGATCTTTCTCCGCTATCGCTCGTTGTTGGGGTTGTGGGAACGGGAAAAACGCGAGCCGGCCAGGGGAGACGTTCGCGTGTATCCCAATGTGAATATGCTCGAACACTATCATTTGCTGGCGCGTAGCAATCACCTTGCCGTGCTGGGCATCCGCCGCGTGCGCATGCGTGGAGCTTCGAGTGAATTCGAGTCGCTCCGCGACTACGTTCACGGCGACGACATTCGCCAACTCGACTGGAAGGCGACCGCCCGGCGATCGCGGCTCATCGTTCGCAATCAGGAAGCCGAGCGACATCAAACGGTATTACTCCTCCTCGACTGCGGCCGACTGATGAACGCCACCGAAAACGGCGTGGCGAAGCTCGACCACGCGGTGAACGCCGCCCTCCTGCTCTCTCACGTCGCCCTGGCACGCGGGGACCGGGTTGGCCTCTGCACCTTCTCCGGCAAGGTTCACTCATGGCTCGTCCCACGCGGTAACCTGGCACAAAACCGACTCATCGCCGATGCGCTCTACGATCTGCGCGGCGACTACAGCGAAAGCGATCACGGGCGGTGCCTAAAGTTCGTTGCCGCCCGTTATCCGAAGCGATCCCTACTCGTTGTGCTCACCGACTTCGTGGACGCGACTACCGCCGCCGACATGGTCGCGCACCTGGAGTTGGCAGCGCGCCGACACATTGTGCTGTTTGCCGCGCTCAAAGATGCATTTCTGGAACAGGCCGCGCAATCGTACCCCCAGACCGAGAAAGAAGGATTCCGCAAAGCGGCGGCGCTGGATCTGCTCTACGAGAGACAAACAGTCCTGGAGCGAATCCGACACGCCGGTGGATTCGTGGTGGACGCCGAACCGGGCGCAATCACGCCGCCGATCATCAACAATTACCTGCTAGTCATGCTCGGCGGGTTGTTATGAGAGAAACACAGATCGGGCAACAAACAAAGATTCGACAACATTTAATTTGGTTTGAAATCCGTGTTCTCTGTGTTCATCCGTCGCTCTTCTCGGACTGTTTGCGGCCGGCGCCCCGCCAGACCGAAGTAGAGGACCAGCGTCAGAGCGCTGCCGCCCGCGACTAACCAGCGGACCGGGGCACTGAAGTGCGGCGTGATGAACGCCTCGATGATCCCGGCCACGACGAGCATGAGTATCGAGCCGGCGAGCAATCCAAAAGCATCCGGGGCAGCAAGCCGGAAGGCGTCCCGACGGGCCAGTTGGCCGGGGGCCAGGAGCGCCCAGCCCAGCCGCAATCCCCCGGCGGACGAGAGGCAGATGGCCGAAAGCTCGATAACGCCGTGCGTGAGGATCAACGAGTAAAATCCAACGAAGTAGCCGCCATTCCAGACCAGCCCGGAGAGTGTCCCGAGCATGCGGCCGTTGAAGACGAGGAGGAAGACGCCGAGTACGCATCCGGCTGCGCCGAATGCAAAGGCCATGATCGAGACCTTGATGTTATTTCCGATAATTTGCGCCGCGACAATCGGACTCTCGGAGACATCAAAGGTAAAATTCCCGCGGTACTCGCCCTGCTGCTTTTCCAGCCGCACGTTTTCGTATTCGACGATTCGTTCGTCGAACAAGGAATAGGCGAGTTCCGGATTGCGAACAACGGCCAACCAGGATGCAAACGAGGTGAGCAGGAAGATCCCGACAGCGACGCCGACGGCTCGCCAGTTCCGCCGCACGATGTGGGGAAAGCCAGCGGTGATGAAACCAAAGAGGGGTCGGATCGAAACTCGCTTGGTGGCGTAAATCTGTCCGTGTGCCCGCGCCACGAGCGCGTTGAGGTACAGTAACACAGGTGGGTCATCGCCAGCGGCGCGCGCCTGCGACAGGTCGATCGTCACCTGCCGGTACAGGGCGCACAGTCGCTTCACCTGCTCGGCTGTGAGCGCGGATATTCCGCGACGACCAACTTTGTTGAGCAGATCGTTGAGTTCGTTCCAGCGGTCGCGGCGGTCGGCGTAAATGTGTATTCCTCCGGAAAAGAATGCCGGGGAGCAATTCTACCATCCCGGCGGAGCCGATCCCAGAGGGTGCAGGTCATGGAGTGGTCGGACGAAGTGCGGCTGGAAACGCCCGAACAAATCGACGTGGATCTGGAATTGGCCGGACTGGGTTCGCGTTTCCTTGCAATCGTGTGGGACTGGTTCTGGAAGGGTCTGTTCACGTTTGTGTTGCTTGTTTGTTTCGTGATTTTTCTGGCGTTGCTGGGTCAGGCGGCACTCTTTGAGCACCCCTCCAAGATTCTGATCGCGCTCGTCGTGGCGGCTCTCTACACGTTCTGGCTGGGCTACGCGATCTACTTTGAAGTGAAGTGGAACGGCCAGACGCCGGGTAAGTGGCTGGTCGGTATCCGCGTGATTCAAGAGAGCGGCGCGCCCATTGATTTCCGGGCCGCGTGTGTCCGCAACTTGCTTGCACTGGCAGACATGCTACCGGTTTTCTTCCTGCTGGGTGCCCTTCTTGTCGTGGTCACGCCGCGCCGCCAGCGGCTGGGCGATATGGCTGCGGGAACACTGGTGATCCGTGAGCGCGCTGTGGACCTCGGCGAGGACCCAACCGAACAACTGACCGAATACGCCACCGACGAATATACCTTCACCGCCGCGCAGATCGAGAAACTCACGCCCGCCGACCGCACTGTTCTGCGGGAGTTCCTTCGCCGGTATGAAGGGATGTCCCCGCGAAGCGGCGATCGACTGGCACTGACCCTTGCAGAACAATTCGTGAAGAAAATCGGCTACCGGCTACAGGAACCATTCCCCGATGGCTGGGAGGCGTGTCGATTCCTCGCTTCGCTCCTCCGTGACCTCGAAGCCATGCGCCGGCACGGTTGAATGCCGTCAGGCACTTGCCGCGTGGTACTCTTTGCGGATGTGGGCAAGATCCACCGTCGGCGGCGGGAATTGCATCTTGAGCGCGTCCAGATATTCAACCACGATTCGCGCCACCGCCAGATTGCGGAACCACTTGTGATTCGCCGGGATCACGAACCACGGCGCGTAATCCGTGCTGCACTTCGACAGAGCATCCTGATACGCCTCGGTGTACTCGTCCCAGTACGCTCGTTCCGCGTAATCCGCCTCACTGATCTTCCATTGCTTGGTCGGGTCGTCGAGCCGATCCTTGAATCGGCTGAGTTGCTCCTCTTTCGAGATGTGGAGATAAAACTTCAAGATGTGCGTCCCGGCTTCCGTGAGTTCCTTCTCGAAGGCGTTGATTTGGTCGTATCGCTTCGCCCAGACTTCTTTTGGCACCAGTTTGTGAACCCGAACGACGAGCACGTCTTCATAATGCGAACGATTGAAAATCACCACTTCGCCTTTCGCGGGCGTGGCGCGGTGGACGCGCCACAGAAAGTCGTGAGCGGCCTCCTCGGCGGTGGGCTGTTTGAAGCCCACAACGCGGCACCCCTGCGGGTTCATCGCGCCCAGCACGTGGTTGATCGTCCCATCCTTGCCGCCGGTGTCGAGCGCTTGCAGACAGAGCAGCACCGACCGCCTTCGCTCGGCGTAGAGTAGTTCCTGTAATTCCCGAAGTCGCTGTTGGTAGTGGGCAATCTCAGCGGCGGCCTGCTCGTGGTTCTCGTGTTTGTCTTTGAAGGCGGGGTCGATCTCCTTCAGTTTGACGTGCGAACCTGGGGTGACGCGAAAACGTTCGAGGTAGTTCATGGTTCTCCGCCTGGCGGACGTATGAACCCGCTCACTCCGACAAGCAGAACGAGCGGGAATGGATTGGCACGAATGCTTACTTCGTCCCTGCCGGTGCGCTGGTTTCTTCGTGAATCCATTCTTGGGCTTTCTCCGCATCCTTCACATCGAAGTAGCGAACGCTTGCTCGCGTGAATGGCTTGCAGAACGCGGCCATCCCGGCTTCCCACCGCTTGTCGCCGATAAAGGCCACCCGTTCGAGGTCCGAGAAGTGCCGGAGATCGAACTTGAGATCCTCCCATAACGCACCCATCGTCCAGCCGTGGAAATCCTGAAGCCTGCAGAGCATGCGAACCTTGCCATGCTCCTTGATCATCCGCTCCACTTCGGGCACGAACGTCTCATAGTCTTCGCGGGCCAGCTTGCCCGACAGCGTGACTTCGACAATGTTGGTTCCCGGTTCGGTGTGCAGTTCAACACTCATGACATCCTCCGAAGTTGGTGGTAACCTTCCGCTCACTCGTGGGAATTAACGCGAAGTGGGCAATTCACTGAACTGCCGCGAAGATTTGCAAGTCGCGTGCCGCGCCAGGTGACGGGTACATGTCACCGAAGCACTTCGGGGAACTGAAATTGTGGTCGGTGCCCGAAAAGAGAATTGCCGCTGTATTGCTTGGAGGCGAGGGAAATGAGCCACGGCCGCACACCGATCAACTAACGACACACTCACTGTGACCCCGTCTCACCCACGAATCGACCGGCTGTCAGTTCGAGCATCTGCCGCGTGATGTCATTCTGCCGCTCGCGCCGTTCCAGACCGACCAGTTCGTCCACCATCCGGCTCGTATTTCGCGTTGCGCCATCCATCGCCACCAACCGGCTCGCCTGCTCGCTGGCATACGATTCGGCCGCGGCGTGATAGAGACTGATAAACGCGAATTGACTGACCAGCCCGGCGACCAGTTCGGGCTCAGGAAGATACCGACAGAACGTAACTGGTCGGCTGGGGAAAGGAACTACAGACGGATCGAGCGGCAAGACTCGCTCCACGGTGGGTACCTGCTCGCTCACCGAGTGGTACCGAGCGTAAACGACATCGACCGCAGCGAGTTTGCCAGAAGCGTAACCATGATCGGCACGCGTCGACAGCCGACGGACCAGATCGCGAACGCCGCCGAGCGACGTTGCGCCCGGTTCAATCTGGTCGGGTAGAAGCCCGCGTGACGCGATGACGCGACTCCCCCGCTGACCCACTGCAAGCAATTTAACTTTCCCCGAGCGGCTGAATTCCTGATGCGCCCGGATGGCACGCTCGACAACCGCGTGATTGAATCCGCCGCATAGCGGTTGTTCGGAAGTGAGGACGATGAGCAGCACGCCACCCGAATTTGCGTGTGGTGCAATCAATCGCGCCGCCGGACCGACCGCACCCAGCCCGCGTGCGACAATCTCCCGGTACTGGCGTGCAGCCGCCATCGCTCGCTGTGCCGCCTGGATTCGGCCGGCGGCGGTCGCACGCATCGCCGAAACGACGTCGCGCACGGCTTCCACCGCATGCCGGCGGTCGCGGAGTTCTTGCTGGCTCACGCCAAATCTCGCGGCAGGAAATCAGGGCTTCGGAGTTATTGTGCATGCAGGTAGCTTTCCCTGCAAGTTCTGCACGCCCATCGCGGTCACATCTGTTTCGCTCAGATTGAGCGAGGTGAGGTGTTTCAACCCCGCAAGCTGGCCGATCTCAGCGTCCTTCAGCTTGGTGGCGGTCAGATCGAGGGTGGTGAGTTCGTTCAGCGATTCCAAGTGCTGGAACCCCGGACCTTCCACATTGGTCTTGATCAAATCGAGCACGCGAAGATTCCCAAGTCCCTTGAGGTGCACCAACCCGTCATCCGAGATTGCCGTTCCGTTGAGCCGCAATACTTCAAGGTGGGCTAACCCGGCGACATGTTCAAGTGCCTCGTTCTCCAAGCCCGTATCACCCAGGCGGAGTTCGCGAAGTTCGCTGAGGTTGCGGAGCGGAGTGAGCCAGTCTTTTTTCACGCCGGTCCGTTGCAGCCCCAACCACCGCAAATTCTTCAGCATCCCGACGTGTGCAAGCCCCGCCTCTGTGACCTGCGTTTCAAACAAATCCAGCCACACAAGATCGGTCAACCCCACCAAACACGCCAACCCATCAGCGGTAACGCGTTCGCATTTTGGAAGACGAATCGCCACGACGCGAAACTTCCCCACCGGTAAGTCGCGCGTCGCTGTCGCCTCGCGCACATCGGGAGGAAGCGTCCAACCCTCGGGTAATCCGCCAAGTAGCGGAGCCGGTGTTTGGTTCGAACTTTCGCGGAGATAGACTTTCCCACCACAATCGAATACCCACTCGGCCGCTTTGCCATCAGGATCGGTGCGGGCCGGCTGCATACTGCTCGGCCGCGGAGTCGGCTTCCCTTCGTTTTTCGCTTTCTCGCCCGAGATTACTGGCGGCTCCTTATCCTTCGGCCCCCTGAGTTTGATCACCGCAACCGTCACTGCCGCAACCGCAAAGAGCGAGACCAACCCCGCCGCGATCCACAGTCCGGCTCCGCGATGTCGGGGCTTGGTCTTCTCCGTGCGATCTGGGTTCGTGTTCGCGGTGATCGTGGGATCGGTTTTCTCGGCGTCGGACGTCAATGCAGTTGCGTCGATCTCTGTCCAGGGATTGAACTGCTGGGCTGGCGATTGCGTGATTGGCTGTGGATACACCACTATGGGAAGCGTACCCGACGCGGCCTTCTGTGCGGCAACCAATTCTTTGCCGATCGCCCTCAGTGTAGCGGCCACCTCCGCCGCCGACTTCGGGCGTTTCTCCCGGTCCTTCTCCAGAAGCCGCATGATCAGGTCGGATAGTGCAACGGGTATGTCGGGACGCGTCTCGATTGGCGGCGTCGGGTGCTCGATCGCGAGACTGGTGAGAATCGCCATCGTGGTGTGCCCACTAAACGGCAAGTTCCCTGTCGTCATGCGGTACAAAACCACACCGAGGCTGAAGAGATCGGTGCGGAAATCCACAGACGTTCCGCGCGCCTGCTCGGGCGACATGTATGCGGGCGTGCCAATGATGGCGCCGGCGCTGGTAAGTTGAGTATCTTCGGTTGCGGGGCGAGCCAGGCCGAAATCGAGAATCTTCACCCGCCGAAATTGCTTGGCGAGGTCTGCCGAAGTGGGGTCCCCCTCGATCCAGAGGTTCGCCGGTTTAATATCCCGGTGGACAAGTCCACGCGCGTGTGCGGCGGCCAGCCCGTCGGCGGTTTCACGGCCAACCTTCAGCACCGCACCCAGCGCCGGCAGCGGCTCGCGGTGAAGGAACTTGTCGAGCGGTTCGCCCTGCAAGACCGGCATCACGATGTACGGCATCCCCGCATCCTCACCGATGTGGAGGATGGGGATGATGTTGTCGTGGGCAACGCGTGCAATTGCACGTGCTTCGCGGAGAAAACGTTCGACAGCGCCGGGCTGGACCGCAACCTGCGGTTTGAGAGTCTTGATTGCGACCGATCGTTCGAGGCGGTCATCACGCGCAAGGTAGACAGCGCCCATGCCACCTTCACCCAGAAGCCGCTCAATGCGATAACCACCCAGGGTGGTTGGAGTTCCGACGATGGCAGTCGCGGGTGCCGATGCGTCTGATGGCGGAGTGTGAGTGGCGTCGACCACGTCCGACCGGGTGAGAGGTTCGCGGCAGCTCATGTGGGCGTCCGTGATTTGAAGCGGCGGTAGGCCGCATTCTCATCTGATAGCACAAAATCGGCTCTCCGCCTGTGAGAACAGCGCTGAGGGCGACAGGAAACAAAAGCTGCGTCAACGGTTGTGGCTGTTCCTGGCGACTCGGTTCAGGCGTGAAAGGACAATTCACCAACCATCAAATGAGAAGGCGGCGTCCACACGCTCATTTAGTCCACCAGAAGAGGTCGCAGTCTCATCAAACTTGATCGTACGGGTGGGCCGGTCACGAGAGAGTAACAAGAACCCGACAGTGGAGGAGCCATTCCAATCGCTCTGGCTGCTCGGCTTCGGCTACAACATAGGTATGTCAGTATCCGATCCCGGCGGCGCGGCCGCTTCGTTTCGTGCTCTGCTTGGAGTAGCCGAATCGGTGGCGGCTCTGCCGGATCCTTCGGAACTGCTCCGGCAGATCACTGCCCAGCTCCGTGCGGTCGTCCCGTTCGACTTTCTTGGCGTCCTTCTGCACGACGCAACGGCCGATGCCTTGCGGCTGACGGTGTTTGTTTCCGAAGACAATACCGGCTTTCCGCGTCGTTGTATCACCGTGGGTCAGAACGAGGCTCCGAGTGCACACGTCTGGCAGACTCAGGAACCGCTGTCGGTGCCGGATGTGTCGGCTCTTGAGCATCGTTACCCCGCGATGGGTCCAGTGTGGGCTGAACTGGGGATGCGATCCGCGTACTATTTGCCGCTCACAACCGCTCGCAAACGGCTCGGGGTGATCTATTTCGGCAGCCGGCAGTTGAACGCATACCTGCCGGAAAGTCTGGAACTCTTTCAGTTTGCGGCTCGACAGGCGGCGGTGGCGCTGGAAGTCTCCGCACTTCAAAACGAACTCCGTTCCGAGCGCGACCAACTCCGCACACTCCTCGAAGTGACCAACGCCGTGGCGGCTCACCTCGACCTCCGCGGACTGTTTCTCGCAATTTCGGCCAGTCTTCGCCCGCTCGTGCCAGCAGAATACCTCAGCCTCGCGCTTTACGACCCCTCAGCGAATGCCTGGGACTTACACGCCCTCGACTTCCCTACCAGCACGGGTCGATTGAAGGAAAGTCTTCGCGCCCCCTTCTCCACCGCTCCGGCCAGCCTCGCATTCACTGAGCGGAAGCCGGTTTCACTCGACCGCTCGGGGCTGAGCCGCTTCGGCCCGGATTCGATCGTCGCTCAATCGCTCCTGGCGGAAGGTATTCACCACTGGTGCGCAGCGCCGCTTCTTGGCCGCGATCGCGTTCTGGGAACCGTCAATGTGGGGCGCATCGCTGATCGTCCGTTCGATGCGTCGGAAGTCGCGTGGTTGGAGCGCGTCGCGGGGCAGATTGGACTGGCGGTGGAAAATGCCCTCGCGTACCGCCGCATCGAGGAGCTATCGAACCGTCTGGCGGAAGAGAAACGCTATCTCGAAGACGAAATTCGCACTGAGCACGGCTTCGCGGAGATCGTCGGCACAAGTCCCGGCCTCAGAGAAGTGCTGCGGCAGGTGGAGATTGTCGCTCCCGCCGATACGACAGCTCTCATTCTGGGCGAAACCGGCACCGGCAAGGAACTGGTCGCTCGCGCCATTCACCGGCTGAGTAAGCGTGCTGGGCGAACGTTCGTGAAGTTGAACTGCGCCGCTATCCCCACCGGTCTTCTGGAAAGCGAACTCTTCGGCCACGAAAAAGGTGCGTTTACCGGTGCCGTGGCTCGCAAGGTTGGACGGTTCGAACTGGCCGACGGCGGGACGCTCTTTCTCGACGAGGTGGGCGACATCCCACCGGAACTTCAGGCCAAGTTACTCCGCGTATTGCAGGAACAGGAATTTGAGCGCCTGGGGGGAACCAAAACCCTCAAAGTTGATGTGCGATTGATCGCGGCGACCAACCGCGACCTGGCCGTGATGGCAAGCGAAGGGCGATTCCGGCCAGACCTGTTTTACAGGCTGAATGTCTTCCCCATCCGCCTTCCGCCGCTTCGCGAACGCACCGGCGACCTTCCACTACTGGCCCGATACTTCGTCTCGCAATATGCCCGCAAGTTGAATCGGCCAGTGCGTGTGATTCCCGACGCCGCTCTGGAAGCGATGACGCGGTACCCGTGGCCGGGGAACGTTCGCGAACTGGAGAACTTCATCGAGCGATGTGTGTTGTTGTCCTCTGGATCAGACTTGTGGGTGCCGCTGGCGGAACTGGCTACCGCCAGTTCCACGAATACAGAGGAGTCGGCCCAAACACTTGTGGAAGCCGAGCGTGAAGCGATTCTTGCAGCGCTCGCGGCCGCCAAGGGAAAAGTCGGCGGACCCACCGGCGCCGCGGCACGATTGGGAATGAAGCGAACCACGCTCCAGTCGAAGATGAAGAAGCTCGGCATCGCGCAGAATGGCGACTCGACCTGATGGCGAAAGTCAGCGCAATGAAACGGGCCGGGATTGCTCCCGGCCCGTGCGCGTTCCCGCGGTGTCTACTTCTCGACCTGAGGTGCGGAAGGCTCACGGCAACGCCGCCTGGCCAGCGTGTACACGCCACGCGGAACCACGAAAGGCGGGGTTGATCCAGACCGCGTGGCGTGTACACGCTGGCCAGGCGAAAGCGGTGCTGGAACAGCCTTCCTCACGACGCATGACAAGCCAAACGCTCGGACGACGCAACATCGTCCTGCTGCCCGCCCGATCCGGCGGAACAAGGATGTTCCGCCGGATCGGGCACTGAACAGACGAGCTAAACACTTCCGCGAGAACGCGTTCGAGACTACAGCGTCCCACAACCGACCGCAAGCGCTCTATGCTAATAGAACGCTTGTTCTGCTTCCAATTGATGACTCCCACGCTGAAGCTGGGAGTGCACAACTGCACCGCCATGACGGGCCGGGATGCCGTTCCTGCGCCAGGAGGGTACGGGTATGTTGCGTTTATTGTTGGGTACCATTTCCTGTTTCTTACTCTTTTCGTCTGCACCAGTACAAGCCAATGAAATGGAGCAACTGGCCGTTGCGCGTGTGCAAAAACTCGGCGGGAGCGTGACTCGCGACGCGAATCGGCCCGGCAAACCGATTGTCGCCGTTGATCTCTCGCGGACCGAAGTGACCGAAGCGGACCTGAAGGCGCTGGCTCCTCTCCAACACTTGACCGCGCTCAATCTGAAAGGTTCCACTGTCACCAATGCCACTTTGAAAGAACTGACCGCAATTCCAAACCTGACCACACTCGATTTGAGCTACACCACGGTGACGGACGACGGATTTCCAACCCTATCCGGGCTCTGGCACCTCACCGCACTCAATCTTTCCGGAACAAAGGTAACGTTGGCGTGCCTGACGGAGTTGAGCACATTCCGTAACCTCACCACTCTCGGCCTCTCCGACATGGGCATGGTGGACGCCGACGTGACGCAGCTTTCCGTCTTCCAGAATCTCACCACACTGGACCTGTCCTTCAACAAACTGACGGATGCCGCTCTCAAGCAATTATCGGCCCTCCCAAGGCTGACTGCGATCAATCTAACTCACACCAAGGTCACCGACGCCGGAATGAAAGAATTGGCAGCAATCACGACCCTGACTCGCCTCGATCTGAGTTCCACCGATATTTCCGAAGCGGGACTGAAGGAATTGGCCGCGCTGAAGAATCTCGCTTCCCTCGGTCTGCAAAGGATCAAGGTATCTGGAGCTGGTCTGAAGGAGTTGGCGGAACTCAAACACCTTACGCGACTGGAACTCGGTAACACCAAATTGACCGACGCCGAAGCCAAAGAACTCGTGGCGTTCAAGAACCTCACCGCCCTCGATTTGAGTTACACAGAGCTGACGGATGCGGGCCTGAAGGAACTGGCTGCAATCAAGACCCTGACGACTCTCTATCTGATTCAAACGAAGGCGACCGAAGGTGGCGTGAACGGTCTTCGAACAGCCTTGCCGAAGTGTGCGATCACAATCTAACGCACCGCTGTTGCGCTTCAAGACGAAATGGCCGGGGGTGGACACCGGGTGCAACCTCTGGGATAGTATAGCTTTATGTCGAAAATCACTCACAAATGGAAGGATTGCAGATTTAAGAAAGAACAACTGGCCGGAAATCATCTCATTGACGATAATCTTAGTAGTTAATTTGGTCCCATCACCCGAGAGCGGTGTCCGGATGATCCGACGAACTGGCTACGCCGCGCTGGCGCTGTACTTCCTGTTCGCGGCAGGCTGGGTGATCTCGGCAGGCGTGGTTCGAGACAACCGCCAAGAAGTCGAATTGCTGAACGTGGCGTGCGACCCCACTCGTGAGCTCTGGCGTGATTTGAACGCGCGATTCGTCGCACACCACGAAGCGAAGGAGGGCGTCAAAGTGACGATCCGCCAGTCGCATGGTGGATCGGGCAGCCAGGCGCGGGCGGTGATTGATGGGCTTGACGCCGATGTTGTCACGCTGGCGCTCTGGACGGACACCGATGCGATCTGCAAAGCTGGGCGCATGGATGATGGCTGGGAGAAGCGATTCCCCAATCGTTCCCTGCCCTATGTCTCCACCATCGTTTTCGTGGTGCGTAAGGGGAACCCCAAAGGCATACGCGACTGGCCCGACCTGGCTCGTGGTGATGTGAGCGTTGTCACGCCCAATCCCAAAACCTCCGGCAACGGTAAGTGGAGTTTTCTCGCCATCTGGGGCGCGGTGGTGACGCGCGGTGGATCCGATGCCGACGCAACGCGACTGGTGAGCGGCGTCTATCGCCGCGTGCCAGTTCTCGATGCCTCTGCGCGCGCAGCGACTCTCACCTTCGCACAGAAGAAGATCGGCGACGTCCATCTGACGTGGGAGAACGAAGCTTACCTGGAAGTCCAGGAGGCGAACGGTGAACTGGAAATCATCTATCCCCCTGTGAGCGTGTTGGCGGAGCCACACGTCGCGGTGGTGGACTCGGTCGTCCGTCGAAAGGGAACAGAAGCGGTTGCGGAAGCATACCTGAAGTTCCTGTACACGGAGGAAGCGCAGCAGGTGATCGCCAACCATTTCTATCGGCCCACCAACGAAGCGGTCAAACGCCAAACAGCGGATCGGTTCCCTCCTCTCACACTCTTCTCCGCACGCGACCTCGGCACAAGTTGGGATGACATCAATCAGCGATTTTTTGCGGCCGGCGGCGTTTTCGATCAGGTCTATGCGAGCGGGAGAAGCAAGTGAATCCAAACTCCCGCCAGGTGCTGCCCGGCTTCGGCCTGGGGCTGAGCACGACCGTGCTGTATCTCACGTGTCTCGTGCTGCTTCCTCTCATGGCCACGGTATGGAAAGCCGCTGGGCTTTCGTGGGCGGAGTTTTCCGCAGCGGTGTGGAGCGAGCGGGCCATCGCGGCATACACGTTAACCTTCTCAACCTCCTTGCAAGCAGCCGCGATCAATGTCGTGCTCGGAGTGCTCGTGGCCTGGACGCTGGTCCGCTACGAGTTCTTTGGCAAACGGTTCATCGACGCGCTGGTGGATGTACCGCTGGCTCTGCCGACTGCCGTCGCCGGGCTGGTGTATGCCAGCCTGTACGTCAAGAGTGGGTGGGTCGGCCAATTTCTCGCTCCGCTGAATGTTGAAATCGCCTATACCCGCGCCGGGATTGTATTAGTGCTGGTGTTCACGGGGTTTCCCTTCGTGGTGCGCGCGGTACAACCGGTGTTGCAAGACATCGACCGAGAATCGGAACAGGCGGCAGAAACGCTCGGTGCCAACCGGTGGCAATTGTTCCGCCGGGTGATCTTCCCGGTATTGATTTCGCCGGCATTGACGGGCTTCACTCTGGCTTTCGCCCGGGCACTGGGCGAATACGGCTCGGTGATTTTCATTAGCAGCAACATGCCCTTTCAGACGGAGATTGCCTCCGTTTTGATTGTCTCCCGGCTGGAAGAATTTGCTTATCGGGAAGCCGCCGCGATCGCCGTGGTGTTGTTGGCGGTGTCGTTCCTCCTGCTCGTGGTGATCAATCTCCTGGAGCGGTGGAGTCAGCCGGGATCGGCGTCCCGGCCCGTTCGGATGGGAGTACGCGGATTGGGATGGATCCTCGGTTGGCCCTTCAGTTGGCTGGCAAACCGATTCCCTTCCTCTGGCTTCTCCAGTACAGCAGCCGTTCGTTTATCTCCCTTCGCCCCCTCCTTCTTGATTGGCCTGACAGTCGCGATTATCGCGATCCTCATCGTGCTTCCTCTGGCGAATGTGTTTGCTCGGGCGTTTGGCGAGGGGATCGCGACGTACTGGTCGAGCTTGCGCAACCCGGACACGCTCCACGCCATCTTTTTGACACTCGTTGTTGCACCGCTTGCAGTGGCCATGAACACGGTCTTTGGTGTTGCCGCTGCGTATACCGTGGCACGCTACCGCTTCCCGGGCCGGACCCTGCTCACATCGCTCATCGACGTGCCATTTAGCGTTTCGCCGGTGGTGGCAGGGTTGGCGTTTGTGCTGCTGTTCGGACTCAATGCGCCGCTGGGCGCGTGGTTGAAGTCGCACGGCTACCAGGTGATCTTTGCCCCGCCGGGGTTGGTGCTTGCCACCGCGTTCGTCACGGTTCCCTTTGTCGCTCGGGAGCTGATCCCGGTACTGGAAGCGCAGGGTGCGGAGGAAGAGATCGCCGCGCGGAGCCTGGGCGCAAGCGGATGGCAAATGTTCTGGCGCGTGACTCTGCCGAACATCCGCTGGGGGCTCATCTATGGGGTCATCCTCTGCAATGCCCGCGCGATGGGTGAATTCGGCGCGGTCTATGTCGTGAGTGGACGAATCACCGGCCAAACCGACACGATGCCGTTGCGGATCGAGAAACTCTTCCAGGGGATCAACGCCCACGAACAGACAGCGGCGTTTGCCCTTGCCAGCATCCTGACACTCCTTTCGCTCATCACGCTGGCAATCAAGACCGTCGTCGAACGGCGGCTTCAGGCTGAATTGGGCAAGGCAGTCGGCACATTCTCTGTGCCGTCGGGACGGGAAGAAAAAGACAACGGCACACGGAGTCCCGGCCTGCGGCCTACTACTACTTTGCCCAATCTGCTTCCAACAGGAGAAAAGACAAAACCATGAGCATCCACGTTCGCGATGTCACCAAGAGGTTCGGTGCGTTCACTGCGCTCGATCGGATTTCGCTGGAGGTTCCCGAGGGCGAACTGCTGGCTCTACTAGGGCCATCCGGCTCGGGGAAGACAACGCTCCTGCGCGTGATCGGCGGGCTGGAAGAACCGGACGCGGGGAGTGTTTTTCACTCGGACACCGACGTGACGCGACGCTCCGCCCGCGACAGGAACTTCGGCTTCGTATTTCAGCACTACGCGCTGTTCAAACACCTGACGGTGTTCGAGAATGTGGCGTTTGGGCTGCGCGTGCGTAACTGGAAGAATGCCGATGTAACTCAGCGCGTCCATGAACTGCTCCACCTCGTTCGCCTGGAGAATCTGGGCGAACGCTACCCCGCGCAACTCTCCGGCGGGCAGCGGCAACGGATCGCCCTGGCCCGCGCCCTGGCGGCGCGACCTGCCGTGCTCTTGCTCGACGAACCGTTCGGAGCACTCGATGCGAAGGTGCGAATCGAACTGCGGCAGTGGCTGCGGCGTCTACACGATGAGGTGCCGGTCACCACGATCTTCGTCACACACGACCAGGAAGAGGCGTTCGAGGTCGCGGATCGCGTTGTTGTGATGAACCACGGACGCATCGAGCAACAGGGAACTCCGCACGACATCTTTGAACATCCGGCCAGCGAGTTCGTGATGGATTTCCTGGGTCAGGTCAATGTGTTTCACGGGCGGGTTCACGATGGTAAAGCGTTTATTGGTGGACTGGAGATCGAGTTACCCGGCGCACGCAGTAACGGCCCCACACGGGTATTCGCCCGGCCACACGAGTTGGACCTACAACGGCATCGAAGCGAGGTGCCAGGGCTGGCAGCGACCGTCAAACACATCGTCCCCGCAGGATCGGTTACGCGTGTATTGGTCGCCGTGGACGATGACGGAACGGAACTGAATATCGACCTGCCGCCGGATCGCTCTGCGGAACTGCGACTTCGGAGAGGAGATACCGTCTACGTGTCGCCCCGGAAAGTACGCGTGTTCGAGCCTGAGTACTCGATCTGAGCCGCCTTGTCGCTCACTTTGTTCGCGACACGCTCGCTCCGTGAGCGGACCACTCCGGGGAACTTCACGCCGGTGTTGGTGGCGGGCACGCACCCGGCAAGTGAACGGTAAAGATAGCTCCCTCTCCCGGTGAGCTCTGGGCCGTGATTGTTCCGCCGTGCGCTTCGACGATCGTTCGGCAGAGGCTCAAGCCTAATCCCGTTCCGTCGTGACGGCGATCTCGGGCTCGCGCCTTGTTTGCCCGGTAGAAACGTTCAAAGATGTGGGGTAGGTCCGTGGGGGCAATCCCGATTCCCGTGTCGCGAATGGATAACACGCATTCCCCGGTCTGTCCCTCGTAGCACAACCTCACACTTACCCGACCTCCAGAAGGGGTATGTTTAATCGCGTTGTCCAGCAGGTTATTGATGACCTGCCGCAGCGCGGCGGTGTCGGCGTGGAGAACGACGGGATCGAACTGCTCGCGGGTCAGTTGCACATCCTTGACTTCCGCGACGGCCTGGAACATGTCCATCGCTTTTTGCACCGTCTGATCCAATCTCGTCTGTTCTCGCACCGTACACAACTGCCCAGCATCCCCCTCGGCGAGAATGAGAAGTTGATTCACCAGTAACCGGAGGTGGTTGAGTTCTTCCAGCAGTCCGAGAAGCTCTTCCTTGTATTCGTCGACCGTGCGATCCCCGAGTAGAGCCACCTCCAGTGAGGTCTGGATAGCAGCCAGTGGAGTGCGGAGTTCGTGCGCGGCGTGAGCCGTGAACGAGCGATTCTGGTCGAGATAACGAGCGATTCGATCGAGCAGGCCGTTGATCGTCTGGGAGAGCCGGTCCAGCTCGTCTTGTGTCCCACGCACGGGCAGGCGTTCATCGAGCTGAGCCGGCTGCAATCGCGCTGTGGTGTCGATAATCTCTGATATCGGCTGAGTGGCGCGTCCGGCGAGTAAGTAGCCAACCACGGGAGTGACAATGAGCACGACACAGCCGATGATGAGCATGGCGCGCGTGAACTGAGCGAGATCCCGGGCAGGTCGTTGCGTCGATACGCCCACCCGAATAATCACATGGGCATCTTCGCAGGGTTGCTCCACCACGCGGTAACCTTCCAACACAAGCGTCTTCCCGGCGGGGGCGCCGAAGAGACGTGCGTTCCATCCTTCATCGGGAGTTTGGGCACTGGACCAGAGGAGGGTACCGGAGGGAGAGAACAATTGCACGAACAACCGTCGCCGGGGATGGTCCTGAGCCTTGTTGGCCAGACCCGCCTGGATGTTGTTCCAGCGTGGGAGTTGCTCGCGGATATCATCCTGGATCTCAGCGATCTCCTCCTGGAGAAACTCGTCGAGACTATCGAGCAGGAGGATACGCAATCCTTCGCGAACGCCCAGAAGAGTGCATGTGACAAGGACCAGGAGAACCGCGGTGTTCCAGAGTGTGAGGCGGACACGCAGAGTACCCAGGAGCACTCTAATTTTGCCGTACGACATACCCTCGTCCCCGCACGGTCTGAATGATCGACTGCTCGAAGCCGCGATCGAGCTTACCGCGTATCCGCGTCATGTGAACCTCGATCACGTTGGTCGATCCCTCCCAGTCCGACTCCCAGAGATGCTCGCACAACATCCGCCGTGTGACAACCTGCCCGGCATGTCGCATGAGAAACTCAAGAAGGCTAAACTCGGTTGGGGTCAGGTCGATTTCGCGTTCGCCACGAACCACTCGTCGCGTCGAGAGATCAAGAGTCAGTTCACCCACCCGGAGGACCGGAGAGGCACGCGTCGCCATTCGTCGGCCGAGAGCTTCAAGCCGGGCCAGCAGCTCCGCGAGAGCAAAGGGTTTCACAAGGTAATCGTCGGCGCCCGCTTTGAGACCGGCAACGCGTTCCTCCACCGATCCGAGCGCACTGAGGAGCAGTACGGGCGTTCGGATACCTTCGCCGCGAATGGTACGCAGGACATCCACACCGTTGCGTTCAGGAAGCAGAATGTCGAGTACAACGGCATCGAACTTTTGCGTGCGGATGAGTTCAAGCCCGCGCTCCCCGTCTTTGACCCACGTACACTCGTCGCCAGCTTCCTGCAACCCCCTCAGCAGGGAGCGGCCAATCACGGGGTCATCTTCCACAACGAGGAGTTGCATGAGTTTGGTTCCAAAAACACGACCACTGCTGTGAAAAGCGAGGACCGCATCTCGGCCCAAAAACGACGAACTGAGCTAATCCTTCCACATTTTATCAGGAGCCAACTCATCACAGGAGCGTGTTGAAGTTTCTCGTTGTGCCGAGACAAGTGACCATGCACTCTGCCAGACTGCGGCTGCAAACTGCACGATCTGACCTCAACCACCTTACCGTCCCGACTCATTGAAAACTCACATACAACTTGAAAACCTCGACTGAAGCGCGGGTATCTGCTCAGAGATTACAGCCGTGCCGGTCTGGTTGTTTGGCACCCCAGTTGTCCCAGGTTTGGAACGGACCGCTGGCGTGCGGAACGACGAAAACACGGAACCAGCCTCCCTTGCGGGCTGAACAAATGAAAGGTGACGGATTTGTGCGGGGCCTCAACGAGTTGCGGCTGGGAGGGAGCGCAGCATGGTCTCCCCAATCTCACATTCGCGACTCATTAAAAACTCACGCATCACTGGGAGTATTTGCTGAGCGATCGCGGCCGTGCCACTCTGGTTGTTTGGCTGCCACTCTGGCTCGACAGAGGTCGTTTATGCGGCATCCCAGGTGCCCAAAAACTGTGCAATCAGCTCGGGTGACAAAAACGAGGTTGACGTTCTTTGCGTGTCGGGGGAATAACTTGCGACACGAGCTGTTTTCCAGTGTCTGCCGCTCACTTTTTGTAGATTAAGATAATTGAGTGTGATGCCCGGTTCAGCAGCAGACGGGTTGAAGAGTTAGCTCAATCAAGGAGGTTTCGCATTGGCCCGAAGTTTGCATTACTTGTCGACCCCGAATCCTGTTGAGCTGAATTGTGGTTTCTGAATCCGGTACTCGTTTGGCACCCTCTAACCAATTAGATATTTTCTCTCCCAGCGGAGACGAGACCAGCATGGACAAGCCGGTGTATCCCGGTAGCCGCAATGCCCTGGAAAGGATCGTCGAACTAGGGGTTCGTATTGGCTCTGCGACCCTCAATCACGAGGAGGTGCACAATGTCTGGTTCAGTTCTCGGATGTTACTAGGTCCCACCGACCAATGCGTGTCCGTGTCGTCACGACCCGTTGGTTGGAACGGACACGGTCGGACAGTTCTCCACCTCGATCCCGCGACAACCCCCTCTCCGCGAGTTCGTTATCCAGCTGGGCCGGTTTACCGGCTGTGGTGCGCAAGGCTCGAGTTCGCTCGCGCTCCACTCCGCGACTGAGGCTGAGGCTGAGGCTGAGGCGATCATCGCCTTCATGGCCTCTCAACAAACACCTGAGGTACCTGCGAGTGCAAAAGTTAATGAAAGTGTCATCGCTCTTGGCCATCATCATGGGGCTGATTTCCCTCTCGCTTCCTGCTTGCGCTCCCATGCACGCGGAGGAGAAGGAATCTCACCAAGAGCACCAGAAGATCATCGTGACCACTCCTGAGGCCAAGGACGTGGTCATCACGCAGCAGTATGTCTGCCAGATCCACTCGCGGCGTCACATCGAAGTCCGGGCCTTGGAGGAAGGGTACCTCGAGGAGATCACCGTGAAGGAAGGCCAGGCGGTGAAACAGGGTGATGTGCTGTTCCGGGTTGTCCCTGTTCTGTACAAGGCCAAGTTGGCCGCCGAGAGAGCCGAAGCGAAACTTGCAGAGATCAAACTGCTCAACACCAGGAACCTGTACGCGAAAGGTATTGTTTCCGAGCAGGAGGTGAAGCTCTACGAGGCCGAACTGGCAAAGGCGGAGGCCAAGGTGCAGTTGGCGGAAGCCGAATTTAAATTTACCGAAGTCAAAGCACCGTTCGACGGCATCATCGACCGGTTACGGCAGATGCAGGGCAGCTTGGTCAAAAAGGAGGAAATCCTGACGACGCTGTCCGATAACCATCTCATGTGGGTTTACTTCAACGTGCCCGAAGCCCGCTACTTCGAATACAAGAGCCGCCAGGGTCGGGGTAAGGAGATTTCACAGCTCAAACTCCCCGATTCGCAAATCGAACTCGTCCTGGCAGACGGCACCAAGTTCGAGGAACCCGGCGGCGATACCGTGACTGTCGAGGGTACTTTCAACAACCAGACCGGGAACATTCCCTTCCGCGCAGATTTTGAGAACCCGACTGGCCTGCTGCGTCACGGCCAGACCGGTACCGTGTTGATCCACCGAAAGTTGAAGAATGCCGTCGTCATCCCGCAGCGGTCTACTTTCGAGGTCCTCGACAAGCGATACGTTTTCGTCGTCGGAGAGGATCACGTGGTGCATCGCCGTCTGATCACCATCGACCATGAACTTGAAGACACCTTTGTCCTCAAGAGCGGACTCAATGTGAAAGACAAGATCGTTTTCGAGGGAGTGCGGGAGGTTAACGACGGCGATAAGCTGGAATACGAGTTCCGCAAACCCGAAGAGATTTTCGCAGGCCAAAAATTTCACGCGGAATAGCCCTCGCCTCCAATCGCCCCACCGCTTGTTAGATCCCACCCCGTTCGCTGCGCTCCCCCTCCCGCTCTAGCAGGAGGGACAAAAGATCAGCCAGCGACCCTTCGGCTCCCCCTTCCCTGAAAGGGAAGGGGTGAGGGGGGTTAGTTGCCTTTTTGACCCGCTCCCACACGGAAGCCAAAAACACTATCCCGGAACATGTTCACAAAAATCCTCTATCGGCCGGCATTGGCGATGGTCATCTCCATCATCCTCTTGTTCCTGGGGGTGCTGGGGATCAAAACCCTGCCGGTCGCACAGTTCCCTGATGTTGCGCCGCCGACTGTGATGGTTTCCATTTCTTATCCCGGCGCCAGTGCCAATGTGTTGGTCGAATCGGTTCTGATTCCGTTGGAGATGTCGATTAACGGCGTCCAGAACATGCGTTACATGACCTCCTCGGCCACCAGTGCCGGTGAGGCGGCGATCATCATTTACTTCGAGCCGGGCACGGACCCCAACATTAACGTCGTGAACGTGCAAAACCGGGTCAACATCGTGCTGTTCCAACTCCCGCCACTGGTGGTGCGGGAGGGGATTCTCGTCAGCCAAGTCGTACCCAGCATGTTGATGTACGTGAACATCTACAGCACCGATCCCAACTTTTCACAGAAAGACCTGTTCAACTTTGCCAACATCAATGTCATGCCCCGGATCAAGCGGATCAAGGGCATGGGTCTGCCCAGGAACCTCGGCAACCGCATCTTTGCAATGCGGATCTGGCTGAATCCCGACCGCATGCGGGCCTACGACGTATCCACCGAAGATGTGATGAATGCCATTGCGACACAGAGTGTGATCGGTTCGCCTGGACGACTCGGTCAGGCCACAGGAAGGACGTCGCAATCGAAAGAGTATGTGCTGACCTACATCGGGCGATTCAACAAACCCGAGCAGTATGGGAACATCATTCTCAGGGCCAATCCCAAGGGTGAGATCCTGCGGCTCAGGGACGTCGCCGACGTCGAATTGGGACCGCAGTTCTTCGACATTTACTCGGACATCAACGGGCACCCCGCGGCATCCATCGTTCTCAAGCAGGCTCCCGGCTCCAACGCCGCCGAGGTCATCGAGAATATCAAGACAGAACTGGAAAAGATCAAGAAGGAATCATTCCCTCCCGGGATGGACTATGAACTCGCCTACGACGTCTCCAAGTTCTTGGATGCCTCCATCGAAAAGGTGCTGCACACGCTGCTCGAAGCGTTCATCCTGGTGTCGCTCGTGGTCTACATGTTCCTCGGAGACTTGCGGTCCACGCTCATCCCTACCCTCGCGGTGCCGGTCTCGCTGATTGGAACCTTCTTTCTCTTGCGTTTGATGGGTCTGTCGATCAACCTGATCACGCTCTTCGCCATGGTTCTGGCGATCGGGGTGGTGGTGGACGATGCAATCGTGGTGGTCGAGGCCGTACACGCCAAAATGGCCGAGAAACACTTAACGCCCTATCGAGCGACGATGGAGGTGTTGCACGAGATCTCCGGTGCGATCATCGCGATCACCCTGGTGATGACCTCTGTGTTCGTGCCGGTGACGTTCATCCCTGGGCCCGTTGGTCAGTTCTACCGGCAGTTCGGTATCACGATGGCCACATCCATCGTGCTCTCCGGTCTGGTGGCACTGACGCTGACCCCCGTCCTCTGTGCCATGATTC
>Ga0209062_1000674_pt1 | contig 88436 bp, 68 predicted proteins | sample Coa_R2_2_FD_187158 | JGI IMG/M metagenome (GOLD analysis project Ga0209062, IMG submission 187158) | Surface soil microbial communities from Centralia Pennsylvania, which are recovering from an underground coalmine fire - Coalmine... | ecosystem: Environmental > Terrestrial > Soil > Unclassified...
AGCAGTGGCTGCAAGCAGATCGGGCTCAGGGCTTTGACCTGGGGCAAGCTCCCTTGCTGCGCCTCACCGTTCATCGCCTGGCGCAACAGCGCATTCACCTGACCTGGAGCTTCCACCACCTGCTGCTCGATGGCTGGAGCGTCTCCACTCTTCTTAGCGAGGTCTTTGCCTGCTCCCAGGCATATGGACAGGGAAGGCGCCTGACCCTGCCAGTGCGGCGGCCCTATCGCGACTATATCGCCTGGCTCCAGCAGCAGGATCTGCCCCAGGCCGAACAATTCTGGCGTCACTGGCTGCGCGGCTTTCGCCGTCCCACCCCCCTGGGGGTAGATCGTCCTGGAACTTCTCCTCATGGCGCAAGCGAAGACTATCACTATCAACAAGTTCAGCTTTCGGCAGAAATGACCGCCAATTTACAGCAACTGGCCCGCCAGCAGCAGGTAACGCTCAACACATTGTTGCAGGGCGCCTGGGCACTCTTGCTCTCTCGCTACAGCGGGCAGGACGATGTCGTCTTTGGCACCACCGTTTCGGGCCGTCCCCCGACTCTGAGCGGAGCCGAGGCGATGGTGGGCCTCTTCATCAATACCTTGCCTGTGCGCGTCCAGGTCTCCCCCCAGCAGCGCCTCCTCCCCTGGTTGCAGCAGTTGCAAGCCCGGCAGGCCGAAGCCCGTCAGTATGAGTACAGTCCTCTGGTGCAGATCCAGGGCTGGAGCGAGGTGCCCCGTGGTCAGTCCCTCTTCGAGACCCTGTTCGTGTTTGAGAACTATCCCATTACTACCTCGACCGCCGCGGAGCAGCAGAGTCCCCTGGCTCTCGAAAATGTAGCAGTGGTCGAATGGACAAATTATCCGCTCACGGTAGCAGTTGTCCCCCATACCAGAATGCTGATCCGCATTAGTTATGTGAGCAATCGTTTTGCCGATGAGACCATTCATCGGATGCTCAATCATTTTCAGGTGTTATTAGAAGGTATGCTTACAACTCCCGAACAACGACTTGGCAATCTTTCTCTGCTGACCGCTCAGGAGCGCCAGCAACTCCTTGCCGCCCATACGCCTGCTACCACCATTACTCCGCCCTCAACCTGCTTGCATCAAATTTTTGAGCAGCAGGTTGATGCCACGCCGGATGCCATAGCGGTCGTGTACGAAGAAAAGCATTTAACCTACGGCGAACTTAATGCCAGAGCCAACCGCCTGGCTCACGCTTTACAGCGACGGGGAGTGGGACCAGAAGCCCTGGTGGGCCTGTGCCTGGAGCGGTCGCTGGAGATGATCATTGCCATTACAGGCATTCTCAAAGCTGGTGGGGCCTACGTTCCGCTTGATCCTGCCTCTCCCGCCGAACGTCTGGCTTTTCTCCTGTACGACTGCCAGGTCACCGTCTTACTCAGCCAGCAGGATTTGCAGCAGCGTCTCCCGGCTCTCTCCATGCCGCTGCTGTGCCTGGACCGCGACTGGCTCGCCATCTCCTCAGAATCTACTTCTAATTTGGAACTGCCGCTGCATTCCGACAGCCTGGCCTACGTGATTTACACCTCGGGCTCGACCGGCAGCCCCAAAGGCGTCCAGGTCTGCCACCACCATGTCATCCGCCTCCTGGCCTGCACGCAGCCCCGCTTCCACTTCGACCGGCACGACGTCTGGAGCCTGTTCCACTCCATTGCCTTTGACTTCTCTGTCTGGGAACTCTGGGGGGCGTTGCTCTTTGGCGGACGACTGCTCGTTGTCCCCTTCTGGCTCAGCCGCGACCCCGAGCGATTCTTCCAGTTGCTCGACCAGGAGCAGGTCACCGTCCTTAACCAGACGCCATCGGCCTTCCGCCAACTCGTCCCTGTCGCCACCTCTCCAGTTCACCGCGACGCCGCATCCGCCTTACGCCTGATCATCTTCGGCGGCGAAGCACTGGACCTTCCCAGCGTTCGCACCTGGTTCGCTCATAGTGGCGAGCGCCACCCGCAACTGGTCAATATGTATGGCATCACCGAAACCACTGTCCACGTCACCTGGCTCCCCTTGACGCAGCAACAGGTGAGTGGTGACCTGACCAGTCCCATTGGACAGCCACTGCCCGATCTGAACATCTATCTGCTCGACCGGACAGGCCAACCTGTTCCTGTAGGGGTCACCGGAGAGATCTATGTCGGGGGAGCAGGCGTGGCACGCGGCTATCTGCATCGTCCCGAGCTAACAGCCGAACGCTTTGTGCCCCATCCTTTCAGCGATCAGCCGGGAGCGCGGCTCTATCGTAGTGGAGATCTGGCCCGCTATACGACTGAGGGACAATTGGAGTATCTGGGGCGCAACGATACCCAGGTCAAGCTGCGCGGCTTCCGCATCGAGTTGGGCGAGATCGAGGCCGCCTTACACCATCATCCTTCTGTACAGGCCACAGTAGCCATGCTGCGCGAAGATAGTCCTGGCGATGTTCGGCTGGTTGCATATGTTATTCCACATCAGGAGCACGCTACCACGAGCAGCGAACTGCGTCGCCATCTCCAGCAACGGCTTCCTGACTACATGGTACCCTCCAGCCTGATACTCCTGGAGTCCTTACCTTTGACCTCCAATGGAAAAATTGATCGTGGAGCGCTTCCACGACCAGATCAGATACAGCCCCAGCATAAAAGTGCGTATGTAGCGCCGCGCACCCCTGTAGAGGAGAAGCTGGCCTTTATCTGGGCACAGGTGTTGCGCCGGGAACAGATAGGTGTCTATGATGATTTTCTGGACCTGGGTGGTAGTCCGCTTCTTGCTACCCAGCTCATCGCACGTATCCGCCGCACCTTTCAGGTAGAGCTCCCGCTCCGTAGTGTGCTCCAGACCTCTACCATCGCCACGCTTGCAGAACAAATAGAAGCGGCACAACGAGCTGGACAAATCACGTCCGTTCCTTCCATTAAACGGCTTGCGCGTACACCTCTACAAGCAGAGAGGAATGCCAGGTGATGAAAGATATACATGCAAAGCAAAAATTGTCCACATTTCAGCCCAAGCGGTATTCAGGCCATCTCTCGGCCAGAACTCTCGACACCCTCCTGTTAGTACAATAATATGGATGATGCTGTTTTATCGCCATCTGCTTCTGCAAGATATATCATAATCAATCTCTCGCCTTCTCATTATTAACGGTAGAACTGCATCTTGACATCTTACAGCATATAGTCTATAATCTAATCAAAAGTTTGTTGAACTCTATAACTATCTTATATACATGTTATAATATTTTTGCATATATCTATTTTTAACGCTTTTATTTCTATTCATACAATTTTTAGTAGATAATCCCTATCCTACCTTTCCAAATTGATAGGGCATATCTACACACTATTCCGGTTATTCATGATTGATACTTGCGGCGCAAACTTTTGTGTGCCCTGTTGAGGAGTTTTTGGGGAGGGGCGCTTCGCATGAGCAAAAACACGGCCCGGAATATCACAGTTCCATCTTTGTCTCTACCTGAAGGAGGAGGCGGTACACGCGGATTAGGGGAAGATTTCCGCTCAAACGAATTTACCGGCACAATGACGTTATCTGTTCCGATTGCCACTTCACCCGCCCGCCACGGCCAGCCAGAGCTGAGCCTCAGTTACGATTCTGGGCAGGGGAATGGCCCCTTTGGACCTGGTTTCTCCGTGAACATAGCTCATTTTTCACGCAAGACGGAATATGGCATTCCCACGTATACAGAGAAGGATGTTTTTATCTTCTCTGAGGCTGGCGAACTGGTGCCGCGCCTGCTCAAAACCCCTGAAGGGCAATGGATACCTGATCAGCGAACCGTCGTACAGGATGGCGTCGCATGGCTGGTGCAGGCATACATCCCCAAGATGGAGAATGCTTTCTCGGGCATTGAACTCTGGACGGATACTACTACACTCCTCTCCTACTGGAAAGTAATTTCCAGAGATAACATTACTACCTGCTATGGACTGAGCACGGCCAGCCGGATTGCTGATCCAGACGAGCCCACACACATCTTTCAATGGTATATCACAGAACAGGTTAATTCTCTCGGTGACAAAGTTTTATACAAGTATAAAAGGGAGAACCTGGAGAATGTTTCAGCTACCATTTTTGAGGTAAACCATCGCTCGTCTGCCAATATCTATATCGAACGGATCATCTATGGCAATTATTTCGTCGCCGACTCCACCGACGAACTCCAGGAGCGGTTCGCCCTGGAAATGGTCTTTGACTATGGCGAGTATGATTACACCCACCCGCACAATGCTCCAGGCATCTGGGCAGCCAGGCAGGATGCTTTCTCAACCTATAAGGCGGGTTTCGAGATTCGAACTTACCGCCTGTGCAGAAATATCCTGATCTTTCATCACTTTGAGCAGGGCAGTGAACTGGTACGCGCCACCCATTTAAGCTACGCCGAGTCGCCCCTTTTCTCCTTTCTGGAGACAATTGAGCAGATTGGCTTTAAAAAAGATGAAACGGGCGCATACACCTGGCGTAGCTTACCACCCCTCTCATTTACTTATACGCCTTTTCGCCCTCTGCAATCCACCTATCGACCGCTGACCGTCACAAATGGCAGCGAGATCCCCGGGCCGGTGGAAGGCTCGTTCTACTCGCTGGTGGATTTGTACGGCGAGGGCTTACCCGGCTGCTTTTTCCGTGATGATAAAACAGTTCTTTACTGGAATCCTGAAGGTGACGGCACCTTTGCCCCTCCACTGCCTCCACCCCGATTTCCGCTCGAAAGCGACTCGCCTGACACTACGCTTACTGATCTTGCCGGAAACGGTCAGCTATCGCTGCTGGTACGTCAGGCCGGGCGCTGCGGTTACTACGAGGCCAGGCCGGATGGCTCCTGGCGGCCTTATCAGGATTTCGCTGCCTATCCGCCAGAGATTGCTCTATCGCAGCAGCATATGATCGATATCAACGGCAGCGGTATGGCCGATGTGGTTGTTTTTGACGATGATTATGTACGCGTCTATCCCGCGCACGGCACCAGAGGGTTTGGTCCCCCCTGGCAAAAGCTGCGCGAGCCAGAATTCCCTATGGGCCGCGATGACTCGGACAGTGAGTTCCTCGGCTTTGCTGACATGTGTGGGGATGGACTGACTCATCGCGTCAGGATTCGCGACGGCAGTGTTGAATACTGGCCCGACCTGGGATATGGACGTTTTGGTCCCAGAATCACCTTCGGCAACGCCCCGCGCTTTCGTGGCGGATTGGATCGCTCGCGTCTCTTCCTGGCTGACGTGAATGGCTCAGGAACAACCGATTTGATCTACGTGTATCGAGAGCATATCGAGATTTTTCTCAATCAGAGCGGGAATAGCTTCAGCGACGCGCTTGTCTTACCACTGCCGCTCCCCTATGATGATTTTACCACTATCACATTCGCTGATGTGCCGGGCAACGGAAGCTCGTGTTTAGTTTTTAGCCAGTTTACCTCGACGGTTCAACATTTCTATTACGATTTTTCCAATGGCGTGAAGCCTTATCTGCTTTGCGCATGGCAGAATAATCTGGGGGCTCGCAGCACTATCCATTACAAACCTTCAACATTTTTCTATCTGGCAGACAAACAGGCTGGCAAGCCCTGGGTCACGCGTCTGCCTTTTCCCGTCCAGGTCGTCGAGAGGATCGAATCTTACGATATGATCGCACACTCCCGCCTGGTCAGCCGCTTTCGTTACCACGACGGCTATTATGACCCGGTCGAACGCGAATTTCGCGGTTTCGGCTTTATCGAACGCTGGGATAGTGAAACATTTGAGCAGTATGCGGCCAGCATCTCTGATCTGGGATCGCCAACCGCTCTTGCAGCGGAAGAGTATACACCGCCCATCTATACGCGCTCCTGGTATCATACCGGCGCCTATATCCCCGAACGCGGCCTTTCGCAACAGTACGCGCAAGAGTATTTCCAGAAAGACCCTGATGCGTATGTGCTTCCCGATAGCCACCTTGAAGCAGCTATCAACGCAAGTGACGCAGAGACGCTGCGCCAGGCTTACGCCGCCCTGGCCGGACAACTTCTACGCGTGGAGGTGTATGGAGACGATGGCTGCGCCGACGCGACCAATCCATACAACGTCACTGAGGCGAATTTTGCCGTACGGTTATTGCAGCCGCACACCGCTTTATTTGAGGCTGCGTTTTATACGTACACGCACGAGACCATCACCTACCGTTATGAGCGCAATCCGCTTGACCCGGCGATAAATCATCAGTTCACGCTCGCGGTTGATGCCTATGGCAATGTTCTCAATGCCTGCCAGGTTGCCTATCCTCGCCGTTTGCCGGTCGTGAAGAGCAACGATCCGGTACACACGATCTATGACGAACAACTGGCGCTCCACGTTGTCGTGGAACTCACCACCTATATTAACGAGATCAACCAGGCGCAGGGGTACCGCTGGCTCGGCCTTGAATGCCAGCAGCAGAGCCTGGAGATCGGTGGCCTCACGATTGCCGACCGGTCATATTTTGACTTTGCCGAGATTCAGCGCGCCGTTCAGGCGGCGCTCTTGCATGTCATCGCCTATCAACAACCATTCCAACCGCCTGAACTCCAGGCTCGTCTTTACGCCTGGGAGCGCCTTTATTACTGGTCTGAGGATCAGACCGCAGCTACCTTTGCTCAGGCTCACAAACGGATGTTGCTGCACCATACGGAGTCCGCCGTCTTTCCGGCAGCCTGGGTTGAGCCGGCATTCGATAACAGGGTAAATCCAGACATGCTGTTGCAGGCAGGCTACGAATTAAAAGATGGATATTGGTGGCAGCCAGGTCTTACCATTTCCTATTACCAAACGCCCGAACGCTTCTACCTTCCCTATTTGTATCGCAGTGTTTTTGGCGGAGAAACCTCCGTTGCCTATGATCCTTACAACCTGATCCAGGTACAGACGAGCGCAATGGTTACGAACGACCCGACTAATCCTGTCCTGCTTGTGACCAGCGCGGAGGTCGATTACACGACGTTACAGTACCGCCAGATTACAGACTATAATCACCGGATCTCACAAGCCCTCTACGATCCACTCGGGCAGGTAATTGCCACGACCCTCTACCAGATAAAAAGCGACGGCAGAGTTATTGGCAACGGGGATCTCGCCGCATATGCCCTGCATACCCCGACTTTTGATGAGGTGCTGGCCTCTCCACATCTATATCTGCAACAGGCCAGCACGTATTCCTATTTCGATCTCAGCGCCTGGCAGGAGCGGCAACAGCCTTCTGCCCTGATCCAGTTGCTCAGAGAGACCTACGTCAGCGATCTTGCGCCTGACCAGCAAACCCGAGTGCGCGTGCAGGTGCAGTACATTGATGGCTTCGGGCGGAATATCGAAAACAAGCTGAAGGGAGGCGCGGCCTTCAAGAATGACCTGATCGGGCAGCCGCCTCTTCCCGAGCAGGAAGATGAGATCTGGGTCGTCTCCGGGCGCACTATCTATAATAACAAAGGATTGATCGTCAGAGAGTATCAGCCATTCTTCAGCGCCAACCCTTTCTACGAAGACCAGATCGAGCGGATCATGCAGAACCTTCTCCCTCCGCCGACGATCTACTACTATGACGCGCTCGGTCGCCTGATCCGCCAGCTTACAGCCAAAGGATTTCTCCTCTTTAATCATTACTACCCCTGGGCGGTGGTTGCCTATGATGAGGATGATACCGTTCTGCTCTCACCTTATTATCAGGAGCATTATCATTCAGCTCCGCCCGATGAGAAAGATGCCCTGGACAAAGCCGCTGTCTTTGCCGATACTCCCGAATACGCGCTTTACGATTCTCTGGAACGCAGCTTTGCTCTGATCCAGGTTAACACCGAAGTCAGACCAGGGGCGAACCCTGCGGTCGATCATACCTACTTGCTGACGCGCAAGACGCTTGATATTGCCGGAAATGCCACCAGTACACGCGATCCGCGGGGACTGCCTTTTGACCAGGCATTTGATATGACAGGCCAGGAGCTCTCTACCTCCAGCCCCGATGCTGGAATGCACTGGCTACTGGTCAATGTGCTAGGCAGCACCTCTCACTCCTGGGATAGTCGCGGCTTCCAGACATCCTATACCTACGATTTACTGCAACGCTCGCTGCAAAAACGTGTCATAGGAGGCGATGTCGAACCTCGTGTAGACATAGTAGTTGAACAGACCATCTACGGGGAACAACAGCCAGATGCCTACGACCGCAATCTACACGGCGAGGTATTCCGCGCCTACGATCAGTCGGGTATCACGCAGTATAATCAGTACGCGCTGCAAAGCCAGATCAACGAGCAGGTCTCTCAGCTCTGTCAGGATTACAAAGGGTGGATTGATTGGCAAAACCCTGCAATTGTCCTGCTGGAACCAGAACAGTTTACCGCAACCTTTCAGTATGACGCGCTTGGGCGCATGATTGCTCAGACCACGCCCGACGGAACAGTATCGCGGTCCACCTATGATCCATCGGGCCTGTTGCGACGCATTGTGCTGACTGTACCCGAGCAAGAACGGACCACAGAGAAGGTGATCATCGATGACATCCGCTACAACGCTGACGCTCAGCGTATGCGCGTCGTTTATGGCGCGCCCGGCCTGGTCACAACCATCACTTACGAAGAGACCACGTTGCGGCCACTTACGATTGAAACACAGCGCCAGGGAGAGCGGCCCGAAACCTTCCAGAGCCTGATTTACACCTACGATCCCGTAGGAAATATTACCCGCCTGCGCGATAACTCGGAGCCGGTTGTTTTTCACCGGCAGCGTAAAGTGGAGGATTTGTCTGACTACACCTATGACGCTCTCTATCGCTTGCTTCAGGCCACCGGGCGACAACATCCAGGGATTCAGGCTGATACACACCGCACGGGGTTCAAGCAGAGTCTCTATCTGGCGCTCCCGCCCAATCCGAACGATATGCAGGCGCTCGAAAACTATCGGGAGCAATACCGTTATGACCTCTCAGGAAACCTGCTAGAACTGACCCACCAGGCCAGCTCGACCGATTCCTGGAAACGCATTCTCCCTGTCGAGGCTGATTCAAACCGACTGGCCGGGCAGAGGTATGATCGCAACGGCAATCTGCTGGCCCTCGATAATTTGCGCCGCGTGGAGTGGAATTATGAGAACGAACTGAAACAGGTCGATCTGATCACGCGGCGGGATGGCCTGCCGTCCGATAGCGATTACTATGTCTATGATGGGGATATGCAGCGTGTCCGCAAGATCTCGGAGCGTTATGCGAATCAGGGAACGATCATCGAGGTCAGAGAGACAATCTACCTCGGCGCCTATCGCGTCTACCGCATCAGGCAGCAATCCGCGCGAGGCAGCGCGATTATCCTGGAGAGGCACGCCTTCGATGTGCTGGATAGCAACGAGCTCCTTTTTTGCACCTTGAACCGATGGATGATCGACGCCTACAAGCGGCAGACCGACTCGCCCGGGGAGATCAAGTTGCGCTATCAACTGACCAATAGCATTGGCACATCGCTCGTAGAGGTAGATGAAAGCGCCAGCCTGATTAGCTGGGAAGACTACTTTCCCTTCGGCGGCACCTCGGTCATCGCGGGTTACAACCAGAGCGAGGTCGCGCTCAAAGACTATCGCTACACAGGCAAAGAGTGTGATGATACAACCGGCCTGTACTATTATGGTGCGCGCTATTATATTTCCTGGCTAGGGCGCTGGATGAGCGCGGACCCTTCTGGCGCTGCCGATGGGCTGAACCTGTACACCTACGTGCAAAATAACCCGATCAAAGACTGGGACGCCACCGGCTTATGTAAAAATACCGGGAAAGATGGCTGCAAGAAACGCGAGCGGAAGAAAGAGGAGAGCGAAGATGAAGATGAGCCAAGAAAGCGTAGAAGGACTTCAGCAGCAGACAGGCAGAAAGCCGTTGCAGCGAACAAAGTGGCAAAGGAACAGAAAGAGCGAGAGAAGCGAGAGGCGATAGAGCAGCAGAAACAAGAGGAGCAGGAGGCCAGGCAACTAAGGCGTGCAGCTTCTTTGAAGACATTGCGTGCGAATCCTCCTAAAGCCAGCGCAAGAGGGGAGGCGCTGGATGGTATAGCCAGGCGCATTCACAACGCATATGAGCTGAACAACAGCCAGAATACCACGGCAGTCGCTGCCCTTGAAAAAGATGGGCGTATTCGTTATGTCGTGGCTCAAATCACACGTCTAAATGATAGCGTTGAGGCAGCCAGGCAGATCAAAGAAACAGGCCAGTTTCTCTCGGCAACACCGCGCGAATCGCATATTCACGCGGAAATGTGGATACTTTATCACTATATAGAGGGGTTGCTCTCCGACCGTTTTGTCGGCTACCAGCTCATTGCCATCGGGGTAAACAAGCCCATTTGCGCTGATTGTGGGGCTATCCTGCTCCGTGCGGGCGTCAGCTTTAATCCCAAGAACCTTTCCGAAGAGCAGAGTAATAGCGGCTGGTCCAGCCCCTGGACATATTACGAAGTGGAAGACCCGTTTGCCGGGAAAAAGCGCGTGAAGCTCAAGAAATATCAATCCAACACAGCCAAAGAGGATATGGAGAAGTTTAATTTGCATCGTCGGGACCAGGACCCATCGGCTGGCGGCGGTGGTCGTCAGGTGGCCGTGGCTTGAAACTGGTCGCAGCCCGGCATTCAGGTAAGCGCGAATGTGCTTGCAAGAGCGCCGGGATAGTGAGAGAAAGGAGCGTTTCAATGGTTGAACGCGCCCATTCCCAGGAGAACGCGCCTCATGCGCGGGCCTTTTTGCGGCAAAATAGCCACTTTGACCTGCTTCACTTTGATTTGCATAACCGGGCTGACCTGGAAAAACTCAACTGGGGCGATCTGGCCCGCCCGCAGATTGTACAGCGTCTCAAAGAACTCCAACGCCTGGTCTGGCTCCATCCCGACCAGCAGGCGCGTGGGCAGCTTTCTCAGACGGCGGTTGAGGCAGCCGAGAAGCTGATTCAGGCGCATTTTACGTCGGCCCACTCGATTGTCCTCATGCCGGAGGAGGAATTTGTGGCCCGTTACCAGCGTGCCAGCCAGAACGACGACCAATCCATTCCTCACCAGATGTACCAACGCGCGGTGCATATCGCGGCCCAGACGCAGCACCTGTGGGGGAGAATCAAAGATACGGTAGCGGACCCGTATTATCGCGCAACGCATTTCGCGAATGGCAATAGCGAGGTCATCAACTATTATGAAGATATGCCCAGTTACCAGGATCTCTTTGGCACGCTGGATTACTGCACATGCGAGCACTGTCGTTCAATTCTGAGCCCGGCAGCGTATTTCGTTGATCTGATGCGCATTATTGATGAGTACATCACTGATGCCAACCAGGCAACGATCCCTCCCGGGTTTAAATTACAGGACCGCTGTCCGCTTCTCTTTACGCTGCCGCTGAGCTGCGAGAACACAAATACGCTGCTCCCTTCTCTTCAGCTTGTCAACGAGAGCCTGGAGGCGCTGCTAAAGCGAGAGGGCCATGTGGACGACGCCATTAAACTGCTGGCCGGGGCAAAATATCCTTTCAATCTGCCATTTAACCTGTATTTACAGGCGATCAGAAACTATTTTGATAAACTCGCAACGACGCTGTTTGATGTCTACCAGAAGTTCTCTGTCAACTCCGACGATTCGCCATACGCCCAGGCCCGCGATGTCTGGCGCGAATATCTCAAGCTCTCGCTCACCGAATATACCTACCTTCTAGGGAACGCGCAATCTGGTTCTCCAGCGGAAGTCAGCCCATTCTATGGCTATCTCGCTCCCGATTCGGTCAGTCGCCACCTCCCGCTAAAAGGACAGGGGACACTGACGATTCAGAAGGACTCCAAAACCGTGACAGGGCTTGGTACCGATTTTCAACAACAACTTCAGCCCGGCGATCAAATTCTGCTCGATAATGCTCCTGACGACCAGAACAAGGAGCGCACTGTGGTCGAGATTGATCCGTCCAGGCAATCGCTCCAGGTTGCCGAGGAGTGGACGGTGGACGCAAGTGGCCTGCGCTTCGTCATCAAACCACAGCAGGCGCTAAACCGCGTCCAGTACTTTTTAGGGCGCGCGCGCCTCACTTACGACCAACTCAACGCGCTTTTTCTCCAACAATTAAGCCCGGATGAACTCAATTCGGGAGCGGCGAACGCTTTTTTCATTAACAAAACCGGCCAGGGGCTTCCTTATCTGCATATCCAGCTCGATACATTCGATCCGAGTAACGTTGAGGAAGAAATTGTGGGCCTGCTGGATATCAGCACACCGGACAATCTCAGTCGTCTTGATCGGATCAATCGCTTTGTGCGCCTGGCTGCGACCCTCGGCTGGTCGTATGCCGATCTGGACTGGGCTATGGTCTCGCTTCGGGTGAACGAGATTACCGGGGAGTTGCTGGAGCAACTTGGCAAGATGCAGTATCTCTACACAACAACCGGTTTACCGGTAGACGTACTGTGTAGCTTCTGGCATGATATGAAGTATCGGGGACGCATCAATGACACGCGCCCACAGGATCTATTTGATCGCGTCTTTAACAATCCCACTCTGCTGGCTGGAAAAAACCCTTATGTCGATCCGCGAGTTCCCTTTAACCCGACGGTGGCGCTCCCCTGGGATATCGTGGACCGAACCGGCACGACCAATACAGCCATCAGAAGTCGCTTGCTTGCTGCGCTGGGAGTCAACGACGATGACCTTACAAAAGTGGCGCTCTATACACTCAAGTTGCTTGGTCAGTCGGGAACTCAGATCCAGCTCTCATTGACGAACCTGACCCGCCTGTACCGGCTCGCCCGTATACCGGCCATGCTGAAAATCAAGATCGACGAATACCTGGTTTTGCGCTGCTTGCTCTATTACTCCGAGCAATGCGAGAATGCTCCAGAGGATACCAGTTGTTATTTGAACCCGCCACCCGGCAGCGAGCATACCAATATCGATGCGTTGATCCAGCAGATCGAGGCGGCAGCCTGGATCAAGAGCAGCCCTTTCACCTTCTATGAACTGCTCTATATATTGAGCGGCGCGGAGGTCTCTTACACCGATCCCAATTACATCGAGGCCGCTGTTGATCCGTTTATACGCAGGCTGGCAGTCAACGCAACCAATGCCCGCGTCAATCGCAACTCCTTTTTGTATGAGAGCATCAATGCGACCGCGTCGAGCGCCATCTTCGAAGAGCTGGTTGCATCTCAGACAATTACCCCCATCGGTATCCTTTCTACCCAGAACATCACGTATGATACCGCCTCGCCCTTATTCAAAATATGTTGGACGGGCCTGAAGACCAACGACATTTCCGAGCCCGAGGCAAAGGCGGCCTTTTTACTGCTCAGAGATCATGGCCTGTTGTTGGAGACGATTCTGCTCGACTGCGAGCTAGCCGGAATCCTGAGTGCCAAATTTACCGCCGATACCCCGCTCGATTTTCTTTTCAAGGATGATCCGAAAGCTCAACTCAAACGCGGTCAGGTGAAAGCGATTCTGCTGCAAGTTCGCCTGAATATTCTGAATACGCAGCAGGTGCTGCTGGATAAAAACCAGATGCAGAAAGACTTTGCCATCAACGGGCTGAGCGATTTTCTCAAAATGCCCACCGAGACAATCGTTGCCCTGTTCCCGTTTGTGACCAGCCTGACCGATCCAGGGATGTACCTCAAAGATCTCCTGACCCCCGATCAATCTCCAACGCCAGCCGTCGAGAATCTGATTCGCGTCCTGTCACGCGGCGGCATCCTGGTCAAAAAGCTCGGCTTCACGCCTGATCAGATCCTGGCTGTCGTGGCCGGACCAGCGCATTTTAATATCAGCAACCCGTCCGCGCTGACATTGGCAGATATCCAGTCTCTCTCGACGTTTATCCAACTGGTCCAGGCGTTTCGCGATACAAACAATACGCTGATTTGCAGCTATTTCCAGATTACTTCTAACGACTTCAAAATCACCTGTAATCAGGTGCGACCTTCGACACCGGTCAGTGCTCTGGCTACGCTGACCGGCTGGGATAGCGAGCAGATCGAAAAATTACTGAACGTTTTCTATCCACTCGCAAGCGCCAGAAGCACAGTCGCGGCCCTGCAACGCCTCAAACAGGCTTTTGATCTGGGGCGTTTAGTCGGGGCCGACGTATATTTGTTGCTGCAACTCAGCGCGTTGAGCAGAATGGACGATAGCGCCAAATGGGAGACTTTTAGCCAGCTCGCGCAAGCTGTCCTGGCGCTGGTCAGTGGCAAATACGGCGAAGAGCAGTTCGCACAGGTTTGCCAGACCATCAGCCGGGAACTCAATCTGGCTAAGCGCGATCATCTGCTGTGGTTTACTATCTGGTACATCGAGAAAGCCTATATTCAACAGCCTTCGGATCTGTATCAGTACCTTCTCATTGATGTCGAGACGGGCGACTGCGAGCAGACTTCCCCCATCGTGCAGGGCATTGCCTCGCTGCAACTCTATCTACAACGCTGCCGTATGATGCTTGAGCCGGGTGTAACCGACCTGGGAAGAATCCATCCACCCTGGTGGGATTGGATGATGAATTACCGCGTGTGGGAAGCTAATCGCAAGATCTTTCTCTATCCAGAGAATTATCTTGACCCCTCTGTGCGCCCCGAGCGCAGCCCACTGTTCCGCACCTTACAGGACGACCTCTCGCAGACCAATCTTGATCGGCAGAGCATTAGCGACGCCTTTATGCATTACTTTGAGGGCCTGGAGGCGCTCTCCAGCCTGAAATACGTCGAGAGTTATAATACGCGCACCTTTCCTGATGCTCCATCAGGTGGAGATACCACCTATATCTTCGGGCGAACACCGACGCAGCCCTACGCCTACTACTACCGCACATACCTGGTGAACTACAACAAGTGGTCTCCCTGGTACGCGATGGAATTGAGCATCAACACGCCCTACATTGCCTCCGTTTACGCCTTCAACAAGGTCATGATCTTCTGGAGCGAGGCGCAAACCCTGGCAAACTCGACAATCGCTGGCAGCACTTCAAGTATCCAGACAACGCACCAGGCGGTGGATAAGGTCTCCGTAAAATTCAGCTACTTAAAACACAATCACCAGTGGCTCCAGCCGCAGACCCTGCTCGACAATTTCGTCGTCAATTTCACCCCCGATCCCTATCTCCAGGATTATACGTTTATCACCCAGCGATTGAAGAAAAATGCTCTTTACTGGCAGACGCTCTACCCGCTCCATATCCTGCCCACGAACTACATCGATGACTCCTTGCCCAAACAGGAGTTAATCCTGATCAATTACGGGTTTGCTCTGGATTTTCAGAAGGGCCAGCCTATCGTCATTGCTCCGCCAAAACCTACGGAGAATCCTGATGAGAATAGCCTGAACACGAATATCTACACCTACATTACCAGGCTCAACCAGTTCCTGGCCTCAACGCCGCCCGTCTTGAAGGGCTACGTTCTGTACAACGATAATAGCTTTACGAACAACTTGATTGTAGTTCCCAACAGAGTAGCTCTGCTTAACTACCTGCCTCCTTCGCCTCAGCCGTATGCTCCGCTTATCGCCGTTGCGGCGGGTACGACCGTGCTGGGCATCGCGCGCACCAATAACGTCCTTTACGATAATTACTATGCAAACTCCCTGGTCGCCCAACCGCCCAATGACAGCACTCCAGATCTGCTGCTCCTGTATAACCTGCCCGCCGCGTCAAATCTCACGATGGTGAAAAACCAGCCTGGATGGTTCCTGTTCGATAGCGGCGACGATGCTTTCCTGGTCCTGTCCCTGGAAAAGGGCCTCAAGAAAATATCGGAGGACATATTGACGGTGAGCGCCGATCAGCCACCGCTGCCCGCGCGTGAGGTCTATCTGCGCGCCCGGGACTATACCGATCAACCGCAAGCACTGGGGAGCTTTAATTTTGCCTTTAAACGCCTGACCACCGCGACCGTAGAAGCACTGAACGCCCGCCTGGTCATCGGCGGGATTGAGAATCTTTTGACGCTAGAATCTCAGCAACTACCAGAGTTGCCTTTCAGCCGTTTCTACAAAGATGGCGTGAAACCGCCCAATACGAACCCACCCACAACGGAAACCCTGGACTTTGATGGAGCTTACGGGCCATACTTTCAAGAACTGTTCTTTCACGCACCCTACCTGATCGCCAGAACCCTTTCCACGCAGAAGCAGTTTGAAGAGGCGCGCACATGGTATCAATATATTTTTGATCCCACTCATCCACCCGAACCAAAGGATCTGCACCCGCAAGATCGTTACTGGCGCTACCTCCCGTTCCGCTCGCTTCAGCCCGATGCGCTCGTTTGCGATCTGACCAACCCGGCCCAGATCAAAGCCTACAACGATGACCCATTCAATCCCTTTGCCATCGCGGACCTGCGCCCCACGGCGTATCAGAAGGCAATTGTCATGGAATATATCAACAACCTGCTGGAGTGGGGAGATTTCCTCTTTACTCAGGATACGCGTGAAACCATCACCCAGGCAACCAATCTCTATGTCATCGCGGCTGACCTGCTCGGCCCTCGACCGCGTTCAATCGGGGATTGCGCTCCGGTAGCGCCTGTTTCGTTTGAGAAGATTAAGCAACACTATCCTGATGGCATCCCTCAATTTATCATCGACCTTGAAAATGTCGTCGTCAGCCACGATTGCCTCGACAATGGCGGAGCAACCTTCACCTCTGTCCCCATCAACTACCTGCCGGGAGTCTACTTTTGCATCCCCGAAAACCAGGAGTTTCTCAAATACTGGGACCTGGTAGAGGACCGCCTTTACAAGATTCGCCATTGCATGAATATCCAGGGGACCACGCGTTCTCTTGCTCTCTTCTCGCCACCAATCCAGCCGGGGCAACTGATACGGTCTGCCGCCAGCGGGACGCCGAATCTGCCAGTCTCCGTCAGGGCATCTATCCCGCTCTATCGTTTTTCTTTCCTGCTGGCTAAAGCCAAAGAGATCACCGGAAACTTGAAGGACCTGGGAAGCACACTTTTGAGCGCCCTGGAAAAACGCGACGCCGAGGCCCTGGCAGTTCTGCTCAACAACCAGGAGAGCAATCAGCTCACGCTGATAACTGCAATGAAAGAGGGCCAGATCAATCAATTGCTCAGAACGCGGGACTCACTTCAGGCAAGCCTGAATAGCGCCGAGTATCGCTATACCTACTACACCACTTTGCTCAAGGAGGGACTCTCGCCCTCTGAAATTCTCAACATTCAATCAACCATTCTGGCGAATGTCTATAACCTGCTGGGCGGCACGATGAAAACCCTGGCCTCAGTCGGCTATCTGATCCCAAACGTTGGCTCACCTTTCGCCATCACCTACGGCGGGCGCGAGATCGGTGCCAGCCTGGACGCGGTAGGATCATTCTTCGATCTCTACGGCACCTACTATAACTTTATCGCCGGTCTGAGCCAGACATCCGCCATCTATGAGCGCCGCAGCCAGGATTGGGAGTTCCAGGCTCAAATGGCCGATTATGACAGAGCACAGATCCAGGCTCAGATAGAGGCAACCGACATCCAGTTGACTATAGCGGAACGCGACTACGCCGTTCATATGCAGGCCATTGCCGCCAATCAGGAGGTCGGAAATTTCTATCGCAGCAAGTTTACCAACCAGGAACTCTATCAATGGATGACCAGTACGCTCTCAACGCTCTATTTCCAGACCTACTCGCTGGCGCTGGAAATGGCAATGGCAGCGCAGAGCGCCTATCAGTACGAGATGAACAGCAGCACGACCTTTATTCACTTCGGCTACTGGGACGATTTGCGCAGGGGCTTGCTGACCGGCGAGCGGTTACTGCTCTCTCTGAATCAGATGGACAAGTTCTACACAGAGACAAACGTGCGCAAGATGGAGATCCAGAAGACCATTTCGCTGCTCCGCCTGGACCCCAAAGCCCTCCTGGATCTGAAGCAGACCGGCGAATGCGTCTTCCAGCTTACCGAGAAATTGTTCGATTATGACTTCCCCGGTCACTATGCGCGCAAGATTAAAACCATCTCCATCTCCATTCCCGCGCTGATTGGACCCTACGAGAACATCAAAGCTACCCTGACCCAGCTCAGTAACCAGATTATCCAGCAGGTATCTGACCAGGCTGCGGCGCTCAATGCAGTCAATTTTCTGCTCAATGGCGGCGATGCCAACGAAGTTCCGGCTGGCGTCCTGCGCTCAAACTGGTGGGTGAATCAGCAAATCGCCCTCTCGACCGGTATAGATGACGCCGGATTATTCGAGATTAATTTCCAGGATGATCAGTATCTGCCCTTTGAAGGCACCGGAGCGGTCTCCACCTGGCGTCTGAGTATGCCCTTACCCACCAATCGCATCGATTTCTCAAGCATCTCCGATGTGATTATCCAGCTCAAATATACCGCGCAGGATGGAGGACCGGCTTTCCGCCAGGCAGTGGTCAATTTGCCGGCTCTGCGACCATTTGCCGGCAGCCAGCTCCTCTCCTTCAAGGACCAATATTCGCAGAACTGGTACACGTTTCTGCATACTCAACCCGAAGCCGAGGCTCAGCGCCTGATTTTCACCCTGCCGCCGACCATTATTCCCCCTCATCTCAAGCCTGGCGCGAAGCTGACCGGTTTCTATTTCAAGCTCCTGGTCCCCGAAGGTGTAAGCGGCGTTTCAGGAAGGAATTACATCACCTTCCAGGTCCAGGGCGCGCCCCCTATCAGCTTTGATCTCACGCAGACCAACGACCAGACGGTGAAGACCAACATTGACCTGACTCAGCTCGTCGGTCAGCAGGAGATCATCTTCAACCTGCAAGCAGGGTACACGCCGGATAGCCTGCGCGTACAACCGCTTGGGGCTTTAAATCCAACTATTGTTCATAATATTGCGTTAATTTTATTCTATGAAGGAGAAGTAAACTGGTCACAAATCCGTTAGTGCAGGTAAAACAAATAAGTAGCAGAGAGGAGAACCACGTTGGCGGACTGGTATACAGCCTGTAAGGCGAATGCAGACAAAGATGGAGTGCGCCTGTGCCAGGAGACGCATTGCGCATCGACTGGGCAGGAAGATTACAATCATAAATTCTGCGAGTGTAAGCTTCCCTCGCAGCCTTATTGCAAGCCGCCAACGCCGGGCTGCTGTCCCTTTGGCATTGGTACGGTGATTGCAACCTATGACAGTAAAGGATTTTGCTATTGTTGTTGTCAATGCTTTGCCTTTGACACTCCGGTTGCTGTTTCAGCGGACACTTTTAAAGCAATTCAGGATTTTCAAATCGGCGACCTGGTCTATGTTGCGGACCTCAAGGATTCTCAGTTTAGCTGGCGGCAGGCACCGGTAGAGTTTAGTTCTGGCACAGGCGCTCTTTCGCAGGCTTCAACGTTTGTCCAGGTGGCCTATCGTTTGCCTGATGAGGCTATCGGCACCCTGCTGGCTACCCCCTCGCAAATCTTTATGGTTGCCGGGAACAAGTTGAAGCGGGCGGATACGCTGGTGCCGGGCGATCTGTTGACGCTGGCCGCCACCGGTGAAGGTGCGCCGGTAGTCGATCTCCAGCTTGGCAGTTACGAAAAGGGCATTCACCATATCGCGACGACCGTAACGCCTGCGGTCAGTGTGAATGGTCATTTGCTCAATGTCCAGGGGGTGATCTGCGGCGACTTTGCTTTGCAACTTGCGTTGGAGGATGCGAGCGTGCGTGCGAAGCTGGCGGTCGCGAACCCCGATCAGCTCCCAGTCATAGGGACCAAAGAGTATATCGAGCAGTATAAGGACCTGGCTACCGGCACCTATTTCGCCAGAGCAGGAGATCCCGCCATCTCCTCCGAAACCGAAGGGTTCCACCCCTATCAAGAACAGGCGTTTGTGATTCCCGACGCGGCGCAATCCTTCCTTACAGAGGCCCAGGCGACGGACATTGCCAGACGTGCTCCACGCCAGCCTCCCTACTCCGGCGCCGGTCAGGATATCGTCAAATACCTGTTCAAGCTTTATGGCGCTTTTTATCCCCAGGTCAGGTTTGTGCTGATGGCAGAGAGCGAGGCATGCAATGCCTATGCGCAGCGCATCTACGATACACCCTTTGTCGTTATCTCCGGCGGCCTGGTACGCGTAGACGCCCTCAGATTTGAGGGGTTGGCCTTTATACTCGCGCACCTGATCGGTGTCCTCTTTGGCGGGGAACCTCTGGGCGAAAACGATCTGACCTGTCGGGGTGCAGCGGATTACGCAGCTATCGTCAGCGTCATCGGAACGACCTGGCGGGGCACACAACTGCCTCGGATTATTGAACCGCTCATGCAACAGATTACCGAGCTTTACAGCTATATCAGTGAGGCAAACCGGCAGGGGCGGCCTGGCAATACGTGTTCTCTGATATCCATCGACTGTCGGCTGGAGGCCATGCGGGCTGCAATGCGCACGCAGCCGCTACCCGTGTGCGCTGGCGGGCCTAAGATCAGCTACCTTGAGCTGAAACATGCCGTCGCCAGCCTGGATGCAGATAAACCGATGATTACGCTGACTTTTAACATGCCTTTGAAGAAACTCTACGCCGAGTACACCGCAAACTACACACTCAGTTCTGGCGTCGAGGTAGAAACGGCGAAGCTGAGTTCGACGGACCCGGAACAGGTCGTGCTGCACACCTCCACGCTTCAACCGGGAATCGAATATACGCTGGTGGTCGCGGGACTTTTATCAGAGACGAACGACGGTTTCAAGGACGGCAGCGTAACAGCCAAAGTTAAACTCGCATCTTGAACATTGCGCGTTCTTTAAAACATGTTGAGCTTACGAGGTGCATCTACCTGACGCCCGTTGAGTGGATGTACCTCGCCTCTATAGACCGATTGAATAGATCAGGAGAAACAAATGATGCTTGACGAATTGCTTGCAGCACGAGAGACAGAATCAATAGAGGAACTCTGCGCCCGCCTGGGAACGTTCTTAGGGAGCGAGCAACCGGTGGCGCCATCGGTGGTAAGAAGATTTAGCGCCGATCCAGAATTTGCCCAAAATCTGATCACTTGCCGTCAAATGCCTGCTTTTCTTCAAGTACTGCTGAACAGTCCAGAAACCCAAAAATATGAGCAGCCGGAGGATATGCAGCCTGTGCAGAAGCAGACAGCAGAGAACATGGCGCCAGCTCATCAGCGGTCAAGCCTGGAACTGGCTGCTAAAGCGGCTAAAGCGTTTATTAAGTGGGGACAGGCAGGCTTCTCGCAGGTGGACGCCGCAACGTACCAGCGCCGCTTAAACGCCTGCCGGGCATGTCCGCATTTTGTGGAAGCCGGCCAGCAAATCGTCTATCGACTTGCAACAACCGAGAAAGATGACAAACGAAAAATCTGCAACGTCTGCGGATGTGTGGTAGCCAGCAAAGCTCGCCTGCCAGGAGAAACATGCCCGATGCCACACCCGGAAGACCCGACGCTAAATCGCTGGCGCGAAGCCCTGCATACCAGATAGAAACGTTCTGCCTACGCTTGCTCACGGGCCAGAGGAAGTACGCGCGCCTGCGAGAGGCGTAGGAGATCCTGTAGTTTTATTTCCAATGTGCGGTCATTTCTCCCTGAGCCACAATAGACTTGCTCCATCTTCAATGCATTGCTATCAACAACGACCTCCATATCCGGCTGTACAGGAATAGGGCAGACGCCTCCAATCTCATACCCTAGCGATGCTTCAATCTCTTCAGCGGATGGTCGGATGATATCATCGCGCTTCACGCCAAATGCTGCCGCCAGTTTGCGATAATCAACGCTGTCCTCTCCTCTCAGAGCGGCGAGAATCCAGCTAGAGTGCTTGATTTTGAAAACGATGGTTTTTAGAAAGGATGTTTTGGGAAAAAGTAATTTCTCCTCAGCATCACTAACCGTTCTAATTGCCTCATGTGCATGAATTGTAAAGGCGATTTGATGATCTTTTAATGATGCAATGACGACACTATACGCGTTAGTTCTCTCCATCTCCTTGCTTTTCCGTTCTTCTCTTCTCTTTTCAATGTCATTTCCCCTTAAACAATCTGCGGCATCTTTTGCTGCGCGGCGATGATAGCCTCAGCAGGGTATTCGTAATCTTGTAGCGTGCCGGAGAAATAGGCATCGTAGGCCGCCATATCGAAGTGGCCGTGACCACATAGATTGAAGAGGATAACGCGTTCTTCTCCAGCTTCTTTGGCTTGCTCAGCCTCTTCTATGACGGCGCGAATAGCGTGAGCGGTTTCGGGAGCAGCGACAATGCCTTCGTGCCGGGCAAAGCATATCGCTGCCTCGAAGATCGCTTTCTGATAATAGGCTTTCGCTTCAATAATACCATCATCATAGAGCTGGGATACGAGAGGCGACATACCATGATAGCGCAAGCCCCCGGCATGAATCGCCGGTGGGACGAATTCATGGCCGAGCGTATGCATTTTGAGAAGCGGAGTTATGCCTGTGGTATCGGCAAAATCATAGGTGTAGATCCCTCTGGTGAGGCTTGGGCAAGCCATTGGTTCCGCAGCCAGAAAACGCGTCTTCAGTCCCTTTCTCAGTGCCTCGCCGATAAAGGGAAAGGCGAGCCCGGAAAAATTACTCCCCCCGCCAATACACCCGATGATCACATCTGGGTAGTCATTAGCTTTTTCCATCTGTAGCAGCGCCTCCTGCCCGACCACAGTTTGATGGAGCAAGACATGATTCAAGGCGCTGCCAAGCGCATACTTAATCGTGCCATTGCTCTTCATCGCCACCTCTACCGCCTCGCTAATAGCGATCCCCAGACTACCGGTTGCCGCAGGATCTTCCTCCAGGATACGCTGTCCCACCTGCGTCAATGGGGAGGGGCTGGCGTGAACTGTGGCGCCGAAGGCTTGCATCAGATTGCGGCGATACGGCTTCTGCTCGTAGCTAATCTTGACCATAAATACTTCGATGTCGATGCCGAAGAATGCTCCAGCCATTGCCAGAGCAGATCCCCATTGACCGGCTCCGGTTTCAGTGGTGAACTGCTTGACATTTTCTTGTTTCCCATAAAAAACCTGGGCAATAGCGGTATTTGGTTTGTGGCTTCCCGTTGGACTGACGCCTTCATATTTATAGTAGATACGAGCCGGGGTATCCAGCGCCTTCTCCAGACGATGGGCGCGATAAAGCGGGGTAGGACGCCACTGGCAATAGAGCTGACGCACCGGTTCTGGAATTGCGATGAAGCGTTCACTGCTTACCTCTTGCATAATCAGCGCCATTGGGAAGAGAGGCGCCAGGTCGTCAGGCGTCATCGGACGTTTTGTAACGGGATGCAGCACTGGCGCAGGGGCCTTTGGCAGGTCCGCCAACAGGTTATACCAGGCGTGGGGCATTTCTTTTTCATCTAAAAGATATTTGGTATGGTCGGCAGGCATGTTTTGCTCCTCTCTTCTCACAATCTCATCACGATCTTATGCAAGCGCTCCAATGTTATCAAGCTGGACAAGCAGATCGAGTCCATTGCGCACTGGCATTCTCACATCCAGCGTATTCAACTCTTTCACCGCATTGTTCAGGTCATCCAATGTATGACTACCGTCAAGAAGACCTACCAGCATTTCTTCAGCCGGGTGCAGATCAAGGTACTGACGGTCATCAGCGACCACGCGCCGATTAGTGCGCACCCTTCCCTGGTAGAAGTACATACCATCTGTAATCTTTGCCCCTTCTTTGAGTTTGAGAGGCCGGTTAGCATAGGTAGACTCCAGAGCAGTGGTATCGACAGGACTGCCAAATAGCCCATTTACAAGTTGTTGCGCCTCATGGAGGGGATAACTGCCGAAGAGGCTCAGTGATTCGGCGCGCGTGGCATAGCCAAAGGCGAGCCGCGTGAATGCCTCGCGATCAGTCAGATTGATCCCACCCTCGTGTCGATCAAAGGTCCGTCGAGCTTCCCACCACCAGGTCTCCATCGAAAAATTGTTGCTATACCAGAAGCGCGCCATGTCTCGATAGGCTTGCAGAAAGTTACGATAGGTTTCCTCATAGAACGTCCAGTACGCCTGTATCTGCTCATCGCTGCTGGAGGCAAAAGCAGAATTGAGGACATAGGCGGCCTTCTGTCCGAGTTCCTGGGCCAGCATCACCCCTGATGAAAGGATGGGATCGACGAATCCTGCTGCGTCACCGGCCAGCGCCCAACCATTTCCGGCCATTTGTCGGCTGGTATACGACCAGTCCTGAATAGCGCACACGTCACGCGTCTGATCAGGGGCAATCCGTACCAGAGATGCGCCTTCCAGCAGATCGCTAATTTCAGGGCAAGCATCAATCTCTTCGCGATACAATTGTTCAGGGCCATTGCTCATTTCCTTCAAAACCTGCCGGTGCGTGACGAAGCCTGCGCTTACCGTGTCCTGACTGATGGGGATATACCAGATCCAGCCGCGTGGAGTGGTGGCGAGGAAGATGCGCGTTAGATGCGGATGACCCAGATACTCAAACTTCCACTTCGCGCCCTTCCAGTAGCCCCAGAGCGCATAGTTATTCATATATTCGTCATAGTCGCGTAGCCCCAGTTCGCGTCCAAGCAGAGCATCCTGCCCTGAGCAGTCCATCAGCCATGTACTCCCGACACTTTTTGTTCCGTGTTCATCACGGTATTCAACGCCGGTAACGCGCGAGCCATCTTTATCGCGCAAAACACGCAGTACGCGAGCCCCCTGGCGAACCTCAACGCCGGATTCTGCCGCATGGTTGAGCAGCAAATGATCATATTCTCCGCGTCTGACCTGCCAGGCTTTGGTATAGATGTTAGGAATTGTCTGGCCGTGCTGGGCAAATTTTTCCACGATCTCATCAAACTCAAAGCCCCACGGCTTTCGGTCTCGTCCCCAGACGTAGGTGGCGCCGAGCTTCTCTACGAAGCCATAATTACTGACCTTCTCATAAGCTCCCATCTCCTTGAGTACAGGTGAAGCGCCTGCCAATAGCGACTCGCCGACATGGTGCCGGGGAAAATTAGTTTTCTCTAGCAAAAGAACGCGTAGATGAGGAGAATAGCGTTTTACAAGCGTGGCTACTGTACTTCCAGCGGGTCCCCCACCAACAATCACGACGTCATAATGCTCCATGTTTTTCCCTTTCACTGAATGCCGTATCGTTAACGCAGGATGAGCAACCGAGTATAACAATAGGGGTATGCGATGAGGTTTTTTTCTATAAAAACCGATATACCCCTCAGATTAGCTTGTTCAGCACACAGCACTTGAGAGGTATACCCTGTTCACTTTATGTATGGTTTGCTGGTAGAATGTCAGAGTAACGTTAAGCCGAGACGGCAAGTTAGCTCCAAACACTCCCCCATACATTATTGCCCCAGACATTGTTGCTCCACACATTCCCCCAGACGTTGCTGCCCCAGACATCATTGCTCCAGACACTGCCCCATACTTCACTGCTCCAGACATCGCTCGCCCATACGTTGTCGGTATGCGGCTTAACAACTACGTCGGGATTTTGTGCAAGCCAGGTGTTCAGGGAGTCTACATATGCTGCTTTTTCCATGTGCTGATTGCCTTTCATCACTGAGCAAACTGGTGACACCTCTTATCGATGTATCACTCAACTAAAGCAACTATTACGATTGTTTTTCCGTTATTAGGGAATAATGTTCGAGCTAGCTCTTAAAATCCCATCCGAAGTATACCGACTTTTTTTGGAAAAGCGCAATTGTCTACCGAGGAATTTTAGGATGATTTTTTGGGGTACGCCGAGGGGTGTATAAATATACCTCGGGGCCTATAACACTTAAATTGCGTAGTAAATGATTTTGTGCTATGTTATCTGTAGCGCAAGTATATCATGTAAGATAGGCAAAGAGCGATCTTCCCCGATATCATCCCTGCGCTATCTCTTTAGTAGTCGATTGCTTAGGATGATCTTCCCTTATAGAGGAGGTTTTGTGGGACAACACGTTGTAATTGCCGTACCTGATGACGTAATACGAGTTGGACTATGTTCGATTTTTGGCGAAGATACGCGCGTATCTACTATTTACGAAGCAATCACTAATGAAGAGTTGCTCTTACATTTGAAAAACGCTCCTGTCGATCTCGTGATGGTTGATCAAACCCTGGAAGCTGATTTTACCATGTTGCCGGATGGAAATTTTGTGCTTCTCGCCGCGAAACCAGATATACAGACGCTCTATGCCGCATATGAGCATGGAGCGCGCGGCTACCTTTCTATCCATATGTCGAAGGAGATCCTCCGTATCGCACTCAAACCTCCTAAGGGAGCCTTCGTGATTGATCCCATTCTGCTTCCCTGGCTGATGCAGTATGTTCGTGTTACCCCATCCATTCCAGAAGAAGCGTCGCTTACAGAGCGGCAGAAGCAGGTGGATAGCCTTGTGCGTGAAGGGCTGGACAAGCATGCAATTGCGGCGGAGCTGTCTATTGCCTACTCCACCGTAAAAACGCATATGAAGCACATTTCACAGAAACGTAATAAGGAGCAGAAAAAGATGGATTGATACTCGACCATGACTATCGATCCGCTTAGTACGATATACCCCAGATGACCTATCAGTTTTTAGCCCGGTATACCTCTGATAGAGGTAATGTATATCCTCCCTAAACGCGCCTAAAAATCCTCCATAAAATCATCTGCTGACACTTGTGTTTGTTCATGCCAAATAGGTATACTTGTTGCGAGCTAGAAGATGCTCTCGTATAGATAACGGTTAAAACCATTAAACTGCCTCTAAATAATGAAAGAGTAGTGTATATGCCGCTTAAAGTTGAGTGCTTTGAACGAATTTCTACCGTCGATAAAGAAGAGTGGGATGGAGTTATCAAGGAGGCGCGAGCGCCTATCTTTTACCAATATGATCTACTACATGCCTTTGAGCATGCGCCTTTGGAAACTTTTCTACAGGCTGTATATCTTATGGTAAAAGATGAGCAGAGTAATCAGCCGCTCGCAGTTATCCCTGCCTATGTGCAGGATGCGCTTGATCTGGTAAGCCTGGGAGTCGTTTCGGACAATCTCCCTCTGCTTCAAGGGAAGAGCCGACTTGGAGTGTTTAGCCACTTCTGGCACTGCTATGATACATGCCTACCGATGACCGTGGAGTCCCAGGAAGTTGTTGAGGTAGCCTGTAACGCCTTAGCGAAGATAGCCAGAGAGTGGAAGACATCCTGGTATGGTTTTCTCAATATTGGCAGTTCGCGCAATTCCGTAGACCTGTTCTCGGCAGTGGGACTTATGCCCTGCTCTATGGCATGGGAGCACTTCCGTCTTGATCTAACGGGCATGCAGACAATTGATAGCTATCTTGAGCTGCTCCCCGGTAAAGTACGAGCGGAGTTGCGCAGACAGTACAAGCGTCTGCATGAGAATCATGCAACAACCGAGATTCTTGCGCCTCCATTTGACGAACGTGACCTTGAAGAGGTTGTGCGGCTATGCCGTTCCACTGCGGCAAGATTCGGCACCGAATATCATTATCCTGCTGAAACCTTTGGCGATTTCATCAACCGGGTCGGAGAAAAGGTAAAAATAGTCGCCGTCAAGCTTGATAATCGCCTGGTTGGGGCGTTGGTCTGCCTCACCGATCAGCGCTGTTTCCATGTATGGGCTGGCGGTATGCGCTATGACCTCACCTCTTTTAGCCCATATTATGTCGGATTTCAGGAAGCAATACATTATGCCATCACCTCTGGCATGACCCTTTTAGAGGGTGGAAGGGGTAACTCTAGCGTAAAAGAGAAGCTGGGTTTGAGAGCAGTTCCACTCTATGCTTCGCTTAGCAAACCTGAAAGGTCCTCCTGATTGATTTATATTCACTCAAAGGGGAACGGGCTATGATAAGGGCAAAAATGGGACTGCCACGAGCATTGTGGATCTTGCTGCTTGGAGCGTTTGTTAACCGCTTCGGGAGCTTTGTGAGTTTCTTTCTTGCTCTATATCTTGTCTCAAAAGGATATTCAGCAACGGAGGCAGGGCTCACCGTAGGGGCATATGGTGTAGGGGCTGTGGGAGCAACCTCTCTGGGAGGCATTCTTACCGATAAAATTGGCAGGCGTAAGACGGTCATCCTTTCTATGTTCTCCTCGGCAGTTAGTGTGCTGCTACTCTCGCAGGCTGCTATACTGCCAGTGATTGTTATGCTTTCGATAGCTGCGGGGGCAGCTTCAGAATTATACCGACCGGCAACGAATGTTCTCATTGCCGATCTCGTGCCACCGGAAAAACACGTTACTACGTTTGCGCTTTACCGACTTGCGATCAATCTGGGTGTTGCCATTGGTCCGGCCATCGCAGGTTTCCTGGCTGCGCGCTTCTTTTTGCTGATTTTTATCGGCGATGCGCTCACATCAATGGTTTTTGGTTTTCTCATGCTTTTCGCGCTGCCGCCGGAGAAAGCTGGCCCTAAAGAACAGCAGCAGGCGGTAGATGATTTCTGGCGCTACTTTCGCACTGACCGAAGCTTTCTTTTTTTCCTTCTCGCCAGCGTTGCTACAGCTTTTATCTATTTCCAGTTTCTCTCCTCGCTGTCACTACAGGTAAAGGCATTCGGCTTTTCCAGCGTGATTTATGGACTGTTGATCTCGGTCAATGGCACGCTCATCGTGTTCCTGGAACTACCCGTCAGTAGCATTACTAAGAAGCTGCCAATGCAACCGGTTATCGCATGCGGCATGCTCCTGGTCGGGCTGGGCTTTGGGCTTACCGCGTTCGCCAGTAACATTTATCTCCTTTTTCTCACAACAGTGACCTGGACAGTTGGAGAGATGGTCCATGCTCCCGTCTCCTACGCTTATGTAGCGGCGCTTGCGCCAGAACGCTTACGCGGTCGCTACAACGGGATATGGAGCTTAATGTGGGGCATAGGGCAGGTTCTTGGGCCAGTACTTGGCGCGCTCCTGTTTACATGGAATCCTAAAAGCTTATGGGTACTCTGCGGTATTCTGGGTATCACAGCGGCTTTACTGGTTATGAGTAGCCGCAAACGGGTAACATCGTTAGAACCGAAACCGTCGTCCTGAAGCCCCTGAATTGCTTTCCCTGGACAATATAGCGTACGATGTTCCACCCCCGTTTTGCGTTTGTCTTATGCAATGAGGAAGTATCAATGCATCGCACAATCCGAGAGCAATGCTAACAGGACAAATTCTGCTCCAGTTAATTGTCATTCTTGCCACCGTACAGCTCTGCGGTGTCCTGTGCCAACGTATTGGTCAACAATGGGTAGTTGGGGAGATTCTCGCAGGGTTAGTGCTGGGACCATCATTGTTGGGAAGTGTACTTCCTGGCCTGGAGGCGACGCTTTTTCCTGCTAACGCACTTCCCACATTGCAAACTTTTGGTGATGTTGGGCTGATCATCTACATGTTCTCCCTGGGCGCCCGCCTGGATACACAGGCAATGCTTACTCAGCATCGCAAAGCTATTATCGCCTCTTTGAGTAGCGTTTTGCTGCCACTACTAACTGGAGCCACGTTGGCGCTCTTCCTGTATCCAGACTTCGCGGGCAATCGTGCGACGCAATTTTCTTTTCTTCTCATGGTGGGAACCGCGATGGCAATTACAGCTTTCCCCGTCCTGGCTCGTCTGCTTGTAGAAAAACAGATGACTAATACCAGAGTTGGTACCCTGGCGTTGACTTGCGCCGCCATTGGTGATGTGCTCGCCTGGTGTTTGCTGGCGCTTGTTATCGCCGTCATTTACGCCAGAGGTTTGCTTTCTGTCGTTGTGACGCTAGCCTGCGTCATTCTCTTTATTCTCATCATGTTCGCCCTCGTTCGCCCATTGCTGATCTGGGCTGAGCGTCGATTACAATCGCAGCAACTGCCGATTGTGATGACGATGCTTCTACTCCTGCTCTCTGCTTATTTGACAAATGCAATAGGTATTCATCCTGTGTTCGGAGCTTTCGTGATGGGCCTGATTTTACCCCGTAAGGCTGCTTTTGTGGAACAGATCCGCAGGGTTGATCTGGTGAACGATACCTTATTTCTTCCCATATTTTTTGCATATAGCGGGTTGCGCACCCAGATTGGCCTGATTCACTCTCCAGCCCTCCTGCTCCTGTGTCTCCTTGTGTTGCTGGTCGCGTGTATTGGCAGGCTCGGAGGAGGGGCGCTTGCAGCCTTGATGATGCGAGAGTCCTGGCGCGAGGCGCTTACTTTTGGCATCCTTATGAATACACGAGGGTTAGTAGAACTTATTGTTCTTAATATCGGGCTGGACCTCGGCGTACTTTCCCCCACACTTTTTGCTATGCTGGTTATCATGGCTGTTGTTACCACCATGATGACATCGCCCCTTCTCCTTTTATTTGGGTATTAAGCACTTATCCGCATCATGCCCAGGCGTTCCTGGTTGGAAGAGATGACTTGCCAAAAGTAAGGAAAGCGGCTAAAGTACAGCTATCTTGATCAGATAAGGTTGGCCCCTTACCAATTAGTATACGAATTCCTATGGCTTTTATATTGATATATTACGCTGAGAGAATAGAGAGGTTGAAGCCGCCCATCCCAATTTTCAATCGTTATTGCCTCCCATAGAAAATTTGCGCCAGAACTACTTGAGCATCTTTAACTGGTGGGCTGCTTCCTACAACATTACTCTTTACGCCGGTCGGATAGCTGTTTTCTGGACCAGAGAGGACGACGCGCGGCGCCGGAAAGACTGGGAGCGCATTCTGGCTGGCACAATGTTGACATCTATATGGTGCCGGGTACGCATGTCACAGGTCGCACCAGATATGCCCAGGATCTGGCAAAAAGTTTGCGCGATTGCCTGGACAAATGAGAGCCAATATATGCCAATATATAAGGAGGGAAACACGCGCGTAGCTATTGATATGCTCATTGCAGAAAAAGAAGCTGGCGGGATGCTTTTTGCTACCCGGGCATTATTAGACGGATTAGCCCGTATTGATCAGGACAACGAATATATCATTATTACAGGTCGCCCGGAAGATTATCAAAAACTGACCACAACTGCGCTCTTCCGTATCCACGCGATAAAAGTGCGCACATGGAGCCCTCTCGAAAAATAGGGATCAGTTTTGCCCTCTTTCTATGTTAAGATGAGGACCGGACAATCTCCCAAAGATGGATCTCTAGATGGAGACAGAACAGGAAACGAATGCGCTATGATGACTCTGAATATTGCACAGCAGCGACTTCACCAACAACAACTTACGCAGCATGTATCGGAAACTCCTCAAGCCCTTGTGGAGTGGTTCGGGGCAGTCCAGGCCCAGGAATTCGCGGCAGCCAAATGGGCGCTCGGCCTGCGCCTGCCAGAGGTAACAGATAATGACCTTGAGCAGGCTTTTGCCGATGGAACCATCCTGCGCACCCATGTAATGCGCCCCACCTGGCATCTGGTCTCTCCGGCTGATATTGGCTGGCTCCTCACCCTGACGGCTCCCCGCGTACGGGCAAGCAATGCCCCCTATGATCGAAGGCTCGCATTAGATGAGGCCGCGTTCAAACAGACAAACGCTGTGCTGGCAACGGCATTACAAGGCGGCAAGCAGCTCACTCGCGACGAACTGGCCTCGACGCTTGAGCAGGCAGGCATTGCCGCAGCAAGCGGCCTGCGGCTCATTCATATTATGATGCGAGCAGAACTGGACGGCGTGATCTGTAGTGGAGCGCGGCGCGGCAAGCAGTTCACCTATGCGCTGCTGAGTGAGCGAGCGCCTCACGCCAGGTCTTTCTCCCGCGAGGAAGCACTGGCGGAACTGATCCTGCGCTACTTTCGCAGCCACGGTCCCGCGACTGTGCAAGACTGCGTCTGGTGGTCGGGGCTGACGGGAGTTGATGTGAGAACAGGTCTCGCGCTGGCGGCATCCCATTTGCAGCACGAAACCATCGGCGACCAGACCTACTGGTTTGTCGCAGCGTCGGCGCCGCAGGCACATGCCCAAACGGCTTACCTGTTGCCAAACTACGATGAATACACCGTTGGCTATACAGACCGCCGGGCCATCTTTGATGCCACCCATACCCATAAACTCGATCCGCGAAGCGGCCTCCTGGGGAGCATGATGGTGCTCGATGGTCAGGTTATTGGGACCTGGAAGCGCACATTCAAGAAAAACTCCGTTATCATCGAAGCCAACCCCTTTATATCTTTGAGCGATACTGAGACTGGCGCCTTCGCCGCGTCGGCCAACCGCTATGGGCAGTTTCTTCAGCTATCTGTTGACTCCCCCTGGCAGGCCGCCTGACCACATCGCGCTAAAATGCCACGGAGGTACGCTTGGCAATTGTAACCAGCTCAATGGTATAATTTGGAGAGCACTATTTACTATCAGAGAGAGATGCTCAAACGGCATTGATAATAACCATGAAAGGGACGAACGATGAATCCATTAACTCCCGAAGAGCAACGGGTTATTCTTGGCAAAGGCACGGAAGCCCCTTTTAGCGGTGAATACGAGGATTTTTATGAAGACGGCACCTTTCTGTGTCGCCAATGCAACGCGCCGCTGTTTTCATCCAAAAGCAAATTTGATGCTGGCTGCGGCTGGCCCAGCTTCGATGAAAATTACCCTGATGCCGTCAGTCGCGTGCCCGATCCTGATGGAAGAAGGACAGAGATTCAATGCGCCAACTGCGGCGCACACCTGGGACATGTGTTCACAGGAGAACGGTTCACCGCAAAAAATGTGCGCCACTGCGTCAATTCTCTGTCCATCCGTTTCTTTCCCAAAGATCGCGCTTTGCCAGAAACGCTGCACAAATAGCAGGAATCACCCTGCCAGTCTCTTTATCCTCGCGATAGTTGGCGCTGGTTGCGGATGAAATCAGCATACCAGCGGGCGCTTTCTTTGATGATGCGCCGCTGACTCGGGTAGTCAATGTAGACTATCCCGAAGCGTTTGCTGTACCCAAAAGCCCACTCGTAGTTATCCATCAGGGACCAGGCGAAGTAGCCCTTCACATTCGCCCCCTGCTCGATGGCTCGCCATACTGACTGAATATGGTCGCGCAAGTAGGCCACGCGAAGGGGATCGGCGACCACGTCGCTCTGTCCGTCCCAGACGTCGGGGAACGCCGCTCCGTTCTCGACCACAAACAACGCTTCGGGAGCATACTCGTTCTGTAGCCAGATCAGCAAATCGCCCAGCCCACGAGGATAGACTTCCCAGTGCATCTCGGTATATAGCGCGCCAGGCACCGGATCAACCTGTACGCTCTGACTGCCATCGCCCGTTGCCTGGAAAAGCGAACGCGTATAGTTGTTCACTCCCAGAAAGTCGATAGGCGCGGAGATCACTTCCATATCGCCCGTCTGTACTGGTGGGGGTGCAATACCCAGATCATCGAAGAGGCCCTCAGGATACTGGCCTTTGAAAATGGGATCGGCAAACCAGCGATTTACGCGTTCGGCTTTTTCAACCGCGAGGCGGGTCGCGGGCAGGTCGTCGCCCGCGTAGGCAGGAGTAAAATTCAATGTTATGCCAAGCTGCGCGCTCGCGGCTGTGTTGGCTCGCAGACGGGGCAGCGCCAGCCCGTGGGAAAGCAGCAAGTGGTGGGCCACCGCCGCCACCACCGACTGATCCCGAATCCCGGGCGCGTGCTCTCCAACGCCGTAGCCCAGATAGGCGACGCACCAGGGTTCATTATGCGTTTGCCACAATGCCACCCGATCACCCAGGCGGCGCGCAACCACCTCGGCATAATCGGCGAAAGCCTCGGCGGTATCGCGATTCACCCAGCCGCCTTTATCTGAAAGTGCCTGGGGCAGGTCCCAGTGGTAAAGCGTTGCCGCAGGGATGATCTCTTGCGCGAGCAAAGCATCGACCAACCGGTCATAAAAATCCAGTCCTGCCTGGTTGATGGCTCCAACCCCCTCCGGCAGGATGCGCGGCCAGGCAATGGAGAAACGGTACGCTCCCAGGTTCAGCGATTTCATCAGCGCGATATCATCAAGATAGCGATGATAATGATCCGCCGCCACCGCTCCGGTCTGGTTTTGATAGACCTTGCCAGGGATTGCCGCGAACGTATCCCAGATTGATGGTCCTCGTCCGTCTTCATACGCCGCGCCCTCAATCTGATAGGCGGCGGTGGACACTCCCCATAAGAAGTTCGTGGGAAAGATGAAAGGGATCTCAAGCATGCGAGGTTGGGTATATTTCGTACTTTGCATTATTTCTCCTTTATATTCCGCCGACCAACGCTGCTGACGCTGTAGCTCCCCGATTCATCGTGGGAGGGCAGGGGCCAGCCCTACCCCTACGGTCGGCGGAAAGGTAGTCCTTTAGACTGCTAGACTGCGACCTTTTCAACGCGCTCTTCAATGGCTTTATTGCTGGGAGCGAGCTGCCTGACTTTCGGCTTCCGCTCTTTGCGCAATTTGGGATTTGCCAGCTCATCAATACCAAAATTAATCAGCGAGAGGCCCGCGCCCAACAGGGCAACGCAGGCGCCGGGAGCCACAAACCACCACCACATACCCTGCACCAGCGAGTCGCTATTCTGCGCCCAGTAAAGCATCGTGCCCCAACCTGTACCGGTGGGATCGCCCAGCCCGATATACTCCAGACCCACGTCGGCCAGGATGGCAAAGAGAACTGTGCCCACAAAACTGGAGGTCACAATGGCGATCTCGTTGGGAAAAATCTCAAAGAAGATGATACGCCAAAAAGACTCACCAGAGCAACTCGCGGACGTGACGAAATCGCGCTCGCGCAGCGAGAGCGTTTGCGCCCGAATCACACGCGCCCCCCACGGCCAGCCTGTCAACAGCAGCACGACGAAGATAGCCGTGGTACCGGCAGCCGGGAAGTAGCCGGAGAGTACAACCGCCAGTGGCAGCGCGGGGATGACCAGAAACATGTTGATAAACAAGGACAACACATCATCTACCAGGCCGCCAAAGTAGCCCGCCAGCATCCCCACTACGACCGAAAGCACGGTCGCCGTCAACCCGATGCCCAGGCAGAGGATCAGCGAGGTGCGCGTTCCGACCACGACCTGCTGGAATACATCCTGTCCTGTCTGCGTGGTACCAAACCAGTGCGCACTCGACGGGGCAGCCATTGCGCTGGCTGAATCCATCGCATTGGGATTGCGAAAGATGAGCGGCCCGATTAACCCTACCAGCAGGAAAAAGCCGACAATGCCCAGGCCAACGGCAACTTTGGGATGTGCATACAGCCAGCGCCATGCCTTGCCAGCAGAAAAACTCATCGCTTACCCCCTTTCATGCCTGACACGCGGGTCCAGGTAGACGTAGGCGAGATCGGTCAGGAAGTTGCTCGCCAGGATGGCTACGGCGATCAGCAGGAAAATTCCCTGCATCAGCGGAAAATCTTCGCGCTGCGAGGCCGTCAGGAGGATGAATCCGATCCCTGGATACGAGAACACTATTTCCGTCAACAGCGAGCCGCTGATAACGAATCCGAGCGAGAGCGCGAAGCCGGTCACACTCGGCAATACGGCGTTGCGCGCCGCATAGGCCAGCATCACGCGCCACTCCACCAGACCCTTCGCCTGAGCCATCAACACGTAATCCTCAGAGAGCGTGGTAATCATCGCATTGCGCATCGCCAGGAGCCAGCCAGCAATGGAGCTGATGACGATTGCCAGCACCGGCAGCACAGCATGTTGGGCCGCGCTCACCAGAAAATCGCCGTTCAGACCGGGCGCCACGTTATTGGCATCATAAGCGCCGCTCAGAGGAAACCAGCTAAGCGAATAACCCAGCACATAAAGCAGAAGCAGCGCCAACCAGAAGTACGGAATGGCCGATAAAAAGGTGAGCAGGGGAGTAACCGCGCTGTCCAGCGCAGTATCGCGCTTCCAGGCGACGAGCGCGCCTATCAGCGTGCCCAGGGTAAAGCTGATGACGGTCGCGAAGCCTATCAGCGCCAGCGTCCAGGGCAACGCCTGACCGATGACCGTAGTAACCGGAGCGGGAAAATAGGCGGTTGAAATCCCCAGGTCACCGTGGAAGAGATTTCCCAGGTAGCGCACATATTGCGTCCAGATGCTTTCATTGGTTACTCCCAGCAGTTCTTTCAACGCCTGCAATTGCTGTGGATTAACCCTGCCCTGCATGTTCGCAACCAGCACCGAGGCGGGGTCTCCAGGCGCGAGCCGCGGCAAAATAAAATTCACGGTCAGGGATGCCCACAGAGCTGCCAGGTAGAACACCACCCGGCGCAGCAGATGACGCATCGTTCTCTCCCGAAAAAAACTAGGTAGGGGCAACTCCCACGATGAATCGGGGAGCTACCGGTTACCCAACGGCATTACCACACCTGATAGAGACGGTAGGAGCAATCCCTTGCGGTTGCCCTGCCCCACCACCGCGTTTGCCTATGGGACAGGTATTTCCCCTTACGATTGCCCTGTCATACGTTGTTTACCCACAGGGCAGGGGCGAGCCCTGCCCCTACGGAACGTGTACGCCTATCTACGCAACCGGTTTCAGATGCAGAATGACGATTTCATCATCTGGATAGTTGAAAGGACCAGGCAAAGCATACGCGTTCGTGGCATCCGGCCAGCCGGTGAAGCGGGCCGTGCTGTATTCGTACCAGTTGGAGCCATAGACCAGCGGGATGGAGGGCAATTGGTTGACCATGATTTGCTCCAGCCCGTAGAGGTCCTTCTGCTGCTGACTGGGATCGGTGGTGCTGGCATAATCGCTCAACAATTTGTCGGTGGTCGGATCGCTCCAGCGATCATAATTTGAGGCAGCGGCCTTGCCGACAGGAGCGGTAAAGTTGCTGTTGAGCAGCGAGTTGTAGAGATAGAAGGGCGTCGGTCCCGGATTGGTCCAGCTCACCGCCGTATCAAAGCTGCCGTTTTGCAGCGCGCTGATGTAATCAGCCACCGAGGGCGCCAGCACTTTGACCTTCATGCCCAGCGCGCCCAGCTCTGTGGCAATGATCTGGCAGGCGGTATCCCAGTCGCTCCAGCCGGTCGGAGCTTGAATGGTGAAGGATATTTCCTGACCGTTTTTCGCCCAGATGCCGTTGCTGTCTTTGGCATAACCCGCGCTCTGCAAATCCTGAGCCGCCTGGCTGGTATTGACGCCGAACGCCAGCGAGCCATACTGTGGGGCCATGAAGCTCTGGTTGGCAGGCAGCACCAGACCCGTCGGACTGGCCGGAATCTGATAGCCGCTCTCGGCCAGATTCTGAATCTGCGTGCGGTCAATCGTTTCGGCAATCGCCTTGCGCACACCCAGGTCGCTGAAGGGGAATTTCATTAGATTGACGTAAAGCATGGTCGTCTGCGTGCCGGGGAACCAGTAGTGGTTGTGCGCCGGGTCCCGGCTGACATAGACCTTCTGGATATTGGCCTCGAAGACGCCATTCCAGTCCAGCGAGCCATTGGACAGCAGCAGCTCACCGGTGGTATTGGAGTTGAAGGCGGGATAATCTACCTCATCGACCTGCACCTGGCTGGCGTTCCAGTATTTCGGGTTCTTCTGATACTTGTAGAGCGCAGGCGTGAAGGATTTTAAGGTAAACGGACCGGTACCAACCGGCGAGGTGTTGGTGAATTTGGTCGGATCGCTGATCCCCTGCCAGATATGCTGGGGCACAATGTAGGTCTGTCCGGCCAGATACCAGATAAAGGGTTGCGCCGGATGTTTGAGCGTCACAACGACGGTTGCAGGGTCGGGAGCCGCTACGCTCTGGATTGTCTGCCACAAGCCATTGTTGTCTAGCGCGGGAAATTGTTTGAGCAGGTTCAGCGTGAAAACGACATCGGCGCTGCTGAATGGCTGTCCATCGGACCAGAGGACGTTCGGTCGCAGATGGAACGTCACGCTGGTGGCTGCGCTGTTCATCTCATAGCTCTGCGCCAGCATGGCGGTTTGTGTGCTGCCCATGCGGTTAAAAAATGTCAGGGTTTCGTAAAGCAGGCCCATCGTGCCATAGAGATTGGTCGAACTGAGGAATGGGTTATAATTTTCAACAAAATTCCCGGTGGGTGAAACGCCTACGGTCAAAATATGCGTCCTGTTTGTTTTGATCTGGGTACCACCGCCGCCACACGCGGCTAATAATACCACCAGCACTGCTAAGCCAAGCAAGGCTCCACCTCGCCAGAAGCGAGGACGCATCGTGGGGACCTTCCCTTCACGCTGCTTCAACTCATCCATGTGAGAAGCCACTGTGTACCTCCTTGCAATTTCAAGACCTTCTTTGTGTCCGATTCGCTGCGATCAAACAATACGTGTCAAAATGATGGTTCCCCTTCTCCAGTGGTCTGCGCATGAGGACAACATAACGGGCTAGCAGCGGCAAAAGTACCTCTGGCACGTACAATTGCCGCTCTGCCAAATGGTTCAGTGCTCCTTGCTGCTGCCGATCCCTAATTAATTGGCCCAGATTGAAACCGGTTTCATATTAAGCACTATACCTGAGAAACCGGTTTCTTGTCAAGTATGTTCGCCTTACGCGAAATTTTTCTTCCCTGCCTCTGGCTATTGAGATGAGGGGTTCTCTTGTGGCATAGGAGACGACCGGGCTGCCTCTTTTTGCGGGGCCGCGGTAGAGGCTCGCACGACAAGGCTGGTCGGTAGCTGGATACGCTGGGCAGCGTCCATATGGATATGTGAGAAACGGTCTATTGCGAGCATTGCATCCGCATCCTTATGCCCGCTCACGAGGCGATGATTGGGATCGATCATCGTCAAAAGCTGCTCAATGGCTTTGTAGCCCATTTCAGAGAACGGCTGCCGAATGGTCGTCAGGGCAGGGCGCAGGTGCGAGGAGAGAGGATTATCGTCAAAGCCGATAAGGGAAACGTCTTCCGGCACGCGGATACCGCGCTCTTCAGCAACCTCCAATACGCCATAGGCCATCTGATCATTGGCGGCAAAGATGGCGCTGGGCCAGGCTGTGCGCTCAAGCGCAAAGAGGGCTGAAGCGCATTCACGCCCGCTCATTGTGTCAAAACGCCCCTGGAAAACCAGCGCCGGGTCAGGGGTGATGCCGGCCTGTTGCAGTGTCTGGATATAGCCCTGATAGCGTTCAACGGCGCAAATATAGTTCTGCGGACCCTGAATATAGGCAATACGCCGGTGCCCAAGCTCCAGCAGATGACGGGTAGCGGTCGATGCCCCGGCAACGTTATCGATCCCCACCCAGGGGATATCGACAGGCTTTTCCTGGTCATCGATCATGACCAGTGGCAATCCCTTATGGAAACGCTCGGTCAGGTGGCGAGAAAGCGCGCCAGGCAGAATGGCGAGCAATCCAGAAATCATGCGCATGGAGAGTATCCGATCAAGGATGTCCGTGTGATTGCGCGAAAAGCTAATGCTGTAGAGGACGATCTCATACGGGGTATGCTCGATATACCCGGCTACCCCCAGCAACATTTCTGAAATACCCGCCCACACGAGAGGAGGCGCCAGCACACCAACCAGACGCGTCTTGCCACCTGCCAGCCCGGTGGCGGTAACGTTGGGCACAAAGTCGTATTCCTGCACGATCCGCATCACACGTTCGCTGGTTTCCGCATTCACCGCCGGGTTGCGGTTCAGCACCCGCGAGACGGTGGCCTTTGAAACCCCCGCCAGGCGAGCAATATCCTGAATGGTTAACTTCTTTTGCATTCGATATTCCTACTGTTCAATGTAAAAATGTATATAAAGAAACCGATTTCCTCAGAAACTATAATCCAGAAAGCCGTTTCAATCAAGCACTCCGGCGCTCTCTTTCCAGAAAATACCCCTTATGCTCTCCAATTTACTCCTAAAAGTTTCAGCGCCTGCTTTTGCCACCCGTACTTCTCAGCACTTCTCTCACGAAAATAAGCGATTCCGCAGCGAAAACTTGACAGAAACCGGTTTCATCATTATCATGTGTAATGAAACCGGTTCCAATAAATACATCAATTGCTCCTGTGTTGCTTTATTAGCTGCTTGCATGCGCCAACATGCAGGCAGACTGATTTCCTGTCGTCCCTGTACCTTCCTGGTTTCAGCCTGGAGAGCGGTTTTTCATGATGGGAAGGAAAGATGGGTTCTCAGAAAGGAGTGATACGGCTACTGATCACTGCAAGGGTAAGCAACTGTTTTGCCCCGTTTTTGGTAGAGAAAGCCAGATTCACCATGAGCGAATCGAGTAATGTTCCGTGCCACAGATCTCGAAAAGGAGCTTTTCAAAACCTATGGACAACAATACAGTGCGTTTTCCTCCACGCCGCCTGTTCTCCTTGCGCGTTATGACGCTGTTTATCTGCGCAAGCGTGCTGATCTTTGCGGCGGCTTTTAGTTTTTTCTCCACGGGCGCAACTCCCAAAGCGCACGCGGCAACGTGGACCCAAATCTGGGGCGATGACTTCAACGGACCCGCCAACACAGGTGTCAATACCTCCAACTGGCTCTATGATACCGGCACCGGCTACGGCTGCTCTGGCTGTCCCAATAACTGGGGCACCGGTGAGGTCGAGTCCATGACGACCAGCACCGCGAACGTCTTTCAAGATGGCAACGGCCACCTGGTCATTAAGGCTATTAATAATGGCGGTTCCTGGACCTCGGGGCGTATCGAAACCCAGAGTACCAGTTTCGCAGCCCCGGCTGGCGGCGAGCTGGCGGTCGAGGCTTCTATTCAGCAGCCCAATGTCTCCGGCGCGGCTGCGGCGGGCTACTGGCCCGCGTTCTGGATGTTAGGCTCGGCTTTTCGCGGCAACTTCCTCAACTGGCCCGGTATAGGCGAGATTGATATCATGGAGGATATCAACGGATTAAGCTCTGAGTTTGGCACCCTGCACTGTGGCGTCAATCCTGGAGGTCCATGTAACGAAACAACGGGCCTGGGAAGCGGGAAGCGCGCCTGCTCAGGCTGCCAGACCGGGTTTCACACTTACCGCATGGAGATTGACCGCAGCGTATCGCCGGAGCAGGTGCGCTGGTTCCTGGATGGCGTTAACTTCTTCACCCTGAGCGCCAACGCCGTTGATCCGACGACCTGGTCTAACGCCATCGATCATTCATTCTTTATCCTCCTGGACCTGGCTATGGGCGGAGGCTTCCCGGCTGCCTTTGGCGGTGGCCCGACCAGTTCCACGCAATCCGGCAACAGCATGATTGTAGACTATGTGCATGTCTTTACGGCAAACGGCAATGTAACGCCCACGCCTACCACGGCACCGCCCACTCCCACTCCCACTCCGAGCGGTTGTAACGGTACGTTCATCCAGGGGGTGAACAGCATCAGCAGCACTCAGGCGCAGTTCCTGTTCCAGCCCTGCGGCTGGACGGCTGGCTACGTGATCGTGCATTACATCGTGCCTGGTCAGGTTCAGCAGAACGTGTTTATGAGCTTCAACAGTGGTACGGGACAATGGCAGCTCACGGCTGGCAGCATGAGTCCGGGGCAGACGATTAGCTATTCATTCACCTACCAGAAAGGGGGACTCCAGTTCGATACTAGCTGGTTCTCCTGGACACATCCTTAGAGGGGCCACAATCTTCACGCGACTCTGGCATTTTGTGTGGCTGCGTCAGGAAGTTCGGTAAAAACTCCTGGCGCGGCTTCTCGAATTACATTACTATTGTAATATTAACAGCAGGAGTAACATCTCAGGCGTACTGTATCAAGAAGTATCCTGGCTTCTTGACAATGAAAAAAGGAGGAGATGTCATGGATGCACGTCCCTACGGTGCTCCCAGGCACCGGAAACCTGTTCAACGGCTGCTGAGAATGATCGCGCTACTGTGTTGCATGAGCGGGGTCTTCGCAGCCGCTCCACTTTTTTATTTTTCTCCTATTGCTCATGCTGCTACGCAAAGCGCGCAAACCAGCAACGAAGGCGCAGCACACAGCGCATCGCTGGCACGGTCGGCATCGTCCAGCCAGCCCGACTTAGGCTCGAACGTCTTCATCTTCAATCCTGGCATGCCGCAGAGCGAGATCCAGGCGACGGTCGATGCAGTGGCAAATCAGCAAATACCCAACCAGTTCGGAACGCAGCGTTTTGCGCTGCTGTTCGAGCCCGGCACCTACGGGTCCAGCACGAACCCGCTCAACTTTCAGGTTGGCTACTACACTACCGTGGCGGGCCTCGGCCTCTCTCCGAATGACGTTGTTATTAACGGCTCCATCGACGTGCGCAACCAGTGCTTCGGCCCCAACAACTGCACCGCGCTGGTGAACTTCTGGCGTTCATTGTCGAACCTGACTATCAACGTGACCACCCCGAACGCTGGCTGCTCCACCGGTGAGTTCTGGGCAGTGTCGCAGGCCGCGCCGATGCGCAGGGTCCACATCAACGGGTTCACTACCCTGATGGACTTTTGCACTCCTCCATCCTTTGCCAGCGGGGGCTTCATCGCCGATTCAGAGTTCGATGGCAGCACCGTGCTCAACGGTTCGCAGCAGCAGTGGATCGTCAGGAACAGCCAGCTTGATGGCTGGACTAATGGCGTCTGGAACCAGGTATTCTCAGGCGTGGTTGGCGCACCCGCCCAATGTTTCCCCGGTCAGGCGTCATGCGGTGGCCCCTATACGACCCTCGCAAGCAGCCCGATCACACGAGAGGAGCCTTTCCTGTACATGGATGCCAGGGGACGCTTCAACGTCTTCGTGCCCTCAGTGCAGCACAACTCTGTGGGCACGACATGGGCCAGCGGCGCAACGCCCGGCACGTCTATCTCCATCAAGAGGTTCTTCATTGCCCAGCCGACGGACTCGGCAGATAGAATCAACGATGCGTTAGCTGCTGGCAGGGACCTCATTCTGACCCCGGGCATCTATCACCTGAACCAGAGCATAGAGGTCAGGCGTCCCGATACTGTAGTGCTCGGTCTCGGTTTTCCGACCCTGATCCCTAACAACGGCATCGTCTCAATGCGGGTCGCCAGCGCAAAGGGCGTCTTGATCTCGGGGATACTTTTCGATGCCGGCGCAACGACCTCTCTAGCACTGCTCCAGGTTGGCAGCGGCGACGAGCGCGACCATCGCAGCGACCGTGATGCCTCCGACCCGTCAGCTCTCCAGGATGTGTTTTTCCGCATCGGCGGCGCGGCGGCGGGCAGCGCGACGAACAGCCTGGTCGTCAATAGCGACAACGTTATTCTCGATGATATCTGGGCATGGCGGGCCGACCACGGGAACGGCGTGGGCTGGACCACCAATACTGCCGACACCGGCGTCATCGTCAACGGCGACAACGTCACCGCATATGGCCTCTTCGTCGAGCACTACCAGAAGTTCGAGGTCATCTGGAACGGCAATGGCGGCACGGACATCTTCTTCCAGAATGAGATGCCTTACGACCCACCCAGCCAGGCGGATTGGATGGAGGCTCCCGGCGTTAATGGTTGGGCGGCCTTCAAGATTACCGACCGTGTAAAGAGTTTCAGTGGCTTTGGCCTGGGCAGTTACAGCTTCTTCGACCACGGCGTGGATATCTTCGCAGCACACGCGTTCGAGGTTCCCGTTACCCTGCCTGTCGGCAGCCTGCATGATCTGCTCACGATCTTCCTCTCCACGGCTGGAAAGGGAGGCATCCTGAACGTGGTCAACAACGCCGGCGGCTCGTCCACCATCGCCAACCCGGATGTTCCGGTCACTGTGGTGAGCTACCCGTAACGGCAGGGCAACCGGTAGCTCCCCGATTCATCGTGGGAGTTGCCCCTACCCAGACGCCCTGCCGTTGGCCCATCACCCTCGCCGCCCGGTGGCGGTGCCCACGATGGTGGATGGTAACCGGATCGGATGGGTAGGGGCAATGCCTTGCGCTTGCCCTGTGGCGGTGCTCGCCATCCCCCATCCCGCCCCAGTGAGGCCGATGAACGATGCCATGCGGGAAGCAACCTGGTCGCTCCGGGCGAAGGAAGGGGTTCATCGGCATCAGCGCGTCCCTATAAACTAGCGAGGCATGGCGCCGGAGGATGCATTTGAGAACGAGGGACGCGTAGATGTTGTCGGACCGGCAAAAATGTAGATCAGCATCGCAATTCCACTGAAAATCAGCAGACAGACAAACCATCCCCAGCGACCCAGACGCGCGGTCTTGATCAACGCGCCGAGCCAGGCAATCACCGCGAGAAGACTGCCGAGGGCAACGAGCAGCGCCCCGATACCCGTGAACGTGGAATTGCTCATATCAGCGGCAACAAAAAGGTGACCAGATGCGACCAGCGCATTGAATGTGTTCATATTACCGCCACCAGCTCCATAATAGAAGAGCCCGATGCCTATGATATAGAGAAGGATAGCGAGAAGGTAGAGTGCGCGGGAAACGGATTTTTTCATAAGACCTCCCTGTTTTAACTCGGCAGAAGACACAGCTTCAACCATATCCAAAGCTGTTTGTCTTCTCTCTACAACAGTTACTTACGCTATCATACATTAACTGTCATCGTCGCATTGTTTATTCCGGTGGGATCGTCTTTTCTCCCTGTTGCACGCCACTCATGAGAGCAAACCGAGCCGCAATAGTGCTCTAGTGCATCGCGGGCAACCGGATAGTCACTGCTGTTCCCTCAGCAACGATGCTGCTCATTGTTATCGTCCCGCCATGCGCCTCAACAAGCTCCTTAGCGATTGAGAGGCCCAGACCGCTGCCACCTGCTTGCAAGGACAAGCGCGTTCTTGAGGGATCGGCGCGGTAGAAGCGATCAAAGACATGTGGCAGGGCTTCCGGTGGGATGCCAATACCGGTATCTCGAACCTCAAATGTGACAAATCCTATGCATTCCCCATGAACCGCGAGCTCTACGCGACCGGCTGGCGGCGTAAACTTCACTGCATTCTCAACGACGTTGAGCAGGACACGCCGCAACTGATCAACGTCGCCACGCAGCGCAGGGAGATCGCTCGGCACCTGGTAACATAGTTCCTGACCATGTAACAGCCTCTGCATTTGCTCACACACCTCGTTGACTAGCTGCGATACATCGACTGCTTCTACACGCAGCTTGACGCGTCCTTCGTCCAGGCGTGTGAGGGCCAGCAGGTCCGCCACCAGATGCTGCATGCGCTCAACTTCGGCATGCATGCCGCTCATCAGGCGGCGCGCAGTCTCCTCATCTCCATTATCGGCTCTGAGCAGAAGCATTTCCAGACTGCCCCCAAGCCCTGTCAGCGGCGTGCGTAATTCATGTGAGACATCGGCAACGAATCGCCTCTGCCGCGCAAAAGTTGCCTCCAGATGTGCCACCATACTGTTGAAGGCACGCGCCATCCGCCCGATTTCATCCTGCGCGGCAGGCTCTGCCAGGCGCAGGGATAGGGAGCCAGCCGCGATACGCGAGCTCACTCTCTCCATCTCGACGAGAGGGCGCAACGCCACATTGATCAACGGCAAGGTGAGAGCAGCAGCTATGCCTAACGCCGCGAGAATACCCAGGATCAGAATCAGCCGCGTGGTCGCCACCGATTGATCAATCGCGGTGGTCGGAACGCTCAATTGTAAAAGAGCCTTTGTATATCCCGGCGGATCTTCCACCGTGCCTTTCCCATTTAAGGATTTGTCCCACCCGGCTATCGGCTGCAAGACGACCAGCTCACGTTGTCCCTGATTATCGTCTGCCAAAAGATAGGACGCACTCGGATGCGCTACAAACCATTGCTGAACGCTGGAACGAGCCAGTGTCACTACAGGCGCGGTGTGAACATTAGAACTATCAGTGTCGGCAGCAAGTACACCACCATCGAAAGCTAGAATGGAGACGCCCACATTCTGGCCCAGGGCGTAATGTATTGCGCCGAGCAAACCAGATGCAACGTTTTTTGACATTGCAGGAAAAGTGAGTATTTGTGATACCGGCAGCGGAGCTTTGGTTGCCCGTAGTTGCAATTGCGCGATGTCTGCCTCGTTCTTCAGCACAGTCGCCTGGCCTGCGAGAAGCGCATCCTCTTCGGTTATGGAAAGCAACAGGCCGAGTGCCGCCAGCAATACGAAGAGCAGGCCAAATGAGACCAGCGCCAGCCGCCAGCGGATCGGCAAAGGCGCGATAAAGCGGTGTAATGAAGGCAGTCTGTCCATTGCTCTTTACTCCTCAGCCGCGCAACACATAGCCCACGCCGCGCACCGTTTGCACTAATTGCGGAGGGTCGTCCTCCAACTTCTCACGCAGGTGGCGCACATAGACCTCGATCACGTTGTCATCGCCGACATAATTGTAGCCCCAGACACGCGCCAGGATCGCATCTCGTTTGAGTACCTGACGAGGGTGCATCAGGAAGAATTCCAGCAGTTCGAACTCGCGCGGTGTCAGTTCTATCGGGCGTTCGTCGCGAGTCACGATGCGCGTTGCGCGGTTGAGCGTCACCCCCTGAAAAGTGAGTACGTCGCCTATGTGCTTGCCATGCCGTCGCAGCACCGCGCGCACACGCGCCATCAATTCCTTGAACGCAAATGGCTTGGTGATGTAATCATCTGCGCCGATATCCAGCCCCGCAACGCGATCCTCTACATCTTCCTTCGCCGTCAGCATGATGATCGCGGTATCATGCGCTTTGCGTATATGTTGCGCAACGGCCATTCCATCCAGACCCGGTAGCATAATATCAAGAATCACTATATCAGGCTGTTGCTCGCTAATAGCATGTAATGCATCAGGGCCTGTAGTTGCCACACTGACATCAAACCCTTCGTAGCCAAATCCCACGCGCAAAAAATCGATAATTTGTGGCTCATCGTCTACCAGCAAAACGGTCGGCTTGCGCTCAGCGGCTCTCTCTTCATCCTGGAGAGTCATGTATACCATACCTTCCCATACCAACACAGGTACCTTCCCATTGCAGAAGGTACCCATGCTCAGCTATTCGCTTCATGCTCATCTACCAGTAATTTACCATCAGGGCATGTTCCTGTGTAGAGAAAGCTTACTTTGTGGTGGCCTCAGGTTGTACAATGAGCACGCTCTCCGCCGTCAGTGAGCCATCGCTGTTCAGCCTGCCGTGCGCCTCGACATTATCTCCCACCTTGAGGTCACTTTGTGATGCGGGAGACGTCGCTTTGGTCCTGGGTTGAACCGCGAGGAAGGTGGTGCTGGCAGTCAGATGGAGCGTGCGTGTAGAGCCTTTGGCCTGGATAGAGATCATTGACCCATCGATTCTGGTGATAACACCATCGTAGTCAGCAATAGAGGGATCATAGAAGCCAATTATGCTGGCCGTGATGCTGCCATTGCCATTCACAGTGCCAACAACAAAAACGGTTTTTCCAGCAGCCACAACGCTGCGGCTCGGCTGGTAGGTCGTGCTTGCCGCAGTGGTGATAGTAACCGTGCTCCCCCTCTTGTCCGATGGCTCCAGGAACGTCGCCTGAATCCGGTTCCCGGCGACAGTGCTTATGGTGACGATACCTTTGATCTGGTTGGAGGGGTTACTCTGGTGGTCGCCTTTACATTCAGGGGCCTTCTTGCCACACCCGGCTTGCATAGTACCCTTACCCTGAGCATTTGTGTTGGCGGCCTGAGCTGAGAATGTGGTGATGCCGCCCGCAATGAATGCGGCAAGCGTCAGGGCAAGGATACCCGCAATGAGCAGAAGCTTTTTAACAGACGGTTTTTGCATAGACATGCTATCCTCTCTAAATTGAGTAGAGTTTCTAAACGAGGCTGCTTCTTCGCAAGCGGCCTCATGTAGAAGGATAGCAAGGCTGGTTGAAATCTCAAGGCGAGTTTGCTGAACGTTTGCTGAAAAGGCAATTCAAAAGTGTTGGAGGGCCATCAGCTCCCGTTAGCCTCCTCAGGAAACGTAAGCTGTGCGCCCATTTGCAAAGCGAACTCAAGCGTCTGCTGGCAATTCCAGAGTTCGATCATCTTGCCGTCCGCAATACGAATGAAGTCCATGCCCTGAAAGACGATCTCCTTACCAGTTGGAGGAAAGCTCGCATAAGCAACTTGATGCGTCCCACGAACTACAGCGTGAAGGGCGACGATATCCCCCTCACACAGCAGATGTTCAATCGTCACCTGAGCATCAGGAAAGCTCGTACGGAAGTTTGCAACCGCCTGCTTCACACTCTCCGGGCCGGGAACATCGTTTGGATGAGCATGATCGACAAAATCAGCCGCCAGGACCTCATCGGCAAGATCCAGATTTCCCGTACTCCATAGTTCAACATAGCGTCTAACTATCGCCTTGTTTGCTTCGATATCCATAAAGCGTTCCTTCTGGAGCTTAGAAGAATTGCAGCGTTATTCGTCTACACGAGTGCCAGGATAGAACAAAGGGTAGAAATTGATGCCCCAACCCACACCAAAAGCATGGGGAACCAGAACGCGCGCCGTATCTTTATTCCAGAAGGTTGCCTGCAACCGCTCCATTGTTGGCATACGAAAATCATACGGCACGCCCGCGATCTCACCATGCCATGTTCGCTGCTCAGGCGGCAGACGCAACTGCTCCAGAATGGCCGCAACCACCAACGAGGCCCCCACGGTAGTCAGCAGCATTCCTAAGGGACCCATTCTCTTTTTTCTTTTCATAACGAGCCTCTCTTTTGAAAACTAAATATCCATAGATATATCAACGCTCATTTTAGCTAACAATCAAAGGCCGCTCAAGGTTGTGCGCGTGTAGCTCGTAGCGCCAGATAGGAACATCACGCCACTCCCAGGGCTTCAGCACTATGTCCTCAAGCGACGCGCTGTCACACCAGTATGCCAGCCCATACCTGGTCGCGCGATGCCCGATGACCACAATCGTCTTCTCGTCATAGCTGCGCAAAACATCGCGTAAAAATGCGCCCACCCTCTGCACAACCATCAGCAGGCTCTCTCCGTTGGGAAACGGCTCCCTGATGCGTCGTGGAAACTCCTGCTCGACTTCAGCAACCGGATATTGCGTCATAGCTCCATAATCGTACTCGCGCAGTCGAGCATCCGGCACAATGGGCAGCTTGCGCGCCGCAAAGGCAATATGCGCTGTGTCAGACGCACGCCGGAGATCAGAATGGAAGACAGCATCAAACTTTTCTGGCGCATAGTGCCGCCCCAACTCCTGCGCCTGCTGCCGTCCGGCGTCAGAAAGCGGCACATCAGCGTGGCCGGAGGCATGTTTTGCCTCATTATCAACGCTGGTCATATGCGGCGAATAGAAAAGCGTCAGCATCTTTTGACTCCTGTGCAGGTATAACATGCTTTTTGCTGACGTCGAAAGCATCAGTCAGGTTACATTCTACCCCGTATTGCCCTTATTGGCTATCTAGCAATCACCAAAGCAATTAGTCAGAGGTTAGCTTCTTGCGAGGGCGTCCTCGCGGCTGCCCATTCGCCTCGTGGAAGTAGCGAGCGACCGCTTCAACCGGGGCGTACCAGTAGAGGCCCCGCTTCTGCGCTTCGAACTTGCCTGTACGGGCAAGCTGACCGAGGTAATCAACACTTGTACCGAAGATGGTTGCCAGCTCTTTCATTGATAAGAGATGAGCCGTCGCATCGGTACATGCTTGCAGATAGCGGTCAAGGCTCAATTCAACCGCCTGACCAATGAGGTCAATGATACCTCGATAGTCACCCGCTGAAGCTGTCTGAAGGGCCTTGATGTAACGTTGTCGCCAATCGCGCAACACCATCGCCGGCGGGTATCCATCCTGAATAAGCATGATGTTGAGGAGCAATCGACCAACCCTGCCATTGCCATCAAAGAAGGGATGAAGGCTCTCAAAATCGTGATGGGCAATAGCTGCGCGGGTCACAGGATCATGCTGTCGTGCCTGCTCGCTCGTAAGCCAACCTAGCCACTGCGCCAGATAGCGCGGGATATCTTTTGCAGGAGGTGGGGCAAAGCTTGCCCCGCGAATATGGACCGCGCCGGTACGCAGCATCCCGGCGTCTTCGTCGATCTGGACTTTGATCAGGCGATGTAGCGAAAGCACCGTCTCCATGTCTATCGTTTTTTTTGCAAGCTGCTCCATCGCATCATACGCTTTGGCGTGGTTGGTCACTTCGTAATGTTCACGCAACGGGTGACCGTCAATGGTCATGCCATATTCAAGCACCAGCTCGGTTTCGGCCAGGGTCAGAGTATTGCCTTCAATTGCATTGGAATGATAGGTGGCCTCAACACGGAAATCCTCATGGAGCCGCCGCACAATGCCTTGATCTAACGGTCGATACTCGTCCAGCCGCTTTTTTTTCTCGACAATTCTTCTGATTAGCCGCCCATCCATCTTCGCTCGCTCGTCCATATCCGCCTCCTTGATTTGCCCTGAGCAAAGCCAGGTTCTCCCAGCATTCTACCATATTTTCTCGACGAAACCATGCTTTTTCTCGACGATGAGATGCAAAGTAAATAGTTATAAATCCCTTTAACAAGCCAATGCAAGAATGATTCATCTACAAAATAATCTCGGCTAACGGTGCAAATTAATTTCTCGTCGAGAAAATATATGTAGTATCCGCGCGCTTGAGATAGTCACCACTTTGTGCCATACTCTAAGCAGCCCTGCAAAATTCAGGGATAGCAATGGGCGCTATCTCAGCAGTTCAGAGCGGATCTGTAGGGACTGGAACAATTTATCCCCCTTACAAGATGACCCGCCCCTATTAATGATAACGGGATGTATATATGCGAGTCGGAGTAGGATTGCCTAACGGCGTTCCCGGGACAGATGGACAGCTTATTATCACATGGGCGCATAAAGCCGATGAAGGACCGTTTTCCAGCCTGGGTGTGGTGGACCGCATCATCTACGATAGCTACGACCCCCTGACAGCCCTCGCAGCCGCAGCAGCAGTAACGCGGCGCGTGCTGCTGGCTACTACCATTGTTATCGGCCCGCTGCACAACACCACCATGCTTGCCAAAATGGCAGCTTCCCTCGATGCACTTTCTAACGGTCGCCTGGTTCTGGGGCTGGCGGTGGGAGCGCGCAAAGAGGATTATGACGCGGTCGGCGCGGAGTATCGGACAAGAGGCAAGGTGCTCTCGGAGCAGCTCACTACCTTGCGCACCCTCTGGGAAGATGGACATCTCTCGCCGAAAGCAGCTCGCCCCGGCGGCCCCACGTTGTTGGTTGGCGGATTGAGCGATCAGGGATATAACCGCGTGGCACGCTATGCCGATGGCTACGTCCACGGCGGCGGTCCCCCACGCGCATTCGCACGCGCAGCAGACAAAGCGCGCGCCGCCTGGAGCGACGCCGGACGTCCAGGCAAACCACAGATCTGGGCACAGGGCTATTTCGCACTTGGCAACGAGGCAACGATTGATACAGGTCTGAATTACATGAGGAACTACTACGCCTTTACCGGACCATTCGCAGAGAGAATCGCCTCCGGCCTCCTGACCAGCCCCCAGGCGATTGCTCAGTTTATCCGTGGCTACGAGGAGGCGGGCTGCGATGAGATGGTCCTTTTTCCCTCTGTCCCCGATATTTCCCAGCTTGATCGGCTCGCCGACGTCTTGATCAAACTGGATAGACGCAGCCACGCATAAGGAGGATCGTGTGAAAATCGTCATCCTCGGCGGCGGACCCGCGGGCCTCTATAGCGGCTTGCTGATCAAAAAAGCCAATCCTCGCCATGAAATTACGATCATCGAGCGCAACCCCGCCGATATTACCTATGGCTGGGGCGTCGTCTTCTCCGACCGTACGCTCGGCTCGTTCCAACGAGCCGATTACAAGACTTACGAGCAGATTACCAATCATTTTGTGATCTGGGATGCCATTGATGTGCATTATCGCGGCGAAACGATCCGTTGCGGCGGCCATGTCATCGCCAGCATTGCGCGCAAGCGCCTGCTCAATATCTTACAAAAACGCTGTGAAGAGCTGGGAGTGATCCTGCAATTCAACTGCGAGCTCGATGACCTGGCAACGCTTGGCGAGTACGATCTATTGATCGCCGCCGATGGCCTCAATAGCCTCGTACGCCGAACGTTCGCCGCGCAGTTTCAGCCGAGCATAGAGCCCGGCAAGGCGCGCTATATCTGGTTGGGAGCCGATAAAGTGCTCGATGCCTTTACCTTCATCTTTCAAGAAAACGCACATGGGCTATTCCAGGTTCACGCCTACCCATTTAGCGGCACCACCAGCACCTTTATCATCGAGTGCGATGAAAGCTCCTGGCTGAACGCTGGCCTGGATAAGGCCGATGAAGCTACCAGCCTGGCATACTGTGAGCAACTGCTGGCCGATCATCTCGCGGGCAGCCGATTGCTCTCCAACAATTCGCGCTGGATCAATTTCCCCACGCTCAAAACAAAATCCTGGCAGTACCAGCGCATGGTCTTGCTGGGGGATGCTGCCCACACCGCGCATTTCTCGATTGGCTCTGGCACAAAGCTGGCAATGGAAGATGCGATTGCTCTGGCAGGCGCGCTCGAACAATACCCCGATATTGCAACGGCGCTCAATGAATACGAGGTGGAGAGAAAGCCGGTCGTGGAAGTATTTCAAAGGGCCGCGCAGGAGAGCCGCATCTATTTCGAGACTATCAAACGCTACCTGGGCCTGGAGCCAATGCCGTTCGCGTTCCAGCTCCTGACGCGCAGCGGCAGAATTTCTTATGATGATCTCAAGTTGCGCGATCCCCACTTCGGCGATGCAGTTGATCGCTGGTGGGCGCAAAAGGCGCAAGGGGTTAAAGGACAGGCCCGACATTCAATTATTGCCGCTCCCCCTCCCATGTTCACGCCCCTATGCATACGTGACCTCACCTTATCCAATCGCGTTGTCCTCTCCCCCCCATCTTCGTCTCCCGCGCCAGATGGGCAGCTCAGCAACAAAGACACGACTCAGATCGCCAGAATCGCACAAGGAGAGGCGGGGTTAATTTTAACAGAGCAGGTCGCCGTTTCCAGCGCAGGACGCATCTCACCGGAAAGCATCGGACTATACACGGCGGAGCATCAAGCGGCCTGGACCCGCATCGTAGATTACGTCCATTCCCACTCGGGGACGAAGATCGCGCTTCAACTGGGACACGCCGGGCGTCGTGGCTCAACCAGGCCGCGCACGCAGGGATTGGACAGACCACTACGCGAGGGCAACTGGCCGCTACTCTCAGCATCCCCCATTCCCTACACACCGATCAGCCAGGTGCCCAGAGCGATGGAGCAAAGCGATATGGAGCAGGTGTGTGAGGAATTTGTGCGCGCAACTGAGATGGCCCGAGCAGCCAATTTTGACATGTTACAGCTCAATTTTGCTCACGGCTATCTGCTCGCCAGCTTTATTTCGCCGCTGACGAACCGGCGCAGCGACGAATACGGGGGCAATATGGAGCAGCGCATGCGCTTCCCGTTAACAATATTCGACGCCGTTCGCTCCACCTGGCCCCAGGATAAGCCTATCTGCGTTGCGCTCTCGCTGAGTGATGGCGCAAGAGATGGTCTCTCGATGGACGATGCGGTATTGGCCGTCAAATTGTTGCAGGATCGGGGATGTGATATGATTGAGGTGCTGGCAGGCCAGACGACAATCGAGAGCGAACTGACCTACAGCCGCGGCTTCCTGACGGCGTTGAGCGACCAGATACGCAATAAGGCGAGCATGCCGACGCTGGTTGGCGGCTATCTCACCACCAGCAATGAAATCAACACCGTTATAGCCGCCGGTCGGGCTGAACTGTGCATCCTGTCGTCGCCACTGCTCAAAGAGCAGGAGAACCATGCAGGCGAGCTCCCCGACTTGCATCTTGCAGACCCGCGGACAGATGTGCAGATCGCGCCTTCCTCTATGCAGCGGTGAATGCTTTCGACCCGAATAGTTACGGAGAGGAAACCATCTATGCCAGGTAACGATCATCTCCCACTCGCCGGACGACGAGCGGTAGTAACAGGGGCGGGACGCGGTATTGGTCGCAGCATCGCTCTGGTGCTGGCCGAGGCGGGCGCCGACGTCGGCGTAACGGCCCGCACCTCGGCTGACATCGAGCAATTAGTAGCCCTGATCAAAGAGAAAGGCCGCCATGGCCTGGCAGTGGCATGCGATGTCACCGATGCGGATCAGGTGCAGCACATGGCAACGACATTGCTTGATGGGCTCGGTGGTATAGATATCCTGGTCAATAACGCTGGCAACGCTGGTAGCCACAAATTTGTCGATCATCCCGACGAACTCTGGCACCGCATGCTCGCCGTCAATCTGACCAGCGTCTACTACGTCTCAAAGGCTTTCGTGCCGACGTTGATAGCCCAGCGTTACGGTCGCATCATCACTATCGCCTCGATTACTTCCCGCATCGGCGGACGCTATATCGCAGCCTACGCCGCCTCCAAGCACGGAGTTCTTGGCCTGACCCGCTCCCTGGCAACCGAACTATTGCCTTATAATATTACTGTCAACGCCATCTGCCCGGGCTACGTGGATACGCCGATGACGGATGCCAACGTAAGCAATATTTCTAGTCTGACGGGAATGACGGAGGAGAAGGCACGCGAGGCCCTGGCAAAGTCGAGCCCGCAGCAACGTCTGATCGAGCCGGAAGAGGTGGCGGCGATAGCCCTTTTTCTCGCTCAGGACAGCAGCAAAGGCATTACCGGACAGGCCATCAATGTCGATGGCGGCGGTGTGATGTCCTGAGATAAAGACACAAGGAGATACCCACAATGGGCTACGATTTTCTTTACGAGGTCAACGACGGCATTGCGACCCTGGCCTTCAATCGTCCCGAAGTGATGAATGCCCTGACCTTCGAGGTCTATGCGCAACTGCGCGATCTATTTGAAGCATTGCGTTATGATGACGCCGTACGTGCAGTGGTGCTGACGGGGTCAGGAGACAATTTTTGCTCCGGCGGCGACGTACATTTGATCATCGGCGAACTGCTCAAGCGCGATATGAAGGGACACCTGGAATTTACACGCATGACGGGCGCAGTGGTGCGCAATATGCGGCTGCTGGATAAGCCCATTATCGCCGCGCTCAACGGGATGACGGCGGGCGCTGGTTCGGTGATTGCGCTGGCCTCCGATCTGCGTCTCGCCTCCGAAAAAGCGCGCTTTGCCTTCCTCTTCACAAAAGTGGGACTGACCGGAGCCGATATGGGAGCGGGCTACCTGCTGCCAAAGGTGGTTGGCATGGGACGCGCCTTCGAGCTGCTACTGCTCGGCGATACGATTGACGCCGCCACCGCCGAACGCTACGGCCTGGCGAATCGCGTCGTTCCCCACGATGAGCTACTGCCCACCGCGTATCAATGGGCCAAGCGGCTGGTGCAGGGTCCGACGCTGGCAATCTCGATGACCAAGCATATGATTAATAATGAATTGCATATGGATCTGACTGCGGCCATCGAAGCGGAGGCGCAGGCCCAGGCGCTGATGCTGATGGGAGAGGATCATCGCCTCTTCTACGAAGCCTTTACGCAGAAAGAAAAGCCCAGATTTACAGGAAGGTAACGCTATGGGGAAAACGCTGATCAATCCCTCGGACCTCCCTCAGCCCAGAGGGTATAGTCATGGCATCCTTACAACAGGTGGACGACTCCTCTTCTTAGCCGGGCAAACGGCCAGCGATGCCACAGGCCAGATTGTGGCTCTCGGCAATCTTGTGGCCCAGTACGAACAGGTGCTGCGCAACCTCAAAACGGTGGTCGAAGCCGCCGGAGGCAAGATGCAGGATATCGTGAAAATCAATATTTTTGTGAGCAATCGTGATGACTATATGAAATATCTACGAGAACTGGGGCAGGTTCATCGCTCCTATTTCGGCAGCTACTATCCGGCGACCGCCCTCTTCGAAATATCGCGCTTCTTCCAGGACGAGGCGCTCTTAGAGATAGAAGGCATCGCTGTGCTTAACGCCGAAGAGTAATCGCTAAGTTTTCGCTACCGTCCCATGAGCAATGTAGCTCAGCTTGAAAGGCAGGAAACAATCATGGCCTATTCAGAGTATTGGAATCCTAAAAATGAGACGCTCGCACGCGAGGATCTGCAAGCCCTGCAACTCCTCAAATTGCGCCGTTTATGCGAGTGGGCATACGCCACCACCCCCTTCCATCGCCGCCGTTTCGACGCCGCCGGTTTCAAGCCGGAACAGCTCAAAACGCTCGACGATATCCGGCGCATCCCCTTTATGACGCGCGAAGAGTGGATGGACTCGCAGCTAGCCCAGCCGCTCTACGGCGATATGCTGGCAACCGAGCAAAGAAATGCTATCCGCTATCACCTCACCTCCGGCACCACAGGTCGCACGCCCATTCGCGTGCTGGACAGCATGAAAGACTGGGATTGGATCAGCGAGATGTGGTGCTACGGCATCTGGGGCTTTGGCGTGCGGCCTGAGGATACCGTCTATTTCGCCTTCGGCTACGGCTCGTTCATCGGATTCTGGGGAGCGCACTACGCCTGTGAGAAAATAGGGGCGCTGGTCATCCCAGGCGGCGCGCAAACCACCGAGGGCCGTATCAAGCAGATCATCGAGATGTCCGCCACTACCGTCTGTTCCACCCCGACCTATGCGCTCCACCTCTGGCAGAAGGCGCGGGAAATGGGGATCGATCTGGCGAAAGATTCGAAGGTCGATAAAGTGATCCTCTCTGGCGAACCGGCTGGCTCCATACCGGCAGTCAAACGCCAGCTAGAGGAGGCATGGGGAGCACAGTGTGGCGATACCGCAGGCATGACCGAGGTCGGGACCATCGTGATTTTCGAATGCTCTCACCAGCCAGGAGGGACGCATATCATTGAAGACCATTACATTGAAGAGTCTATCAACCCCGACACAGGCGAACCAGCTGGTTACGGAGAGCTAGGTGAGCGTGTTGTGACCTCTTTCGGGCGCGGCTTCATTCCGGTGATTCGTTATCGCACCAAAGATATGATTATGAAGGTTCCGGGCAGTACCTGTAGCTGCGGTCGCACCTGGGATATCTATGATGGCGGGATTCGTGGGCGCTGGGATGATATGAAGCTGATTCGCGGCACCAACGTCTACCCGCGCGCCGTTGAGGCTATTGTTCGTGAGTATGTTGCCATCGACGAATTCCAGATCTACATCTGGCGTAGAGAAGACCTCCAGGATGAGATTACCATTAAAGTAGAGGTCAAACCCGGCTACGAGAGCGAATGGGAAGAGCTCCAGACGAAGCTCCACAAAGACCTGTCAGGCGCCCATGAAGGGCTGCGCTTCAACATCGAACGCATGGACCACGGCAACCTGCCACGCTTCGAGCTCAAAGCAAAGCGCCTGGTTGATGCCCGACCCGTGGCGCAATATCAGCGCTAAATTCAGGAAGGAATAAGCTATGACAACGACCGGAACCGATCTGCTAGGCAGACCGCTTACTGAGCAAGAGCAGGCGTTGCTCGATGTATACCAGGCACTTAAAAAACTGGCGGCACAGCCCGATCTTCCTCCCTGCGCCGTCAGCAATGTGCGCAAGGCGCTCTCCTCAATGTGGCAGGCAACCAACGATCTGGACCTGCAATTCGAGCAATTATACGACCTGGGGGTGTAGCTCCCCGATTCATCGTGGGAGTGCTGGACCCGATCATAATTTTTCGCCTGGGTCCAGCCGGTAATGAGCGTGTAGTAAAGAAGAAAAAGGGAGCGAACGTTATGGCAGAACAACCGATGGAGACGGCGTTCCGCACTGCTCTGTGGCGGCAGTTTGGTGCAGCCATCGATATGCTTGAAAAAGCCATGCTGGCCTGCCCCACCCAGCTATGGAACCAGCGTCTCTGGAAGGAACCCTCGGACCGCTTCCTGCTACCGGAGTTCGGGGAGTTCTGGTATATCGTATATCACACGCTCTTCTGGCTCGATTTGTATCTGTCGGGCTGCCGGGAGGAGGAATTCACTCCCCCCGCGCCCTTTATCTGGACCGAAATCGACCCTGCTGTGTCGCCTGAACGACCCTATACAAAGGAAGAGCTGCACGCTTATCTTAGGACAACGCGCCGCAAGTGCCACGCTCAGCTTTTCGCGCTGACAGACGAGCGGGCACGCCAAGCTGTCTCCTACCCCTGGGCGGAGGGGCAGACCGTCAGCTTCCTGGAGTTACATCTCTACAATATGCGCCACGTCCAGGAGCATGCAGCCCAACTGAGCCTCTTTCTCGGACAGCACGGCATCCCGGACGAGGCGCTCTACTCGGTCACGCGAGCAAGGGATGAACCTGGCAGTTGAGTTCACGGTGGCGCGAGTGGGCTCCTCGGCAGGCCGACGCGCACATTCCCAAACACGCACTGCCACTTTCAGATGAGAAAACTTCCGGGCAGGATACTATGGTAAACGAGACGAATCGCTACGGCGCGTGGCAGCCGTGGCAACCTCGTGCAGTGGTTGAACTCTTCTCCACGCTATCAGTTCCGTGGTGGATTGCCGGGGGAGGGGCGATTGATCTTTTCATTGGGACACAAACGCGGGGACATGATGACATTGACGTGCAGATATTACGACGAGATCAACAGGCCGTTCGCGCTATCCTGCATGGATGGGATGTTCAGGGAGCGGTTCCCCCACCGCGTGACGAAAACTGGCCGTTTCGCGAGTGGGAACCAGGCACACTCCTTGACGCTGAGGTACACGATGTCTGGTGTCGCCCACATAAAACAGCTCCCTGGGCTATTCAACTCATGGTTGCCGATACAAGCGACGATCAGTGGCTATTCCGGCGCGACAACCGCATCTCCCGCGCCCTTACGGCCATTGGGCACCAAACAGACGAAGGTCTTCCGTATCTTGCTCCCGAAATTCAACTACTGTATAAAGCCAAAAACTCACGCCCCAAAGACGAAGCAGACTTCGCCAGAACGCTGCCACATCTCGACCAGGAGAGCCGCGAATGGCTAGCTCAGGCGCTTGCTATTGTGCAGCCCAACCATGCATGGATTACACGGTTAAAAGGGTAAACCTCCCCCTACAATTACTGCACCGATAAAGATGCCTACCTGGACGAAAAAATTGGCAGGATTTAGCCAGAGTCCTACTACTAATAGCATGAGAGCGAGATAGATACCAATCCACATTTGAACCATATTAGATCGCCTGATTCTAAAAGGGCCAATAAGAACAGCAATAGAGTTTCCACCTTGATAAGAAGACAAAATGAGATTCTTATGTGCGATCTCTACCCCTTCTTTAGTCACGACCTGAAGCTGGTTGGCGACGAGCGCCCGCTCAATATAAATTCTTTACACAAAATACCCCAGATCAGCATTTCCCCCACACACGACAACGCCAACACGCTCACCAGGAGCCGGGCGGTAGTATCTGCCTAAAAGGGCCGAGAGAGCTGTGGCCCCGCCTGGTTCCGCAATCAGGCGCAGGTCACGCCAGAGGGTACGTTGAGCCTGGCGAATGGCTTCATCGTTGACCAGAATCACTTTGTCCACATATTGGTGGGCGATGGAGTATGCCAGATGGCCGACGCGCCTGGCTCCCAGCGCGTCCACTGCTACACCGCTGACATCCACATCGACGGGTTCGCCCGCTTGCAGGGCCGTTGCCAGGCTGGGAGCACGTTCGGGCTCGATGCCGACAACGCGAGCCGTTCCGCTGAACCAGGCAGCTACGCCCGCGATAAGTCCCCCGCCGCCTACTGCAATCAGGATGGTATCCAGCTCGGGAACCTGTTGCATTAATTCTCGCCCAAGCGTTCCCTGACCGGCGACAACCTCTGGCTGATCATAGGCATGCACGACCAGCGCCCCCGTTTCGGCGGCACGGGTCTCACTGGCGATCAGAGCTTCGGCATAGACCGAACCAACGATATGAACGTCAGCGCCATAGTAGCGCAGCTTCTCCACCTTGATGGCGGGACAGGACTCCGGCACAAATATCTCTGCTCGGTACCCCAGTTGCTGCGCAGCATAGGCCACTGCCAGCCCGTGATTGCCGCCCGATGCCGCAATCACGCCGGTGTCTGGCACGGGATGGGAGAGAATGCGGTTGAAGGCGCCGCGTGGCTTGAACGATCCCGTATGTTGTATCTGCTCCAATTTGAGTACAAGCTGCCCATCAAGTCCCCAGATGCCACGTTCCAAACGTACAATAGGCGTTGTGCGCACGCGTCCGGCTATGCGCTCAGCCGCGTTCTCAATCTCAGTATTTGTAATCATTGATTTATTTTTCCGATTGTATTTTTTGATGGTATAGCACCATTTCATCAGGACTATAAGCAATGGCTCAGGAAAGTTCTTTCTCCCGCATATTGCTCTTTGCCTGTTCCTCGATTATTATAGCACTCCCTCTGGCCGGAAAAACATGATGGCCTTGCAGGCAGTAGTAGAGCGCATCTCCATGTATGTCAGTCTGGGGAACAGTCTCGGTTTCGAGATCGACCAGCAAAATAGCCTCTCCCTGGTCTAATGCACATATCCGTCTCTTGATCTGCCGAACATCCATGCTACACCTCATGCTTGCTGTGATCATTGCCTTTTCTTCATAAGAGGATGTTTCATCCCTAATTATAGACGCCCCCGCCGTCCAGAAACAAAAACGCCTTCGCCCCTTCTCATGACGATAGCAGCAGAAAAACTTGTATCTTCTTTCACCATCTTATGCCTTTTTATCGAGATAGAGGTTGGCCCGTCAAAAAGATAGTACTTAATGTCCACTCGGGTCATAAAAATTGAGGCTCAGAAAAACAGTCTATAAAGTCACCAATTAGAAGGGGTGGAGAGAGGGGCAGTTATGGTAGGGCTCTGTTGTTCCTCCCTGTTGTTTCAGTATCCTCAAGCGGGTCGAGGTAGTCATGAACTCCTGCCGCCTCCCTTGAGGGGTAGTGTATACATCAAACCCTAAGATGTCAGGTGGAGATGTACTTAGGGAAGTATCATCGCAATACAAGAAATGAGGAAAAGAATGAATCTAGAACAGCTCAAGTACCAGACATGTCCGTATGACCAGGAGGAAGGTATTTTACTCACCGATATCGAGGAGGCCATTCCCGAAACAGATAGTCAGGACAATCTCCAGTACTATTGTCTGGCCGGTCAGCACACCTTTTCTTATATTGAAAATGAGGAATAGAAATTGTAGGCGTTCTATCATCCTCGCGCACCCGTATTTGAGCCCGACCTCCTGCGCAAGCTTTTCTAAACTGAAAAAGTTTGTGCGGGAGGTCAGCTTTTAGTCACAAATTCTATTCCTTTGCCGGGCTAATATGCTACAATGCAACCAGCACAAGGGCTTTGTAAGAATGCGAGGTGTAGGATGCAACCACTGGAGGAGGGGCAGAAGTTTGAACGCTACCGCATACAACACAAACTGGGTAGCGGCATATCAGGCGATAGTTATGAGGCGGAGGATATCAGGCTACAACGGAAAGTTACCCTCAAGCTAATTCACCCCTGGTTGCCTCTGCCGGATGCCGCCAGACGCCAGTTCTTCCGCGAAATGCAGGACATCAGCACACTGACACATCCTTATCTAGCTACGCTGCTAGACTATGGAGAGGTGGGCGGGCAGCTCTATGTTGCGCGTCGCTTCGTTGGCCCGGGCTCTCTATTGGGCAGCGAAGGCAGACGCTGGTTTCAGCCACCCTTGCCCATCATCGAGGCCATACGCCTCGCGCACCAACTCGCCCAGACATTACAATATGTACATAATAGCGGACTGCTTCATGGCTCGCTCACTCTTACAAATATACTGGTGCTACACGGCCTCGCTTCACAGAGCCAGGACCTTTCCGCTCCACTCCTGCTCGCCGATATCGGCATCGCGCATTTCGTGCGCCGCTTTGGTCAACCAAAGATGACGCTTCTTCCCATTACTGCCGCCCCCGAACAGTTAGGCAAACGCTCTACGCCTGCCAGCGATCAATATGCCTTAGCGGTCATGCTCTACTTCTGGCTCGCGGGACAGCTCCCTTTCCTGGGTTCGCCAGAAGACATCGAACAGCTCAAATTGACGGAAACCATTCCTCCATTGACCAGACATAACGCCAGCATTACCGCCGAGCAAGAGGAAATCATACGCCGGGCCTTGAGCGTCTATCCAGAAGAACGCCACCCCTCCATTATCGCCTTTACCGACGCGCTACTCATATCCCTCATTAAGTCAGCTCAGGAGAAGATTTTAAGCAGATCCCTCCCTCTTTCTACGCCTCCTGATGAACCAGCAATTGAAACATATCAACCCGCCGCTTCACAGCCCCCCGTCCCCCCCTCATCCTTGAAGGCTGAGCAAGAAGCGTCGCCAGAGCTTAACTCGCACGGTGAAGCTCGCAAAGAGCCCGCAGCCGATCTGCCAGCACCTTCGTCTTTGAACGGGTCGGTGTCAGAGACCGGGAGCCATAACCACCATGCTCATTCTGCGGCCACGCCAGAGCCCGCGAGCTCATCCATTGGCTCGCCCTGTTTTGTCATCGCCTCTCCCTATACAACGGGATTTTGTAAAGTTGCGATAGAACAGGAAGAGACAACGCTGGGGCGCGCAGGTTCAAGTAATATCCTGCTCGATTTCGATGATCAAACATCACGCCACCATGCGCTGCTCAAACACGAAGAAGATCATTATGTGCTCTACGATAGACGCAGCATTAGCGGCACATTCGTCAATGGTCAGGAGATTAGCAACGAGCAAGGATGCGTCTTAGCCGATGGGGACATCATCAAGATTGGCGTGTACGAGCTTGTCTTTCACCTCAAGGAGTCCGCATAGTCCCCCTATCTTGACAGTTTGCCGGATCTTTACTACACTTACAACAGATACTAGACAGTATAGTCACTGAGTCTTGTCTAGTATAAAATTGTTGGTGGAACGAGTCTCTATGGCAGAATCTCATCCCGATAAAGGGAAGAATAGCGGCAGAGAGCGGCTCATTCAGGCCGCCGGCAGCCTCACACACCAGACCCTGTTCGATGACATCACGATTGATGAGATAGTAAAAGAGGCGGAGCTTTCGCGTCCCGCCTTCTACTATCATTTTCCAGGGGGCAAAGAGGAGCTGCGCGCAGAACTTGTACGGGCCGGGCTGATCAGCGATACGCCAATGCAGGATACACGCCAGGTCATCATGGACGCTGCTCTACGTGTCTTCGCGCGCTCCGGCGCCTCCGGCACTACGCTGGATGATATCGCGACCGAAGCGGGAGTTTCACGAGGAGCGCTCTGCTGGCATTTTCACAACAAGAATGATCTGCTCGCTGCCGTCATCGAGCAGACCACGCCCTTCATGGCACTACGCCAGGCAATCGAGCAAATCGAGCAGGAGCTACAAAGCGGGGCTGAGCTTGACGACGAAACTGTCCTGCGCCGCATTGCAGGAGGCTTTTATGACTCCACAGCCCAGAGCGCAATCATGCGCCTCACCATCTTGCTCATTCATACGCATCCAGAGGCCGCCCATATGCTTGCCGATAAAATCATGAAGGGCCGACAGAGCATTACTAATTATATTAAGCAACGACAGGAGGAGGGAGACTTCCGGCAAGATATTGATGCTGCGTTGTTTGTGCAGATTCTCGCTATGTCCTTCATCATGCGCACACTGGGGCAGGGATTATCCGACCTCCTACCATTTGCGCATCTTTCGCGCGAGGAAGCCATTGATCAGCTAGTGTCTTTATTATTGTACGGCATTCGTTTCAGACGGCCTGAGCGAAGCTAGCGCGCCAGCAGCGTTGGTCGTCTGCAATAGCAAGGCATTACCAAACGTGACCAACCGGTGAAGGGGCTGTAATTACCGGTACGCGCCCACTTTTCTCTACTTCGTCTTCTCTAGATAAGGAGTCTATCCACATGCAAGTCAACGCACAGGCCACACGGCAAAGCGGAAGACTGGAGTACAAGTGGATCGTGGCAATGGTGGTGATCATAGGGGTGTTTATGAGCATCCTCGATCAAACTATTGTCAACATCGCTATCCCTCGTCTGCAAACAGCCTTTGGCGCAGACATCCATAGCGTCCAGTGGGTGCTGACTGCCTACATTCTCACCCAGGGCATTATTACACCGACCGCCGCATTCTTCTCTGACAGACTGGGGACCAAACGCTTCTACATACTATCGCTGGCCGCCTTCACGCTCGGCTCGGCGCTGTGTGGCCTGGCATGGAACTTGCCAGTCCTCATCTTCTTTCGCATCTTGCAGGGGATGGGGGGAGCTGCGTTGTTTCCGCTTTCCATCACCTTGCTTTTCCGTGAATTTCCCCCGCGCGAGCGCGGCACTGCGATGGGCTTTTTTGGCATCCCCGCATTGCTCGGCCCCGCACTCGGGCCTACCCTGGGTGGCTATCTCGTGACGTTCGCAGACTGGCAATCCATCTTCTACATCAATGTGCCTATTGGCATTATGGCCGTCATACTCGCAAGCGCCCTTTTGCGTGAAACGCCCATCGAAGCCAATACACGTTTCGATTTCTTCGGCTTTTTCTTTGCAGCTCTTGGCCTCGGCTCCGTGCTGTACGCGCTCTCGGACGCAAGCACCGATGGCTGGGGATCGCCGAAGATTCTGAGCTTCATGATCGGAGGGTTCCTCGCCCTCATCATCTTCACTGCCATCGAGCTCTCGCGCGTGAGACGGGAGAAACAGCCGTTGCTTGACCTGCGCCTCTTTAGAAATGGGCCGTTCCGCGCCAGCACGATTGCCAGCGTGTTTGTCATCTTTGGCCTGTTTGGCGGCATCTTTCTCTTCCCCATCTACCTGCAAAATCTGCGGGGACAGAGCGCCTTCCAGGCCGGGCTCATCCTGCTGCCTCAGGCTCTGGCATCGATGGTGAGCGTCATCGTGGGAGGTCGATTGGTTGACCGCATTGGCGTTCGAGCGGTCATGGTACCTGGACTGATTGCGCTCATTGTCGTGAGCTGGCAGCTTTCTCTGATCACGCTGAACTCGCCGTTCTGGTGGCTGCAAGCAATGCTGGTTGTACGAGGATTGGCGCTCGGCGCCTGTATCCAACCACTGACTGTAGCCGGGCTATCAGAAATTAGCCCCAGGCAACTGGCACAGGCATCCTCGCTCAACACGGTGACGCGGGCCGTATCCAGTTCGCTGGGCATCGCTGTGCTGGCAACGCTGGTGCAGACGCAAAGCCAGGTACATTACGCGCATCTCGCCGAACAGGTCACGCCCGGCTCCCCGCTTGGTCAATTGCTACCACGCTTGCAGGCGCTTTTTGTCGCGAATGGCGCCAGTCTGGATGCAGCACATAGCACGGCTCTGCAAGTTATTGCTGGCCTCATACAAGAACAGGGGTTTGTTCTCGCGCTCCAGGATGCATTTACTTTCACCGCCCTGGTGACTGTTCTAGCAGTTATCGCAGTCCTCTTCGTGAGAGCCAGTCGCAAGCCTGCTCATATCCCGGCGCAAAATTCCCAATCAGCCGGAGAAGGGGAATTAGAAGCAATGCCAATGATCCTTGTAGAATAGTGACGCCATTACCACATTTTTAAGAGACGTAATAGAGCATGTTCTTCATGCATTGATATCGATTTATAAAGGAGAATAACTCATGCGACGCATGATTCTTATCCCAACCCTGGTTGTCCTTGCGATACTTGCTATCGCTGGCGGCATAGCCTACTACCTCTATGCCAACTATATCTCGTATCGCACCGACGATGCACAGGTGACTGGCACGATTCTAGCTATCAGCGCCCCTACCACCGGACAAATCACCGACCTGACGGTGAAACAGGGCGATCAGGTTACGGCAGGTCAGACTATCGCGAAAATCACGCCTGCCCCGACAACGAGCCCCACTGGCACGCGCATCACGCCTGCCCCCATCAACGTGACCAGCCCGATTAGCGGTACCATTTTGCAAGTACCAGCCATACAGGGACAGGGCGTTGCTCCAGGGCTGACGATTGCCCAGCTCACGAATCTGAGCGATGTCACGATCACAGCTTTTGTCGATGAAGGGGCTATCAACACGATCAAAATCGGGCAAGACGTTGATATTCATGTTGACGCCTACAGTGACACTACGTTCACCGGCAAAGTGCAGCAGATTGTGCAGGCCACGGCGGGCTCGTTCTCCCTGCTCCCCACGCAGGATAATGCCAGCGGCAACTTTACCAAAGTTGGACAACGCATACCGGTCATTATTACGCTGGTTGGTGAGAGCGGCAGAACCTTAATGCCCGGCATGAGCGCCGAAGTAACTATTCATATCCATTAGCTCTTCTCCATTAGCTCTTCTTTTTGAGTAGCGGCGAAAAGCTCCCGCTACTCAAAAACCACAAATAGCCCCTTTTGGTGAGATATTGACATATTACCTAAGCTTCATCGATACTATGCCACAGGTAGTCTTTTCAGATCCTGTCAGGATTCCCTTCTGGAGGGCTGTTATCTTATACTTATACCAGTGCCTGATAAGAACTATACTCGAAAGTAGAGGGGCAATTTTACCGTGTTTCCAGTAAAGGACCTTGCGTCCATTTATCCCGCATTCCTCATTATTGATGCCCAGGAGGAACGCGCTCAACAGATCGCCCGTCTCTTAGCCCTGGTCGATTATCGGCCAATAGTTACCCATAGCCTTTATCAAGCAGTTGAGCGATCTCTGCGTGAACATATTCGCCCACAAGCCATCATACTCGGACAAGCAGAAACGGCACAACACCCTCTTTTTCCTCGGCTTTTAGGCCGCCTGGGCCATGATCATGGCAGAGAAATTCCTCTCGTGCTCTTACAAATACACACTGCAATAGAATTACCGCTCTACGCCAACGCTTCTAACCGCTCTACTCATATGCTCTCGCAGGAATGCCTGCAACTTCTTAATTCTCTATGGACCTTTACACCCTCTCTACGGAAAAATATTAAGATGATACGCGATGCGGCGGTTCTCACTTCCATTCCATCCAGAGGTCTTGCGCCCCGCGTCTCACAACTCAAGCTTTCACGCAATAGCCATTTTCTACAAATACTGCGAACGGCCCATACTTTGATAGGGGAAGAGCAATGGCCCAATTTGATAGGAGACGTTGGCCTGCCACAGTACAAACAGCTCAATAACTGGCCGCTGGATAACGATATCTGCGCCATCCCAGCCGAACATATAAGCTGCCTCCATCAAGCAGTGGCATTTTCACGACCCGATGACCCCGGCGAGCAGATACGCCAGTGGAGCCAGATGGGCACGGCCATTTCTTTGAAAAAACGCTCTCCCTCAACCCTGACGCAGCAAACGCTCAAACTACTGCCCCGCGATATGGTAATGGGGTTGGTTTTAAATACTTTTGCTCGGCAGATGAACGAAATCCGTGGTGAGGAATTACACCTCTGCGAGCAGCAAGAAGATGGCTCCTACTGTCTGGTGCATTACAGCAATCTTTACGCCTATGGCCGTATTGGCCAATCTCAACAATCCACATGTCGCGTCTGGATAGCCTCGCTGGAAACAACATTACAGATCCTTGATCTTGATTTAACCTGGGAAATTGTTGAGCAGGAATGTAGCTGTCAGACGCTGACAGGCCACTGCGTCTTCCTTATCAAACCCAAACAACCACGTAAATAGAGCGCCAAACCCGAACGATTGCTATCTCGCGGACTGGTTTTTGCTACCAGTCCGCGAGATAACCCGGCTCTCTCACTAGCGATCAACCAGGGAGCGGGTTAGCGTGATAATAGTGACAAAGGTGCAATAGAGATCCAGCAGATTCGTGCTGACAACCTTTACGGTCCGAGCTACAACCCGCTCCACGCCACGCACCCATAGCGCCATCTCCGCCATATCTGCGACTAGAAACGTTATCTCCAGCGTTACGGGCTGGGTAAATTGCGGCGGTCGCATGCTACTCAACCGCTGCACAGCGCTTCTTGCCCCGGCCTGTAGCATCTCACAGGCAATCTCAGGATGCAGATGCGAGGCGGCAAAACGCCCAATAGACTGCTTGACAACCACCTTTTCGGCCTCCGGCGCGATAAACTCCGCCTCACGCGCCGTCACAGCATCACCACTGACAAAAATAATCGGGACGTTATAATGGGCCGCCACCAGCGCATTAATGCCCGATTCGCCGACCACCTCTCCATTGATGCGCGCCTCCCAGACTGCTCCCGGATTATACGTGTGCGAGAGGATAGCACGTTCCGCGCCGATGGAGCCGTGATAACTCACAAAACAGACGCCATCAAAGCTACCATCCAGCCCTTCCATCATATATAAAGGCTTGTGCTTGCCTGTGATCAAAGTGGCGCGACCGGCGAGGTCCTGCGGGTGCAGGTTGCGCATATAATGATGGGCGTCATTCACCACAAACTCGCTCGCTCCGCCCTCCATCGCGCCCTGAATGACTGCGTTCACCTCATTGGTAAGCAATCGCCGCCCCTGCTCATATGCGGCATTGCCCTCGATAATCTGTTCCCAGGCCACAATCCCGCTGGTCCCTTCAAAATCGGTGGATAAGAAAAGCTTCATGGATCGATCTCCTTAAAAGTGGTATTTTCCTTCGTCTCACAAAAAAGAAGAGCTAGCAGTATTGTACCATTCAATGATTCCTTAAAAGGACCTCTCTTGAGGTTTGTTACGTTTCGGGAGGAATGGATGCCAGGACTTGTGCAATCTCTTCAAGGCTCATCTTCTCAGGTAAAGCTGTCATTCTTTGCATCAAACGAGAAAAAAAATTGGGACTCAGGTTGCTCTGTGCATCTGCAAGCTTGATTTCTTCACTCCTTTGGTTTGCCTCTTTCGGGTCTCGGTACGCAGCAACCCAGGTGATATCGCTCCCTGATATTGAATACCCAACTTGCCATAAGTGAGTCTGTGGATGTTGCCACACTCCTACAGCGAGCCGACGTCTCGTTCTCTGCACTATCCAGCGTTTGCCCACTGGTGCATAGATCTGGGTAAGCCTTCCATCGGTACAAGGAACATTCACCAACTGCATCGAGTCCGGGTCCTGGTCGGATGCAAGCTTTTTTTGGTGTCTCTCACGTTTCGAGCCTATCTTTGGTTGCTCCTTCCAGATGGTACGTTGGATCAAACGAGTGAAGATTATCTCCTCCTTATCAGTAAGGACGCCTCTTTTCGCCAAAGGTCAAAGTCCTGCTGAGTAGTATCAGAGCGAATAGTTGCTCGGTGAGGATCTCCAGGCTCTTGTTGTGCCACGCGTGTTCATCCATCTCTGCTGCTTGCTGCTTCTGCTTGAGATGGCACTAATAGTCCTCCAACCATATATAACCAGGTCCGCCCGCCGCCCGGCAGATATCAATGCTGGCCTGACGCCTGGTTCGCGCTGGATAGTGCTGCTCGATAGCCTGGCGTAGTGCTTCGACCGCTTCCTTATGCACAAGGTTGATAGTGCAGCCGCCGAAGCCACCGCCGAGCATACGCGCCCCCAGGACGCCGGATATCTGATGGGCAATCTCCACCAGCGCATCCAGCTCAGGAGAGCTTACCTCGTATTCGTCACGCAATCCAGCATGGCCTTGCCAGAGAATAGGGCCGATAGCATCAATATCTCCCTGTTCTAACAAATGCACCACCTGATGAACACGCGCATTTTCGGCAATGACGTAGCCGGCGCGGCGTCGCAAAACTTCGGGGAGAGATTGTTTATAGCGATCAAATTGCTCCTGCGAGATATCACGCAATGCTTTTATCTCATGCGTTCGAGCATAATCCGGTTCATGCTGCGCAATCACATCACGCAAGATACGGGTGGCTTCTTCACACTGCTGACGCCGCTCGTTATAGCCGGATGAAGCCAGTTCACGCCTCACATTGGTATCGATGACTACAAGCGAGATACCAGGCGCTGCGAACGGCAGATAGCGATACTCAAGCGAGCGACAATCAAGCAATATAGCCTGCCCCGGTCGGCCCAGGCATGAAGCTGCCTGATCGAGAATTCCGCACTTGACGCCTGAAGCAATATGCTCAGCTCGCTGGCAAAGGGCAGCGACCTGCATTGGCGCCAGGGTCGCACGCTCAGTCCCAATCGTAAAGCTCCCCCTGGAGAACAGCGCGCAGGCTTGAGCAGTCGCAACCTCTAACGCCGCGGAGGAACTCATCCCCCCGCCTGGAGGCACGTCGCCGTCAAGCACGGCATCAAACCCTCTCGGCACCACACCGGCACGCATGAGTTCGGTCATCACGCCCAGTATGTAACGCGCCCAGCCCGGCAACGTCCCCCTGATCTGCTCAAATGTTCCGGGCAGACCGTCGAGAGAAAACTGCGCATACTCGCGAAAATGAGCGGACCAGAGACGCACAGTCACATCGCGGCGCGTCCGACCGGTAAACGCCACGACCCGATCCACCGCCAGAGGCAAAACAAAGCCATCGTTGTAATCAGTATGCTCGCCAATCAGATTTACTCGCCCGGGAGCCCAGGCAGTTCCGAGAGGACTCTCGTAGACTGCAGCATCTTGAAAGGCTATAGGAAATCGAGCCGCAGCATTGCTGGCTGGTGGGGGTAAAGTTGACTTATCCATCATTCCTCCACCTTTGCCAGGGCTGCACGCAGCTCCTGCGCCTTCTGCTCAGGAGAAGAGTCGTTCGTCCACAATCCCCAGATGCTCTCAGCCGAAGCGGCATATTTGAGCTTGCCAGGAGCGCGCCCTATCGTGAGAATCTCCACATGGCAATGGAACCGCTCGTCCGCGAGCTGATGGATGCCTAAAAGATAAGGCATCGGAGCCATAGCGCCATCGTAGAGGGCATTATAGCCACGAATCATTACCAACAAGAGAGCAGCCAGGTCGCGCAACTCATTATCGTTCATCAGCGAGAGGTTGGCGACGTGACGGCGTGGGTAGAGATGGGTTTCGTACGGATAGCGCACATAGGGGGGCAAAAACGCCTGCCACGTTTCACTGGCAAAGACCTGATGCACCCCCTCGCTCAGCTCCGCCTGCACACGACAAAAGGGGCAGCCTCGCCCAACGGCGTTATCGTGGATCACCGTCTCCATCTCACGCTCAAGCGTCGGTGGCACAACGGAGACGCCAAATGCCTGCCCGTGCGGGTGATGTTGCGTCTGCCCAATCGCCTCGCCGCTATTCTCAAAAATCATCACAGCAGGGTAACGCGAGGAGAGGTCGCAATACAGATCACGCCAGAGCCTTGTCACGTTATAGACTTCATCGACCGCAAGCTGAGTAAAAGTACGATGATGATCGCGGCTGTAAATAACGACGTACGCCTCTCCTACGGGCGGCTGCAAGGGCGGAAAATCGTTCGGATGTAGCCAGACCTGCGCCTCTGGACTGACGCGACCGCTGCTGATATCGGCGCAAAAAGGGCATTCAGACGTTCCCTCGCGCCGATTCATGCGATGCGGCGCGTTGACAAGGCACTGCCGCAAAATGGGATTCCAGACTAAAGAGGTTGTTTGTTCCATCTTTTTTTACCTGACCAGTATTCTATAGATGGTGAAGCGCGGCCTGACCACCCATAAGCACACAACGGCCCTGGTGCGCCAGTGTTGCCAGCAATTCACCTTTGTCAATCATAGTTTCATTATCGCCCTCAGCAAAAAGCCACTCGTTCCAGGTTGCTCTATCGGTGAAAAGCGCCCACGCAACCGGAGCGATTTGCTTCCTTGTCGCCTGCATGAGCGCCTGCGCATGCTCTATCCCTGGCTCCATTGCTTTCACCGCTGGCAGGTCCGCATCTGTAAGAGCTTCAAACGTGCCAACGGTACAGATCTGGCCCTTGCGCACCTCACAGATGCATCCTACTATGAGCACGTCTTGCCCCTCGGCAGTCGTTTCCCATACGCCGACAAGCAAAGCGCAATGTGCAGGCAATCCCTGTAGAAACGCCTCAATGGCCTTTTTACGCCAGCCATGCCAGGAAAACGCATCACCTCTCTGTTCCAACCGCAACGCCGCCTGCAAAAGAGGCCGCACTGCATCCCACAACGGCGTATCGGCCTCAAGCACCAGCAATTCTTCCGCTAACATACGCTCAGCTCCTCTTTTTTCGAGTCAAAAAGAGGAGGCGGATTCTCCCTCCTCTCCTACCCCTATATAATATCACTCCTGAACATGCTATAATGCCAACACAGCATTTTTCGCAGAAAAGGGGAAAACCTGGCTAGAGATGGGGCTGGTGAATATCTATTCTTTTACATTGCTATTTTGATTGAGGAAGGGCTGGATCTGATGAGCAATACTCCCTGGTATGAGGCATTCTTCGGCGAGGATTACCTGCGTATCTACCTCCCATTTCTCCCACCTGATAGAACGGTGCGCGAGATTAAAGGTATTATCAAACTACTCAAACTCCCGGCTGGCAAAGCCATTCTCGATCTCTGCTGCGGCTATGGCCGCCATGCTGTCCCTCTAGCTCAGCAAGGCTATCAGGTTACAGGGCTGGACCTCAGCGAGCCTTTTCTGAGGCGGGCGCGGGAGAAGGCTGAAGCGCAAGGGGTCGAGGCGCGCTGGCTTCAGGGAGATATGCGCATAATCCCGTTTGAAAACGAGTTTGACGCGGTCATCAACGTATTTACATCCTTTGGCTATTTCGAGGACGAAAACGACGACCTGACCGTCCTTCAACAAATCCATCAGGCTCTCAAACCCGGCGGCCTCTTCCTCCTGGAAACCATCTATCAGCCACGCGTGATACGGGCTTTTACGCCGCATGGCATTATTCGCTATGAAGATGGTTTGATGGTCCTGGAAGAGCGGCGCATCGACCTGCGCGCCAGCCGCAACGAAGTGCGCATCACCATGTTCTACCCGGATGGGCGGCGCGTTGAGCATTTTCAATCGATCCGCATCTATACGCTGACCGAACTGATCCACATGCTGGCTTCCGTCGGCCTGGAGGTTGAAGCATATCACGGCGATCTTGAGGGTAACGCGCTGACATTGGATAGCCGCCTGGTGATACTTAGCCGCAAAGCCTCTTGAACTGCTTTGCTATCGCTATTCTTGCCGGTCGGGAAAGGAGCGTATTTCCCCCTGGCTAAAACGGCTGAAATGCGCTATAATCAGCTAAGCCACCCTGGCAATTGCACAGGGGAATAGTCGTGCTCATAAAAGAGCCTATCAATCCAGAACAAGAAAGGTACATAGCCGTGCCCTGGTGTAGATTTTTTATTCCTAAGATCGCTTCTCCCAACATCAAACCTGACGATCCCGCCATCAACGAGCATATCATGTACGCCAAGTGCATTAAAGGACATGTGCTCAAGGACGCTAATGACTGGATTCTTTGTGAAAATCTGCCCGCCCCCGACGCAAAATGCTGGCAAGAGGGAGGGGATACACTATTTTCATTGGCAGCCCGCCAGCGCCGCGAGACAAGCGAAGTAGCAGCAGACGATGATGGGCAGACATTACAAAATGCAGCCCCTGCTCAAAAAAGCAAATTTTGAGGCTCTATGCGTAAACAGGTTCTCTCTTCGCCTTTTTCTTCCCAGCTCGCGCCCGATCTCGTCGCACAGGTACATATTTTTCTGCTACAATGGTACGCTGCCGAGCAGCGCGCACTGCCCTGGCGCGCCACCAGCGATCCATACGCGATTCTTGTGTCAGAGATTATGCTTCAGCAGACACAGGTGGAGCGAGTGCTGCCAAAATATCAGCAATTTCTTGCGCTCTTCCCTACCCTGGCGGACCTGGCGGCAGCGCCAACCGCAGACGTTATTTCCGCGTGGGTCCCTCTGGGCTACAACACGCGCGCGGTCCGCTTGCAGTCGATTGCGCGCCAGGTCATCGCTGAATACGATGGACGCATCCCTGATACGATAGACGAGTTATTGCAACTCAAGGGCATCGGGCGCTATACTGCCGGAGCGATTGCCTGCTTCGCTTACCACAAACAGGTCGCCACCGTCGATACCAATATACGCCGCGTCCTGCATCGCATTTTTCTCGGCCTGGAACACCCGGCGCCAAAACTCAATGACGCTCAGATGCTTGCACTCGCAGAAGAAGTCTTGCCGGAAAAAGAAGCTTATAATTGGAATCAGGCGCTGATGGATCTGGGAGCCACGACCTGTACCAGCGCCAATCCGCAATGCTCCTCCTGCCCTCTCCAGGAACCCTGCCGGGCCTACGCGGAGATGAGCCAGTACAGCCTCTTCCCATCGGGTACCGTGCTGCGTCAATTGCGCAAGGTCGCTGAGAAGAAGACCGGTTATCAATCTCAGCCTTTTACCAGCACCAACCGTTATTTTCGTGGCCGCGTCATCGCTTTGCTACGCACATTACCAACCGGGCACCGTATGCCGCTTGAGACTCTGGGAGCCACGATCAAACCTGAATTTACCCATCAAGATCTTCCCTGGCTGCAACAATTAGTGGAGGGGTTGGCAAAAGATGGATTATTGGATTATAACGAGAGTGGAGCCTGTTTGCCATAAGATGACATCCTGGCCTGCGTCGTATTATACTAAGGCTGGTATTTCTGGCTGCTCTCAGACCTATGTATGGAGGAATAACGCATGCAACTCACAAGCATGAACGATATCACAACCAGATATAGACACATTTTTCTCTCTCCACATTTCGATGATGTGGTCTACTCCTGCGGTGGCACTCTGGGGGTGCAGGTCAGCAGCGGGCTACGCCCCCTCGTTATCACTGTTTTTGGCGGTGCGCCCGCCCCCGGCACAGAGCTAAGCACTTTCGCCACCCAAATACATCGTAATATGGGTTTCAGCGCCAATCAAAGTGCTGCCGAGGTTGTCGAAGCCCGACGGAAGGAAGACGCCGCCGCCCTCGATTTCCTGGAGGCCGATTACCTCTGGCTCGATTACCCGGAAGCTCTCTATCGCGGCACCCCGGCCAATTACACGCGCATCGAAGAACTGATCGGCGGTAACGTCCATCCGACGGACCTTCACATCGATAAAGAACTGGCGCAAGAGCTGCTCACACTGCAAAAGCGCCTGCCCGATACTGTGTGGTACGCTCCTCTTGGTATCGGTCGGCATATCGATCATCAGATCGTCTGTTCAGCCGTTGATCGCCTGGCACAAAATGGGGCCAAAGTCAACCTCTATGAAGATTTCCCTTACGTGCTCAAAGAAGATGCACGCTCTCGACGCTTGCAGGAACTGGGCCTCGCGCTTGAACCCACCCTCGTCGAGATGTCAGAAATGCTCCCCTTGCGTCTGCAAGCATCGGATATGTACGCCTCACAGACCATCCCTAACTTTGGCAGCAAAGAGGAGATGTTCAGGGAAATGGAGAGATACACCCACGGCATTCGCCCGGTCGAAACGGTCCACCTTGAGCGGTACTGGTCGAACTATTGAGATCCGTCCGCATACTGAATCAGCAGAGCGAGTATCGGTCAAAAGGCAAGCGGTATTGCATGCTTGCCTTTTCCGTTGCTAACGGTTAGAATAGGGATTGTTGCCAGTAACACGAAAAATAGATATCAGCACGTATAGACTGAACACAGCAAATACCCCAGCTTGTTGATACGATGAGCCTGATAGGAGGAGAGGGAGGAAGTGAGGAGAGTATGAAGGGGATAGAAGGTTCAACGCTAGGGCGCTATGAGTTACGCCGCCGTATTGCTCACGGCGGCATGTCTGAGGTCTATCTTGGGTATGATCGGCGCGTGCGACGACGAGTTGCGGTAAAAGTACTATACGGCAGTGACGAGCCATTTGTGCGCCGTTTCGAGCGGGAAGCCCTCGCGGTAGGCACACTCTCCCACGACCATATCCTTCCGCTATACGACTTTGGTGAACAGTGCCCCTGGTACTATCTGGTGATGCCTTTCGTTGAAGGAGGCACCTTACGCGACTACCTGTTCAAACGGGAGCGATTGACCCTGGAAGAGGCCGAAAGCTTTCTTTATCAGATTGCCTCAGCCTTACAGTATGCCCACGATCATGGCGTAGTCCATCGCGATGTCAAGCCCTCCAACATCCTTCTGCGGCCAGATGGGCATGCTTACCTGGTCGATTTTGGCCTGGCTAAGGCCAAACAGGAGGCAGAAGCACTCACGCACATAGGCACGATGATAGGCACCCCCGAATATATGGCCCCGGAACAATCCAACGGCCAGAACGATTACCGCAGCGATATTTACTCGCTAGGCATCATTCTCTACCAGATGTTGACCGGACAGGTCCCATTTACAGCCGAATCGCCTGTCGCCGTCTCTCTGAAACATATCCAGGCTCAGCCTGTGCCACCCGGTGAACTTAATCCTGACATTCCACAAGTGGTAGAAGATGTTATTCTCAAAGCATTGGCTAAAGATCCTGACGACCGCTTTCAGCAGGCAAAAGCGTTCTCTCTTGCCTGTCGCAAAGCGATCTACCAGGAGCGGACGCGCAACCTGAACAGCATCATACCAATGAAGCAAACATCTCTGGAAGTAGAGCAAGGTGAACAACAGGCGGAAGACGCTGATACCAGCGCAACTCTTCCCGAGCCAGAAATCACTATTCCTCCACAGGAGCCACTGGAAGGCATGGCTGATAAGCCACCGCTTTTCCCTTTGGGGAACGATGCGCCACCTTTCCCTTCCATGCCTGCTATTGGCAGAAAAAAATGGCGCGTTTATACATTATTGATGATCACGCTCTGCTTTATTCTGCTTGGCTCTCTGGCCCTCTCGTTAGGAAGCGCCTGGCAAGCGCAGGGCACATCCCGGCTCACCCCTGAAGCCCCTACCCCCACACAGACAACGCTCTCCTGGGAAACAGCCACAGCTATCTCTCATATAAACATCCAGGCCACACTGGCTGCACAATCGCAGGCGCAAGCCACAGCAGGCATTACAGCAGCGATTGGAGCAGGAAAAGTGCTTTACGCTAATAGCATGACCAGCAACGGCGGTGGCTGGCTCGATGACGGCTCACAGTGCTATTTCTCTCCTCAGGGATACCATGTCCATACAGCGCTGACTCATGCCGTCGCCTGGTGTTACTCCAATCAACAACGCTATGCCGACGCCGTTATTACCGTGCAGGCGCGACTGTTACATGGCGACATTTATGGTCTGGTGTTCCGTCTTAATCCCGATAGCAAAGCCTTCTACGCCCTCGAACTCAATAGTTGGGGGGAATATCGTTTTGTGCGCGCCTTTGGCAGCAATCCGCTCGCATGGCTGACCTTGATCGACTGGACGCGCTCCAACGCCATCCTGAGTGGCTACGGCTATATCAATACGTTCCTGGTGGTAGCCACCGGCAGCCATTTTCGCTTCTATATCAATAAGCAGCTAATCATTTCCTCCTTCATAGATAGCAGCTACCCCAGCGGCCTGGTCGGCTTTCTCGTGGGAGGCGATAGTACCGGGGGAACGGAAGCTGTTTTTAGTAATATGTGGATCTTCCAGAAATAGCCATTTTCGCGCCTTATATTCCCCCGGTTTGTAGGGAGCTAAGAAGCCGAGCGGAAATGAAGTTGGGAAACAAATTCGCCTGATAGCTTGTTACTATATTATGGAAGGCCAGAACGTTTTTTATAGAGAGGTTTGCTTTTCATGAGTCTTGACACTACGGTCTCGCCGCTGTTCCCACAATCTAACCAGGCGCCAGCCATGCAGGTTGTTTACCTGGCGCTAGGCTCTAACCTGGGAGATAGGCGCGGGAACCTCGCCGCCGCATTACAACGTTTGCGCACAGTAATAGAGATAGATACAATTTCATCAGTATATGAAACCGAGCCGGTTGGATATCTGGAACAGCCACGCTTTCTCAATATCGTCTGCAAGGGAAAAACTCGGCTTTCTGCACAAGAGCTTTTAAAAGCGGCGAAAGCAATAGAAGTGGCGATTGGACGGCAGCCATCCTTCCGCAATGGTCCGCGTCCCATTGATATCGACATTCTCCTCTATGACAATATACAGACGGAACAGGAGGCGTTAACTATTCCACATCCGCGCATGAACGAGCGCGCTTTTGTGCTGGTGCCGCTGGCAGAGATCGCGCCAGATGTGATCGATCCAGTGAGCGGGAAAACAGCCCGGCAGCTAGTAGAGACCATCTCGCAACAGGGCGTAAAAAAGCTTTCTCCCAGCCTGCGCATCTCCCTTGACCGCGACATCCAGAATGGGCATCCGGCAGTGCATGTACGGCTTGGACGAGCGGGAGTGGTCGGGCTCAAAAAATCGCTTCTGATCGGGCAGCCGGAACACCAGCGTTGGTTTGACGCTACCTTTGACCTCTATGCCAATCTCAGCACAACCCAGGCAGGCGTGCATATGTCCCGCTTCAGCGATGTGCTGGAGGAAGTGCTAGAAGAGATGGCGGCCAGCACCTGGCCCAAGATCGAAATCCTGGCTGAGGCCCTTGCCAAAGCCATTGTCGAGCGCCAGAAGGTATCGCAGGCAGAGGTGCATATTCGCACCGCCTACCCCTTGCAAAAATGGACCCCCGTCTCCGGTCGTCGGACGCAGGAGGTCTATGGATTGCTCGCCATCGCCGTCGCCGCCCCACACAGCAGCCGTCGCATCGTCGGCGTCGAAGTAGAGGGGATGGTTGCATGCCCATGCGCGCAAGATATGGTGCATTCCTTTGCCCGCCTACGCTTGCAGGAAGAAGGTTTCTCTCAGGAGGCCATCGACAAAATGCTCAGCGTTACTCCGCTCGCAACGCATAACCAGCGGGGCCGCGCGACCTTACTCATTGGCACAGAGCAGGATATTGAAGCTGGCGACCTGATTGCCCTGGTTGAGAGCGCCATGAGTTCGGAAAATTACGCCTTGCTCAAGCGCCCCGACGAGCTCTACATCGTGAATAAGGCGCACGCGAACCCACGTTTCGTCGAAGACGTCGTACGCGAAGTACTGGACGCTATCGTCGATAAATATACCGAGTTGCCTGATGACACCTTTGTCTGGGTCCACCAGCGCAACGAAGAGACGATCCATAAGTACGATGTAGAAGCTGAAGGATGGGGCACGTTGGGCGAGCTGCGAGCAGAGATTTTACAGAATGCCGTGATCGAGCACCATACCACGAAGGAAGAATGGCTCTCGCCTGCGACAGCTACGACCAGATAAACATGCCTGATACACAAAAATGGAAGTGCATTGTTTCCCATCCCTCAATGCACTTCCACTTGACATCTCAGAGGGTGATGTATATACTGCCCTCAAGAAAGCGGCGGGAGTTCACGGCTATCTCAACCCGCTTGAGGTACGGCAGTTAACAAGGATGGCTCCGTCGTGCTATAATGCGGATATGTTACGATTTTGTACAACTATTGACTTTTCTTCGCAGATAGGTCAAGATACTTTGAACAGGGAGCGATTGTGGAGGGAGTTCTGCTAGATACAGCCCAGATTGCACGGGCAGCAGTAGATATCGCATCGGACAAAAAAGCCTCTGACGTCCTGTTACTGGACATCAGAGAGGTTACAACCATCGCCGATTACTTCGTCATCTGTAGCGGCAACAACCCGCGCCAGATTCAGGCCATCGCCGAGGCCATTGACGAAGAATTGGGAAAACAAGGTGCCAGATTGCTGCACCGCGAAGGCACCGCCGATAATGGCTGGCTTCTGCTGGACTTCGGCGATATCATCGTGCATATATTCGGAGCAAAAGAACGCGAATATTACCGATTAGAGCGCCTCTGGAGTGCAGCAAAGACGGTTGTATACCTGCAATAATCCTATAGAAAAGGTGACGAAGATGACATTTTTTCGCAACCGCATGTTCCTGGAAGGCATTGCGCTTGGAGGCATTTGCGGCATTATCATCGGCTCCATCATTGCTTTTACTCTTGGAGAGAGCAGTATCGAGGCTATACGGAAAGTCATTAACCAAAGATTCCCGGGTCGGCGCCAACTGCCTTACAAATATCTTTCCCAGTAGTACAACATATTCGCCTGCAAACTTCAAACGCTAGCCCAGGAAGTGTCAGGCGAAACACCATGAGCTGGTCGCGATCTGACAAGATCGATGTATGAAAATTCGCAATAAAGTTAAGAGGTGGCATGTGAGGTTTCTGGTAGTGTTATGTCTTGTTTTCCTTGTCTTGAGCGTGACCATTTCTCACGTCTTCGCAACGTCGAAGCATGGTTGCGCTCCACTCACCCCTCCGGCAGTTTCAGGCTCTCTGGCACAGCCTCCCCCTGTCCAGGGCCTGCTCTCAATCAACGAGGTGCTCCCGACTTCCCGCTCGCTCTGGGGCTGCTCCGATGCCGGAACCCCCCCGCCAAATACTGATATGTGGGTCGAGATCTACAATCCCCAGGCTCAGCCGTTTGATCTTTTCTCGGTCCATACCATCCTCGATAGTGGACCCAATAGCCAGCCGTTCTATTTTCCATTTGGCGCAGCCATTGCTCCCCATGCTTTTCTCGTCGTTTTTCCCCATAGCTCACAGTTATTCTCCAATACAGAGACGCCAACCCTGCGTCTGCTTATTGCCGGGGTCATTATTGACCAGATCACGGTTCCATCGCTGGGAGAAGACCAATCATTCGCTCGCGTCCCGGATGGCGGCAAGAACTGGCAAATTACCAGCCAGCCCACCATTGACGCCAGCAATGATACCAACATCCCTACCCCTACTCCGCGACCTCACCAGAAAACTATCAAGCAACCCACCAAAACAAGTACTAAGGGGAAGACGAGTAAAACTACAACCAACAATATATCAGATGGAACAAACCAACCCGCAGTGGTGAATGGCACGCAACCGACCTGGACGGCTTTACAATTGCCCGCCCCTACCGCTACGCCCCTCACGCAGCTCATCCCCCCTGCGCCCACGGTCGTAGCGCCACCAGCGAATGATACTGGGAACATTCCCCAAAAAATTCTGCTCACAACGGGGGCGGTCGTGCTGCCTCTGCTGCTACTTTTTTGGAGACGGCTCTTGATAAAGCGAAAAAAGGAGACGGGCTAATAAGCGATCCTTATCCTTCACAAGCGTATGATTGCATGGTATCATGTGGATACATACAATGTTATCAATACGGCTTGTCTGCAAGCATTGACCAGGATTATTTGTTAGCCAGCATGGCACAATCGAGCAGAAGGGTACGATGATGAGCATCACAGAACATCCTCCACTCACAAGCGCCCCGGCGTATGAGCGTATGACCTCAGCTAAAAAAGTTGAAGTAGTACGCGCTTTGGTGCAGTTACTTGGCGCCCGTTACGTGCTGCACTCATCGTATGATCTCACACTATACGAGTACGATGCCTCAATTGATCGTGGCAAACCCGATATCGTCGTACTGCCAGCGACCAGCCAGGAGATAGCAGAGATCGTCAAAATAGCCGCTCGCTACCATGTTCCGGTGGTGCCGCGTGGCGCCGGCACAGGACTGAGTGGCGGAGCAATCCCGATTTATGGCGGCATTGTTATCGTCTTCACCCGCATGAATCGCATTCTAGAAGTTGATTACGAGAACCTCTACGCCGCGATTCAACCGGGTCTGGTCAACCTCCACCTGAGTACAGCCCTTAACCCTAAAGGCTTCTACTACGTGCCCGATCCCAGTAGCCAGCGATCCTGCACGATTGGCGGCAACGTGGGAGAAAACGCGGGCGGGCCGCATACGCTGCTCTCAGGCGTCACAACCAACCATGTGCTGGGCCTTGAGATTGTCACACCCGAGGGGGAGATTATCGAGGTCGGCGGTCCGGCGATGGATACCCCCGGCTACGACCTGACCGGCCTACTGACCGGCTCCGAGGGCACGCTCTGTATCGTCACTAAAATCATTGTCCGCATCGTTCACCTGCCGGAGACGGTTAAGACGATGATCGCGGTCTTCGATGAGATGGACGACGCCTCAAATACCGTTTCCGAGATCATCGCCAATGGCGTTATTCCTGCCGCTATCGAGATGATGGACCAGATGATCCTGCAAGCGGTGGAGGCTGATACCCACGCAGGTTACCCGATGGATGCGGCGGCGGTCCTGTTGATAGAGGCAGAGGGCATGCGCGAGGCGGTAGCAGAACAGATTGAACAGATCGTAACCGTCTGTAACAAGCATCATGCGCGGGTGGTGCGCATTGCCGCCGACGAGACGGAGCGCCAGTTGCTCTGGGCCGGACGCAAAAATGCTTTCGGCGCGGTAGGGCGAATCAGCCCCGAATTTTATGTACAGGACGGCGTTGTACCACGCACGCGGCTCCCCTACGTATTGCGCCGCGTAAGCGAGATTTGCGCTCACTACAACCTCAAGGTGGGCAATGTCTTTCACGCGGGCGATGGCAACCTCCATCCCCTGATCCTTTTTGACTCACAAATTCCCGGCGAGGTCGAGCGCGTCCGGCAGGCGGGTCACGAAATCCTTCAGGTTTGCGCAGAGGTCGGCGGCTCGATTACAGGCGAACATGGGATCGGCGTAGAAAAGCAGGCGGAGATGGCACTGATTTTTAACGAAGTTGACCTGCGCATCATGCAACAGGTACGCAAAGCCTGGAACCCCCGGGAACTCTTTAATCCTGGGAAACTCTTTCCCCTGCCTGGACGCTGCGCTGATATCAAACAACTGTAACAATATTTGGAGTTTGTACAATGGGTGAGATTGAAGCACTGGTCACATTGTTGCAAAATCATGTCCCGGCAGCTTCGATAGTGATAGATACGGGTGTTTTACGCGATTACACGATAGACGGTGTCTTACCCCGTCTGCTGGTCACCCCCTCTACCATCGACGACCTTGCACATGTCGTTGCCCTGGCCGATGAGTATCATCTCACAGTGGCGGTGCGCGGTGGCGGCTCCTCAACGAACCTGGGCGGCCTGCCAGAGCGCATTGATGTATTAATCGAAACGCGTAAATTAACTGCGCTACTAGAGCACGAAAGTCCCGACCTTACCTGTCACGTTGAGGCAGGCATCACCTTAGCCGATTTACAAGCCCGCCTGGTTACCAAAGGCCAGCGATTAGCTCTGGACCCGCCAAATGCGCAACAGGCTACGATTGGCGGCCTGCTGGCCTCAAATGTCAGCGGCCCAAAACGTCTACGCTATGGTACCGCGCGCGATCTGGTTATCGGTCTACGGGTAGTGCAGGCTAATGGTGAAATCTCGCGCAGCGGCGGTCGCGTCGTCAAGAATGTCGCCGGATACGATCTCAACAAACTCTACATCGGCTCGCTAGGAACGCTGGGCATTATTGTTGAAGCCAATTTCAAGCTTCATCCTCTCCCGGCTGCCGAACGGACGCTCCTGCTCACCTACACCAACGCGTCTGACGCCATGCAAACAGTTACGGCTATCCGCGGCTCTCTGCTGACGCCTGCCGCGTTAGAATTGATCGATGCCGGAGCTGCCAGCGATATGACGGACTTCTTTGGTCTGAATCTTCCGAGCAACGGTTATACGTTGGCAGTTAATTTCGAAGGTAGCCTCGCCTCCATTGATCGCCAGTTGAACGAGGCACGTCTGATGGCGCGCAAGTATAATGCTCTTATGGGCGAAGATCTGGCAGGAGAGGAGCAGGAACGTTTCTGGCGCGTTGTACGTGAGCACATGCAGGGTACGCTGACCTGCAAAGTCGCCATACTGGTATCTCAGATAGCACCATATCTCCAGCATGTTGAGCAGGTTTGCCGACGCCATAAACTTGAAACTGCCATTGTAGCTCATGCAGGCAACGGCATTCTTTACATTGAGCTGCGCCCTGGAGACGCTGGACAACGCGTAGTAGCAGCGATAGCTGAATTGCGCCTCTACGCACAGGAGGCAAAAGGGAGCCTGGTAGTGGAGTGCTGTCCCGCCGATCTCAAACGCCGCATCAGCGTCTGGGGTGAGCCTGGGGCGGATTTCCCTATGATGCAGCGCTTAAAACAGCAGTTTGATCCAAAGGGAACTTTTGTGAAAGGGCGGTTTCTGGGAGGTTTGTGAGCAGAGAACATATGATCATTGTAACAGCGCAACCTGAATTTTCCCAGGCTGCACTGGCTGAGATAGAGCGTCTGGATAAACAATTCATGCGCATTGAGGAAATCATACCGGGACTCATGCTGGGCAGCGCTGCTGATATTCCCGTTTTGATGCAAAAAGCCGCAAAAGAACGACCAGTTTTTGTGCGTCATCTTGCCCCTGTACAAACAGTTATTACCCTGCATAACGATGAGCAAGATATCGGCACGATGGCAATGGCAATCGCCGCACTGCCATCCTTTGCCATGCTCGAACGCGGCGTACGCTTCGCAGTACAGTCGCGCTTTGCTCAGACTGATAAAAACGCGGACAAGCGCCCATATAGCGCAGGCAAATTGAATCAGGCTCTGGCAGAAGCTTTTACGGAGGAGACCGGGGCAATAGAATCGATCAAAAAGCCCCAGATTATCATCTCGATCCTCTGCACAAGCCATAAAAGCTATCTTGGCATCTCGCCTGCTGAAGCGAATCTGAGTAGCTGGCCCGGCGGAGCTCGCCATTACGCGCAGACGCCCGAGCAGATCAGTCGGGCAGAATTCAAGCTGCTGGAGGCGCTGGAAACATTCGCTGTTGAGCTTCCTGCCCAGGGACATGCTCTTGACCTGGGTGCGGCTCCTGGAGGCTGGACACGCCTGCTGCTTGATGCAGGGTTGCAGGTCGTAGCGGTGGACCCGGCCCATCTCGATCCGCGCCTGGCAAAGCATAAACGCCTGCAACATTATTACGGCTATGCAGAGGGCTATCTTGAGGAGGCCCTGCACAAACATAGCCGATTTGCTATAATTGTCAATGATATGCGGATGGATGCACGCGAGGCAGCGCGTTTACTGGTAAAAGCCTCCCGCTGCTTACGTCCAGACGGCTTTATCATCAGCACGCTCAAGTTGCCGCATGCAACTGGCACAATCAATCCTTTGGCGACCTTGAAGGAGGCAATATCCATACTAAGCAAGCGATACGGAACTGTGCAGGCTCGTCAGCTTTTTCATAACCGGCAGGAAGTGACTGTTTTTGCAGCGCGGCCATTCTCTCTTCGAGATAACCATACACACTGATGGAGGTTGATATGTCTTCCGAGTCCAGACACTCACAAGCATTAGCGCCCGGGATCGTCGCTCCCACACGCGGCCCATTGCAACGTCACACCCATACCTATGATCTCATGCGCCAGTGCATCCACTGCGGCTTCTGCCTCCCCACCTGCCCCACTTATGCCGTCCTGGGTGTAGAGATGGACTCGCCACGCGGACGTATTTATCAGATGCAGGCAGTAGCTGAAGGGCGCCTTGAGATTTCTGAAGACTTCATCGAGCACATGTATTGTTGCGTTGGCTGTCGAGCCTGCGAAACCGCCTGCCCATCCGGTGTGCAATTTGGCAAGCTAATCGAAGCTGCACGCGAGCAGATCCAGCTCTCAGCGCCGACGGAGCAGCTCGCCACCGACAAACAGCGCGCCGTCACCACGGCATCGCTCACCGAAACCCAACCCACAATCAATACTATCGCCACGGATCTATTGCGCCGCTTTTTCTTCGACCTGATGTTACCTTCGCGCCTGGTCACCTCGCTGGTTTTCGCGGGCTTGAAGCTCTATCAACGCAGCGGATTACAGGCGCTTGCTCATCGGACAGGGGTGCTGGACCTTATCAACAATCTTCCGACGCCATTTCAGGGCAAACTTCTGGTCCCCGAAGCTCTGATGGAGGCTGCTACCGGGGAGCTGATGCCCGAACGGCTGCCAGAAATCACACCCGCTATCGGCCCCAGGCGTTACCGCGTCGGCTTTATCAGCGGCTGCATGATGGACCAGGTTTTTCGTGACGTCAATGAAGCAAGCATCCGCGTGCTAACCGCGAATGGGTGCGAGGTTATCACGCCACCTCAGCAGGGTTGCTGCGGAGCGCTGCATGTTCACGCCGGAGAGACTGCAAAGGGCAGAGCGTTAGCGCGTCATAATATCGATGTATTTGAGCAATACGACTGCGACGCCATCATCATCAACTCAGCAGGCTGCGGCTCAACACTCAAAGAGTACGCCCACCTGCTCCTTGACGATCCTATCTATGCGCAACGGGCTAAAGCTTTTAGCGCGAAGGTCAAGGATATCAGCGAGTTCCTGGCAAGTATCGAATTGAATCGCGACATGGGCGAAGTCAAACAGACTGTAGCCTATCACGATGCCTGCCACCTTGTTCACGGGCAAAAGATCAAACAGCAGCCGCGCCAGCTCCTGAAAGCCATTCCTGGCCTCACCCTGGTCGATCTGAAAGAGTCCGACTGGTGTTGCGGCAGCGCAGGTATTTATAACATCACAAATCAGGAGATGGCTTCTGAACTCCTGGAACGCAAAATGAATAACATCATCGCCACTGGAGCGAGTATCATCGCGACTGGCAACCCGGGCTGTATGATGCAAATCGCAATGGGTATCCGTGAGCGCGGCCTGAAGATGACGGTCAAGCATCCTATAGAGCTGCTCGACGAAGCCTACCGGGCCAACGGGTTATATAGCATGTCAGTCAGCAATGTGGCATCTAAACAGAAACAACAACAGATGCTGCTATTTGGCATCGGCATCGGTATACTGATTGGTGCGCTAGCCGCAGGACGTCGCCGTCGCGACAAATGAGGGTGTTGAACAAAATAACTAAAAGAAGCTGATGCATCATATGTATCAGCTTCTTTTAGTGAACGCGCTGCGCAACTATGCTCAGCAGCAAGGGGGGTCAAAGCAAAGCATCTGACGTATACGTTACGGAAGAACAACCACGCCCAGGGTGATGCCGCCACGCGCGCCATTGGCGTTCGTTTGCGTGATCTCAACAGCATGCACCGTACCAAGTGGTTCCGTTGGATCCACCTCGATTTCCACCCTGAGCGGTTGCAGACCATGCGGTGGTACATGCAATTTAAGTCGGTGCCCGCCACCAAAGGGGTGTTCATCTAGCCCAATCAGCTCTTCAAGAATCTCTTCTGCTTCATGAATGATCTTGGCAAGCCAGCCGCGCCACTGATGCTTATGCTGAACAAGCCGTAGCGACTTCGGCGGCGAAGACGCTGGCTTGAGCTGTAGTCCGGCATACCGTCCGCTGGAGAGTATGTTGAGAAGGGCCGGGTTGATTTGGCCGTGCTGGTTAATTGGGGTAACTGTTATCTCCATTCGCGTCGGCGTCACATGCGTAGGCGCACCAGCGAGGAACGTCAAGCCTGTTTTGATCATGCCACCGACTGGTGCGTTAACGATCATAATGTTGCGTTGCCCTTGATACAGACTGGAGCAGACATTAATAGTATTATTGAGCTGGTTGTTGTTGGCAATGACCACGCCCACCTGCTCTCCACCCCACGTATTCGAACTCTTGTCAAATTCTGCATCCGCGAATCCCGCTGCATTCGCGATGATGCAGCAATGGCCCTCACGCATGCTCTGATCAAGAAAGTCTTCCGCAATCGGCGTCCAGGAAGAGAGGGAGAGCCATTTGAAACCGACTCCTCCCGTGTCTTGATAGTCGCCGCCGCCAAACACCATAGGCGCATTTTCCGTCATATCTGTGAAAGATGCGAACTTGTTCGGCGGCTGCATCGACGGGACAACCAGACTGGCATCTGCCCTCCCTGCAACGGTGTTGGGATAACATACCCACGCTTGTACGTTCTGGACAACTGTTGGGGTGTCACCATCTTGCGCAGGCAAGCCTTGAACGCCAACCTGGATCACATGTTGTTGCCCTACAGTTGCGGTAGACGTGGCAATTCCTCCGACGGTCAGTTGAATATTCTGATTGGTCCACCAACCTGCATTGCCTTGTGCTTGCGGATCGGCTGGTGAACAGATGTTACGGTTTGGAATAGTGTGAGCTTTGAAGTCGTAGTCGTCCTGATTCAGTGGAATCATGAAACCTGGGTCGGACATGTGTGTATTCTCCTTAATGAGAGCCCAATTGTGCCTCGTTGATCAGCCATCGCTGATAATAGCCATGATCAAAAGTTTGCCATTACAGTAGGTGTAAAAAATTCTTTCTGAAGTGCGACATTTTTAAAATGCATTACAATGAGATTTGATTCTTTAAGAGAAACGATGGATGAAATGAAATTTGGAATATGAGTATTAGGAAGAACAATGCAGGCAGATAACTCATCCTGAAAACAATTATACCCAAAAATATAAATCTGCAACCGTATATTCTATAGTAGAACATATTATTGCATATACTACATTTGAAAAGGAGATCCTGCAATGGAGAGTGAACACAACATAGCACACCTCGAAGCACGTATGAAGGAACTCAGAACATTACTGGCAACCATGGGCGATACTACAGATTTCGATGAACTGATCGTTATCATTCATAGGCCCGGATGGACCACTATAGCCGAGCATTTGCTTGTAGATGGCCTGGTCGATGCAATACAGGAGCATGCGAAAGCTTTGACTCATCTGAGACAAACGCTTCTTCATGGGAGCCGCGCTGTCGAGCTTAATCCTCAGCCACTTCCTCCGGGCAGAAGCTAATGATTGTCAGATAAAATAGACGGGAATATCAATAAGGCTGAGAAATATCTCAGCCTTTATTTTCACAGAGGAAGAACAACACGAAAATCGATGAGCATCGCCACACATCCAGACATAAAAAAATGGCCTGCCTCCGTAAAGGCAAACCATTTCATTCTCCTTATTAAACCAACCGAAAAGAGGAGGACCTCAATTTTGCCGAGCCTGCCACCCTCGCAGAGGGGCCTGACGCGCTGTAGCACCTGCATAGCCGTGCCCACAAGCGGACACCACATCACCTCGAAGATACTGCTCTTGGATGAAAACAAGCCGTACGATCATTAGGGCGGCTTGGCTACAAATGTTACCACCTGTCCACCTGCCGTCTATCCACCAGGTCATCTGCCTGGGATCTTGCTCTCACACTGGAGAGGGGAAGAGTCATCT